>Ga0335080_10007959_pt1 | contig 11029 bp, 9 predicted proteins | sample Lox_Sample_34_FD_206720 | JGI IMG/M metagenome (GOLD analysis project Ga0335080, IMG submission 206720) | Soil microbial communities from Loxahatchee National Wildlife Refuge, Florida, United States - Lox_Sample_3.4 | ecosystem: Environmental > Terrestrial > Soil > Wetlands | place: USA: Florida...
ACGGCATGCCGCTGCGGGTCCAGGTCTTCGCGAAGGGCGACGGCGGCCCGGCGTTCCAGGTCGGCTACACCCAGCTGTCGATGAACACCGCGCCCGCCGCGGCGAACCTGAACTTCACCCCGCCGCGTGGCGCGTCGGTGGACAAGGTCAACATGGGTCACGAGGCTGGCTCACCCACGCAGAAGCAGGCCATGAGCGGCTTCGGCACCTACGGGAAAGACTGGCTCACCGTGGTTTCGCTGCCGCAGCAAGACCTTCTTTCCTCATTCGGAACGGGCGCGGCCGCCTCTAACGCCCCGACTGCTCCGTCGGCGGGGCCGGGCGGGCTCGGCGGCGACAGCCAGAAGATCATCGGCGCGCTGCTCGGCGCGGCCAAGCCGGTCTCCGGATCCTGGGGCCACGGCACGCTGCTGCAGACCAGCCTGGTCTCGGTCCTGATGACCGGCGGCAAGGTCTACATCGGCGCGGTCCAGCCGAGCGTGCTGTACGCAGCGGTCGGGCACACGTCCTGATGACTGCCGGGGCCCTGGCCATCTCCAGCGAGGGGCTGACCAAGCGGTTCGGGGGTCAGCTGGCGGTCGACCACATCGACCTGGCGGTGCCCAGCGGCGCGGTCTACGGCTTCCTCGGCCCGAACGGGTCGGGCAAGACCACCACGATCCGCATGCTGCTCGGCCTGGCCTACCCGACCAGCGGTACTGCTCAGCTGCTTGGCGTACCGATGCCGGAGGGCGCTGTCTCGGTGCTGTCCCGGGTGGGCTCGCTGGTGGAGGGGCCGGCGTTCTACCCGTACCTGTCCGGCTGGGACAACCTGGCCAGGTACGACGCGGCTGACCGGTCCGCGTCGTCGAAGTCGGCGGCGGCGCGGATCGGTCAGGCCCTGGAGCGGGTCGGGCTGACCGCGGCGGCGAAGAAGCGGTACCGGAACTACTCGCTCGGCATGAAGCAGCGGCTGGCGATCGCGGCCGGCCTGCTGCGGCCGCGCGAGCTGATCATCCTGGACGAGCCGACCAACGGGCTCGACCCGCAGGGCACCCGCGAGGTGCGCGCGCTGGTCAGGCAGATCGCCGCGGACGGGATCACCGTCTTCGTGTCCTCGCACCTGCTGGCCGAGGTCGAACAGGTGTGCTCGCACGTCGGCGTGATGCGGGCCGGCCAACTGGTCTTCCAGGGCTCGCTGCCTGAGCTGCGCCACACGGGGGCGGCCCGCATCACGGTGGTCACGGCGGACGTGGCGGTGGCGGCCAAGGTGTTCGGCAAGCTGGGCCTCGCCGACCCGTCGCAAGGGGAGGACACGATCACCGCCGAGATCGGCGACGCGGAACCCGAGGTCATCTGCGCCGAGCTGGTGCATGCCGGCGTCGGGGTGCGCGGCCTTTCCGTCGAGTCCCCGAGCCTGGAAGACCTCTTCGTCGGCCTCACCGGGGAGGGCTTCGATGTCGACCATTAGCCAGGCGGAAGTCCCTGCCGGAGCAACGGGCGGCGGGGAGTCAGTCGCGTACGTTCGGGGAAACCTGAGATTTTTCCTTAACGAGCTGCGACTCGTCTTCTTCCGGCGGCGGAACCAGCTGCTGCTCCTCGTCGTGGTGCTGTTCCCGCTGCTGATCGGGATCGGGCTGAAGCTCGCGGCGCCGGCCTCCCACGGCGGGGAAGGCGGCGGGGGCGGGCCTGCCAGCGGGGGCGCGGCCTTCTTCAACCAGCTCGCGGGCAACGGCGTGTTCCTCACGTTCATCGCGCTGTCGCTGCTGCTGATCCTGGTGCTGCCGGTGGTGATCTCCGTGATCTCCGGCGACTCGGTGGCCGGCGAGGCCGGCTACGGAACGCTGCGCTACCTGCTCACGGTGCCGGCCGGCCGGACCCGGCTGCTGGCCGTGAAGTACCTGGCGATCGTGGTGTGGGCGGTGACGGCCACGGTCATCGTCTCGGCGGTCGCGCTGATCGTCGGGGTGATCCTGTTCCCCGTTGGACCGGTGACGCTGCTGTCGGGGACGACGGTGTCGCTGGGCGCCGGGCTGGTGCGGGTGCTGCTCGTGACGCTGTATGTCTGCGCCGCGATGGCCGCGCTGGGCGCGATCGGGCTGGCGGTGTCGACGTTCACCGAGCACGCGATCGGCGCGATCGCGGCCGTCATGATCCTGGTCGTGGCCAGCGAGGTGGTCGACCAGATCCCGCAGTTCGCGACCGTCGCGCCCTACCTGCCGACGCACTGGTGGAACAGCTTCGACTCGCTGCTGCGCACGCCGGTGGACACCACGACGATGTGGCACGGGCTGCTGTCGTTCGGGGTGTACGCGGCGGTGTTCTGCGCGATCGCGTGGGCCAGGTTCACGTCCGGGGACGTAACGAGCTAGCCGAAGTCCTCTTCCCAGAATTCGGTGACGCCGCGCCCGCCACGGGACTCGCTTTCCTGCCCGCGCAGTTCGACGCGCCGGATCTTCCCCGAGATCGTCTTGGGCAGGTCGGCGAACTCGATCCTGCGGATGCGCTTGTAGGGCGCCACCCGCTCGCGGCAGAAGGCCATGATGTCCCGCGCCAGTTCGGGGCCGGGCACGGCGCCGGCGGCGAGCAGCACGTAGGCCTTGGGCACCGCGAGCCTGATCGGGTCGGGGGACGGGACGACCGCCGCCTCGGCGACCGCCTCGTGCTCGATCAGCACGCTTTCCAGCTCGAACGGCGAGATCCGGTAGTCCGACGCCTTGAACACGTCGTCCGTGCGCCCGACGTACGTGATGTAGCCGTCGTCATCGGAGGTCGCGACGTCGCCGGTGTGGTAGTAGCCGCCGCGCATGGCGTCGGCGTCGCGCTCGGCGTCGCCGAGGTAGCCGGTCATCAGCCCCAGCGGCCGCTCGCTGAGGTCCAGGCAGATCTCCCCGTCCCGGCCGGGCTCGCCGGTCACCGGGTCGACGAGCGTGACCGGGTAGCCGGGCAGCGGCCTCCCCATGGAGCCCGGCTTCACCGGCTGGCCCGGGGTGTTGCCGATCTGCGCGGTCGTCTCCGTCTGCCCGAAGCCGTCCCGCACGGTGATCCCCCAGGCCTTGCGGACCTGCTCGATCACCTCCGGGTTCAGGGGCTCGCCTGCCGCCACGCATTCGCGCAGTGCCCTCACGTCCGCGGCGCCGAGGTCGGCCTGGATGAGCATCCGCCAGACCGTCGGCGGCGCGCAGAACGAGGTCACCCCGCAGTCGCCGAGCGCCGCGAGCAGGTCGGCGGCGTTGAACCTGGACTGGTTGAGGATGAGGATCGTGGCCTGGGCATTCCACGGGGCGAACAGGTTGGACCAGGCGTGCTTCGCCCAGCCGGGGGAGGAGATGTTCAGGTGCACGTCACCGGGCTCGATGCCGATCCAGTACATCGTGGACAGGTGACCCGCCGGGTAGCTGACGTGCGTGTGCCCTACGAGCTTGGGCTGCGAGGTCGTCCCCGAGGTGAAGTAGAGCAGCAGCGGGTCGGCCGCCTTCGTGACCCCGTCGGGCGCGAAGTCCGCCGCCGCCTCGCGCGCGCCCGCGTAGGAGTGCCAGCCAGGTGCGTCCCCGCCGACGATCACGCGGGTCCAGCCGCCGGGTACATCCGCGAACTTCGGCACCTGCGCCGCCTCGGCCACCACGTGCCTGACGTCGCCCCGGGAGACCCGGTCGGCTAGGTCGGCAGGCTGCAGCAGCGTCGAAGCCGGGATGATCACCGCGCCGAGCTTGATCGCCGCGAGCATGACCTCCCACAGCGGCACCACGTTGCCGAGCATGAGCAGCACCCGGTCGGCGCGGCGGACGCCGAGGCCGCGCAGCCAGTTCGCCACCTGATCGGAGCGGGCCGCCATCGCCGCGTAGCTCACCGCCTCGTCGGAGCCGTCGTCGCCGGCGACGCGCAGCGCGGTCCGGTCGCCGTGCTCGGCGGCGATCACGTCGAACCAGTCGAGCGCCCAGTTGAACTCTTCCAGGCTGGGCCAGTCGAACGCTTCGCGGGCGGCGGCGTAGTCCTCGCGGTGATCCAGCAGGAGGTCGCGCGCGGCGCGGAAGGCGGCGGTAGCACCGGCATTGCTCATCGGTCGATTATCACCCAGGAAAAGGACATAGTCTGCTGAGAAGCTATCTCAACGACGCCCACAACTAGGGATGCCAGACTGCAATCATGGAGAGCTGGGACGACCGTAACGGAGTACCGCGCGGCCACGGGGCGGCGCGGTATGTCTCGCGGGCCGTCGCGGAGCGGGAGCGCGGCCGGCGCAGGCTGAACACCGCGACCGCCACCGTCGGCGTCGCCAGCCTGCTCGCGGCGGGCGCGGTGGCCGCCGTGCTGCCCGGTTCGACGAGCAAGGCATCGACGCACTCGAGCGGCTCCACCTCCAGTACGGGCGCCAGCACGGGCACCGGGTCGGCGAGCTCCGGCTCAGGCTCGAGCACGTCGAGCGGCTCCAACTCGTCCAGCGGCTCCAGCTCGTCGAACTCGTCCAGCGGCTCGAACTCGTCGAACTCGGCTGGCTCGAACTCGTCCAACTCGTCGAACAACTCGGGCAACCTGCAGGCGCCGGTCAATCAGCCGGTGCAGTCAAACGGCGGCGGCCAGATTACCTCCGGCGGTTCGAACTTCTAGTGGCGTGCCTATGACTCAGTCCCCCCTCGGCGCTGGTCCGCGGGAAGAACCGACGGCGTTCACGGCGTGGCGCGCGCTCGGCATGCTGATCCAGCTCGTGGTCACCGACCCGGGACAGCTGGATGCCGCCAGGGACCTGCTCGCCGAGGACCTCACCGAGCTCGACCTGACGTGCAGCAGGTTCCGTGACGACTCCGAGCTCGTCGCCCTCGGCGACGCGGCGCGCGAGGCGACGGCCCCGCTCACCGTGACCGTCAGCCCGCTGCTCGCGCAGGCCATCGCGGTCGCGCTCAGCGCGGCCAGCCTGACCGACGGCGACGTGGACCCGACGGTGGGCGGAGTGCTGTGCGCGCTCGGCTACGACCGTGACTTCGGCCAAGTCGCCGCGACCGGCCCGGCGCTGCCCGGCGGCGTCGGATACCGGGTGATCCCTGGCTGGCGCTCGATCAAGCTCGATCCGGTAACCCGGCGGCTAACCGTGCCGCCAGGCGTCCAGCTCGACCTCGGTGCGACGGTGAAGGGCTGGGCGGCGGACCAGTCCGCGGCGCGGATCGCGGAGAAGCTCGGCTGCGGGGTGCTGGTCAGCCTCGGCGGGGACACGTCGGTGGCCGGCGAGCCGCCCGACGGCGGCTGGCGGATCCGCGTTCAGGACGTGACCGGCATGCCGGACCAGCCGCCGCCAGGACCGAGCACGGTCGTGGCGATCAGGGACGGCGGGCTGGCCACCTCGTCAACGACGGCGCGCCGCTGGCAGCGCGGCGGCGACGTGCTGCACCACATCCTGGACCCGCGCACGGGCCTGCCCGCGGCGCCCGTCTGGCGCACGGTCTCAGTGGCCGCGGCCAGCTGCGCCGACGCGAACACGGCCGCGACCGCGGCGGTCATCAGGGGCCGTCAGGCACCGGCCTGGCTGGCCAGCCTCAACCTGCCCGCCCGGCTCGTCGAGCCGGACGGCACCGTGCTTACCGTCGCGGGCTGGCCGGCCGACCAGGAGTGACTACTCCGGGTCGTCGAGGAGCCAGTCCAGCGCAGCGGCGGCCGTCCAGGACTGGTTGAGGCTGCCCAGCGGGGCGCCGGTCATCGGGTGGTAGTACTCGGCGTACGTCTCGTCGCCCAGCTGTCCGAGCGAGGTCTCCCGCAGTCGCGCGGCGAGGTCGTGCTCGCCGGAGCGGTGCAGCGCCCAGGTGAGCAGCCAGGTGAAGACCGGCCACACCGGGCCGCGCCAGTAGCACTCCGGGTTGAACGCGGGGGAGCACGGCGACGTGGACGGCGGCAGCGGCCACTTGAGGCCCGGATGGCCCGCCCAGCGCGGCCCGGTGAGCAACGAGACGAGGCGCTGCCGCAGGTAGCGCGGCATGCCTCCGGCGATCAGCGGGGCGAAGCCGGCGATTGTCTCTGTCCGCAGCCACCAGCCGGTCCTGAGGTCGACATCGGCGGCCAGGCCTGACGCCTCGTCGACGTGGCAGAAAACAGCCGCCCGGGCCTGGGCGGCGTAGTCCTTGAGCTCGGCTGCGTCGTCGGTTTTCCGCAGCCGCGCGGCGAGGGTGCCCAGCATGTCGGAGGCGGCCGCGTAGATGGCGGTGAACAGCACGTCGCCGACCTGGAAGCTGCCGGATTCGCGCAGCAGGCCCGCGTCGTACCCCGCCTCCTTAGCCTCCTCCACCAGCCACAGGTACCTGTCGTACTCGCCGTCGGTCGGCCGCTGCCCGGCGCTCGACACGTGCGCCTTGTCACGGCGGGTGTAAGCGGGCAGGTCAGGGCCGACCAGAACGTTCCCATAGGGAACGTCCCACCGGGGCGAATTGTCCGTGCCGCTCTCCCAGCCGTGGAACAGCGTGATCAGCCCGGTGGACTTGTCGGCCCTGTCGCGGGCCAGGAACCGGTGCCAGGCGAGGAGCTTCGGGTACAGGTGCGCCGCCCAGCCGAGGGTGAGCGCATGCTCCTGCCCGCCCTTGGCCGCCGCGACCGCGAGGATCCTGTCGACGGCGATGGCGTGCACGGGCGGGTCGATGATGCCGCTCGTCGCGGGCGCCGCCGGGGCGTCTTCGTTGAACCGCGCGCATTGCCACTGCGCAGGTCCCGGCCAGTACCCGTCGGCGGCGGGGTCGAAGACGATGTGCGGCACCATGCCGTTGCGCCACTGGCCGGCGAAAAGCGAATCAAGTTCCAGCCGGGCGCGGGGCAGGTCAACGGTGGCCAGGCCGATCGCGTTGAACGCGGCGTCCCAGCTCCACTGATGGGGATAGAGGGTTGGCGAGGCCTTGGTAATGAGGCCGGTGCTGTTATCTCGCAATATGTAGGCCGCTCGCGCGGCAAGACTCAATGACCCAGACATCGTTATGTTACAACCAGGTTTCCAAACATGACGATCATGTTAACTACGGGGGCAGCAGGCATCTTCCGAAAACGTGCGTGCCTAACACGCGCGTTACCAAACTGGAAGTTACCCTCACTAGATGACCGGTGTTGCACAACAGATGCCCCCGGAGGCAACACCATTGATGAAGCTAGGGGATAGCACACGTTGCGGGTCGGTCAGCCGGCTCAGAGCCGGCTCATAGCCCGTATCGATGCTCTCCTGTGTTTCGTGACCCATTCTTGAGAACGTGAGCGGAATCAACTCTTCTACCGCGCTGTGGTACGCGAGCCGCGCGACCGGTGTGGTCGCGCTGCTGCTGCTGACCGCGGTGCTGCTTCTCGGCCTGCTGGTGACCAGGCAGGGCCGGCTGCCGGGCCTGCCGCGGTTCGCGGTCACCGGCCTGCACAGGAACCTGTCGCTGATCGCAGTTGTGTTCGTCGCGCTGCACGTGCTGACCGCCATCGCCGATAGCTACGTGAACATCCCGCTCACCGCCGCGATCGTCCCGCTGGCCTCGCCGTACGAGCGGCTGTGGCTGGGCCTCGGCGCGGTGAGCTTCGACATCATGATCGCGGTCATCGTGACCAGCCTGCTGCGCAGGCACCTGAGCCGCCGGCTGTGGCGCGGGGTGCACCTGCTGGCGTACGTGAGCTGGCCGGTCGCCTGGCTGCACAGCATCTTCTCGAGCACCGACATGCGGCACGGCGAGCTGTTCCTGCTCGCGGTGGCCTGCGCCCTGGCGGTCGTCATCGCGGTCGGCTGGCGGCTGGCCGCGGCGGCCCGCGACCTGCCGCGCGCCGAGCGAGTCGCGCATCTGATGGCCACGATGCATCGCCCGATGTCCGCGATGCACCACCGTGCGGAGATGCACCACCGGGCGCCGGAGAGGACAACCCGCCCATGACCGCGGCCACCCAGGGCTTGCCCGCCGAGGACACCGCCACCAGCCTGCCGCGGCTGCTGCCACGCGACGGCCAGCGGCCGGAGAACTGGCACGCGCACACCGCGCGGCACGGCCGGCTGCCCTACCGCGACCGCCGCGGCGGCCTGATCGATGACCTGAGCGCGGCCGGGCTCACCGGACGCGGCGGCGCCGCGTTCCCCGCCGGCCGCAAGCTGTCGGCTGTGCTCGACGCGGCGGGCAAGCGGCGCAGGGCCCCGGTCGTGATCGCGAACGGAGCGGAGAGCGAGCCGGCCAGCGAGAAGGACGCCACGCTGCTGTGGCTCGCCCCGCACCTGGTGCTCGACGGCCTCCAGCTCGCCGCCGAGGCGGTCGGCGCGGACCAGGCCATCCTGTACACGCACGTGGACCGGCGCAACGACGTGGGCAGGCGGCTGCGGCAAGCCATCGCGGAACGCGTCGCCGTCGGCGCCGACCGGGTAGCGGTACAGCTCGCGGAGGCCCCGCCGCGCTTTCTGTCCGGCCAGGAGACGGCGCTGGTCAGCCACCTGGCGGGCGGGCCGGCGATCCCCACCTTTATACCGCCGCGGATCACCGAACGGGGGCTGCTCGGCGCACCGACGCTCGTGCAGAACGCCGAGACGCTGGCCCACATGGCGCTCATCGCGCGGCACGGCCCGCGGTGGTTCCGGCAGGTAGGCACCGCGGCCGAGCCCGGCTCGATGCTGTGCACCATCCGCCGCGCTGACGGAGCGCCGCGCGTCGTCGAGGTCCCCCTCGGCATGCCGCTGAAGGCCCTGCTCAGTGACGTGCGGGCCGATCAGGCGGTGCTGATCGGCGGGTACCACGGCAGCTGGCTGCCGGCCACTGAGGCGGTGCGGCTGACGCTGGACAACCAGTCGCTCGCCGCGGCGGGTGCCCGGGTCGGTGCCGGGATCCTGCTGACCCCGCCGCCGGATCGGTGCCCGCTGATCGAGACGGCAGCGGTCGTTCGGTATCTGGCTCTTGAATCCGCCGGCCAGTGCGGACCGTGCCTGAACGGGCTGCCGCGGATGGCCGCCGCCCTCACCGAGATCGCCGTCGGCCGCCAGCGCGGCCAGACGCAGGCGGACGTGGAGCGGTGGGCCGGGCTGGTCACCGGGCGCGGCGCCTGCCACCACCCGGACGGCACGGCGCGGTTCGTGCGCAGCGCGCTGATCACGTTCGCCGCCGAGGTCAGCCGGCACCAGCGGGGCCAGTGCACCGGGACGAGCAAGCGGCCGTTCCTGCCGATCCCGCACGGCTCCGCGCGCACGGAAGAGGACTGGATGTGAGCGAGAAACTGCTGGTCAACCCCATCGAGTGCGAGGGGCACGGGGCGTGCGCCGAGCTGCTGCCCGAGATGATCCGCCTGGACGAGTGGGGTTACCCGATCGTCGACGGGCGCCCGGTCCCCGCGGGCCTGGAACGCGACGCCCGGGCGGCGGTAAGCGCCTGCCCGACACTCGCGCTGCGCCTGCTGCGCTCGTAACACGCTTCAACGAAAAGGCCGTCCCATGGGGGACGGCCTTTTCTCGTTCTGTGCTTGACGCTGCCAACTGAGTGTGTCTATCTTATGAGAGTAACTTTCATTTAAGAGTGACATCCGGAAGGTGGTGACTCTCATGAAGGACTCGACCCGCCGCTGGTGGGCGATGGCCGCGATCTCGGTGAGCGTGCTGGTGGTGAGCCTGGACCTGACCGTGCTCAGCCTGGCGCTGCCGACCATCGCCGGGACCATGCACGCGTCAACGGCGGACCTGCAGTGGATCACCGACGCCTACTCCCTGGTGATCGCCGCCTTGATCCTCCCGGCCGGGCTGCTCGGCGACCGCTACGGGCGGAAGAAGGTGCTGCTGGCGGCCCTGGTGGTGTTCGCCGCCGGCTCGGTGTTGTGCGCCTACTCGGCCAGCGTGGGTGAGCTGATCGCCGCGCGGGCGGTACTCGGCATCGGCGCCGCCGCCGTCTTCCCGATGGCGATCTCGGTCCTCCCGGTCATGTTCGGCGAGCAGGAACGGCAGAAGGCGATCTCCGTGATGGCCGGGGCACTCTTTCTCAGCTACCCGATCGGGCCGATCGTGGGGGGCTTCCTGCTCGACCATTTCTGGTGGGGCTCTGTCTTCCTGATCAACGTGCCGGTTGTGGCGATCGCGCTCGTCGCCGTGACGCTCCTGCTGCCCGAGTCGCGGGCCTCGAAGCGGCCACGCTTGGACTTCCCCGGCATCGTGATCTCGAGCGCGGGGCTGACCGCCCTCACGTACGGGTTCATCAGGGCAGGCCAGGACGGCTGGACCGACACTCTGGCGCTGGCGACGATCGTCGCGGGGCTGGCCGTCCTCGCCGGCTTCGTCTGGTGGGAGCGGTTCGCGGCCCGGCGGAGCGGCGGCCAGCCGCTTGTCGACCTGTCGCTGTTCGGGGTGGCCAGCTTCCGGTGGGGCACGATCCTGATGACGTTCGTGTCGTTCGCGATGTTCGGCCTGTTCTTCACCGCTCCGCAGTACTTCCAGGACGTCCGCGGCGCGACACCGCTCGGCAGCGGGCTGCGGCTGCTGCCGCTGATCGGCGGGATGCTCGTCGGCATGATCGCGGGCAGCAGGCTCACCGAAGCGGTCAAGCGGCCCGACGGCACCCGCGGCGATCCGCGAGTGAGCGCCAAGCTCGCCGTCGCGGCCGGCTTCCTGGTGATGGCGGCCGGGCTGGTAATAGGCGCCTGCACCGGGCTCGGTTCCTCGGCCGGCTACGCGGCGGCGTGGATCACGCTGACCGGGCTCGGCCTCGGGCTCGCGATGCCGGCCGCGATGAACGCCGCGGTCGGGCCGCTGACGGCGGAGCGCAGTGCCTCGGGCGGCGCCCTGATGTCCGCGGTCCGCCAGGTAGGCGCCACCATCGGCGTCGCGGTGCTCGGCACGCTGATCAGCAACGGCTACACCAGCCAGCTGCAGCTGGACGGGCTGCCCTCGGCAGCCGCGTCGGCGGTCCGGTCGAGCGTCGCGGGCGGCGTCGCGGTGGCGCAGCAGCTCGGCTCGCCCGCGCTGTTCGACATGGTGCGGTCCGCGTTCATCCACGGCATGGACATCATGCTCTGGACCTGCGGCGGGATCGCCGTCGTCAGCGCCCTGCTGGCGCTCGCCTTCCTGCCGCGCCGCTTCGCCCCGGCGCAGGAC
>Ga0335080_10007966_pt1 | contig 11024 bp, 11 predicted proteins | sample Lox_Sample_34_FD_206720 | JGI IMG/M metagenome (GOLD analysis project Ga0335080, IMG submission 206720) | Soil microbial communities from Loxahatchee National Wildlife Refuge, Florida, United States - Lox_Sample_3.4 | ecosystem: Environmental > Terrestrial > Soil > Wetlands | place: USA...
AGAGGTACCTCGCATGCCCCAGTCATTCCAGCCCCTCACCGCCAGCACCGGCAATGTCGTTGAAGGCACGGTCAAATGGTTCAACACGACCAAGGGGTTCGGCTTTGTCGCCCTCGCCGACGGCACTGAGGCGTTTCTTCACGTTTCGGCGGTCGAAGCGTCTGGATTATCGGCGCCCCGCGAAGGAGCGACGATCAAGTGCGAGGTCGGACCCGGCAAAAAGGGGCCGCAGGTGACCCGCCTCGTCGAGGTGACCGGCGGCGGGTCTGCGGCACCGTCCCATGCGGCGCGAGCGAGCGCCCGGCCGCTCGATGCGGCCGCGATGGCGAATACGGTCGAGGTCGAGGGCTCGGTGAAATGGTTCAGCCTGGAGCGCGGCTACGGCTTCGTGACGGCGGATGACGGCGAGCCCGACATCTTCGTCCATGGCGACTGCCTGCGCCGCGCCGGCTTGCAGACGCTCCTGCCCGAGCAGCGTGTCTCGGTCGCTGTCGTAACCACGGCAAAGGGCCGCGAAGCGCGCGCCGTCCGCACGATCTGACATCGTCCCCAGGGACGGTCAGGCGGCGCTCAGTTCCTTGCGCACGAGGGCGGCGCCGGCGGCGAGCGCCTTGAGTTTGCCGACTGCCGTCGCGCGCGCCATCGGCGCCATCCCGCAATTCGTGCATGGAAAGACGCGCTCGGCCGGCGCGAATTTCATCACCGCGCGGATGGCGGCGGCGACCTCCTCGGGGGTCTCGACGCGATCGGTCGCCACGTCGATGGCGCCCGCGAGCACGTCCTTGCCTTTGAGCAGCGCGATCAGGTCGAGCGGTACGTGCGAGTTGATGCACTCGAGCGACACTTGGTCGATCCTGCTCCTGGCCAGCAGCGGGAACACCGACTCGTACTGCCGCCACTGGGCGCCAAGGCTCTTCTTCCAGTCGATATTCGCCTTGATGCCGTAGCCGTAGCAGATGTGCACGGCGGTCTTGCAGGCGAGACCTTCCGCCGCCCGCTCGAGGGCCGCGATGCCCCACTCGCGCACCTCATCGGCGTAGACGTTGAACGCCGGCTCGTCGAACTGGATGACGTCGATCCCGGCGGCGGCGAGGTCGCGCGCCTCTTCGTTGAGCGCCGCGGCAAACGCCATCGCCATCTTGCCACGGTCGCGATAGTGCTCGTCGGCCAGGGTGTCGACGATCGTCATCGGGCCGGGCAGGGTGAACTTGAGCTTGCGTCGCGTATTGGCGCGAGCAAAGCGGGCTTCGCCGCCGTGCACGGACTCCGTACGGCGGATCGGTCCGGTCACCGTCGGACACACCGCCTTGTAGCGGTCGGCGCGGATGCCGATGGTCTGGCGCTTGGCGAAGTCGATCCCCGAGATGCGCTCGAGGAAACCGTGCACGAAATGCTGCCGGCCCTGCTCGCCCTCCGTGACGATGTCGATGCCGGCGGTCTCCTGCTCCTTGAGAGCCACGAGCACGGCGTCGCGCTTGCCTTCGGCGAGTGCTGCACCCTCCAGCCGCCACGCCGGCCACAACTTCTCGGTCTCGGCCAGCCAGCCGGGTTTGGGAAGGCTCCCTGCCGTGGTGGTCTCAAGCACTAGGAGCCTCCCGTGTATTTTATGTTAGGGCGTCCGCCGTGACTCATCCGCAGGCGGATGCGCCTGCGCCCGCGAGCGCGTGAGATCAGGCCGCGCGGCGCTTGGCCTTGCTGTTCTTCTTGGCCTTGGCGGAGCTGCCCGACTTGCCCTTCTTCCACTGGTCCTTGGCGCCGGTGCGCGAGACCTTGCTGGTCCAGAAGTTGAGCTCGAGCGTGATGCCGTTGGGATCATCCACGAAGAGCTGCGTGAGGTCGCCGCCGCCGATGATCCGCTCCTCGAATTTGGCACCCTTGCTCTTCAGGTGCCGCTTCATGCCGCCGAGATCCTCGGCGCGGAACGCGATGTGATCGACCGCCCCCGTGCCTTGGGGCTCGCCGTTGGCAGGGTTGGGGCAGTTCACCTGGCCGCGCATCGCACCCGGGTCGCGCAAAGGGACGAGGTGCACCACCGGCACGTCGCCGCAATACATCCAATAGCCCGGGAAATCGAGGGGGGGCCGGGGGCCCTGCTTCAAGCGGACGATGTCGCGATAGAAGTCTCGCGACTGCTCCATGTTCACGCAGCGGATCGTGTAGTGTTCGAGCTTCTCCAATGCCATGTCGGACCTCCCACCGGCGCGCCCAGGGGGTCATATTCGGGCGCATTGCGATTGATTTTCGTCCAAATCTTGCGGACTTCAAGCGCTTTCGAGCAGCGATCCCACCTATCCCGCACTGCAAAAAACCGTTTGGCGCCGGAATGGGAAAGGCGCTACATACCGCCGGCCCCGGAATTGTGTTGACATGGATTCGGGCTGATCCTTGGCCTCGCACGGCGCCAGTCAACGCGTTAACTTGCCCGAGACTCCCGTCACGATCGTTTTTAGAACCTCATGACCAGCATTCTTCTTGTCGGGCTTGGCCGCTGGGGGGCCAACCATCTTCGCACCCTGCGTTCGCTGCCGGTGACACTCTATTGCGCCGACACCGATCCGGCACGGCTCGAGGCCGCGACCAAGAGCGGCGTCGCCGTCGAACGTTGCGGTCGCGACGCGCTCGCCTTCCTGCCGAAGGTCGATGGAGTGGTGATCGCAACCCCGGCGCAGAACCATTTCGATCTGGCGCGGCGCTGTCTCGACGCAGGCAAGGACGTGTTGGTGGAGAAGCCGCTCACGGTGACGGGTGCCGAGTCCAAGCAGCTGACCGAGCTCGCGCTGAAGAAGGGCCGCATCCTCCAGGTCGGGCACATTTTCCTCTACGATCCGGCGAGCCTCTGGCTGCGCGATGCGGTCGCGAACGGCACGTTCGGGCGTATGAAACTGCTGCGCGGCCATTTCGGCGGCTTCAAGCGGCCGCGCAGCGACGGCGGCGTGTCGTTCGCCGATGCGATCCATTTCTCCGCGCTGTTCGACTTCATCCTCGGCAAGCGGCCCAAGCGGGTCACCGGCCATCTCGCCGATTTCTTCGGCCGCGGCATGGACGACCAGTCGCTGATCATTCTCGATTACGACCTCCCCTCAGGGCGTGTCATGGCGCAGATCGAGACCGGCTATCACGTGCCCGGCAAGTTCCGTGAAGTCACGGTCACCGGCGACAAGCTGTCGGCGGTCTGCGACTTCAACATCGCGCAATACAAGATCAAGACCTTCGAGGCGCGCCACGAGCCGGCGAAAAACGGCGAGATCGCCGCCGTCGAGGGGGCGATGAAGCAGCTGGAATTCCCACCGTCCGAGCCGCTGCTCGAGGAGTTGCGCGCGTTCATCGAGTCCATCTCCTCGCGCCGGCCGCCGCTCGCCGACGGCTGGAGCGGCTATTGGGCGGTGCGCACGATCGAGACGGCGATCGAGAGTGCTGCGCAAGGCAAGACGCTGAGCCTGGACGGCTGAGCCTCTTTTTCCGGATCCCGGGTTCCGTTTCACCATACGCGAGCGTTCGATGAAGAAGATTCCGCTGTCGCACGTGAACATCACCGATGAGGTCCGCCAGGCGGTTCTCAAGGCGGTCGATTCCGGGCGCTATATCCTGGCCGACCAGTGCAAGGCATTCGAGAGCGAGCTGGCCGCCTATATCGGCATGAAACACTGCATCCTCTCGACGTCTTGGACGACGGCCACCTATCTCCTGCACGAGGCGATGGGCCTCAAGGAGGGGGACGAAGTCATCGTGCCCTCGCACACGGCGTTCCCGTCGATCGAGCCGATGATCCATCACGGCGCCAAGCCCGTCTTCGTCGACGTCGACGACAGCTATTGCGCGGATCCGGCCGCGATCGAGGCGGCCGTCACGCCGCGCACCGTCGGCATCATGCCGGTTCATCTCTACGGCCATCCCTGCGACATGGACGCGATCATGGCGATCGCCAAGAAGCGCGGCCTGTGGGTCCTCGAGGACTGCGCGCAAGCGCATGGGGCCAAGTACAAGGGCCGCAAGGTCGGCTCGATCGGCGATGCCTCGGCGTTCTCCTTCTATCCGTCGAAGAACCTGACCGTGCTCGGCGACGGCGGCTGCGTCATGACGAATGACGACAAGGTGGCCGAGCGGGTGCGCATGATGCGCGACCACGGCCGCAAGTCGAAATTCACGCACGAATTCCCGGGGTGGAATTTGCGCTTCAACGAGATCCAGGCCGCGGCCGGCCGGGTGATGCTGAAGAGTCTCGACGCGGCGAACGCGCGCCGCCGCGAGATTGCCAAGCTCTACTCGCAGCGCCTCGCCAACATCGTCAAGGTACCGCCGGTCCGCGAGTGGGCGGAGCCGGTGTTCCACATGTACGTCGTCCAGCACGGGAAGCGCGACCAGCTTGCCGAGTATCTGCAGAAGAACGGCATCGGCACCGGCATCCACTATCCGGTCGCCAACCACCAGCAGCCGGCGATGACCAGCCTGTACAAGGATCTTCCGAAGCTGCCGCGCACCGAAGCGCTCGTCGACAAGATCCTGTCGTTGCCGATCTACGGCGAGATGTCGCTCGAGGACGCGGCGTACGTCGCCGACAAGATCGGCGCCTTCGCGGGATAAGCTCGCCCAAGATGTCCGCCTCCGTCCCCGAACTCAGCTTCTGCATCCCCTGCCACAACGAGGAGGGGAACCTCGCGGAGCTGATCCGGCAGATCGAGGACGCGGCGGCCAAGACGGGCAAGACCTACGAGATCGTCGTCACCGACGACCGCTCGTCCGACCGATCGTGGGAGGTGCTGGGCGAGCTCGCCCGCAGCCGGCCGCATCTGCGCGCCTTTCGGCTCGACCGCAACTCGGGCGAGTCAGCCGCGAGCTATACGGCGATCACGAGGGCGCGTGGCGCGGTCGTCGTCACCATTGACGGGGACCTGCAGAACGATCCGGCCGACCTGCCGAAGTTCCTCAAGGCGCTCGAGACTGCCGACTGCGTGTGCGGCACGCGCCAGGGTGCTCGCCACGAGGGCGATTCCTGGCTCAAGAACGTCACCTCGCTGATCTCGAACGGCATCCGCAGTGCGGTGCTGGGCGATTCCGTGACCGACGCCGGCTGCACCTACCGTGCGTTCCGGCGCGAGTGTTTCACGGGCATTCCGTTCTTCAAGGGCGTACATCGCTTCATCCCGATCATCATGGCCTTCCGCGGCCGCAAGGTGGTCGAAGTGCCGATCACCAACCGCGAAAGATCCTACGGGACGAGCCACTACGGATTCGGCCTCCTGTCGCGCAAAGGGGCGATCATGGACATGCTCGGCGTCCGCTGGCTGCGCTCGCGCATGATCCGCTTCGAGGTGGCCGAGTCCTGGCCCAAGGACAAGATTGCCTCTGCAGCCGTGGGCGAGCCGCCGCGCGACGCGGCGGAGTGACGCGCGAAGCCAGTCGCCGGCCGAAGCTTACTTCTTCGGCCGCACCGCGACGTAATCGACCACTTTCTTCACGCCGTCGCCATCCTTGATCCGGCCCAAGGCGAGCTTCTTCTCATTGTCGGAGCGCGCGAGCCCGAGAAGGTAGAGGTTGCCGAACGCATCGCCAGCGACGCGATAGTTCACGTCGGCCACGTCCTTGGTGCCGATCAGCCGCGCCTTCGCCTTGGTCGCCAGCTCGAGTCCGGCGGACCAGCCGACCATATTGCCCTTGTTCTTCTTCTGGTCGTCCTCGCTCATGTAGGTGACGTGCCAGTACAGCTGCTTGAGGCCCTGGACGGCGCGCACACCCTTTTCGAACTTGTCGTAGGTGGGCTTGTCGTCGAACAGGCCGGTGACCAGGAGACGCTGCTCGTAGATTTCGGTCGAGGCTTTGATCGACCCGACGTCGGCCATCACCTTGTTCACCTTGATGACGATCTCGTTGTCCTTGGCGATGTCGGAGGTGCTGCGCGCCTCAATCGCCCGATCGAACATCGTTTTCGGCGCACCGAGTATATTGCCGAGTTGAGCCGCAGCCGGCCGCGGACGGAACAGATCCCGTGCCACGACCAGGCCGCCGGCGCCCATGACGACGAAATGGCGGCGGTTCATGTCTCCTCCCTTGTGCTTGGCGCCCCCAATTGGGGACGCCCCAGCACGCACCGCCAATCGGAATACCGCAAACAGCCGTTATTTCGCCCGGGAGATGTAGTAGGCGAGGTCGACGAAGTCGGCGTCGCTGATCGGCTGCACGACATCGGCCATGCTGGCATCGTACCCGTGACGAACGCCGCTCTTGTACTCGCGCAGCGACTTGAGCAGGTAGTCCTCGCGCTGGCCGCCGAGACGCGGCACGTTCTCCTGGCCGCTGAAATCGGCGCGGTGGCACATGTTGCAATGATTCTGCCCGGCCAGCGCCTGGCCGTGCGCCATGCGTTGCGTATCGCCGCCCTCGGCCGCCTTGGGCTGCGGCAGCTTCGCGATCGCGTCGGCGAACGCCTGCAAGTCGGCATCCGCGGCCCCCTTCATCATCTCATTCATCGGATCGGCGGTGCGCAGGCCCTCACGGAACATGAACAGCTGAATGAGTGTGTACGGCGAGTTCTGCGCGCCCAGAGAGGGCACGTTCTCGGTTTGCGACGTCCCGCTTTCGCCGTGGCAGGCGAGGCAGGTCGGGAGCTTCTCGCTGACGCTTTGTGCCGCGGCCTGGCCGCCCAGGGCCGCGAGCAAAAGACAAATCGTGGCGATCGTGCGCATCGTTGAGGCGCCTCAGCCGGAAAGAGAAGGGGCCGAGAGTCGCCTCCCGGCCCCCACGGCTTCAACTCAAATCAGCGCGATGAGACGCGTTCGGTCGAATAGCTGAGACGATACACGGCACCGTTCCAGTCATCCGAGATCAAGAGCGCGCCGTCCGGCATCTGCAGGATATCGACCGGCCGGCCGATATACTTGTTGTCCTGCAGGAAGCCCTCGAGGAACGGCTTGATCGTCTTCACCGTGCCGTCGGGCTTGAGCCAGGCGACCTCGATGTCGCCGCCAATCTTGTGCGTCTTGTTCCATGAGCCGTGGCGTACGATGAACAGCGCATCGTGATATTCCTTCGGGAACATCTTGCCGGTGTAGAAGCGCACGCCGAGGGGCGCTACGTGCGGGCCTAGTTTGGCGAGCGGTTTGGTCACGCCGTCGCAGCCGCGCCCCCAGCCGAACTGGGGATCAGGCACGTCGCCCTGGTGGCAGTAGGGGAAGCCGAAGAAGTCCTTCCCCGGATGCTGGAGCCGGTTGAGCTTGTCGTTCGGAAGGTCCTCCGAGAGCCAGTCGCGCTGGTTCTCGCTGAAATAGAGGACGTGCGAGACCGGATGGAAGTCGAGGCCGACCACCTGGCGGGTGCCACGGGCGATCACCTCCATCCCCGAGCCGTCGAGGTTGATCCGGCGAAGCTGGGCGTGGGTGTCCGGCGGCATGCAGATGTTGCAGGGTGCTCCGACATTGAAATAGAGCTTGTTGTCGGGCCCGATCGCCAGATATTTCCAGCCGTGCGCCTCGTCGCTCGGCAGGTTGTCGTAGATCAAGGTCGGCTTCGGCGGATCGGTCAGATGATCCTCGATGCCCGGCACCTTCGAGATCTTGTTGAGCTCGGCGATGTAGAGCGTGCCGTCCTTGAAGGCCAAACCGTTCGGCCGGAACAGGCCCTTGTACAGCGGGATCACCTCGCGCTTGCCGTTCTTGTCGGTGACCGCATAGATGTGGTCGAGCAGCCGCGTGCTGACGAAGATCGTGCCTTTGTCGCCGCGCGCCATCGAGCGGGCGTTGACCATGCCGCTCGCATAGACTTCGAGCTTGAAGCCTTTCGGCACCTTCAGCTTGTCGAGCTGGATCTTGTCGGCCGCGGTGGCGATCGGCGGCGGGGCCACCGGCGCCAGCTTCTGCGCCTCAGGACTGTTCGGCGCGTCCATGAGAACCGAGTTCGTCGTCGGGCTCGGCAGCGGCGCGGGTGTCGCGGCGGGCTGCTGTTGCTGGGCCGAGCTGAGGCCCGGATAGGCGAAGAGACCGGCCAAGAGGCCAGCCATGATCAAGGCACGAGTGTGGATTGGGGTGGTCATGCGCTCCTCCCTGAAGGACAGTGACCGGCGCCGTATAGCGGCTGGAGAGGGGCTCACCTTTACGTGGTCGAGCCATCCTCGCCGGTTAATCTAGGTCCCCTGCCGCGCAATTGACACTGCTTTTTGCTCGTGACGCGTGCGGTCAGCAGCCGCGATTGAAACGATTGTTGCAACAATGTAGATATGAATGTACCGTTTCAATATTCCGGGAGGTCGGATGGCGGCTACGCACATCCAGGATTTTTTCGGCGAGGCGATCGACCGGTTGAGCCCGCAGCTGCGCCGGGCGGCGCGGTTCTTGAGCCGGCAGCCGGATCTCGTCGCTGTGTTCAGCCTTCGCGATCTGGCCAAGAGCGCCGGCGTGGCGCCGGCAAGCTTCGTGCGGCTCGCCCATGCGTTGGGATTCCCGGGTTATCCCGAGCTGCGGCGCGAAATCATCGGGCGTATCCTGCCCGATGCCCTCACCTATGCAGCAAAGGCCGAAAAGCTGCAGAAGGTCGGCGATGCGTCGGGCTTGTACGAACAGGTCTTTGCGGCGCAGATCGCCAATCTCAACGCGACCCAGCGTGCCAACGCGGCGGACGTGCTGCGCGCCGGTGCGGAGACCTTGGAGCGGGCGCGCCGCGTGTGGATCCTGGGCCTGCGCAGCCTCTATCCGCTCGCATTCTACCTGCATTACGTGTGGGGTTTTTTCCGGCGTGACCTTTTCCTTGCCGCAAGCCCCTCGGGCACCCTCGACAACGCGCTGTTCGCGATTGACCGCGGCGATGCCATGGTCGTGATGACCATGGCGCCTTACACGCGCGACGTGGTCGCCGCGGCGGAGATGGCGGCGAGGGCTGGGGCCAAGGTCGTCGCGATCACCGACAGCGACTTGTCGCCGCTGGCGCCGCATGCGGACCACATGCTTGTGACGGCGACCGACACGCCGTCTTTCTTTCATTCGCTGATCGCCGCGAATGCGCTGGTCGAGGCGCTGGTGGCGCTGCTGGCCAATCGGGGTGGGGCCAAGGCGTTGACCGCGATCCGCCGCACGCAAGATCGCCTGCAGGCGATGCACACCTACCTGGAGCCGCCCGTGCGCAAGTCCCCGGCGCGGAAAACCGTATGAGCCATGTCTTCCCGCGCAACTCGCGCGCCGAGCCGCCCGTCGCCGTCGGCGGGGTGGGGGTCTATCTGTTCGACCGGCAAGGGCGCCGCTATATCGACGGCTCGGGCGGTGCCGCCGTATCGAGCCTGGGTCATGGCCATCCGCGGGTCGTCGAGGCGATGAAGCGCCAGGCAGAAACCCTCGCTTATGCACACACGTCGTTTTTCACCAGCGAGGCCGCCGAGCAGCTGGCCGACATGCTGATCGAGCATGCGCCCCGCGGGATGGAGCGTGTCTATCTCGTCTCCGGCGGTTCGGAAGCGGTCGAGACGGCGATCAAGATGGCCCGTCAGTACTTCATCGAGACCGGCCAGGCGTCGCGCCGCATCTTCATTTCCCGTCGCCAGAGCTACCACGGCAACACGCTGGGCGCGCTCTCGGCCGGGGGCAATGAGTGGCGCCGCGAGCCCTATCGGCCGCTTCTGATCGACATGCCGCTGATCTCCCCATGCTTTGCGTATCGCTTCAAGCGCGACGACGAATCGGAAGACGCCTACGGCCAGCGGGTTGCCAACGAGCTCGAGGCCAAGATCCTCGAGCTGGGCGCCGGCAACGTTGCCGGCTTCTTCGCCGAGACGGTGGTGGGTGCCACGACCGGTGCGGTCACGGCCGTGCCGGGCTATTTCCGGCGGGTCCGCGACATCTGCGACCGCCACGGCATCCTCTTGATCCTCGACGAAGTCATGTGCGGGATGGGCCGCACCGGGACGTTGCATGCCTGCACGGCCGAAGGCGTCGTCCCCGATCTGATGGTCCTCGCCAAGGGCCTTGCGGCGGGATATCAGCCGATCGGCGCGGTCCTGGTGCAGAAGCGCATCTACGACGCCTTCGTCCAGGGCAGCGGCTTCTTCCAGCATGGTCACACCTTCATGGCGCACCCGATGGCGTGCGCCGCCTCGCTGGCCGTGCAAAAATGCCTGATCGAGGACAAGCTGCTCGACCGCGTCACGCCGCTGGGCGAGGTGCTGCAGACCGCACTCTACGAGCGCTTTGGCAACCATCCGCATGTCGGCAACATCCGCGGCCGCGGCCTGTTCCAGGCGATCGAGCTGGTGAAGGACCGCGCCGCCAAGACGCCCTTCGACCCGGCCCTGGCGGTGCACGCGCGGGTCAAGCGCGAGGCGTTCGCGCGCCAGCTTCTGGTCTACCCGATGGGCGGCACGATCGACGGCCGGCTTGGCGACCATATCCTCCTGGCGCCGCCGTTCATCGTCACCGAACAGGAGATCGGCGAAATCGTGAGCCGCCTCGGGGAGGCGGTCGACGCGGCCCTTGCCGCGTGAACCATCCAGATCGAAACGCAGATGTGAAAGAGGAGCGGGGATCATGTTGAAAATGCGTACGGGTTTCTTCGTCGGTTTGGCCGCCACGGTCGCGCTTGTGGCGTTTGCGGATCCGGCATCCGCCCAGCAGAAATTTGTCACCATCGGCACCGGTGGTGTCACGGGCGTTTACTACGCGGTCGGTGGTGCCGTCTGCCGGCTCATGAACAAGGACCGCCAGACGACCGGCATCCGCTGCTCGGTCGAATCGACCGGCGGCTCGGTGTTCAACGCCAACGCCATCAAGGCCGGCGAGCTCGACTTCGGCATGGCGCAGTCGGACATTCAGTACAATGCCGCCAAGGGCGCGGGACAGTTCCAGGGCAAAGCCGACACGGACCTGCGCGCGGTCTTCTCGGTTCATCCCGAGCCGTTCACGGTGCTCGCCCGTCCGGATGCGCATGTCGTGAAATTCGAGGACTTCAAGGGCAAGCGCTTCAACATCGGCAATCCGGGCTCGGGTACGCTTGCCTCGATGGAGGAGCTCTTGAAGCAGATGGGCTGGACCAAGGGCGACTTCTCGCTCGCG
>Ga0335080_10007969_pt1 | contig 11021 bp, 9 predicted proteins | sample Lox_Sample_34_FD_206720 | JGI IMG/M metagenome (GOLD analysis project Ga0335080, IMG submission 206720) | Soil microbial communities from Loxahatchee National Wildlife Refuge, Florida, United States - Lox_Sample_3.4 | ecosystem: Environmental > Terrestrial > Soil > Wetlands | place: USA: Florida...
TGCTCTCGAACAATCCCGATAAAGTCGCGGCGCTGGACCGGGCCGGAATCAGGGTCACGGAGCGAGTTCCCTGCGAAGTGGCACTGAACCCACTCGCGGAAGACTACATGAAGACCAAGAAAGAAAAGATGGGACACCTGTTCACGAAGCGATAGTTGTGACGGCTTCAGTTCTTCAATAACCGCGACATTTCCTCTCGATTCTTCACCGGCAGCCTTCGCATCGCAGAGCGCGCGAGCGCGAGGTAAGCGTCGCGTACAACTGGATCCTTCCTAAGTACAGCTGCATGCTTGGCCACGGTCTGCACATCTCCACGGACAATCGGGCCGCTGAACGAATATGCAGGGCCAAGGCGTGCATAGTTCTCTAGCGTCTGCCGGATGATCGGCAGGCTCTTGCGTCGCGCATCGGCGGGAGTGAACCCGGCTATCCTCGCCGCTTCCTCAAGGGTCACGAGAAATGCCAGCAGCAACGGGGATGTCATGGTTGCCCACGCGTGATATGCCGCCTTGCGTGATGCCGGAAGCTGGAAGCTCTCACCGCCGAGATCATGTACGATCTGGCGCGCGATCCGCCTCCCTGACTCGTCCCCTTCCACGGCAAATGGAACACCGCGAAGCGAAGGCCGAGCTCCGGCAACAAAGGTCATCAGCGGATGCACGGAAGCGACGGCGATGCCCCGTTTGCGCAGAGGCTCCAACTCGCGGGCGGACAACGTGCCACTGGAGTGAAAGGCAATTCGCGCTCGTCCCTTCCCGCCCTTTGCCAGAGCGATGGCTGCCGGGCGAATCTGGCGATCGGGCACACACAACCACAACAATTCTGCGCTGAGCTGGGCAGTCGCAGTTGTCACCGCGCTGGCGTTGACCCTCCTCGCCAATCGACTGGCGCGCCGGCGAGAGGCCGTTGAATCACGGCTGACGATTTCTGTGATGACATATCCCTCAGCGCGGAGGGCTGGCGCCAACGAGTGCGCCAAACTGCCGGCTCCGACGATCGCTATCCTGGGCTTTCGGGTCACGGGCGCAGCATATCATCCGCCGATCCAATTCAGACGCTTGCGAACGGGCCGGCAGTTGGTCGCCGCACGTGGCGGACTAGCGTGTCCGCTCGCATACGTCGGTTATATTGTTGGCTATGGGGAAATCCGGCAAGTCACGATCCAGCAAATCCCGTGTCATCTCGTCCCGCGTGGCCTATCGCGGTCCCGTGTTCTCGGTTACAACGGATCACGTGCTCGAGCCGGGTGGTGTTCGAGCTCGACGCGATGTAGTCCGGCATTCCGGTTCGATCGTCGTTTTGGCGGTTGACGGCCGCGCTTCTGAGCCTCAGGTCCTTCTTGAACGCCAGTATCGCCATGCCGCCCAAGCCATGATGTGGGAACTTCCCGCCGGCAGAATTGACGAGGGCGAACGTGAGTTGGCGGCTGCCAGACGCGAACTGCTGGAAGAGACTGGCTACACCGCGCGGAAATGGAAGAAGGTGCTGCATTTCTACGTCAGCCCTGGGTTCCTTGACGAAACCATGAGCATCTTTCTGGCGCGGGACCTGAAGCCCGGCATCGCCCAGCCCGAAGAAGACGAGAGGATCCGGATCCGGTTCTTTCCGCTCTCCGTGGCGGTTCGCATGGTGACTCAGGGTCGGATCCGCGACGCCAAGACCATTGCCGGTATCCTCTGGTTCGCCCAAAGCAGCAAGAAAAGCCGCTAATTCCCCCGGAACTCAAGGCCTTTCGCCGACGGCGATGTCCGCCTGCCTGGTGATACCGATCCTTGACAGTGCCCGAAAGCCGCCGCACAATGCGTACGCATTCCGGGAACTCCTCCTGGAATCATCCGCCGTTTCCGTGGTGGCTCGGAAAGAGGGGGGGGCACGTGGATCGTCTGAAAGGAAGCGTCAAGTGGTTCAATAACGCGAAAGGATACGGATTTATCGGGCGCGACGATGGTCCCGATGTGTTCGTGCACTACAGCGCGATTACCTCCGAAGGCTACAAGAGCCTGCAGGAGGGTGATAAAGTCGAATTCGAAATCGTCCAGGGGCAAAAAGGTCCCCAGGCAGCAAACGTAACCAAGGCTTCCTAGTCTGGAAGGCCGTTTTTCCTCACGCCCAGGTTATTGTTTTTCTCTGGCTGCAGGCCGCAGTGTGCTCCGAGCTCGCTCCAAAACAATCCAGTCGCTGCTGCTGCTGCCGCCCGGGTACGAGCTCTTCGCGCCTACGAAGACTTCCTCACGCTCTGGAAAGATGCCGACCCCGATATCCCCATTCTGAAACAAGCCAAAACCGAGTACGCCAAACTCCATTAAGGGCCCGCTAACTTCGGTGCGACGATCGTTATTGTTCTGCTGCGCAGGTGTTGTCAACGGACGCGATCAGGCTTTGACATTCATTGACACCAGCCCGAAACACGCAGGGATCGCACCCCCGAATCAGCGTCGTTCGTTGCCGGGAGGGCCCTCTTCTCGCCCTCAGCGATACAATTTCCATATTCATGGACAACAAGGCCATAGCTGGCGTTCTTCACGAAACTGCGGATCTGCTGGAAATTGACGGGCAAGATTCGTTCCGCGTGCGCTCCTACCGCAACGCTGCGGAAGCAATTGAGGCGTTGCCGCAGCAGGTTGTAGACCTGATCCAGGAACCGAAGAAGTTGCTGGAAGTGCCTGGCATCGGCAAGAGCATGCTGAAACATCTGCAGCAATTGCTCTCGGAAGGTCGCATGGATCAACACGCCGAATTGCTCAAGAAGTACCGTCCCTCGATGCTGGAACTGCTCAAGATTCAGGGTCTGGGGCCAAAGACCATTGCGCTCATCTGGAGCGCTTATCAGGTCAGCGACCTCGATGGCGTGGAAAAACTGGCGCGCGAGGGGAAGATCCGCACCCTTCCGCGCATGGGGGAAAAGCACGAGCTCAAGCTGATCAAAGCCATCGAGGACTATCGCCGTATCGGTGGCCGTTTCTTGCTCGATACCGCCGAACGGTTGGCAGAAAAACTGGTGGAGCACCTGTTCCAGGTGCCGGGCGTCGAGAAGGTGACGCCGGCGGGTTCCTTGCGGCGAGGCCGGGAAACAGTTGGGGACCTCGACATCCTGGTCACCGGTGAAGCGTGCTGCTCGCCCGAAGCCCTGCAGAAGGTCAAGGAACACCTCATCCGCTTTCCCGGCTTGATGGACATCATTGCCCAGGGAGAAAACAAGGTCAGCTTCCGGCATCGCAACGGCATGCAGGTTGACGTCCGGCTCCTGCCACCCGAATCCTTCGGCGCCGCCATGCAGTACTTCACGGGATCGAAATCACACAACGTGGCGCTGCGGCAGCGCGCCCTGAAAATGGGCTACACCCTGAGCGAATACAGTCTCGCGAATCTGGAAAATGAGAAACCGGTGGCGGGCAAGAGCGAAGAAGAAATTTATTCGACGTTGAAGCTCGATTTCATTCCGCCGGAACTGCGCGAAAACCTGGGCGAGATCGAAGCCGCCACCAACCACTCATTGCCAAACCTGGTGGAGCTGTCCGACATTCGCGGCGACGTGCACATGCACACGGTTGAAACCGACGGCCGCAACACGATCGAAGAGATGGCCGAAGCCGCTCGCGAACGCGGGTACCAGTACATCGCCATCACGGATCATTCCAAGAATCTTGCCTTCGCTAACGGCCTGACGGACGAGCGGGCCCTGATTCACATCGAGCGGATTCGGGCAGCAGAAAAAAAATTGAAAGGCATTCGCATTCTGGCCGGAATTGAAGTGGACATTCTCGTAGACGGTGCGCTCGACCTTTCCGACTCGGTCCTCGCCCAGATGGATATCGTGATCGCCAGCGTGCATTCTCATTTCAACCAGGACCGCGACACCATGACAGCGCGACTGCTCAAGGCGATCTGCAATCCCAACGTTTCGCTCCTGGGGCATCCCACCGGCCGCCAGTTGTTGCGGCGCGATGCCTATCCGTTCGATATGGACGCCATTCTCAAGGCGGCTGCAACTCACAAAGTCGCGATGGAGTTGAATGCCTACCCCGACCGGCTCGACTTGAGCGATGTCCACCTGAGAATGGCCAAACAGCATGGCGTCAAAATCGTGATCAACACGGACTCGCACCACACCTCCCACCTGGAGAAGATCCGCTATGGTGTCACCCAAGCTCGGCGGGCGTGGCTGACCAAAGACGACATCCTCAACACTCTTCCGAGAGAGGGGTTCGCTCGCGCGATCAAGCGTAGCTGGTAGACTCAGGGGTGGCAAAACTGGGAAACAGATTACCCACAAACGGGCCAAGTGCCTGGTACCAGGCGCAATTTCTTTCACTTCTGCAGAGTGGATAAATCATTACCAACATACTCATTGGTTCTTATTCTTTGTTTTCAGTGAGTTGCCCGGATCTCTCCAGCCATCTGCGGAATTGGAATTGCTCCCCTAAAGTGTTGGCGCGAAATCTATAATGATGGGAATAGAACTCGGCCGCTCAATGGATCATCAACTACCCTGGCGGGCAGTGACGGGCGAGGACACGCAATAGAGATAAGCCCCCCAAGCAAAAAAATCACCATAAGTATTGATTTTGAGCAAATACCTCCGGAGGATCACAGAATTGACCGCTTCGACCAGTCACCTTATCGCCCCGCACGGGGGAGAACTCGTTGAGCTGCAAGTGCCGGCTGAGCGCGCCGCGGAGTTGAAAGCGCATTCCAAAGACTGGCCCTCCTGGGATCTGACCGGGCGTCAGCTTTGCGATCTGGAATTGCTGTTGAGCGGCGGATTCTCGCCCCTGCGTGGATTCCTAAACCGCGCGGATTATGAAGGTGTGTGCTGCAACATGCGTCTGGCCAATGGCACCCTTTGGCCCATGCCCATCACACTGGATGTGACCGAAGACTTCGCCAAGAAGCTCACCCCTGGCAGCAGCAAGATCGCGCTGCGCGATCCCGAAGGCGTCATGCTCGCCGTGATGCACGTCGAGGACGTTTGGCAGCCAGATCGCACCGCGGAAGCCAAGGAAGTCTTCAATTCCACCAGCGCCGCACACCCCGGCGCCGACTACGCCATCAACAAGTCCAATTCCTGGTACGTGGGTGGAAAAGTTGAAGGCGTGCAGGCGCCTTCCCACTACGATTTCCGCAATCTGCGTCTCACGCCGGGCGAATTGCGAGCCGAATTCCAGCGCCTGGGTTGGACCCGCATCGTCGCCTTCCAGACCCGCAATCCCATGCATCGCGCTCACGTCGAACTGACCATGCGCGCGGCCAAGCAAGTGGAGGCGGACCTGCTAATCCACCCCTCGGTCGGGATGACCAAGCCGGGCGACGTGGATTATTTCGTCCGCACGCGCTGTTATCAGCTTCTGTTGTCGAAGTATCCGCATGGCAGTGTAAAGCTCTCCATGCTGCCGCTGGCGATGCGCATGGGCGGGCCGCGGGAAGCGATCTGGCACGGCTTGATCCGCAAGAACCACGGTTGCACCCACTTCATCGTAGGCCGCGATCATGCCGGACCAGGCAAGGACACCGACGGCAAGCCGTTCTACGGTCCCTACGACGCCCAGGAACTCTTCAAGAAGCACCAAGCTGAAATGGGCGTGACCATGGTCCCGTTCCAGATGATGGTCTACCTGCAGAACGAAGACCGCTACGTGCCCGCGGATGAAGTTCCACAGGGCGCCAAGGTGCTCGACATCTCCGGCACCGAACTGCGCGCACGCTTGAACGAAGGCCGCGAGATTCCGAGCTGGTTTACTTATCCGGAAGTCGTCCAGGAGTTGCGCCGAAGCTATCCGCCACGGCACAAGCAGGGCGTGACGATCTTCTTTACTGGGCTTTCGGGGTCGGGCAAGTCGACCATCGCCAACGCGTTGATTACCAAGTTCCTGGAGATGGGCGGGCGGCCGGTCACGTTGCTCGACGGCGACCTGGTTCGCAAGCACCTCTCTTCTGAACTCGGATTCTCGAAGGAGCACCGCGACATCAACATTCGGCGCATTGGTTACGTAGCGTCGGAAATTACCAAGAACGGCGGCATTGCCATTTGCGCTCCGATCGCGCCCTACGAGGCAACTCGGACGGCGGTCAGGCAGATGATCGAGCCCTACGGCGGCTTCATTCTGGTGCATGTCGCCACCTCGATCGATGTCTGCGAACAGCGCGATCGCAAGGGGCTCTATGCCAAGGCGCGTGCCGGCATCGTTAAGGAGTTTACCGGCATCTCAGACCCATACGAGGCGCCGGCAAAGGCGGAAGTCGTCATTGATACCGCGAAGTTGAGTCCGGAGGAAGCGGCGCAGACGATCCTGCTGCACCTCGAACGCGAGGGCTTTATCGGAGCCAACGGCAACGGTAGCTGAAAACGGAGCACGGCATGAGCAGGTAGCGGACGAGTACGGAACACATGGAACTCGTAACGGCAAAGATCCTGATTGGGTTTGCGGTCGGAACCCTGATTGGGTTAACGGGTTTGGGCGGCGGCGTTTTGCTGCTGCCCGTGCTCATCTTTGGCCTTCGCGTGCCTCCCATCATCGCCGTGGGATCCGATGCTCTTTTCAACTTCCTGACCAAGATTCCCGCCAGCATTCTGCATCTGCGCAAGGGAACGGTCCGCAAGAGAGTCGTGGCCGCCATGGCGGTGGGCAGCATTCCCGGCTCCCTGCTGGGAGTCTCGCTGCTGCAGCACCTGCGGGTCGTGTACGGCAGCGGCGTCAACGACTTCATCAAGTCCGCCGTGGGATTGCTGCTGGTCTGTATCCCGATGCTGCTCCTGTTCCAGGGACGCATTGAAGAACACCTGGCAAAACGGAAGCCGACGCTCAAGTCTTTTGTCGGGATGACCTTCATCGGCCTCTTTGGCGGCTTCCTCGTAGGCATGACTTCGGTGGGTTCGGGCAGCATTATCATGATGCTTTTGCTGCTGTTTTACACCTACGCGCCGAAAGTCATGGTCGGCACCGACATCGTCCACGCCGTCATTCTGACGGGCGTGACCAGCCTTCTGCACGCGCGGCTGGGGAACGTCGATATTTCATTAGTAATTCCCCTATTGTGCGGTTCGATCCCCGGCGGAATTCTCGGCTCGCACCTCAGCACCCGTGTACCCGTGCTCTGGCTGCGAAGAATTCTGTGCGCGGTGCTGCTGACGACGGGAGCAAGAATGTTGTGGGCGTAAGGGCAGTGGAGTTGCCAGTACCCAGGCGCCAGTTAACACCTGGCGGACCATGGGTCTACTGAGAACTGAGAACCGGGAACTGAGAACTGAGAACTTCGATATGACTTCTTCGCAAGACACACTACAGCGGATCCACGCCGCCCTCGAAGCCGCGCGCGAGGTGCTGAAACGGTTCACTCCCGGCGCCATTGAGGCGGAGTACAAGGTGGGCCATGACCCCGTGACCGAAGCCGACCGCGCCGTGGATCAAATCCTGCGCAAGAATCTGTTGCGCCAGGGCGAAGGCTGGCTTTCGGAAGAGAGCGTGGACGATCTCTCACGCCTGGAAAGGCGCCGCGTCTGGGTTGTCGACCCGCTCGACGGCACACGGGAATTCGTTCAGGGCATTCCAGAATTCTGCGTTTCCATCGCCATGGTCGAGGACGGTATCCCGATCGCGGGAGGCATCTGCAATCCGGCTACGGACGAACTCATTCTCGGCTCGCGCGATACTGGCGTCACCTATAACGGCGCGCCTGCTCAGCCCAGCCAGAGAAAAGACCTTCACGGCGCACTTGTGCTGGCCAGCCGCAGCGAAGTCAAGCGCGGCGAGTGGAAGCAGTTTGAGTCAGCCGAATTCAATATTCGTCCGATGGGCTCGGTCGCGTACAAGCTGGGTCTTGTCGCTGCCGGCAAGGCCGACCTCACCTTTACGCTGGTTCCAAAGAACGAGTGGGATGTGGCTGCCGGCGCCGCTTTGGTAGAGAGTGCCGGAGGATTTATCCTGACGCTCGACAATTCGCCCCTGCGCTGCAACCAGAGAAACCCGTTGCTCTCCGGTCTGCTTGGCGGAGGTCCGTTCCTGCGTGCGCCCTTGCTGGCAATGCTCGACCGGCACGCGCAGACCGTGGGCGAAGATAAATCGCGCTGATCTCATGGCTGCCCCAAGCATCGTGTTCCTGATGTATCACGAACTGGAACTTGAAGGCCGGAAGCTGGTCCAATCCGAGCCCGGCTATGTGCGCTACATTCTTCCGCTCGAGACTTTCCGCAGCCAGATGGAGTGGATGAAGGATTCCGGCTTTCGCGGCCTGAGTGTGAGCGAAGCCATTCGCTTTCCCCAGCAGTCCGGTGTCTGCATCACCTTCGACGATGGCTGCGAAACTGACCTGATCGCCGCTGCCGCCATCCTCCAGGCCACTGCTTTCCGAGCGACGTTCTATCTCACTGCTGGCTTTCTCGGTACACCGGGTTACTTGACCCCGGGCCAGGTGCGAGACCTGGACGCCCGCGGCTTCGAAATTGGCTGTCACTCCATGACCCATGCCTACCTGTCGGATCTTTCTGATCTCGAGCTCCGCAGAGAGATCGCGGAGGCCAAGCTGAAGATCGAGCAGATTGTGGCTCATCCTCTCGAACACTTCTCCTGTCCCGGTGGGCGCTACGACGCCCGGACGATCGAGACCGCCCGTCGCGCTGGATTCCGCACCGTTGCCAACAGCCGGTTCCATGCCAACACTCCGGCCAACAGCTTGTATGAATTGGGCCGGGTGGCCATCCTGCGGGATATGCCGCTTGGAGAATTCGGCGCTATCTGTCGCGGTGAAGGCCTGTGGAAGAAACGATTCCAGGATCGCGCCCGCCAGAGCGTTCGCCAGGTTCTCGGCAACCGCGCCTATGATCGCCTCCGCTCCTCCCTTCTCGGCGAATCCTCGCGCTAGCTGGAACTCGGGTTACCTCTGAGTGCCAGCCCCCTGATGCAATCCGTCCGAAGGCCTTACTGGCGCTACTTCAATGAATCGAGATAGTAACCCACTCAGCAGTTACTGACCTTCCACGCCAATCCGCACGCTGGGAGCGGGAATCCGCCGATCCGAAGTTGTCCGGCACGGCATGTACAGGTGCGTTGTACCTGATCATGCCCTCTTGGCATCTGGGAGGCCCCGAGCCCCCTCGGTAGATTCGAGCCTGAGGACTCGAGCTACCGGTCCCCCACTTCGTATATCGAGGGCTCGTGATGTCCAAACAAATTCGGGATTTATCCAGCTACAGAATTTCGCTGGCCGAGATACTTCATAGTCGCTCCGCTCACCTGGCTGCTGGCGCATTCGTGCTCGCCGTCTCGTTGCTCGCCACCTCCTGCGGGTTCATGAGCAGCAACTCCGGGCGGAATGACCATCAACAGAGTCTGACGCTGTCAGGGAATTTACCCGGTGGCGTTACCAATCAGGCCTACAACGCTGTATTGACCGTGAGCGGTGGCGCCCCACCGTATCAATTCGCGATCAAGTCAGGGAGCCTTCCTCCGGGGATGACCCTGAATGCTTCGACGGGCTCAGTCTCTGGGACACCGACAACTGCTGGCGCATACCTATTTCAGGTCGGTGTGACCGATGCGCCTCAGCCCCACGAGGGCAGTCAGAGTTTCTCCATCTCGGTTAGGAACGACAATGGCGGAATCCGCGTCACCGTCTCCCCATCGAGCACCAACGTCATTTCCAATCAGACGCAGACATTCACGGCCAATGTGACGGGAAGCGAAAACAGTGGTGTGACCTGGAGCGCTTCGGCAGGTTCGATCACAACCGGCGGAGTCTACACTGCGCCGTCCGTGACTTCGGTGACCACCGCGGTAGTGACGGCCACAAGCAAAGCGGATTCCAAGGGGCAAGGGACCGCCACGCTAGTCATCCAGCCTGCCAGCAGCCCAACGCTGGCAATCACCAGCACATCGTTGCCCGACGGCGCCACCGGCAGCGCGTACGCCGCAGGCTTCACCGCCAGTGGCGGCACACAACCGTACTCGTGGACGATCTCGGCTGGTCTTCCTCCGGGTCTGAACCTCACGGCGAACAACGGAGAGCTATCGGGTATGCCCAGTGCCGCGGGCACCTACGGCTTCACTGTGAAGGTTACTGACGCCAAGTCGCAGGCAGTGCAGAAGGCGTTCGCATTGAACGTTATGGCCGGCGGCAATCTTGACGGTCCGGCGGAACTGCCCCGCGCAACCGTTTCCAGTTCGATGTCGGACACGCCGGCGCCCGGAGCCGTCATTCCGGTCAGTGCCGGAGGCGATTTGCAGGCAGCCTTGAACAACGCGCACTGCGGAGATACGGTTGAACTCCAGGCCGGCGCGACCTTCTCCGGTGTATTCAGCCTTCCGGCGAAGAGTTGCGATACTGGCCACTGGGTGATCGTGCGGACCAGCGCCGCCGACAACGCTCTGCCGTCGGAAGGAACCAGGACCAACCCCTGTTTTGCGGGAGTCCGCTCGCTGCCCGGACGTCCGCAGTACACCTGCTCCAACCCCCAGAAGACGATGGCACGCATCGAATATCCCAAGTCCGCCGATGGTCCCATCATTCTTCGCAACGGCGCAAACCATTACCGGCTGGTCGGACTTGAAATCACCAAGACGACCGGCGTGAAAAGCGCACCCACGCTGATCGCCGTCGAACCGGGCGGCCTTGCGAATCACATTGTGATCGATCGCTCCTGGCTGCACGGCACGACGCAGGATGAAACCCAGCTTGGCATTTCGCTGAACGGCATGAACTATGTCGCGGTTGTCGACTCGTATTTCAGCGATTTCCATTGCACAGCCGGAACCGGTACGTGCACCGACTCTCACGCCGTTGCCGGTGGTCTCGGCAATCACGTGGATGGCCCCTTCAAGATCGAGAACAACTATCTCGAAGCTGCGGGCGAGTCGGTCTTCTTCGGTGGCGGCGCGGCTACGGTGACGCCGACGGATATTGAAGTCCGCCGCAATCACTTCTTCAAGCCATGGCAGTGGATGCCCGGCAGCCCGAATTTCGTGGGCGCCGCCGACGGTCACCCCTTCATCGTCAAGAACCACATGGAGCTGAAGAATTCGATCCGCGTG
>Ga0335080_10007970_pt1 | contig 11020 bp, 10 predicted proteins | sample Lox_Sample_34_FD_206720 | JGI IMG/M metagenome (GOLD analysis project Ga0335080, IMG submission 206720) | Soil microbial communities from Loxahatchee National Wildlife Refuge, Florida, United States - Lox_Sample_3.4 | ecosystem: Environmental > Terrestrial > Soil > Wetlands | place: USA...
AATGGAACCCGTATTGAAGGCGCTGAATCCAAAATCCGGCGTGCCGTAAACCAGTCCCCGGTATTCTGCTCGCAGTGAAATCCGCTTGCGAATCGCGTAGTTGACTCCAAGCCCATACACGAACACGCCTTTCGCTTGCGTTTGCGCGCCCGCCACGGTATTGGACAGATTCCCGGTCGGCTCGAAAATCAATGCCCCGCCTCCGGCCAGCACATATGGGCTCAGTCTCGAACTGGCGCGAGAGGGAAGTTTCAGGACAAGGCCGCCGGTCGCCTGATGCATGCCCGACTGAATCCGAAACGCTCCCGAGCCCGACCCATATTTCTGCGAGTTGACGTCGTACCCATAGACGCCTTCCGCCGAGATCCAGCGATTCAGGCGGTACCGGTACGCCGCTAACCCTCCGGCCGTGTCAGTCGTACTGTACGCCGTGCCGTTTCCGCTCGATCCGCTGGTAAACAATCCCGTGCCCTGCACGCTGATTTCCGACCGGTTCTCCTGCGCTGTCGCTGCCAGTGCCAGTAGGAAAACAATACTTCCTGGAAGGATGGTTCGCCGAAAGATGGTTCGCCTCATAAATGAACGTCTCCTTGGTTCGGTTCTTGTTTGTTGTATTGCGGAGCATTCTCGATGCGCCAAGAAGCTCCAGGCTGTCGTTCCAGCTCAGGATTGTTTCGCCGCAACCCGCATTGACCGCGCAGTGGCACACTCCCGCGATTTGGGGAGACTTGGCACTCGAGAATGCACGGCACAACCGCATGTTTTTTTCTTCGTGTGATGCAGACGTTCTTCGGCGCCGTTGCATTTCGCAACCTAGAGTTTTGTCAATCGTCGTAAAGATTTTCAGAGACCCTGTAACTCGAATTCTCTTCGTGAAGCCTTGTGCCGGATGAGAAACTTGTGGACGACCGCTCACACTATTCTCTAAGGATGCCCTCTCGAATGTTCTCGCCGCAGCCGATCGGACGCATCAGAAGTCCCTACACCGACACAAAGCAGATCCCCAAAGGTCTGGGAGCCAAACACAACGCCGAGGGTGTTTTCGAAATCCTCCCGGAATTCGAAGCTGGACTCAAAGACATCGAAGGTTTCTCTCACCTGTACGTTCTGTGGGTATTTGATCGCTCTGAGGAATTCGAGCTGGTCTCCAGGCCACCGATCGATGATCAACCTCGTGGCGTCTTCGCTACACGATCCCCCAGGCGCCCCAACCCAATCGGACTCACCGTCGTCGAACTCCTTCGCCGGGAAGGCGCGCACCTGCACGTCCGTGGCGTCGACATGCTCAATGGCACACCGATTCTTGATATCAAGCCGTATTTGTCCAGCATTCCAGCCGAACGGCTCCGCCGCGGCTGGCTGGCCGAAGCCGAGACACGCAAAGGAAAATAATCTGAAAACAGTTCCGCCCCTTCGGTAGCGACCGTGCAAACAGCGTATACTTAACCTACTTAACCTCGAAGATACGGCACACCTTGCGCCTTCGCGATTGAGAGATCGAGAGGCGTCTTTTCTTTGCACCCAAGTTCTCTGAACCACCCACTCTGTGCCGCGGCACATCGCGAGCGCTCATTCCAGAGGCATGCCTCTTGATGCACCCCCAGGCAGTCGTTTCCTTTTCGCAGCGCCGCGCCGTCCCACAACGAATGGCCTCAATAACCATTCCCTAACCAGCAGGAATCATCAGGAGTGCCTCATGTCCGGAATCAATGGCGACAAATCCAGATTTCACCGCGTGCGGAAACAGAGAATTGCCCGCCGCCTGCGCTACCACAAACTGTTCAAGAACATGACGGTGCCGTCCCAGCCTGCCGCCCCTCCAACCAAACCAGCATCCGCATGACGACTCCGCTGGTTCGGCCCGTATCCGGCGCCTTAGATGATTTGCATACAGAGGAAATGCAAGAGAGGAAATGCAATGAAGAATATTTATGTCGGTAATTTGCCCCACAGCACAACCGAGTCCGAGCTACGAGGCGTCTTTGAAGCGCACGGAGCAGTCGAGAAAGTCAGCATTGTTACCGACCGGGAAACCGGCCGAGCTCGCGGTTTTGCCTTCGTAGAAATGACCAATGCCGGCGAAGCCGACAAGGCGATTGCCGCCCTAAACGGCAGCCAACTCGGCGGACGCGCTCTGAAGATCAACGAGGCCCAGCCCAAGACGGACCGCCCAAAAGGTGGCGGGCAGCGTTTTGGCGGTGGGGGCGGCCGAGGACGCGACGACTATCAAGGCCACGCCCGCCAGCCCCGCGAACCGCGCTGGTAGTGAGGATCAGGGATGAGGGGCTAGGAATCATGGGTCAGAGATCAGCGGCCCGCCGTGTCCGCTAACCCCTAGCCCCTGACCCCTAGCCCCTGGCTGTCCCTTGCAGTATCCGGAACAACAACAGCCACCGCTTCACATTCGTCGTGATCAGAAAGTTTTCCTTCACGTGCTCTCTTCCGCTCGCCCCGATCCTGTGCGCGTACTCGGGATGCGTCAGCAAATACCGGATCTGAAACGCGCAGCCCTCCACCGAGTGCACCAGTACCCCCGTGAGTTTGTGAATGATCTGGTTGGGGATACCCCCCACGGCACCGCCAATCGTGGGCTTCCCCTTCCATAAAGCCTCGGTGACCGTGAGCCCAAACCCTTCCTTGAGCGATTTCTGCACCACCACCGTCGATGCTCGCTGAATCGCGTTGATCTCCAGCGCGCACCATGGCGGGAGATCCAGGATGATAATGTCGGGATCGTTTCCAGCTGCTTCCCTCACCTCCTTCAACACCACCGCACCTTCCGGATCGTCGCTGGCGCCGCCACCTGCCAGCACCAACTGGCAGTCCACATATTTCTTGGCCAGCTTGTAGGCCTGCACCACCCCCAGCGGGTCTTTCAGCCGATCAAATCGCGACACTTGGGTCACGATCGGACGCGAGCGGTCGATCCCAAACTCGTCACAGACCTTCTGTACCACTTGCTCCGGCAGATCCTTGTTCTTCTCCGACAGCGGATCGATGCACGGATAGAATAGATACTGCGGGATGGGTAATTGCCGCGCGAACGATTGCGAAGAAAAGATCGCAGCGTCGAACTGCTCCACAAACGGCCGCAGAAACTCCCACACCTGCGCATTCGGATTCGACAAGTCAATGTGGCAGCGCCATACCCAATGAGCGTGGCTCTTGTCCCGCGAGTGGATCAGTCCCACCGGCTGCGGGTCATGGATCACCACCATTTCCTCGCCGAACTGCAGCCGCTCGCGATTCTGCTCGTTGTACATCAGAAAGATTTCCTGCGCTGCCTTGGTGAGTTCGTAGCTGGTGCCGTGCAGCGCATTGTGGAACGCCTTGGTGACTTCAAAAAAGTCGTCACCTCCAGTAATCACATCCCACCGGGTCGGTACTTCCAATTCCGAGAGCAGTGGCACCAACCGGTTCAGCATCTCTGCCACGCCACCGCCCACCGATGTGGAGTTCACCATCTTGAGCGTCTTTCCCTTCAGATCCCGCGCCAGAAAGCGCAATGCATCCACCTGCGCCTGCCCGATGATGTTCTTGTAATCGTCCAGATGCGGTGGGGGCGGTGGCGCCGGTGGAGTCAACAAACTGGCAGGAAGCTGTCTCCCGTTTCCCCGGCTGGGCGCTGCGGGTACCCCAGGAGACTTTGCCCCTGCTGCTTTCTCCGCCTCGCCTGGTAGACCGCCAGGGGTACTCGAAGTCGTGGCGCGCTGTTCTTTTGTCTTCATTCTCTTTGGCCGTTCACTTTCAAAACCTGCTCGACGATGCCGGCAATCTGCCGCCGCACACCTTCCATCGTGTTGGTGTAGATATCGATGCGCTCGATCGATTCGCCCGCCTCCGGAAGTCCCACCTCTTCCTCGAGCCACTGCGAAAAATCGTTGGACATCCGGTGCAGTCTCAGTCGCGCCTCAATAAAGTGATGGTGGATGGAATGCACGCTGACCTGATTCAATCCTGCAAGAAATTCGGCGAGCGAGTCGGCCACGAACGCAGTGGGCAGCACCACAATGTCTGAAGCACAAAAATAGAACGGCTCGTGCCCCGCATGCGATCCCGATCGCGGATGCTTCTCCAGAAACTCATCCACAATCTCCACCATTCGTCCGCGCAGCCCTTCGATTGCGGTGAATTCTCGCACGTCCACGCTGGCCAGTTGCTCCGCCAGTATCGGCTCGTTGCAGGCCGAGAGACTCCAGTGCGCGAAATCGTTTGAGAATCCCTGCCGGATGAAGTGGTGCTCCTGCAGCGTCCGGAACGTGTGCTGAAAGATGGAATCCTCCGGACAAGTCTGCAGCGCTTGCAACAGCTCGGCCAGGGTCGTGGCCTTCTGTCTTCCGATTCGCAGCAGGTGTTCCGAGGTGTTGAAGTAAAAGGGCTTGCTGGGTTTGCGCAGTGGAATCTTCCGCGCTGGCGGATTACCAATCTGCGGATCCTGCGGTTGCGAGTCGGGCATCGGTGGCGTGTCAGTCGTTGTCATGTTGTCTCAATACGCGGCGCTCCGGCTCAGCCGAGTCGCCTGCACTGCGTCTAGCCAGTAAGACAAGAATTCCAAAAGCTCTTCCGGAGGCTTGAGCCATACCCGGGCCGCGGTTCTCCGCTGCCTCGGGCGCACCAGCACCGTCAGGCCTCGATCCCCCAGTGCACGAAACGCGTGCTCGTCCGTCGCGTCGTCACCCAGATATGCAACTGGAACGCCCGCGCCAACCTCCATCAGAATGGTTCGTACCGCGTCGCCTTTGTCCCGATCCGGCATGCGCATCTCCACACCGCCGTCGAACTCCAGCAACTTCAACCCTGCGCGGTCCGCAATCGGAAACCACCCCACCAGGATTCTTCCGCGCAGCTCGGAGGCCGCCGTTTCTTCCAGGCCACGCCAGTGCACGGCGATGCTTCCCGGTTTGACCTCTGCCTTGTCCTCGAGCCCCTGGTAGGCCAGCCAGCGTTTCGCATCGTCCAGTGCCTGCGCCACGCTTGCCGGAATTTCCGGCATCCTGCAGCTTTCGTCCGGCAACAAGCGCTGTAACCCATGCGCCCCCCAGACCTCCGGCGTTGGTCGCAATGGCAGCAGCGGACGGATCTCGTGCGCGTCTCGTCCTGTGACGATCACCAGACGCGTTCGCCCGGTGTCCACGATCCCCTGCAGCACCTCAGTCAACCCCGAGTAAGGCGCTGCCTGCTGCCGGTCCATCGCGAATGGCGCCAAGGTCCCGTCGTAATCAAGCAGGAGCGCTGACATCGGCGCTTTCGCCACCTCTTTGAGAAATCGCTCAGCCTTCCCGTCGATCATCTTTCTTCTTTCTTTGCTGGCTATCCCACCGACGCGCCCGCCCGGAATGCCTCGCTGCCTCCTTCGGCAACCTCCAGACGTACCTCGCACAGCTCTCCGATCAGGCTTCCTGCCCAGCGATAAACGTTGTGCTCCCGCACCAGTTTCCGCATGCGCTGCATGCGCAGCTGTTTCTCTTCCGGCTGCATTTCCAGTGCCGCCCGGATCGCCTCCGCCGTCTGATCGATGTCGTAGGGGTTTACTTGCAGCGCGTCTCTCAATTCCCTCGCCGCACCCGTGAAGCAGCTGAGAATCAGCACTCCGCGTTCGTCATGCCGCGTGGCAACGAACTCTTTCGCCACAAGGTTCATCCCGTCATGCAATGACGTCACCAGGCACAGATCGGCCGCGCGATAGTAGGGTTCAATCTCTTTATGGCTGTGTTGCCGGTTCAGCAGCACAATCGGCTTCCAACGCTCGGCCTGAAAACGCCAATTGATGCGGTCCGCTTCGGCCTCCACCTCCGCCTGCAGATCGTGATACCTCTTAATGTGAGTCCGGCTGGGAGCGCCAATCTGCACAAACGTGAAGACGCCCTGATATCGCGGATACTTTTCCAGAAAGCGCTCCACTGCCAGGAATCTCTCCAGGATCCCCTTCGTATAGTCCAGCCGGTCCACGCCGACTCCCATCGACGCCGCTTCCACTCCCAACGCTTTGAGCAATCCCGCTCTTTCCTCGTAGGCCGACTCCCGCGCCGGCTCCGCCGCCGCATCCAGGAACTCCACGCTGATGGGGAAAGGACGCACCGCCGTGCGATGATCCAGCCGCTGCACCGAAAAATGCTCCCAGTCGATCCGCGACTCCACGATCCGGTCCACAGTCTGCAGAAAGTTTGTGCAGTGCGACTGAATGTGGAATCCCAACAGGTCCGCGCCCAGCAACCCATCTACCAGTTCACGCTGCCACGGGCAAATCCCGAACGCTTCCGGATTGGGCCACGGGATATGCCAGAAGATTGCCACCCGCGCATCCGGCCGGGCCTGCTTGATCATTCTGGGCAGCAAGGCAAAGTGGTAGTCCTGCACCAGCACCACCGGACGGCTCGTGTTCTCCATCTCCTCCAGCAATGCGTCGGCGAACTTCCGGTTCACCTCCTGATAGTGCTTCCAGTCACTGGCTCGGAACAGGGGGCGCGTATGCGCGATGTGGCACAAAGGCCACAGCCCCTCGTTAGCAAATCCGTAGTAATACCCTTCTTCCTCTTCTTTGCTGAGCCAAACTCGCCGCAGCGTATACCGGGGATCGTCCGGCGGCACGATTAACCGGTCATGCGCGTCCACTGCCTCCATATCCGCGTCGCCCGACCCGTGCGCCACCCAGGTTCCGTCACACGCGCGCAGCACTGGCTCAATTGCCGTGACCAGTCCGCTCGCCGGCACGTCGACGACTACAGACTTGCCTCGCCGCGTATGCATGTAGGGCTCTCGGTTCGAAACCACGAACAACCGCCCGTCTTCCAACTTAGACTGCACGTGCACTGCGAGCCGGTCCGCCGTCCAAATCGATTCCCCGGTCTCGCGCAGCCTGGCTTCCAGTTCCGCTGCAGACCGGGCCGTGTTCAGGCTCTCTGCGAACGTAGCCACTTCCCGCGCCAGCGGGCGAAACAACTCGAGGTCCGGAACTTTGATCCGCACCGCGCCTCGGTGCGTGCGCAAAGCCTTCATCCACGTGGCCGTTCGAGCGATCGGCCCAGCAATGCTCCAGCGCACAATCAGCAGCGTGATCAGCACAATCAAGAACACATGTGCCAACGCGCTCAGAAACGTCTCCCGCCAGATCCGCAGGCTCTCGCTTCGGATATACCCAGAGTCGTGCACAATCGCCAGGCTCCCGACAATGTTTTCCCCGCGGTGCAGGGGCAGTGCGTAGATGTGCACCGACGCGATTCCGATTTTGAGGAACGCACTCGTGTCCCGATCTTCTTTGAGGGCCAGCGTCACTACGGCTGGCGCGCTGGTTATCAGTGGCTCGAGAGTTTGAGTTATGGCAATTGGATGGCCCTGCGGATCGTAGACTGCCAGGCCTGCCAGGTGTTCCCGGTTGGCAAAATGTTGCACGGTGCGCTGCAGGGCCGGCCGGTCGTCGCGGACTAGGTCCCGTTCCACATTCCGCGCCAGGCTCTCGCCCAGTACCTCGGTACGCCGCTGCAAATCCTTCCGCAGCGCCTGGTTCTGCATCAGCACCTGGTAATACGATGTACACAGCGACACTAATGTGACGCCGACAATCAGAGAGACGATAAGTCGCGCGCTTAGCAATCGCATCGGATCGGTCCTCGGAACTCACATTCCAGCGAACTTCTACCGCCAGACCCACACTCCAGCGGTATTTCCCAGCGATTCCTCACTACCGGCCGGAACAGAAACCTATGGACATTCAGCGGCGCGGTCCTGCGACCGCGTCACCAGACGAGTGGCAACTAGACGAAGCGGTAGAGCGACGAAGCGGTAGTTCAGACGAGGGCGATTCCCGCCTGCGGCGACTTCGAACGAATGCATACCTCTACATTCGTCGCTTCACCAGCCAAGCAACAAGCCTCTCTTTGAGGACGGGAACGTACAAAAGGTTGCACAGCGCGTGCCAAACTCCAAGTGATTCATTTTCAGTGGATTGCTTCGAACGGGGATGCTTAGGCGGGATGTAATTCTTGCACTCTGGCAGACCGGGTTCACTTATCCCCGGACGCAGTCGTCCGAAACCTCTTTTTCAAGACTCTAGAACGAATCCTGCATCACGCGAGACCGATAGCGCCGGCGTAGACCGACACGTCACGCATTCCTACCCCGGGTACGCCCCTGCAATGTACCCCTCCAATTCCTGGATGGTCTGCGCCTGACCAGTGATGATCCACTTCACCAGATCACCAATCGAAACCACTCCCACTACCGACTCACCATGTACGACCGGGAGGTGACGGAAATGGTGATTCGTCATGATTGCCATGCACTCGTCGACCGTGTGTTGCGGCGTCACGAACACCACGGGACTCGTCATAATCTGATGCACCTGCGTGTCCTTGGAGGAATGCCCCATCAGGATCACCTTGCGCGCGTAGTCGCGTTCCGACAGAATCCCCACGAGTTTCTCGTGGGTGATCACCAGCAAAGCCCCGACCCCATATCTCGCCATCATCTCGATTGCTTCGTACACCGATTGGTCTGGTTCGACCGACAGGATCCGGCTCTCTCCCTTAGTGTTCAACACCATCTCGATCGTGTCCGAAAGTTTCATGCGCGCCTCTCCGCTTGTGGAGTCACTTCCCCGTACGCTCGTCCCACACCGGCTTTCCTTTGTCGTCGCGAAACATCAGCGTGTCCGTTCCCTTCACCATCTCACGCGCCAGGATCACGTCCGACGTCTCCTGCTTTACCTTTGAGCCTGTGACCGCAACTTCATCCCCTTTGATAAAACTGACTCCCATTTCGTCCTGAAACGGTTTCGGGCACACATAGATGTGCACTTTATCGTCGCCGGCCTTGAGGATCAACTCCGTGAAATCCTTCCGCGTCCCCACCGTCAGCAAGTTGATCTCTTCCACGACTCCTTTGGTTTTCATCTCCGTCTGCAGGTCATACTTGGGCGCAGCCGTCTCTGCCCTTTGTGAGACTCCCGTCGCGGCACACAGCACCATCGAGATCACGACTCCCAGACACTGTCTGAGAGTTCTAGGTTGCAGAATGATGTGCTTGAGTTGCAGGCGAACGCACTTCAGATCGAGCGACATGGCTCCTCCTCGCGGCTCGCCGGGGGCCCGGCATCAGGGTCGGGCCGCCTTAGCTGGGTTGCCGCACTGGGACGACAGCGCGCGGCACCCCGGTCTGCCACAACCTTCGTTAAGATAAGACCGTCAACTCGATCAATTTCCAGGAAGGGACATCAAGACAGGAGCATCCTACACCCAGCCAGCCCGTCAATCCAGATAGTTCCGCCTCAGGCTTCCCCCGTGAGCCTCAGTGCCCCCTGTGGTGAAAGCTCTTTGCAGAAGTCTCCTCACCTCCGAACTTGGGAATTTCCTCCCACTTGCCCTACAATGCTGCCCACTCCACTTCCGTGGAGAATCCGCCCAGAGCGCCGCGCATGCCAGCCACCGCCAATCCCGACACGTCCCTGGAATTCGCCGGCAAGGTCGCGGGCCCTTGCGTCTTTGTGCTCTTCGGCGCCGCCGGCGATCTCACGAAACGCAAACTCGTGCCCGCGCTTTTCAACCTGGTGCGCGCCAAACTCCTCCCGGACAATTTCGCCTTGATGGGAGTTTCCGTCGACGACCTCACGGTCGAAGCCTTCCGCAATCAGGTCAGCGAATTCCTGCCCAAGGGTGATGACGCGGCAGCCCACCTGGACTGGCTCCACCAGCGCCTCTTTTACGAGCGCGGAGATTTCGGCGATCCCAACACCTTCATCCACCTTCGCGACCGCCTTGCTGCTATTGACGCTGATCGCAAAACCGAGGGCAATTACCTTTTTTATCTCGCCACCGCACCCAAGTTCTTCGCCCCGATTGTCCAGCAGTTGGGAACCGCCGGCTTGTCGAAACAAGAGAATGGGCGCTGGCGCCGCGTCGTCATCGAAAAACCGTTCGGCCACGATCTCGATTCCGCCAAGGCCCTGAACCGCGACATCAAAAGCGTCCTCCAGGAAAATCAGATCTTCCGCATCGATCACTACCTCGGCAAAGAGACCGTGCAGAACATCATGGTCTTCCGCTTCGACAACGCCATCTTCGAGCCGATCTGGAATCGCCGCTACATCGACCACGTGCAGATCACCAACGCCGAAACCGTCGGCGTCGAGCGCCGCGGCGCCTACTTCGACAATGCCGGAACCCTCCGCGACATGGTCCCCAATCACGTCATGCAACTGCTCAGTCTCACGGCCATGGAGTCGCCCGTCTCCTTCCAGGCCGACGCCGTCCGCAACGAGCAGGCCAAGGTCCTGCACTCTCTCCAACCCCTCGACTCCGAAGACGTGTTGCAACGCAGCGTCCGCGGCCAGTACGGCGAAGGCATGATCGATGGCGCCGCGGAAGGAAAGCCTGGCCTGGAAAAAGTCTCGGCCTATCGCTCCGAACCCGGAGTCGCTCCCGAATCCCGCACCGAAACCTTCGTCGCCCTCAAGCTCAATATCGATAACTGGCGCTGGGCCGGAGTCCCGTTTTACTTACGCACGGGCAAACGCCTCGCCAAGCGCCACACCGAAATCGCCATCCAGTTCAAACGGATGCCCTTCGAATTGTTCCGCAACGCGCCCTTTCACAAACTCCACACCAACACGCTGGTCATCCAGATCCAGCCCGTCGAAGGTATCTCGCTCAGCTTTGGCGCTAAGATTCCCGGACCGCTCCTTCGCGTCGGCTCCGTCGACATGAGCTTCGAGTATTCCAAGTACTTCGGAGCCGATGCCTACACCGGCTACGAAGTCCTTCTGTACGACTGCATGATGGGCGACGCCACTCTGTTCCAGCGCGCTGACATGGTCGAAGCAGGATGGACTGTCGTCGATCCCGTCCTCGACGTCTGGCGCGCCCTGCCCCCGCGCAAGTTCCCCAACTACGCTTCCGGCGCCTGGGGCCCCGCCGATGCAGATCAACTCTTGCAACAGGATGACCGTCAATGGAGGAGAATTGAGCCATGATTCTTGCGGGCGACATCGGCGCTACTCGCACTCGGCTGGCCGCCTTCGAAACCGAAG
>Ga0335080_10007971_pt1 | contig 11020 bp, 7 predicted proteins | sample Lox_Sample_34_FD_206720 | JGI IMG/M metagenome (GOLD analysis project Ga0335080, IMG submission 206720) | Soil microbial communities from Loxahatchee National Wildlife Refuge, Florida, United States - Lox_Sample_3.4 | ecosystem: Environmental > Terrestrial > Soil > Wetlands | place: USA: Florida...
CGCCGATCTGGTTCGCGAAAACCTCGTCCTCGGCATTCGGATTCTTCGAAGGCGCCAGGGCGAGAATCGTGTTTTCGTCTTCTGAATTGGGCCGCTTCCTCCAGAACTGCCAGCGCCGCGAGCGCAAACGATCCAGGCAGGTATTGACGGCGATCCGGGTCAGCCATTTCCCGGGATCGTCCAAAACTTTGGATTCCGGCCGGCTAAGGGCCTGCCAAGCCTTGAAGAATGTATCCTGCGTGGCCGAGTCCGCCTCTTCGGCGTCCTGCAACATCCTGCGGCATAGCAGAAAAACGCGTTTCTGCTCGGAAGTTACCCACGACCCGAAGTCGCGGGTATCGGGGAGTGCTTGCAGATCAGTCCCCAGGCGCTCGGCCATGACGCCCATCATACCTTCTGGACGAGTGTCAGCCGATTTGGTTGACAGATTAGTCGACTGCGTCGTTCAGCGCGGCGGCCAGCTGAGCCGTAGTGGATGCAGCCGCGGCGGCTTGTTCGAGCAGCCGCGAGACGCCGGACTTCTCTTCCGGCAGGGCCTTGGTTGTGAAAATCGAGCAGCTCTGGGCGATCCGTTGCACGTCCGACCCTTCTTGCTCGACCACCATTTCGTGCTCTACCCAGTTGGAAAGAGGAAGGTTACGAAAATAGAGGCGCTCTTGCAAAACCATGGATTTACTGCGTCCGGCTTCCAGCTTGTTTTCGCGGAAATAATGCCGCTCTTCGACACGGAACTCCTGCATGAAGTCGTCGAGGGCCTTCCGGCGTGCTTCCTGCTCGGTAGCCTTGACGCGCTCTTCCATCGTATTTTTCTGGGTTCTTATTTCGGCGCGAGCTTCGGCGAGATATTCGCGCTCCTTGGAAAGAGCGACTTCCATGCGAGCCTGCATGATGTAGAAAGCCAGCAGGGCGGAGCCGCCCGCAATAAAAACCGGCAGGAGAATCCACAATAAAGCATCCATCTGGATCGGCATACCGGTCTCTATATCGGCAGTAGGCGGCTGGAACCTTAGGTACTAAGTAATACGCCTCCCCGGCTTCTCAACTTGCTGAAGATACAAGAGTTTTGTTCCAACCCGACTGTTCCGCAGCAGCAGGCATCTTCTCTCGCCGGTGCGTTTGAAGCTGCGGAAAGGTTAAGGAAAACGTAGTACCCTTTCCTGTTGTTTGTTCGACGGTTCCATCTAGCTGGCGGCTAAGAATGTCGACAATCCGGAGCCCGAGCGAGGGCGACTTTCGCCAATCGAACCCGGCAGGCAGGCCGGGGCCGTCGTCGGCTACCGTGAGGGTCACGAGTCCCTCCGGGCTGCAACCGAGGCTTACCAAAATCTCACCGCCGGCCTGGTTTGGAGCGGCGTGTTTCAAAGCGTTGGTCATGAGCTCATTCAAGATGAGACCGCAGGGGATCGCCTGGCTCAGCTCGAGCCAGATTGGATCGAGCTCGAAGCGCAGGGCTTTGGGGTCGGAATCGGTTCGGTAGGAATAGAACAAATCGCGGCTCAGACTTTCGGCGTAATCCTTGAAATCCAGTTGGTCGCCTTCTCCGTCGCGAGTTAGCTTTTCGTGAATCATAGCCATCGATTGGACTCTTTTTTGACTCTCCTCCAACGCTTGGTGGGCGATCGGGTCGGTCAGCGATTCGGTCTGGATGGCGAGAAGACTCGAGATAACTTGCAGGTTATTTTTCACGCGATGGTGAACTTCCTTGAGAAGGACCTCTTTGGCTGCCAGCGCCTTAGCCAACGCCCTTTCAGCTAATATTTGCTCGCTGACATCCACCGACACCCCGCCCACAAAGAGCTGGCCGGCTGCGTCGGAGAAGGGGAATCGGAAGGACAGCATATGGAGGGTCCGCCCGTTTCGAAGCAAGACCTCTTCAGTCATCCGGGAAGGCTCTCCTTTTTCCAGCACATACACGTCGCTGGCGCGCAGCCGCGCCGCTATATCCGGAGGCCAGAGCTCACGGTCCAGCTTGCCCAAGCATTGCGAGAGCGGCACGCCCCAAATCTGCTCGCAAGTGTTATTCATGTACAAAATCCGGCCGTCTTCGTCTTTGATATACGCCAGGGCCGGGCTGTTGTTCATGAAGGAGTAAAAACGGATTTCGCTGGCTTGGAAGGCTTCTTCGGCCTGGTGTGTTTCTTCCCGCAGTTGTTTTTCCGAGAGTGCATGCCTGACCGCGGGTCCCAGGCGCGCCAAGCGGTCCTTCAGCAGGTAGTCGCTGGCGCCTTGCCGCATCATCGCGACGGCGACGTCTTCGCCGATAGCGCCGGATACAACAATAAAAGGAATGTCCAGATCGAGCTCTTCGAGGAGCGCCAGCGCTCGGGTCGCATCGAGCAATGGCATGTTGTAGTCGGCGAGAATCAGGTCGGGGGGCCACCCCAGATGAGCGTTGTACTCGGACTCGGTATCAACACGGCGCCAGTCCGGTTCAAACTGGCTTCGCCGAAGCTCATGCACCATGAGCTCGGCGTCCTCGGGACGGTCTTCCAGGATCAGAACGCGAATGGGAACGGACATGATGGCCTCCTTACAGATATCCGGTGGCAATCTAGACATTCGTGGGCTAGGCCCACTGAGGCGGCAGTGCGCCGCCGGCTTCAGTGCCTTCAGGAATCGACGCGGCTGCGGCCTCCAAAGTGAAATAGAACGTTGCGCCTTGATCTACGACCGCCTCTGCCCACACCTGGCCGCCGTGACGCATAATAATGCGTTGAACGAGTGCCAGTCCCACGCCGGTTCCTTCATAATCTTCGGCGCGATGTAAACGCTGGAAGACGCCGAACAGCTTGTTGGCGTAGCGCATGTCGAAGCCGGCGCCGTTATCGCGAACGTAGTAAACCGCAGTGCCGGGGAGAGAGAGGCTAACTGGGGCGATCGCGCCCACCTCGATTCTGGCCCGCTCGCGCAAGCGTGAATACTTCAGCGCATTGGAGAGCAGATTGACCACAACCTGCCGGGCCAGCGCCGGATCCGCTTCGCACGGAGGCAGCTCGCCCACGACAAACTCGACGCGCCGTCCTTCGTGTTCCCGCTCCAGGCCATCGAACACCTGGCGCACCAACGCCCGCATATCCACCAGTTGCCTATTCAAGGGCTGCCGATTGAGCCGGGAGAAGGAGAGAAGATCGTCGATCAGGTTGCCCATCTGCACGGCATTGGATCGCACGACGTCGGTGTAATGCCGGGCTTCCGGAGTCATTGACGATCCGATCTCTTCCTGCAATATCCGCGAAAAGCCGTCGATGGCCCGAAGGGGCGCGCGCAGGTCGTGAGAGACCGAATAGGCAAAGGCCTCTAGTTCTTTGTTGCTGGCTTCCCACTGAGCCGTTCGCTCGACCACGCGGGTCTCCAGATCCTGGTTGAGCCGGCGGATCTCCTCCTCGGCCTGTTTGCGTTCGGTTATATCAACGCATGTGCCGACCCATTCGCGGATCGTTCCAGCGTCATCCATTACCGGAACGCCGTGCACGGCCATCCATCGATATTCGCCATCGCGCCGGCGCATGCGAAATTCGGTGGAGTAGTAAGTCTGGCCTTTCACGGAACGCGACCAAATGTCGGCAGTTCGCGCGCGGTCGTCCGGATGCAGGGCTTCCAGCCATCGCCAGCCTCGGACCTGCTCGATAGCTTGTCCAGTGAAAGCGCGCCACATCGGGATGTCCTCTACTTCGCCCGATGGGTTGGTGGTCCAAACAATTTGTGACGTGACCATAGCCAGGGCGCGGTAACGCTCTTCGCTCAGCAGCCGCGCCGTTTCGGCGCATTTCTGCGGCGTAATATCGCGTGCAATGACTGAGGCGCCCGCCATCCGATCCTCTTCATCCCGAATGGGGGAAACGGTCAGCGAGACGATTATGCGCTGCCCGTCCTTCCTGATTCGCTCGGTCTCATAGTGCTCAATCTTCTCGCCATTTCCGAGACGCCTGATAAGATCCGGCCATTCATCCTGGCGATCGGGCGGAACGAGGCGGGAAATCGGGTGCCCCACCATGTCCTCGGAGCTATAGCCATAAATGCGCTCGGCCCCGCTATTCCAGCTCAGGACGATGCCCCCAGTGTCCTTGCTAACAATGGCGTCGTCCGAGCACTCCACGATCGAGCTGAGCAGACGCGATGTCGCCTGAGCTCGTTTGCGTTCCGTGATATCCCGGCAAGTCCAGACACAATGGGTGTGGTTGCCGTGCTCGTTAGCCAACGGCAGGAAATTGAATTCCGCCCAGAATTGTGAACCGTCCTTGCGCTGGGCGGGCTGCTCCAGGAGCGCAGGGCACTTCACCGGACAACCAGGGTGCAACCGTTCAATCCGATGGGTATCCAGGTGAGGCCCGTGCAGAAGCTGGAGTCCTTCTCGGCGAAGGTCCTCCAGAGTAAACCCAGTCAGGCGCTGAAATGCGCTGTTCACGAACACCGGATCAGGATGGCAAAATTCCTCCTCGGCGGTCTTAACGATCAGAATGCCATCCCCAGTTTGCAAAATTGCAGATTCCAGCAGCCGTAGCCGTTCCTCGGTGCGCTTGCGCTCAGTGGTGTCGGTAAAGAACAGCGTCAAACCATCAGCAGTTGACGGATAGCAGCGAACTTCAATCCACGCGTTGAGGGGTTCGGGGTAAAAGGCCTCGACCTGGACCGGGACGTTTTCGGCGACTGACCGGCGGTAGGCGGCGCCGAAGGGCGACTCCGCCGCCTGCGGCCACATCTCCCAGAGCTCCCTGCCTAGCAGTTCCTCGGGCGTCTTGCCCAACATTTTTGCGGCCGCCGCGTTGACGTAGGTATAGCGCCACTCGCGATCAAAGGTGTTGAAACCCTCGGAGACACCCTCTAGGATGGCGATAGTCCTGCGGTGGGCTTCGGCCAGCTGCGCCGCCGCCCGCTTCAGCCGTTCGGTCAAAAAGCTCGCGACAACACCGGAAAAGAAGAGGGCGCCCACACCCAGCCAATTTGTAGGGTTGTCCATGGCGAAAGAACCCAGCGGCTCGATGGCGAAATACACCGATTCAATAGAGCACAAGATCGTGGTGAGGAGGCCGGGCCCGAAGCCGCCGAAGGAAGCACTCACGATTATGAACGGCGCATATGTGATGAACGGTATGAGAGTCGGCGGGTGCATCGGGATGCGGGCGCCCTGGGCCGCGGCCGCCAAGACGATTGCAGCGATATAGCGGCTGGCCGGTCTCTCAAGTCTGCTGTTGTAGCGCATGCGGCCTCTCATTGAGCAGGAGCCAGTACAGCCCTAGCTGCCGGATGGCTTCAGTGAATTGCGCAAAGTCCACCGGCTTGACAATATAGCTGTTCACTCCGAGCTCGTAACAAAGGAAGAGATCGCGTTCCTCGCGTGAAGAGGTGAGCACAACCACAGGGATCGATTTCGTGCGCGGATTCGCTTTGATCTTTCCAAGCACCTCCATTCCATTCACTTTGGGCAATTTCAAGTCGAGGAGGATGATCTTCGGAGTATTGTCAGAATCGTCGGCTGCTTGCCCATCGGCGCCAAACAGGAACGCCAGCGCTTCCTCTCCGTCGCGCACTACCTTAATGTGATTGGCGAGTTTGTGTTTCTCAAGCACGTGAACCGTCAATTCCACGTCATGAGGGTTATCTTCAATCAGCAGCAATTCCATGGGGCGCTCGTTCATACCGCGGTGTCTCCCGTATTGAGCGAGCTGAAAGCATCCTGGACCCAGGCCAGCAGGTCCCACTTGGTCAGATGCCGGGTTCCGATGGCTGGGATCGGGGAGCCGGCGGCGGCGCGGCAGGATTCGTAATAGCCAGCCAGCAGGCGCACGCGAGTCTCGGGCCTGGAAGCAGTCAATTTCTCGGCTAAAATGGCGCGCCCTTGGTCGTTGTTTTCCGGGTTAGCGATGACCAAAGGAATATGCGCCGGATATAAGTTGGCCAATAGCAGGCCTTCCTGGCAATCCTCAGCTTCCAGCAGCGAGTATCCGTGCCTCTGGAAATGGAGGTGCAGCACACGGCGCACTTCCTGGTTGGGCTCAATCAACAGGACCGCGGGTTTCTCGCGAAGCGGGACGGGTGCGCCGGCTGCCGTTGCATCCACGCGCGAAAGATAGATGTCGAATGTGACGGCATTGCCTTTCTCCAGACGCGCCGCGATCAGTCCCCCCATCTTTTTGATCACCCGGTAAGCCACCGGCAGATCATTGGAGTCGCCCGACCAAGAGGGTTCGAAGACTCGCTCCACCGAGGTGGCGTCTTCCTCCGCGGTCGTGTAGCTCACGCGAACGCAGGCGGAGTGGCTCATCTGATCGAACGAGATGTCTGAAGCCTCGATGACCAGCTCGCTTGCGGCTGCCATGCGTCTTCGGGCATGCGACAGAATCCCGATCAGGGATCTGATCAATTGCCATTCATCGGCTTGCACGCGAATCGGCTCGGGTTCCACCCGCAGCCGAAAATTGGGCTGGATTTGCGTCCAGGCCGATTCCAGGCGGGAGAGAACTTCGTTTAGAAGCACTCGCGCCGGCCGCACCTCCGGCGGATCCAGGAACCTGCGCAGGCGATGGGTCACCGCGAACGCATCCACGGCGGCTCTTTCGATGGCTTCGGCGTCCCGGCGCAAATTGCTGTCGCTGGGCAGAGCTTCGAGCAGGCGCGAGCAATCCTCGGCCATCGTGCTCAACTGAGGAAGTTCGCGGGCCAAGCCGTCGGCTAAGCGCCACAGGGCGTCCTGCTTATTCTCCTGGCGTGTCTGGGTTTCTTCAAACTGACGGAGGGTCGTATCGGTGACCGCGACCACCGTTCCCTCGATGCGGCCGTCTCTCCAGCGAGGTGCGATGCTGCCTTCGATTGCGTAGTCACGCTCGTCACTCCCCTTGAGCCAGACATTTTCCGGCAAAGGGATCGTTTCGCCATGGAGCATGGCGACCGGAACGAAATCTTCCAAGGGATTTCCTGTTTCGCGATAAAAGAGTCTCAGCAACTCCCGGGAAGGACGCCCCAGGGCCTGCTCGCTATTCCATCCGGTGAGCTCTTCGGCCTGAGAATTGAGATACCGGATTCGGCCCGAGCCATCGGTCACCAACACCGCGTAAGGGACCGCCGAGAAGCTCGCCGCCAGCCAATCCCGCTGCGCCCGCAGGTCCCGCTCGTGCCGGTGTTTGGCGATTGCCATTTCGATCGAGCCGCGCAGGCTGCTGGACGCGATTGGCTTCTTGATGTAACCGAAAGCCTGGGTCTGGCTGGCGCGCGCTAGTGTCGCCCGATCTTCGTAGGCAGTCAAGAACACTACGGGGACGTCGAGTTCCTGGCGAAGCAGGTCGGCGACCTGGATCCCGTCCATATCGCCTTTGAGGCGGATGTCCATCAGAACCAGATCCGGTGTCGTGGCCCGGATCAACTTCAGCGCCTGAGGAGCGGAGTCCGCCGTGCCAGTCACTGAGTATCCGGCGGCCTTTAGCCGGGACTCCAGGTCCGCTGCGATCAGACCCTCGTCCTCGACGACAACGATCTTGTGCCTTGGAGCTGATGCCATGAGATCCTCCCTTGGATGACGAAAGCCGCTGATCTAATCCCAGCGGCGGGGACGCGTTTACTGGAGTGTTTCCAGAAGCGTATTATTCTCCGGGAAATTCGAGAGAGAGGCTGCGGCCCTGCGGTATTTGCTCGTTAAATTGATTGTAAATGGCCGTGGAATTTGAAGTTCCCGGACGGAGTGCTACAAGATAAAGAAAAAAAGGAAGATTGCGTGGCAAATCGACGTGATCGACTGGCGGGAACTCGTAATTCGGGTTACGAGTGTGCCGTCAATTCATCGCGCGATCCAGAGCGTGAAAAGTGGTGACCAATTGGAAGCCAAAGACATCGGTGCGGGTTCCCGGCAAGTTCTCGATTCTTAGCCACTCGTAGCTTGTCTTGAGAAGTTGATGGCGGTTGAGCCAGCAGCCGGCGCCGAGTTCGTAGGAGGCGATGTTTGCGGCGAACTGGCCGGTCGCGGCGCCGGTGTTGTCGCGCGCGCTGCCGGGACGCAGCCAGCCAGTGCGGCCGGCGACGTAGAACCGCGGAGTCAGAATTCGTTTGACCTCCGCGTAGGTCGATGTGACTGACGGTGCAATGGTGAAGTTGGGCGAAACAAACTGGAAGCGCTGCCACTCGCCGGAAGCGCTCCAATGTCCTAGAGCCCATTGCACGTCGGCCCCGACGCCGCTCGCCGGGAAGTCGCGGACTGTAGTGCCAACAGGAAGAACGGAAGCCACCGAGGGATCGAGATAGGGCCCCCGAAAACCGGAAACGCCCATGCGAAAGCCCTGGCGAATCGTATAGCCCCCGCCCGCGGTCCATTGCACATAATCGGGTGCGTGGCTCAAGCTGAGCGGATTAGAGGGCGATCCGCTGGTAATCTGAACCCGCCCGTCTACTCGATGGCCGGAATATTCGGCTTGAATGCCAGGCAGTCCGTAGAGGGTCACCGGCGTCAAACCGAGATCGTATCCGGGCACTCCTCCGCACAAGTGGCCCACGAATCCATAGAATTGGCTCAATAGGTCACTGACGCCGCAAGGAATCTGATCGTGACGTAGAGTCAGGGTTTGAATGTAGCTGAGCGGTTGATCGAGCAGCGCATTCTCGGCGTCGTCATAGTGCAACGGAAACGCGCCAAATGCCGATGAGAGCCGACCGGCCTTAACTACGAAAGAGCTTCTTTCGCCGCGCACTGCGTAGCCAACGAAGGCCTGCAGGGTCTCCAGATACCACTCATGCTCGGGGTCGTAGGCGTCGTAATAGAGGTATGGCGTGAGGCGGGCCTGAACCGCGGCATATGCGAACCAGTGCGGTCCCAACTGGACGGTGGGATAAATCACGCCGCGCAAGCCGCCGGTGAGGGGAGAATTGCCCGGATCCTCGAATTGAAGCCGCCCGGTGTACATTGCGCCGGCGCTCAGCGTGACCGGCACACTGATGCCGACGTTGCCGTCTTGGGCATATCCGGTAATGGTCAGCAGAACCGCCATAAGACTCGCCGCGAACACTCTGGTTAACATAGCCTGGCCTCCTTCCAGCTCATCTCTTCGCTCGCCGCTTCGCTGGCCTGCGCGACCGGAAACCGCAGCAGAACCCAGAATTTCGACCCCACTCCCACGGCGCTCTCAACACCGACCGATCCGCCCATGAGCTCGACCAGCTGTTTCACGATGGTCAGTCCCAAGCCCGTACCTCCGTAGCGCCGCGTCATCGAGCCGTCGGCCTGCGTAAATTTCTCGAAGATGAGGTCCAGCTTTTCTTTGGCGATGCCGATTCCGGAGTCCTCGACGGCGAGCCGCAGGAGCGCGTCGTTCGATTCGCGTTCCAGGCATTCCACCTGAACCTCCACCAAGCCGCTCTCGGTGAACTTGATCGCGTTGCCAATGAGGTTGATCAGAATTTGGCGAATGCGCACGGCATCGCCGATCAGGCGTGTGGGAGCGCCTTCGGCATATCGCAGGCCCAGCTGCAGGTGCTTGGCGGATGCCTGCGCGGAAAGCAGTCCAGTGACCTCTTGTATGGTTTCCTTCAGATCGAAGGCTGCGAAGTTGAGAGTCAGCTTGCCCGCGTCCAGCCGCGAGAAATCGAGAATGTCGTTGATAATGACCAGGAGGTTGTTGGCTGACTCCCGGATTGTCGATGCAAACTGATTTTGTTCTTCGTCGAGCGGTGTGTCCAGCAGCAAGTCGGTTAATCCGATCACGCCGTTCATCGGCGTTCTCAATTCGTGGCTCATGTTCGCCAGGAATTCGCTCTTGGCGCGATTGGCGGACTCAGCAGCGGATTTGGCCTTACGCAGCTCATCCCGCGTCTTTCGTTCGGCCGCGGCTACGCGATTGAAGGTTTCAGCGAAGAGCTGCAGCTCGCCGACCGCTTGTCCGGTATTGATATTCTCGGGGAATTGCTGGATTCGTTCCGCGAGCTGCAGTTGCGTGACCAGCTTGCGCAAAGGCTTGGAAACGGATCTTGACGTAACGAACGTGCAGAATAGGGCGAGCAGGATACCGCTGGCGCCCACTCTCACCAGAATTTCAATCCAGCCCGCTGTGAATTCTCTCACGGCGGCGTCGAGCGATCGCAACTCGATTAAACGGTAGGAAGGACCCAGGCGCGAGTCGCTTACGGGCAAAGCCAATAATGTTTCGCCTCTGCGGCGAATCTCGCAGTCTGCATCCTTGGCAGGACATCCGCGTAGACTGGCTTCTAACGCCGCCCAGTCGCCACGCGGAATGTTCGCGCGCAGGATGCGGCCATCGTGCAGCAGCACGGTCTCGCCGCCCAGATGGTAGCGGTTCAGGTCGAACTTACCGCCAAACTTCAGCTCACCGGTCTGCTCGCCGGCGATCGTGATCGGTATCGAGCCTAATTCGTAAGGCGCACCATTCAGTTCGAACAAAGATGGCTCGGCCGGCAGCGGAGGGATTTTCTCCGTGGACGCGGATCGATTTCCGTCGAACTCCACCGCCGCCACAGTGCGGCCCTTCCAATCGGTGATCGCCAACAGGTCGTAGCCCACTAGTTCGTGCATCTCGCGCAATTGCGCTTCGATGGTACGGCGAATCGCGGCGGCGTTTTCCGGACTTGCGGGAGTCTCATGCAGCAGACCGATGGCGGCTTTCAATCCCGCGCTCTCGGCCAATATCCCCAGGAATTGATTGGTTTGGCGCGAATAATCGTCGTCGGCGCGCGCTAAAAGCTCTTCGGATTTTTCGAGAGAATCGCGCAGGCCTTGTTTTACCCGCTGTTGAACCAGGGCGTTGATCGCCACGAAGCTGGTTGCAAGCACGGCGCACACCGGCAAAAACGAGAAGGCAAATGCACGTGTGGTGAGAGAGGTCTTGATTTTCAAGGCCGAGGCTCCGCGTCCACGGGAACCTGGATGCTAACCTCCATCTTTCCGGTCTCAGGGACGTCGATCTCGGTCTTATAGAGCCCTGCGATCTTGTGCCATGCAGTCAGATGGTAATGACCGGCCGGTACGTCTTCCCACGAGAAGCTGCCGTCCGCCGCTGGTTTAGCGAACCAGGGGCTGGCCGTCACG
>Ga0335080_10007972_pt1 | contig 11019 bp, 10 predicted proteins | sample Lox_Sample_34_FD_206720 | JGI IMG/M metagenome (GOLD analysis project Ga0335080, IMG submission 206720) | Soil microbial communities from Loxahatchee National Wildlife Refuge, Florida, United States - Lox_Sample_3.4 | ecosystem: Environmental > Terrestrial > Soil > Wetlands | place: USA...
GGTGTGGTGGTGGCGATCGCGCCGTGGAACGCGCCGGTGATCCTGTCCACCCGCTCGGTGGCGACGCCGCTGGCCTACGCCAACACGGTCGTCCTCAAGGACGCCGACCTCGACCGCGCCGCCGGCGCGGCGAGCTTCGGGGCGTTCTTCCACCAGGGTCAGATCTGCATGTCGACCGAGCGGATCGTGGCCGATCTCGCGGTGGCGGACGCCCTGGCGCAGAAGCTGGCGGAGAAAGCGCGAGCGCTCCCGATCGGCGATCCTCGCGAGCCCACGACCGCGATCGGGCCGCTCATCAATCGGGCGGCGGTCGAGCGCGTGTCCGGCCTGGTCGACGACGCGGTCAGCAAGGGCGCGAAGGCACTCAGCGGCGGGCAGGCCGACGGCGCCTGCTTCCCGCCGACCGTGCTGACCGGCGTCACCCCCGAGATGCGCCTGTACGGCGAGGAGTCGTTCGGACCGGTGGTCAGGTCATCCCGGTCGACGGTCCGGACGACGCGGTGCGGGTCGCCAACGACACCGAATACGGGCTGTCGGCCTCGGTGTTCAGCGAGGACGTGCCGGCGGCGCTCGAGCTCGCCCAGCGGATCGAGAGCGGCATCTGCCACGTCAACGACACCACCGTCCAGGACGAGCCGCAGATGCCGTTCGGCGGGGTGAAAGCGAGCGGCTACGGCCGGTTCGGTGGCCGTGCCGCGCTCGAGGAGTTCACCGAGCTGCGCTGGATCACGGTCCAGTCGCTCCCGCGCCACTACCCCATCTGACGCGAATCAGCTCAGCCAGGCCGCGCCGCGGAAGGCGCGGCCTGTGCCCCCGAGAAGCCCCTACACCCAGCTGGCGTAACGCCTGACGTGGTCGTCGACCACGCGAGCCACGTTGTCATCGAGCGCCTTGCCGTTCTTCATTCCGTGCGCCGCGACGAGATGCTGCTTGGCGGCGGGCAGCACGTCTTTCTTGTCGCCGATGATCTGCAGCGTGCACGTTTTGCCCGGCACCCGGGCGCAATCGAAGACTGTCCTGGCCATGAGCTTCCCTCCTGCGAGTTCAAGTTCGAGTTGATTTCGTCGCATCCTCGCGACTCTCACCCTTAGAGTCAACGCTGATGCCCACCCACATTCGGCTCGAGGGCAACGAGCGAAAGCCGAGGCCGGGCACCGTGCGGGTCCGCGACGTCCGGCCCACCACCCCGATCGAGGTCACCGTGACCGTTCGTCACCCCGACCTCCCGGACCCGCGCTCGCGGCGCACCCGCCGGCAGCTCGAAGACAGCCATGCGGTCAGCCCGGACGACACGGCCGCGGTCAAGCGGGTGCTCGGCCGCTACGGCCTGACCGTCAGCGATGTCCAGGCCGCGACCGGCAGCCTCGTCGTGAGCGGCACGGCGGCCCAGATCGAGGCTGCCTTCGAGCCGGGTCTCGGTGTGTACCGCACCGCCGGCGGCCGAGAGTTCCGTGGGCGCGAGGGTCACGTCAAGATCCCGCGTGCGCTCCGCGGCGTCGTCACGGGCGTGTTCGGGCTCGACCAGCGCCGGGTCGCCCGTCGGCGGGTTCGCGACCGGCAGGGTGCCCGCCGCCGGTCGATGTCGAGCCACCAGCCGCTCGGGCCGGCGGAACTCGAGCAGCGATACCGCTTCCCGGACGGCCGAGGCGAAGGTCAGACGATCGCGATCGCGGAGTTCGGTGGCGGCTATTTCCCGGCGGACCTGCGCCGGTATTGCCACGAGCACGGTCGGGACGTCCCGCATGTCACCACCGTGCCGGTCGGGCTGCGTCCCCTCACCCGCCGGCAGATCGCCAACCTGCCGGCCGACCGTCGCGCCGAGGCCCGAGGTGAGAGCGGCGAAGTGATGATGGATGTGGAGATAGTGGCCGGTTTGTGTGACAAAGCAAAGATTTACTTACTGTTTGCCCCGTTTGACCAGAGAGGGTGGATCGACCTGCTCGATCGAGTCATGGCGCTCGACCCACCTCCGGTGACGCTGAGTGTCAGCTGGGGCTCGGCCGAGGACTCCGACGACTGGTCGGCCGCGGCGCATCGTGCGATCAACCACCGTCTCCATGCGGCGTCGCTGCTCGGCATCACCGTGTGTGTCGCGACGGGTGACGACGGCTCGGGTGACTCGATGGACGATGACCGCGCCCACGTGCACTTTCCCGCCTCGAGCCCGTACGTGCTCGCGGTCGGCGGCACGATGCTGAAGGGCGATCGCGAGGTCGTGTGGTGGAACGAACCGGGCGATCACAGCGAGCCGCACGGAGGCTCGACCGGAGGCGGAGTGAGCGCCGCGTTCGAGCGGCCGACCTGGCAGCGCGTGCGTCGGGTTCGCTCGGTCAACCCCGGCGCGATCGACGGGCGCACCATTCCCGACGTGGCCGCGCTCGCGGGACTGCCGGGGTACGCCGTCGTCCACAACGGGAGAACGGCGATGAACGGCGGCACCAGCGCGTCGGCGCCGGTGTGGGCAGCGCTGATCGCGCGGATTGCTGCCCGGCGCCCGGATCGGCCGGCACAGTTCCTCACACCGTTGCTGTACGCGAAGAAACGGGCGTTCAGGGATGTCACCGAGGGCCACAACACCTCGCCGCAACCCGGGCGTGGTTACCACGCCCGCGAGGGGTACGACGCGACGTGCGGCCTCGGCGTCCCGGACGGCGAGGCGCTCCTGGCCTCGCTCTGAAGGGGACTAACCGGCCGCGACCGGCAACCGCGCGAGCAGCGACTCGGCGCGCTCGAGCGCCGGCGCCGCGCGCAGCGGCCGCAGCACGGCGATCGCCTCTTCCACCTCGCGCCGGCCATCCGCGAGCCGGCCGTCATCGATCAGCAACGCGCCCAGATCGGTTCGCGCCCGCGCGAGGTAATACGGGTAGCCGAGCGCGCTCATGATTTCGACCGCCGTGGCGAAATGGCCGTGCGCCGCGGCGCGATCGTCGGCCGCGACCGCGAGCAGCCCGCGGCCGCGCTCGACCTGCGCGCGCAGGAACGGCGGAATGTGGCCGGGCGGGCGGTCGCCGAGGAGCGCCAGCAACTCGGCCGCCTCGCTCATCCGCCCCAGCTCGAGCGCCGCGTCGAGCACGCACGGAAAGCCGATCCGATTCGCCTGGCTCGACGCCCCCTCCTGTTCGATGACGTCGCCCACGGTGCCCGACAGGAGCTCGAGCACGGTGGGGGAGTCGCCGGCGGCGAGCGCGATCCTCGCTTCGCACGCGGCGTAGGTCCAACGCGCCTCGTTGGCCTCGATGCTGCGCCACGCGCTCATGCCCGCGAGGTGCTCGCGCGCCGACCCGAGCTCGCCGCGCAACGCGCTCTGCAAGGCCAGGCCGAGGTGCAGGTACTCGGCGCCCGGCCGCTCGCGCGACGGTCCGTCGAGCAGCTCGGTTCCGAGCCGTTCGAGCTCGTCCCATTCGCCCGTGTAATGCCAGACCATCATCAGGTTCGACGCGGCGACGCTCTCGTACACCCGGCTTCCCGCCCGCCGCGCGGCGGCCAGCGCGTCGCTCGAGCGCTCGGCGGCGCCCGGCAGGTCGCACCGCCGGAGGAAGTCACCGGCGTTCAACAGGGCGACGATCAGCCGGCTGGTCAGCTCGTGCTGCCGGCAAAGGTCGATCGCGCCGTCGAACAGCAGGCGCGCCTCGTGCGGCCGGCCGAGGACAAGGCACAGCTGCGCCTTGTAGGTGAGCGCGCCGGCGAGCACGTCGGGAAGCTCGTAGGCCTGCGCGAGCTCGAGCCCGCGCTCGAGCGGCTCAGCCGCCTCCCGCTCGCGCCCGGACGCCAGGAGCGCCACACCCAGCTCCACGTTCAACGCGGCCGCGTCGGGATCGTCTCCCTCCCGGCTCAGCACCGCCAGGCCTTGGCGCATCCGGTCGATCGCCTCGGCGGTCCGGCCCACCCGACGCAGCGCGTGACCGATCTTCACGGCCAGACGGGCCACCTCGCGTTCCCGGCCGATCACGGAGAGCCGCGCCGCCGCGTCGTCGAACAGGCCCAGCGCGTCGTCGTAGCGGCCGTCGACCAACGCCATGTCGCCAGCCGCTTCGGTCAGCTCGGCGCGCTCCTCGTCGTCCCCGGCGAGATCGAACGCCCTGGCGTACGCGCGCTCGGCCGTCTGGGGTGCACCAACCGCGGCGGCGCGCTGTGCGCCTCGGCGGAGCGCGCTCACCGCCTCGGCGCGGAGTTCGAGTGCGTCCGAGTCGCTGGCCGCGGACCGGTAAGCCTGGAGGTAGTGGGCGGCGACGACCTCCGCCACGTCCTCGCCCTCGTGGGCGAACGTCCGCGACAGGTAGTTCGCGGCCGCGAGATGCCGGGTCTTGCGCTCGCGCTTGGACAGCAGGTCATACGCGACGGTGCGAAGCAGCATCTGGGCGAACCGGTACTGGCCGCGGTCGGGGGACAGCGGGTCGGAGCGCACCGTCAGCACCTGCTTGCGCACGAGGTTGCGCAGCACCGCGTCGGCGATCGGCGCGGGCAGCTCGGAGAGTGCCTGCGCTGCGGGGAGCGGGAAGTTGCCCCCGAACACCGACATCGTCTTGACCATCTCCCGCTCGTCGGGGGCGAGCGCGTCGAGCCGCGCGCCGAGCAGCGAGATCAGGCTGGGCGGAACGTCGAGCTCGCCGAGCTCGCCGGCCAGCACGAGCGCGCCGTCGCGCTCGACGAGCGCACCGCGATCGAGCAGTGCGCGGACGGTCTCGATCGCATACAGGGGGATTCCCTCGGCGTGGGAGATGATCCTGCGCTTGGCCGACTCGGGAAGGGTGGCGACCGAGTCGAGCAGTTCCTCCATGGCCCGATCGCCGAGCGGCTCGAGGTAACCGACGGCGGCGCTGCGGTGCCCGGCGGGCCAGCCGGGACGGCGCTCGGTCAGATCGGGCCGGGCGAAGGTGAGGATGAAGATGCGGTGCTGTGCCGACCAGTCGAGCAGGTACTCGATGAAGTCGAGCAGCCCGTCGTCGGCCCAGTGCATGTCCTCGAACGCCATCACGACCGGATCGTGCTCGGCCAGCCGTTCGAAGAACAGGCGCCATCCGGCGAACAGCTCCTCGCGGCTCGGTCCGGCGTCCGCGACGCCCAGCAGCACGCCGAGCCGCGGCGAGAGGAGCGCGCGCTCGGCCGGGTCGCCGACCCAGCGCTCGAGTCCGGCCTCGAGCTTGGCGACCGCGTCCTCGGCGGGCGCATCCTCGGGGATCCCGAGGCGGTGACGGACCATCTCGGCGAGTGCCCAGTAGGCCACGCCGTCTCCGTAGGGAAGGCACCGGCCCGGGTGCCACAGGTAACGGTCGGTCAGCGTCATCAGGTAGTCGAGGAACTCGCCGCGCAGCCGGGTCTTGCCGACGCCCGCGGGTCCGGAGATCGCGACCAGGCGGACCGACCGGCCGCGCACGCCGGCGTGGAACAGCTCCTTGACGAGCCGGAGGTCCGGGTCGCGTCCGACGAAGCGCGCCTGGAGGAAGTCGCGGGACTCGCCGGGGAGCGACGCCACCGCCTCGACCGCCCGCCACAGGCGAAGCGGCTCCGCCTTGCCCTTGAGCTCGTGATGGCCTGCGTCCTCGTAGACGATCGCGGTGGAGGTGACCTGACGGGTCACGTCGTCGACGAGCACCGAGCCCGGCTCGGCGGCGGCCTGCACTCGCGCGGCGGTGTTGACCCGGTCGCCCACCACGACGCCCTCCTGCTGACTGGCGAGCAGCGCGGCTTGACCGGTGACCACACCGGCGCGCGCACGCAGGTCCGCGGTGGCAACCTGGGGCTGGAGTGCGGTCACCGCGTCGACCAACTCGAGCGCGGCCCGCACGGCACGCTCGGCGTCGTCCTCGCGCGCCACGGGCGTTCCCCACACGGCCATGACGGCGTCCCCGATGAACTTCTCGATCGTGCCGCCGTAGCGGTCGACGATGCTCCGAGCCGCGTCGAAGTAGTGACCGAGCAGGTCGCGCACGTCCTCGGGGTCGAGCAGCTCGGACAGCGAGGTGTAGCCGACGAGATCGACGAACAGGACCGACACCGTGCGCACCTCGGCCGAATCGCGCCGCGGCGCGGCAACCGACTGCGCCGGCATCGTGTCGGTCCCCGGGCGCGCCGTCACCACGACGGAGGCCGACCCGGGCGAGAGCGCCGCGCCGCACTCCGAGCAGAAATTCTGGCCGGGCACGGTCGGGTGGCCGCAGTCGGGACACGACGTCGACAGCGCCGACCCGCATTCCATGCAGAACTTGGCGCCCGGTTGATTGTCCGTGCCGCAGCGCGGACACGCGGTGGTTGCTCCCCTCACTTCCACGCTGGAGTTTACGCTCTGCGCTTCATGGTCCTCGCCTCCTACAACATCAAGGGCGGGGTGGGGAAGACGTCCGCAGCAGTGAACCTCGCCTACCTGGCCGCGCGCGGCGGCGCGAGCACGCTCCTGTGGGACCTCGATCCGCAGGGCGCGAGCACGTACTTGCTGCGCGTCAAGCCGAGGGTGAAGGGCGGCGGCCGGCGGCTGGTGCGCGGTAAGACGGACGTGGCGGACCGGATCAAGGGCACCGACTACGAGCGGCTCGACCTGCTCCCCGCCGACTTCTCCTACCGCCACATGGACCTGCACCTCGACGGCGCCAAGCGCCCGACCCGCCGCGTCGGCGCCGTGCTCGCGCCGATCGAGTCCGACTACGACTTCGTGTTCCTCGACTGCCCGCCGAGCATCTCGCTCGTATCCGAGAGCGTGTTCGAGGCCACCGACGCGCTGATCATCCCGTTGCTGCCGGCGTCTCTCTCGGCGCGCACGCTGGACCAGATCGACCAGGTCGCCGGCGAGCGCACCCAGCGCCTGGCGTTCTTCTCGATGGTCGACTCGCGAAAGCGGATGCACCGCGACGTGATGGATGCTTTCAACGCGGAGCGCCCCGACATGCTGCACACCGCGGTGCCGTTCGCCGCCGACGTCGAGCGGATGGGACTGCGGCGCGCGCCACTCGAGGAGTTCGCGCCGCGCGGGGCCGCGGCGACCGCGTTCCGGGATCTGTGGCAGGAGATCCGGGAACGCCTGATCGCGCCGCCCGGGCCGGCGAACCCTTAACCGGATCTACACAGGATCGCGGGGCACCTCGCCGATCATCGGGAGTAATGAGCCACGCAGAACTCCACTTTCACCTGATACCGGGAATCGACGACGGACCGTCGTCGATCGAAGAGACCGTCGCGCTGGCCGCCGCCGCCGCGGCGGACGGCACGCGCACGATCGTCGCCACACCGCACGTGCACCCCGCGTACGACACCGACGTCAGCACGCTGCCGGACCGCGTGCGCGAGGTGAGCGCGCGCCTGGCGGCCGAGCGGATCCCGATCGAGGTGAGATGCGGGGCCGAGCTCGCCCACCACATGGTCGGCCGGTTGTCGCAGTCCGACTTCGAGACGATCGCGCACGGTCCCGCGGGCAGGCGCTGGCTGCTGCTCGAGGCGCCGCTGGCCGGAGTCCAGGCCGACTACAACGACGCCGCCGACGAGCTCCGCGAGCGGGGCTTCGGCGTCCTCGTCGCGCACCCCGAGCGCGCCCTGACGACGGGCGAGGCCGGCTGGCGCGCGATCGAGCGCGAGCTCGCCGCCGGCAGCGCGCTCCAGATCAACGCGTGGTCGGTGGCCGGCCTGTACGGCGAGCGCATGCGCGCCGATGCACTCTCGCTCCTGCACCGAGCGACGCGCGCGGTGATCGCCTCCGACGCACACGGCGGACCGAGGATGCCGGCGCTGGAGATGGCGATCGAGGCGCTCGCCGCCATGGGTGCGCGCGATCCGCGCCAGTTCGTCGACGCGGGGCCGCGACGGCTGCTCGAGCACGGCCTGGCCGCGAGCCCGGCCTCGCTCGCCGCCTGAACGACCAGCCTGACGCGACAGGTTGACGCGTCAGGCGACTACGGACGCGCGGGTGAGATCACCCGCGTGCTCCAGCCGCGGCCACATCACCAGCGCCTGGCCCACGAGCCGCTCGACCACCGTCTCCACGTCGACGCGGCGCTCGAGCTCGATCAGCGGCTCGGGGTCGGTCCAGGTGACCGCGCGGCGGGGTGCAAGCAGCGTGCAGCAGTCCTCGTCGGGGAGGATCGAGGTCTCGAACGTGCCCAGCCGCTGGGCCTCCTCGATGATCTCCGACTTGTCGCGGTCGAGGAGGGGACGGAACAGCGGCAGCGTCGCGGCCCCCTCCACGACCTCGAGGTTGCGCAGTGTCTGGCTCGCCACCTGGCCGAGCGAGTCGCCGGTGACGAGCGCCTCGCATTGCTCGCGGCGGGCCAGCGCGTCAGCCACGCGGACCATCAGCCGGCGCTGCGCCAGTACCTGGAACCGGCCCGCGCCCGAGATCGCCAGCTGCCGCTGGGCCAGCCCGAAGGGAACCACGAACAGCCGGGAGCGACCCTGGAAGCGGGTCAGCCCGCCGACCAGCGCGTAGGCCTTGTAGGCCGACTCAGGCCCGGTCAGAGGCTGCCCGCTGAAGTGGACGAAATCGCAGCGCAGCCCGCGCCTCATCATGCGATAGGCGGCCACGGGGGAGTCGATCCCGCCCGACAGGAGCACGAGCGCTCGACCGCTGGTGCCGACCGGCAGCCCGCCCGCCCCGCGCAACCGGTCGACTGATACGAACACGTCGCGCGCGTACGCGTCGACGTGCAGCTCGATGTCGGGGTGCGACAGGTCGACGGCGAGTCCCAGCTCGTCCTGGACGCCCGCGCCGACCAGCCGCGCGATCTCCATCGAGGTAACCGGGAAGCTCTTCTCGCGCCGGCGCGGACGGACCGCGAACGACTGCCCCGGGACGCCGCGCAGCAGCTCGACGGCCGCCCGCGTCGCCGGCCCGATTGACGGCTCGACCCGCAGCGCGGGCTGCACGACGCTCAGACCCGGCATCTCGGTCGTGATCTCGAGCACCTTGGCCATCGCCTCGGCCGGCGCTCGGACGAGAATCGACGATCCGCGGCGCTGAAGCTCGACCGAACCGGCCGCGCGCAGTGCCCGGCTCAAGTTCCGCTCCAGTACGCCGGCGAAGCTCCCGCGCTTGCGTCCCTTGAGCGCCAGCTCGCCGAACATCAGCAGAACCGAGGGAGCGCCCTCGGCCGGTCCGGCGGCGCGGGCCACCACCTCCGCCGCTGTATGTGTGACGCCGGACGTCACGCCGCTCAGGCTAGCGCGGGGTTGCCGGTGGTGGACGTCATCGGAGGAGCGAGTCCGAGGCGCCGGGCGCGCTCCAGCGTGCGCTCGAGCACCTCGGCGGCGCCCTCGACCACGCCATCGCGCATCAGCACGCGCCCCGCCACCACGGTGCTCTGAACCACGGCGCCGGACGCGGCGTAGACGAGCGCGGCGTGCACCTCGCCGAAGCTGAGCTCGGGTGCCCCGGGGCGCAGGAGGAGGAAGTCGGCCGGCTGGCCGACGTCGAGGCCGTGAGCGGCGGTGAGCGCCGGCGCGCGCTGACCGGTGGCGATCTCCCACGTCTCCGCGGCGGTGACCCCTGCGCTGTCCCGCGCCTCGTGCTTCTGGAGCAGGGCGAACACCTTCATGTCCGCGAACAGATCGAGCGAGTTGTTCGAGCCGGGCCCGTCCGTGCCGAGGCCGACCTGAACGGCGGCGGCGCGCGCCCGCAGGTACGGAAAGATCCGGCCGACCGCGAGCTTCAGGTTCGCGACCGGGTTGGTGACGACGGTGGCGCCGCGGGCGGCGATCAGCTCGAGCTCTGCGTCGTCGAGCCACGCCCCGTGTGAGAGCACGGCCCGCGGCGAGAGCAGCCCGATCCGGTCGAGGTAGTGGGCCGGTCGCATCCCATGCTCGGCCAGGCAGTCGTTTACCTCCTCCTCGGTCTCGGAGAGGTGGATCTGGACCGGGACGGCACGCGCGGCGCTGAGCTCGGCGATCCAGCGCAGGCTGTCCTCGCTCACGGTGTAGATCGCATGCGGGGCGAGTCCGGCGTCGATCCGCTCACCGGCGCCGGTCAGCTCGTCGAGGCTGCGCAGCGCGACCTCGCGCATCGCCTCGGTCCTGCCGCCCAGGTCGATGAGCGGCGCAGCGACGGTGGCGCGCAGCCCCGCGTCGCTCACGGCGCGCGCGGCGGCCTCGGGATGCCAGTACATGTCCCAGAACCGCACCGTTCCGCTGCGCACCATCTCCAGGCAGGCGAGCCGGGTGCCCCAGTAGACATCGTCGGGCTCGAGCTTGCGCTCGATCGGCCAGATCTTCTCCTCGAGCCACTGCATCAAGGGCAGGTCGTCGCCGTAGCCGCGGAACAGGGTCATCGCGGCGTGCGTGTGCCCGTTGATCAATCCGGGGACGAGCAGCCCGCCGGCGGCGTCGAGCCGCTCGTCCTCGGGCCGGGAGTGGACACCCGATCCGACCTCGACGATCACGCCGCGTTCGGCGCGCAACCCGACCCGCTCCCCGTCCAGGACCGCGCCGGTGACCGCGAGGCTCATTGCGCGAGCGGGTCGCGTGGGATCCCCAGCGCGTGCTCCTGCAGATCGATGGCGATCTGGGTCAGCGGAGCCTCGCGGCCGCGCGGCGCGATCAGCGACATCCCCACCGACCAGGTCACCGGCAGGCTGGCCACCGGCATGCCGGTCATGTCCCACAGCGCGGTCAGCGCGATCAACGGGTCTCCGGGTCCGGCCGGATGGCCACGCTCGTACCCGACGCCTCGGACCAGCGGCAGGACCGGGAGCGTCGGCTCGAGCACGGCGTCGACCCCGTGCTCGGCGAACCACGCCTCCCACGCGGCCGTGCCCTGCGCCCGGCGCACCTGGGCGGCGAGGTAGCCCTGCGCATCGGTGAAGTTCCGGGCCGCCTCGATGAACTCGGCGATCTGCTCGCGGTAGAGGTGATGGCGATCCGCGTACGCGCCATGGTAGGCCCACACCTCGGCCATCAGGACCCAGCTCAGGTCCTCCCAGTCAAACGTCCACGGGGCGGGCAGCTCGACCACGCGCGCGCCGAGCCGCTCGCACGCGCGCACCGCTTCATCGAACTCGCGGGAGATCTCTTCATTCATTGAGATTTCTCTTGTGCGATCGGTGA
>Ga0335080_10007973_pt1 | contig 11018 bp, 9 predicted proteins | sample Lox_Sample_34_FD_206720 | JGI IMG/M metagenome (GOLD analysis project Ga0335080, IMG submission 206720) | Soil microbial communities from Loxahatchee National Wildlife Refuge, Florida, United States - Lox_Sample_3.4 | ecosystem: Environmental > Terrestrial > Soil > Wetlands | place: USA: Florida...
TTGCGCAGCTCGATCCGCTCGGGTTTCGCCTGAAGAATCTTTCAGACACTCGGCTGCGCACGGTGCTCGAGGCTGCTGCGAAATCGTTCGGCTGGCCACGGAAGAGGTCCGGGAAAGGCCAGGGATTCGGTATTGCGGGTGGATTCGAGAAGGGCGGCTACGTCGCCACCTGCGCAGAAATTGCAGCCGACCGCTCTACCGGCGTCGTACGTGTCGTCCGCCTCACAACTGCCTTCGAATGCGGCGCCGTCGTGAATCCCGACGGCCTGCGCAACCAGGTCATTGGCGCAAATATCCAGGGATTGGGCGGAGCGCTGTTCGAAGCTATCACCTTCGAAAATGGCCGCATCACCAACGCGCACTTCTCGAAATATCGCCTGCCGCGCTTCCGCGACGTCCCGGAAATCGAAGCCGTCCTTCTCGATCGCAAAGATATTCCGTCTGCAGGCGCGGGGGAGACACCCATCATGGCCGTGGCCCCCGCCATCGGGAGCGCCATCTTTGACGCCACAGGCGTGCGAGTTACCGACCTTCCGATGGTCCCTGGCGGATTGCCAACGAAGACCTGAACGTCGAGACCGCCAACCTGGAGGACTGTTCAGGCAAGGCTGTTCCATCTTGGAATCAAATACCCACACTTGTGTCTAGATGGAATTGCGACTGCCACTCGTTTGAGAGTCGCCCGTCGTAATCCTTTATCTCTCAACATCATAACCTCGCACTAAAGCTGCGCACTGGCGTCAATCTTGCCCGTACCTGCTTTGGGGGCGTGCATCTCTCACTTCAATCCATCTCGCTGGCAGATTGTCGTGAGCGCTTTTACAGGCCGGGCATTTCACTGTTGTACCGCCTGTCCTCTCTCGCCCGCATGCGTCGCCAATGAATGGAACTCAAATTTTGAAAAGCACGCGCTAACTATGACTCAACTCCAATCCCACTCGTCCGAACCAGCCTGGAACCTCCCAGAGCTGTTAGTTCGCGTCGAAAACGACCAGGAATTGCTCCGCGATCTTTTGCACATCTTCAAGGAAGGCTTTCCGCCTATGCTCCAATCCTTGCAATCCGCTCTGGCCGCTTCCGATTGGAAAAATGTAGTCGCCATCAGTCATAAGCTCCACGGCATGCTGTCCAACCTTGCGGCCACTCGCGCCGCGGCGGCCGCCGGGGAACTGGAAACCTTTGCGTCTACCGGCGACCACGGTGCCATTCGCGGCATCTTGGCTCGCTTGGAGCAAGAAACCACGAACCTTGGCATCGAGATCGACGCTTACCTCAACGGAGTGCGTGCTTGAAGATTCTGATCGCCGAAGACGACCCGATCTCCCGCAAGCTCCTGCAGAAAGCGCTGGAGCGTTCTGGCTACGATGTCGTGGCAGTTGAAAACGGCAAGCAAGCGCTCGAAGCGCTTTGCGCCCTGGACGCTCCGCGCCTTGCGCTGCTCGATTGGGTCATGCCCGAACTCGATGGCCCCGCCGTTTGCCGCGCTGTACGCAAGCGGACCGAACAGACCTATTCCTACATGGTGTTGTTGACTTCCAAAGACACTAAAGAGGAAACGGTGGTGGGCTTGGAATCTGGCGCGGACGACTATCTCACCAAGCCGTTCAATGTAGAAGAGCTGCGCGCGCGCCTTCGCGTCGGAGAACGCATCCTACTCCTCGAAGATCGCCTCGTGGAAGCACGCGAGAACATGCGCTTTCGCGCCACCCACGACCCTCTCACTTCAATCCTGAACCGCGGCGCAATCCTCGATCTCTTGAATCGCGAATTGCACCGCTCTCAGCGGGAGAACAAGTCCACCGCGATCCTCCTGGGCGATGTCGACAACTTTAAGCGCATAAATGATAGCTTGGGTCATCTGGTCGGTGATGAAGTCCTCGCGGAAATCGCCAGGCGCTTGCTCGGCGCTGTCCGCTCGTATGATTTTGTCGGACGCTACGGCGGCGAGGAGTTTCTCGTCGTCCTCAACAGTTGCGACCCTGCTCATGGGCCAACTCGCGCGGAGACCATTCGCAAATCCATTTCCAAGCCCATCATGACCACCAAGGGTCCTCTCACTGTTTCCATGAGCTTGGGTGTTTTGCAAAGCGCGGAGTGGGGTCCTCGCTCCCTCGAGGAATTGCTGCACGGAGTTGACGCGGCGCTGTATGAGGCTAAAGCCGCGGGGCGCGATTGCTCGCGGGTCGCCAAACCGCCGGCGAATTCGCTGCTGCCGGCCCCTCCTCCGGAACTGCTCCGTCATACGCGCTAACAACTCCCTTCAGCGATCCGTACCCTGTATTTAGTCGCGTACGCTGTATTTAATCGCCTGCTGGCTTGTGTCGCGCTTGCTCCATCACTTGTCGCATCGCTGCACTGGAGCCCGGGGCGCGCTTCTCGCGCCAGGCTTCCAGCCGGCGGCAGGTATCTTCGATATTCGAGAACAGCCGGGGATTTTTGTACGCCGCTCGCCAGGTGGGCACGATGGACTGCATGCGGTCCCACACCACCCAGATTTCTCCGTTACTCTCGAAAAACAGCTCGTCATTGATCAAGCCGCGGTTTACGATGCTCGCCACCATGTCCCAATAGCTGATCACCATGCGAATAAACGTGTTTTCTTCCCCGCCTTGTGGAAACTTTTGAATCATGTCTTCCGGCGAAATCGGATGAAAGTGTTCGAGAAACCAGCTTCGCGCCTGCCGCAGTCTCGGCTCACGTCTCAGCTCGTAAAGCTTCAGCATCAGGTTCACTTCGTCGTACGTAATCTGGGTCATGGCGTCTTTCTCCTGGGCTTTAGTTCGCGGCTTCTGGCTTGGCTGTCTCTTGCGAGGAAGGAGGGACATTCGCCAGTTCAATCCGCTGTACCACGGATAAGGAAAATCCTTGGCGCTGAAATTCGGTTTGGATTCGCCGCCGCAGCTCCCGGCATATCTCATCCTGCCGCGTCGGCGCGGTGCGCACCTGCAATCGCACCGTGGTTGCCGAACGGTCCAGCCCCTGCAGTCCGAGAATGCGCGGCCCATCCACCAGCGCTTGCGACCAGGACGCATCATTGCGCATTTCGGCTGACGCCGCTTCGAGCGCTTGCATCACTTTCCCCAGCGGCGCTTCCGGCGCCACGGGAACATCCACAAACGCTTGCGACCAGTCCCGGCTCAGATTGCTCACCGTACGAATTTCGCCGTTCGCGATCGTCACCAATGCTCCTCGCGTGTCCCGCAGCACTGTGCGCCTAAGCGTTAGATGCTCTACTCGCCCCGTCGTATCTCCCACCTGAATGGTGTCGCCCATGGCGAACTGATCTTCCAGCACGATGTAAAAACCCGTGATCAGGTCGCGCACCAGATTTTGCGCGCCAAAGCCCACCGCCACGCTGGCCAAGCCCGCCACCGTCAGCGCCGGCAAGGGGTCGATGTTGAACTGGCGCATGGCCGTCAGCACCGCCACCGTCCAGACCACTTTGCTCAGCGCGCCGTACAGGACTCCTGCCAGCGTTCGGGTTTGTTGTTCCCGCACTTGCGCCGCCCGGCTTTGGCTGGTTGCCGGTTTCACGATCAGCCGGGTCAGGATCCGTAGGAAGCGGTTCAGAATCAGCGCGATAAGGAAAATCGCGATCAGGTCAAAGGCGCTGGTCAGCGTAATTTCCGGCCAGCGAATGGGAAGGCTGCTCATCGTTTTTTCGGAGGGGAGAGTATAACATTGGAATACAGGGAACAGCGTGGGTAGCGGACTGCTCGGCGCACGACCCTCCACGAATTGAGGTAGTTATGTTCGACACCAGACGCAGATTCTTGATGGCGCTTGCGACGGTAGGAGCGATCGGCACTCTCGCCAAACAGACTCTTTCGGGACAGAGCAGGCCCTCCGGTCGGCCATCCTCCGGGCCCCCCGGCGACCCTGATGCCACTCCCGACGGTTCTGAAGTTTTCCCCGCAAAATCGGCGAGCAAAGCCATGCTCGAAGCCAACGAAAAAGACATCAAGAAAAATATCGAGAAGCTCTACCAGCTCGCCACGGATCTGAAAAGCGAAGTGGAGAAGACCGATTCCTCACAAGTGTTGTCTTTGGCCTTGCTAAAGAAGGCCGACGAAATCGAGAGGCTGGCCCACGATATCAAAACTCGGGCCAAGGGTTAAATCCGCTGTCTCGCGATAACTCCTGACATTCAGGGAAAATGAATGGCGCACCCGGTGAGACTCGAACTCACAACCTTCGGCTCCGGAGGCCGACGCGCTATCCATTACGCTACGGGTGCGTGACCCCAGTTTAACACTAACCTGCCTGCCGTTTCTTCTACGGTCGCCGCCGCTATGGGATGCTTCCAGTCCACCAGTCGATGCGGCGGGGCTCGGACGAACCACAAAAATCGAAGTTTTCAGTCCTCAGGCTCGGCCACTTCTTGATTCGCTGAGCCGCCCGCAATGCCTCCCCCGAATATCGTCGGTAGCATGTAGCTGCTCCTTTCTGCCCTCCTCGTGCATCCAAATTCCCAGCGTCTGGCATGGGCTGTAGTCGAGGACATTTCCGGGGACATAGTCTTCCATCTTGGAGGTCCGGGGGGCTCCGTTGCGATTTTTCTCTGCATCCATTTTAAGCGCCGTCTTGGCCACCGTTTTCCTTTTGGTGACCGCTACACCCGCACAGCAACCGTCTTCTCCCGGCCAGCCGATTCCCGGCACTAACGGCTCGAGCCCTTTCTCCGGCAGCGTGCCCGACAAGCTCACTCCCGGTGTTCTGCCCCTCTCTCTGCGCGACGCGATCGACCGCGGACTGAAACACAACCTGGGTGCACTGCTTTCGAGCACCGATATTGGTGCGGCGCGCGGCCAGCGCTGGCAGCAGCTCAGCTCGCTCCTGCCTCACGTCATCGCCAACCCCTTTATCGATGAGTCGAAAACAAATCTCGGCGAGCTGGGCCTCACGAGTCTCGGGGGCATCAAATTGCCGTCCTCCGTTGGCCCTTTCTCTTATTTTGACGCCCGCGTGCAAGTAAACCAGTCGCTGTTCGACTGGAAATCCATCAACAACACTCGCGCTTCCGATCAATCGCTTAAATCCGCCGAATTCAGCTATAAGAACGCTCGCGATCTCGTTGTTCTAGCGGTCGGCTATACCTATCTCGAAGGCATCGCCGACGAAGCACGCATCGAAACCGCCGAAGCTCAGGTAAAAACTGCGCAGGCTCTCTACGACCAAGCCGCCGATCAGGTTACCGCCGGCACCTCTCCCGCCATTGACGGCCTCCGCGCCAAAGTTGAACTGCAGACCCGCCAACAGCAATTAATTCAAGCTCGCAACAATTTCGCCATCCAGAAACTGACGGTTTCCCGTGTCATCGGCTTGGCTCCAGGCCAGGAATTCGAATTCACCGACAAATCGCCCTATCAACCGTTCGATGCCATCACCCTCGGTGATGCCCTCAAGCAAGCCTACGACTCGCGTCCCGACTATCGCGCCGCTGCCACCGACGTGCGCGCAGCGGAATTCTCTCGCAAAGCTGCCAGCGCCGGGTATCTTCCTTCGCTTTCCTTTGGGCTCGACTATGGCGCCGCCGGAGCGCATCCCTCGACCACGTCCGACGTTTTCGACATTCGCGGCACTCTAGCCATCCCGATCTTTCAGGGCGGCCAGGTTCACGGCGACGTGCTGCAAGCGCAGGCTCGCCTCGATCAAAGCCGCGAGCGACTCGAAGACCTGCGCGCGCAGATTGACGCCGACGTGCGCACGGCTCTTTTGAACATTCAGTCCTCCGCCGAACAAGTCGCCGTTGCTCGCAGCAACATCGACCTCGCCGAGCAAACCCTCGCGCAGTCCCGCGACCGCTTTACGGCCGGCGTCACCGATACGGTCGAAGTCGTGCAATCGCAGGAAGCTGTGGCCTCCGCCCACGAGCAGTACATCACCAGTCTGTACAACTACAATTTCGCCAAAATCTCTCTCGCCCGCGCGCTCGGCCTAGCCGAAAACGGCGTGAAGGCGTACTTCAAAGGACTATAAACATGGCCAACGAAAATCCGCCTTCTCCTCCGCCAGTGAACAAACCCGCATCAGAAGACCGGCTGCTCACCGAGCCGGATGTACCGCGCCCTCGGCCGTCCGCAAAGCGCCGCAGAATGCTTATCATCGTCGCGGCCGCCGTCGTCGTCGTGGTTGGCGGCCTTTTCTTGTGGCGCTATTTGAGTAGCTACGAATCCACCGACGATGCCCAAGTGGATGCGCACCTCTATCCCGTCAGCGCCCGCATTTCCGGCTACGTCCTGAAAGTCGACGTGGACGACAACCAGTGGGTAGAGAAGGGCACTGTTCTCGTCGAGATCGATTCGAAGGACTACGAAGTCGCCGTCGCTCAGGCTGAAGCCAATCTCGCCAATGCGGAAGCCACCGCGCAATCCCTCAACATCAACGTCCCCATTACCTCTATCAGCACCGAAAGCCAGCTCAAATCCACCGCTTCCGATATTGAAAACTCCACCGCGGGAATTGCCGCTGCGGAAAAACAGCTCGCCGCTGCGCACGCGCAGGTCGAGCAGGCGCAAGCGCAAGACGTGAAAGCGCAAGACGACCTGCACCGCTACAAGTTGCTCGTGGATAAAAAAGAGGTCGCTGAACAGGTCTATGACCAGGCTTTAGCCGCAGCCAAAGCCAGCACGGCTTCCGTCGCCGCCGCTACGGCAAATGAAGCTGCGGCGCAGCAAGCCGTGCAGCAGGCGCAAAGCCGGCTGGTTGCTGCGCAAGCCAGCCATCAATCCGCGGAAACCGCGCCGCAGCAGGTCTCTTCCTCGAAGGCTCGGGCGCGCGCCGCGATCGCCGACGTCCAGCAAAAGCGCGCGGCCCTCGAGCAGGCCCAGCTCGACCTCCAATACACCAAAATCGTCGCCCCCATCTCCGGTGAAGTGAACAAAACTGTTGTCGTCGGCTTGAACGTTCAGCCTGGCCAGCAACTTCTCACTGTGGTGCCTCTCGAAGATGTCTGGATCACCGCCAACTTCAAGGAAACGCAGCTGCGCCACATGCGCGTCGGCCAAAGAGCCGAAATCGATGTGGACTCGAGCGGCCACAAATTTAAGGGCCATGTGGACAGCATCGCCGGCGCCACCGGTCCTCTTTTCAGTTTGCTTCCGCCGGAAAACGCCACCGGCAACTACGTGAAAATCGTGCAGCGCATTCCCGTGAAAATCGTCCTTGAGTCGGGCGAAAACCGCGATCGCGAGCTTCGCCCCGGCATGAATGTCGTTCCCGACGTCTATCTGCGCTAAGCAACCATTATGAGCACGGCTGCGCTCACCCTCGATCAAGATGCCTGGAAGCCCAGGTTCAACCCTTGGCTCATCGCCGTCGTTGTCGCCATGGCTGCCTTTATGGAAGTGCTCGATACCAGCATCGCCAACGTGGCGCTGCCGTATATGGCGGGAAATCTCGGCGCCAGCAATGACCAGAGCACCTGGGTTCTTACTTCTTATCTCGTCTCCAACGCCGTCGTTCTGCCCATCAGCGGCTGGCTTGCCGCCACTTTTGGGCGCAAACGTTTTTTCATGATTTGTCTCACGGTGTTTACCGTCAGTTCGCTGCTGTGCGGTATCGCCCCCAGTTTGGGATTACTTTTGTTCTTTCGCATTTTGCAAGGTGCCGGCGGTGGTGGCTTACAGCCTATGGCCCAGGCCATTCTCGCGGATACCTTCCCTCCGCAGCAGCGCGGCTTGGCGTTTGCGCTTTACGGCATTACCGCCATCATGGCGCCTACCATCGGGCCTACCCTTGGCGGTTGGATCACCTTCAACTACTCTTGGCGCTGGATTTTCTTCATCAATATTCCCGTAGGGCTTCTCACCTGGCTGCTGGTCCGCCGCTTTGTCGAAGATCCCCCATATCTTCGCCGGACCAAAAATGCCGCCGTGAAGCTCGACTACATCGGCATCGCCCTCCTGACTCTCGGTATCGGCGCCCTGCAGATCATGCTCGACAAAGGTCAAGAAGACGATTGGTTCGGCTCGCATTTCATTACCACTCTCGCGATTGTCGCGTCCGTTTGTCTCGTTTCCCTGGTCATCTGGGAATGGTTCCAGAAGTCGCCCATCATTGACGTCCGCATGTTCAAAAACTTCAACTTTGCCAGCGCCAACCTCATGATCTTCATGCTCGGCATCATGCTCTTCTCCAGCTTGGTCATGATGCCGCAGTTCCTTCAGACCCTGCTGGGTTACACCTCGCAATTGTCGGGCTTGGCTCTTTCCGCTGGCGGATTGGTCCTTCTTTTCGAAATGCCCATCATGGGTCAGCTTACGACCAAGGTGCAGGCGCGCCGCTTGATTGCCTTCGGCTGGCTCAGTCTGGCGCTGGCGATGTTCTATTCGACCCGCCGCATCGACCTGCAGATTAGCTTTAGCGCGGCTGCTTGGTTGCGTGTGGTGCAAGTCATCGGCCTGGGGTTCTTGTTCGTGCCCATCACCTTGGTAGCCTATGTCGGCATTGCTCCAGAAAAAAACAACGCCGTCGCCGGCATCGTCAACTTCATGCGCAACATCGGCAGCAGCGTGGGAACCTCCATGGTCACCACCCTCATCGCCCGGCGCTCGCAATTCCATCAGGAGATTCTTGGCGGCTACGTCCGCTCCGGACGCTTCAATCTACAGAACGCCGCCGCTGGTCTCGCCGAACGTGCCGCCCACGGCGGCCTAAGTCCTCATGATGCAATGGCGCAAGCCTACGCCCGAATTTATCAGGAGGTGCAAGCCCAGGCCGGCACACTGGCCTATGTGGACACCTTCATGGTGTTGGCCGTTTTGTCCGGATTGGTTTTTCTGCTGTCCTTTGTACTGAAAAAGAACGACCCGGGCGGCGGCCAGGCGGTGCTCGAGTGACACTTGCACATTGCGCCGCGCTGCGGGACTCTGCTTCTGTGGGGAAACTTCCATGATTAACATCGTCACGGTCGAACGGGAATATGGTTCCGGCGGCGGCGAGGTTGCCGCCCTTCTGGCCAAGCGCCTCGGCTGGAGACTTTGGGACCAGGAGTTGACCGAAGAAATCGCTCGCCTGGCCAACTGTCCCAAATCTGTCGTCGAGGTTCGCGAAGAAAAAACCGATCCTCTCTACTACCGCTTGTTCAAGTCCTTTATGCGTGGTAGCTACGAGGGCAGCCTCAACGCGCCTAAATTGAAGATGGTCGACAGCGAAAGCATTTTGAAAATGACCGAGCGCGTCGTCCGCCAAGTTGCCGCCGTGGGCCACTGCGTCATTGTCGGCCGCGGCTCGCAGCACTTCCTCGAGCGCCAACCTGGCACCCTGCGTGTTTTTCTCTACGCCTGCCGCCACGACAAAGTGCGCCGCCTCATCGCCCGGGGCAAAACCGAAGCCGAAGCGCGCGAACTAGTGGACACCGTGGACCAGGAACGCAGCGATTTCATCCAGAAATATTTCAACGTCGAATGGCCGGCGCGCTCGCTTTATCATTTGATGATCAATACGTCCGTCGGCGAAGACGTCGCTGTGGAGACCATTCTCGATTTCATGAAAACCGTGGAATCGCAGCGCAGCCAGCAAGGCGTCCCGGCCAATTGTGCATAGCTGCCTTGCTGTAGCCGCGGTCCTCAGACCGCGGGCTTTTCCATCTGATCTTGGCGGTACCTATTCCACGTCCTCGGAATCGTCTTCGCCGCCGCTCTTCGATTCCAGCTTAATTTCTGGGAGGCTCGCGGTCTGTAACTGTTTATTCAGTGCTGGAATGTCGGTCGCCTTCACGTCCTTCCACTTCTTCAGGAGCGGCCCAAATCCTTCCGTGGCTTTTGTCATCGCCGCAGCCTGCGCTGCCGTCGGCGCATAGTCCCCGCGTTCCAGCGCCCCGTATAGCGCTCCGGCCTCTCCCGCCGAGCGCGCCAACGTCGGATTCGGCGAAGGCGGTGCAAAGAATCCGCCGCCCGCGCCTACCAGCGCGCCGATTTTTTTGTTCAATGCGGTGATGCTCTCGGCCAACGAACCGCTGGCCTGTTTGGCCACTTTGTCCAGTTGCTCTTGCGCTGACCGCGCTTCCGCCACCGCTTCCGAGCCTTCGCTCAGCATCGTCGCCAGTCGCGATTGCGCCTGGAACAATTGCGTCAATCCTTCCGGTGTCGTCTTTACTCGCGGATCCATCTTGATCGTCAGCGGCTGCGTGTAAGCCTGCCCGTTTACCGTCAGTCGCACCGTATATTGTCCTGGTAGCGCGTTCGGTCCCAACGGCAAGCGCGGCGTGTCGTGCGGCACCGCCGCGATGGGATAGTCATACCGCGCCGAAAACGGCTTCGTGTAGTGCAAGTCCCATACCCAGCGATGCATTCCCGCCGCAATCGAAAGCGTCTTCGGCATCCGCACCCAATAGGGCGGAATCAGCTGCTTCTCTAGTTCTTCTTCGGTAAGGTCCGGCTTGTCTGTGCTCGCGTACTTGCGCACAACCTTTTTGTTCGCGTCCAGGATTTCCAGCGTCACGGTGCCCGGCGCTGCCTGCGGCAGGAAATAATCAATGATCGCGCCATCCGGCGGATTTTGCGCCGTCGGCTCGTCGGGAGGAAGAGGCGTATCGGTATTGGTGTCCCGTTTTACGCGGTACGCTGGAGCCGGCTTGAACAAATACGCATCGCTTTTCTGCGTCGCTTCCGCCAGCTGCCGCAGCGGCGTAATGTCGTCCAAAATCCAAAACGCCCGTCCATGCGTGCCTACCAGTAGATCGTCATCCTTGATCCACAGATCGCGCATCGAGGAGTGCGGCAGATTCAGCTGCAAGCTCTGCCAGTGATCGCCGTCATCAAAGGAAACCCATACGCTGCGCTCCGTACCCGCAAACAGCAATCCTTTGCGTACGGAATCCTCCCGCACCGTATTCACCGCCGCATCCGGCAGACCTTCCACAATTGCCTTCCACGTTTTTCCGCCGTCGTGCGTGCGGTAGATATATGGCTTCTGATCATCAATTCTCATCCGGCTCACGGACGCGTACGCCGTCATATCGTCAAAATGCGATGCCGAGATCTGTGTCACTTTGCTCCACGGCGTCAGCTCCGACG
>Ga0335080_10007976_pt1 | contig 11016 bp, 10 predicted proteins | sample Lox_Sample_34_FD_206720 | JGI IMG/M metagenome (GOLD analysis project Ga0335080, IMG submission 206720) | Soil microbial communities from Loxahatchee National Wildlife Refuge, Florida, United States - Lox_Sample_3.4 | ecosystem: Environmental > Terrestrial > Soil > Wetlands | place: USA...
GGAATCGGACAAGACGCCCGTCCTCGGCAAAATGTTTTCGAATTCGATGCCCCAGAGGCTTGGTGGCCCAGCGCGGCACCCGGAAGAACCCCTGGAACAAAGGCACCGCAATCTCGCGGCGTCGCTGCAGGCGAGGTTGGAAGAAGTCTATCTGGGTATGCTGAGAAAGCTCGCGGCAAAGACAGGGGCGAAGGCGGTGTGCCTGGCCGGCGGCGTGGCGTTCAATTGTGTGGCGAATGGAAAAATTTTCGAGCAGACGCCGTTCGAGAAAGTATACGTGCATCCGGCGGCCGGCGATGCAGGACTCGCGGTTGGCGCGGCTTATCATGTCTGGCATCAGACACTGGCAAAGCCGCGCACGTTCGTTATGGAACACGCATACTGGGGACCGGGCTACGGGGCGGAGGAGATTCGATCGGCGATTAACTCCAGTGATGTGGCGAATGGCGGCTACATTCTCAGCGAGTTGCCTGAACCGGAGCTGATGCGACAAACTGCCGCGATCATCGCCGAGGGAAAAATCCTGGGTTGGTATCAGGGCCGTGCAGAGTGGGGGCCGCGAGCGCTCGGCAACCGAAGCATTGTGGCCGATCCACGTCGGCCAGAAATGAAGGAGATTCTGAACCGGCGAATTAAACATCGGGAGATTTTTCGCCCGTTCGCGCCATCGATTCTCGAAGAGAAAACAGCCGAGTACTTCGAGCAATCGCATCCGTCGCCCTTCATGACCCTGGCGTATGCGGTGCGCCCGGAGAAACGCGATAAAATTCCGGCGCCAACCCATGTCGACGGTACAGGGCGCCTGCAGACCGTCAGTAAGGACGCAAATCCGCGATATCACGCGTTGATCAGCGAGTTTGAACGGCAAACCGGCGTGCCGGTTGTGTTGAATACGTCTTTCAACGATAACGAGCCGATCGTCTGCCGGCCGGAAGAAGCCATCGATTGCTTCCTGCGCACGCAGATGGACGCGCTGGTGCTGGGCAATATGCTGATCACACGTCCATGAAACCCCGGAAGCCGCCTCTCATGCAGTGGGGCAAGCCTGTCCTGCTGGGGATTCCGCTGGACCACAACTCCTCGTTCTTGCGCGGCGCAGCGGAAGCTCCGCAGGTCATTCGTGAAGCCCTTCGATCTGATTCCTGGAATTCGTGGAGCGAGACGCGTGTAGACTTGGGAGCGCCCGGGGCTTTCGAGGACGCGGGCAATCTTACCGGAATGGAGTCGCTCAACGCATTCGAGCGAATCGAACAGACAATCGCGGCGATTCTTGAAGCGAAAAAGAGGCCGTTCAGCCTGGGCGGAGATCATTCGATCACATACCCGGTCCTGCGCGCAGTTGGGAGACGCGTGCCCAGCTTAACGGTCGTGCATTTCGACGCACATCCGGATTTGTATGAGAACTACGAGAATAACCCGCACTCTCATGCAAGCCCGTTCGCACGGGTGCTCGGAGAGAAACTTATCAGCCGGCTGGTGCAAATCGGGATTCGCACGTTAAATGCACACCAACTACAACAGGCTAAGAAATACGGCGTCGAGATACATGAGATGAGGCGGCTCCCGGTGCCTGGGAAACTGAAACACGCGGGACCGATTTATGTTTCGTTTGATCTGGATGTGCTCGAACCGGGTGTCGCTCCAGGCATTTCCCATTGGGAACCCGGCGGACTATCCACCCGCGAGGCCATCCAATACATCCAAGCGTTACCGGGTCCGATCGTTGGCGCTGATCTGGTGGAATTCAATCCTGTGCGTGATCGCTCGGGAATGACGGCAATGGTCGCGGCAAAAATCGTGAAAGAGCTGCTGGCCAGAATGATCGCAGGCTGATTCGCGTCAGGCGTGTGACGGAACCGGGCATTCTAATTTCAAAGTTATTGTTGGCGGATGGACCAAGGTGTTGTGGACCAGGCAGTGCTCCACCGCTTCCCGTACGCCCCTGCCGTGTTTTTCGCTCAGTTCGACCAGGCACTCGATCTGCACGACGAAATTGTTCATGCGGGGCCGCGGATCTTTTACTTTGTCGCAGGTTACGCGGACGCGCGTGCCTTCCAGGGCGAGTTTGTGTTTGCGCAAATACTGTGAAGCGTAGAAACCCGCGCAGGAAGCAAGGGAGGCAAGTAAGAATTCCGGAGGGGTCATGCCCTCGTCAAATCCTCCCTCTTCGATCGGCTGATCACTGGCGAGAAGGTGGCCACGGGCACGGATCTCGAACTGCACGGAACCGAGATGTTCCACAGTGACTTCCATACAGGACTCAATTCTGGAGCGAAGGACGGCGCCGCGAATGGTGGTGTGGGCGGTCAACCGCAAGGCAAGTTCACATATAGCAAAATGCTCCGCATCTGCCAAGGACGGACGGCACACCCTCTGATCAAACAAGGTAGTCGCAGTGAACTAGTGCTTGGCCTTCTCGGAACTCTCGAACGCGTCGCGCAGCCCGTCGAGCAGATGGCCATTTTTCACTTTGCCGCCGTCCGTTCGATGCGTATCGGACCAGAGTAGGGCGTTGCTCTTGGGATCGAGCAACGAAATCCGGGTGTGGCCCTTGGGAATCTCCGCGGTCTCGGTGAAGGCGTTCATAGGACCGCTGGGAAATTGGCCATCGGGTATGGCGTGGACGTGGTTACCGTTATCGAGGCGCAAGATCAAGTCGGCTTTTTCGCGGGTCTCCGCCAATTCAAATCGGCCCCACTTGCTCAGTTCGAGAACGAGCGTGTACTGAAGTTCATGGAAGCCAGTTTCATTCTCGATGAATACCGTCCGGGCATGAAGGATCGTGTCGGGAAGAGGTCTCGGAGCAGCGTAGACAAGCTGAACCGGCAGCGTTAGAAATAACACCAGGATCAAGCTCACGAGGCGCACGTGGGGAATTCGCCGCATAGCTTCCTCCAGAATCTGGATCGGGAGAGGCCAAAATAAGGGAGGGGCTTGCGGGCGGGAACTGCCCGGTCGCCTAGTATTGGGCCAGCTGTACACTTTCACCCGCCCTGTTTTATCGTCGCTTCGCCGTTTCGTTTGAATTTGAACTGACGGTACAATCCAACCGTGCGCGTACTCTTGCTGAATCTTTATTACCCGCCGGACACCTCCGCAACCGCAAAGATGGCTGAGATCGTAGTGCAAGCACTAGCTGCAGTGCACGAAGTGACCGTCGTCTGCGGAAGGCCGTCATACGATCCGACCGAACGCCGCCTCTGGAAGTTATGGCAGGAGGAACAGACGGCCCGAGTTCGCGTTATCCGGGTTGGCTCAACCGATTATCCGCGTACGCAAATGAAAAAGCGGGTCCTCAACTACTTGAGTTATGTGCTGTTGGCCGTCCCGAGGGCGCTTTTTGTTCCGTGCGACGTAGTGCTGGCGATGACCGATCCGCCATTCGAAGGCATTATCGGCGCGCTTGTGTCGGTGCTGAAGAGCAAACCGTACGTCTACAACATCCGCGATATGTACCCGGATATGGCGGTCGGCGGAGCGATTGTTGAGCCGGGATTGCTGGCGAGGGTTTGGGAAAAACTGCATCGTTGGGCGCTGCGGAGAGCCATACGAGTCGTGGTGCTCGGCGAGGATATGCGAAATCGCATCTTGAAGAAGAATGTGAGCCCAGAACGTGTAATGGTGATTCGCGACGGGACGGAGATAAACGGCGGTGCTGTCACGCCAACATTGGACCGAGATGTGATTCGTGCCATCCGCGGCGACTTTCGTTTCGTGCTGCTGCATGCGGGCAACCTGGGTTTTTATGGCGCATGGCATACGCTGCTGGCGGGCGCACGTGAATTACAGCCGGACGGCGTCGGCTTGGTGTTTGTCGGAGATGGCGCTCAGCGCCAGCAGATTGAAAGGGCGGCGACGGGGATGAGCAATGTGCGGTTCCTACCGTTTTTTTCCCCGGCCCAAATTCCTTCGGTGCTCGCTGCCGCCGACGCTCATTTGATTACCGTGAAACGCGGTTTGGAGGGGGTCGTGGTGCCTAGCAAGATGTACGGAATTCTGGCCGCGGGCAAGCCGATCGTGGCGGTGGCGCCGGAAGAATGTGACGTAGTATCTCTGGGAAAAGCGAAAGGTTTCGCCCTCAGTGCTGACCCGGATGTTCCGGGCCAGTTCGTCAGGCGCGTCCGTGAAATGGCGGAAGATGGAGCACTGGTTTCCGCAATGGGCCGGGCGGGGCGAGCAGCGGCTCCCGAATATGAAAGAAACGGGGAACTGCGGAAGCTGGTGGACTTGGTAGAGCGTGCCGGAGGAGGGAGCCCGAACCGTAAGTGAACCACCAGGGAAGGGGTTAGATTTTCGCCGAGGAAGCCGCGATAAACCCTGTAGGACGCTGGCGAATTCGCGAAAATCGCGCTAAGGTATTTACGCTGCGTGGGGCAGCATCCTCGGCCTTCTTTCCGTCCGAGCTGAACTTGGGATCCGGAGCCCCAATCCGGAAAACGTGTCTGTAGCTGGCGATCTCGCCCAGGCCAGTTTTTTCAGAGCGAGTCATGAGGACGTAATGAGTGCGGACTTGCTGGCATTCTTGATCGCGTTGTCCGCTTCGCTGCTCCTAACGGTGCCAGTGCGAGCGTTAGCGATTCGCGTGGGGATGGTAGATCTGCCGGGCCCCCGGAAAGTTCACCTACAGCCGATTCCACTGCTAGGCGGGTTAGCGATTTACGGCGCGGTGATGATCGCGATTTTCACTGCCTTCGATGGGCCGGCCAGAGCCCAGAGTATCGGTATTGTGACCGGAGCGACCCTGGTGGCGGCGGTGGGCTTCCTGGACGACCGCGGATGGCTTCATCACCAAATCAAACTTTTTGTGGGCATGCCGCTGGCCGCGATAGTTCTCCTTGCCAGCGGTGTCCACGCGAATGTGTTCGAGACATTCGCGAGCGGTTCTCTGGGCTATTGGTTGGACGCCGCGTTGACCGTTGTTTGGGTCGTCGGCATCACCGCGTCCTTCAGCATCCTTGACCATATGGATGGCCTTTGCGCAGGCGTAGCCGCAATGTCCTCGGTCTTCTTCGCCGTCCTGGCGTACTTGAACGGGCAAACAGTGGTAACAATTCTCGCCGCAGCGACACTGGGAGCCGCCGCCGGGTTCCTGCGCTGGAATTTCAAGCCGGCCAAAATCTTCATGGGCGACGGCGGGGCGATGTTTCTTGGCTTCTTGATGGCCACGCTCGCGCTCAAACTCAGGCTGGAGCACGCGACGAACCTGGCGGGCTGGTTGGCGCCGCTTTTGATCCTTGGGCCAACAATCTTCGATACCACACTGGTGACGATTTCGCGTTCGCGGCGGGGACTCCTTCCCTTCGCGACTCCTGGCAAGGATCACTCGGCGCACCGGCTGGCGAACTTGGGACTCGGCCAGCGCGGGGCGGTCCTGACGATGTACCTGGCCGGTGCATTCTGTGGCGGGGCCGGTATACTCGTTTCTTACCTCACGACGGGAAAAGCTGCCATAGTTGGTGTGACAGTGTTCCTGCTGATGCTGCCGGGAATATTCTGGTTGGAACGCGCACCGTACGAGAAGCAGAAATCTCCCGATAAACCACCGGCAGCCGCTTGATGGCGTGGATGCGGTTTGGCCGACTCCGAACGATTCGCTATACTCGATGGCATTCCGGTGAGGAAGTGGTGTGTGTGATCGCCGAACTGGAAGGCTCCAGGTTCGCAAGATTCAGTTTTTGAAGTACCGGCGGTAAATCGGGCCTGAACAATTGTGGGGAAGGCGGCCAGCGTGTCTGGGACTACCCGGACAAATGACGTTGTAGTTGTGGGCGGATCAGCGGCTGGATTGTACACAGCGGCGAGCGTCGCGCGTGGCGGCCGTGAAGTGCACATATTGGAATCGAAACCGACCCTCGATCCGGCCCCGCGGACGTTGATTGTCACCAACCATTTCCGCCAACAGGTCAACGGCTCTGCCGGTGCTAGCATCCTGAATGAGATTCGACGATTTGAGCTGTTCACCGATGGACGATCGGCTACCGTTTCCCTGAAACAACCTGACCTGATCATCGAGCGTTCGCGGCTGATTCGCTCTTTGGCGAAAGAGGCGCAAGCGGCCGGAGCGCGGGTCGACTATGACACGCGATTCCTGGGTTTAGCCCCGAACGGCATCGGTTTGCACGTCGACATTGACCGCGGCGGCCATCGCGAACGGATTCATGCGGACTGTGTTGTCGGTGCGGACGGGGCGGTGAGCCGTGTGGCTCGCGCAGCAGGATGGCCACCTGTCGAAACGGTGCCGCTCGTCCAGGCCGTAGTCAAGCTGCCAAAGGATTGCCCTCCAGACACAACGCGGGTGTGGTTTGTCCCGGATGACACGCCGTATTTCTACTGGTTGATTCCCGAGTCGCCGGAGCGTGCTGCGCTGGGGGTGATTGGCGAGCACGGGCGGGATACCAAACGCTGTTTCGACCGCTTCCTTGAGAAGAAAGGGTTTGAGCCCCTGGAGTGGCAAGGCGCAAGGATTCCCGTGTACCGGAAATGGGTCCCGGTACAACGTACGGTCGGCAAGAGCGATGTGTATCTCGTGGGTGATGCAGCCGCACAAGTAAAGGTCTCAACCATCGGTGGGATTGTCACAGGTTTCAGCGGGGCGCGCGGAGTTGCGAACGCGATTTTGAACAGGAGCCGGCGGGAACTGCTGGCGCTGCGCCGGGAATTGGGAACGCACTGGCTGATTCGGCGGGCTCTCCATCATTTCCAACAACAGGATTATTGCGATTTGGTGGACATGCTGAACGATTCCACGCGCGAGTCGCTTGGAGAAATCAACCGGGACGAATCCACGAGATTGCTCTGGAGTGTTCTGCGCCGGCAGCCCAAGCTTGCTCTGCTGGGATTGCGCGGCCTGCTATTGGGACGCCGCTAAGTTTGCGATCCGCCGTTAGTCCGGCGCGCATGGGTCCCGATAAACCGCCAGAGCTTTGCCCGCCGGGAAAAAGGAGAAAACGCACTTGAAGCTGACCGTTATCGGGTGTGGATATGTGGGTCTGGTCACCGGCGCATGCCTGGCTGCCGCGGGCCACGAGGTGCACTGCACGGACATCGATGCGAAGCGCATCGACATGTTGAAAGCGGGCAAGGTGCCCATTTATGAGCAGTACTTGGATGAAGTGTTGAATCGCGCCGTCGCGGAGAAGAAGATTCACTACACCGCGAACACCGGCGAAGCGATTCGCGCCGGAGAAGTCATCTTCATATGCGTAGGCACCCCGCCGAAGGAGTCCGGAGAAGCGGATCTATCAGCAATCGACCACGTTGCGCGGGAAATCGCAACACAGGCCAACGGCGCAAAGCTAGTAGTCGAGAAGAGCACAGTGCCTGCGCTGACCGGCGTACAGTTGCAAAAAGCGCTGGCGGCCTATTCACAAAACGGCCCGATCAAGTTTGATGTCGCATCCAATCCGGAATTCCTGCGCGAAGGAACCGCGGTAGCCGACTTTTTTCACCCTGACCGTATCGTGGTGGGCGTGGAAGATCAGAGGAGCGCGCAGATGATGCGTGAAATCTACGCCCCGATCCTCGAAAGAAGGTTTCACTGCCCTGTGCATGAGGGCCAGTGCCCGGTTGGAGTTTCGGGGGAGTTGCTGATCACCACTATCAACAGCGCCGAACTGATCAAGCACGCTTCTAACTCCTTCCTGGCTTTGAAAATCAGTTATGCCAACGTAATTTCCGACCTCTGCGAGCGAATCGGAGCGGACGTGGAGCAAGTTACTCATGCCATGGGGCTGGATCCACGCATCGGCACGCAGTTCCTCAAGGCCGGACTGGGGTTCGGAGGATTTTGCTTCCCGAAAGACATTCAGGCATTCATCCATTTGGCGGGCACCGTCGGTGTCGATTTCGACATGCTAAAAGCCGCGGAAAAGGTCAACAAGCAACGAATTGATCGCTACTTTGAGAAGATTCATAAAGCGCTGTGGGTCGTTCGCGGAAAGCGCGTGGCGGTGCTAGGCCTTGCATTCAAAGCGAACACCGACGACATCCGCTTTGCGCCAGCGCTCGAAATTATTCGCCGCTTGCTCGAAGAAGGAGCCGAAGTGCATGCCTGCGACCCGGAAGCCGTGAACAAGACTCGCGCGGTCTTCCCCAGCGTCAAATACCATGAGGACCCGTATGAAGGGCTAAGGGCCGCAGATGCTGCTCTCGTCTGCACGGAATGGAAGATCTTCAGGGAACTAGATTGGGAGCGTGCGGGCAAGCTCATGGCACGCCGGCTCGTCATCGACGGGCGAAACCTGTATTCGCCCGACAAAATGCAGGAACTAGGGTTCGACTATCACTCGTTCGGGCGTCCGCAATGACGATTAGCGTACAGCAGCGGTCCTGGCAAACTGCTCTTTGAAGAAACTAATCGTACGCTTCAGACCCTCTTCCAAGCCGACCTTTGGTTCCCAGCCGAGCAGTCGCTTCGCCTTGGAGATATCCGGCCGGCGCTGCTTAGGGTCGTCTTCCGGGAGAGGCTCGAACACAATTTTCGGAGCGTTCGGGAAATGACCCAAAACGCGTTCCGCAAATTCATATATCGTTAGTTCCGTCGGATTGCCGATGTTCGTGGGCATGTGCTCGCTGGACTGGCTCAACCGGTAAATCCCGTCGATCAGATCGGAAACGTAACAAAAGCTGCGCGTCTGTTTGCCATCGCCGTACACAGTGATCGGGGTGCCCGTCAGTGCCTGATAAACAAAATTCGGAAGGGCGCGGCCATCGTTCAAACGCATGCGCGGGCCATACGTATTGAAGATACGGACGATATGCGTATCGACGCGGTCATATCGGTGATACGCCATGGTAACGGCCTCCGCAAAGCGTTTCGCCTCGTCATACACACTGCGAGGTCCGACTGGGTTAACGCGTCCCCAATACGATTCCGGCTGAGGCGAAACGTCCGGGTCGCCGTAACACTCGCTGGTAGATGCCAAGAAATATTTGGCCCGCTTGGCCTTCGCCAGTTCCAGTGTATGCATCGTCGCCAGCGATCCAACTTTCAGTGTTTCAATCGGGTATTTCAGATAATCCGGAGGACTGGCAGGGGAAGCGAAGTGAAACACGTAGTCGATCGGGCCCTCAATGGACACCGGGTCATTCACATCCTTGTGTTCGAATCGAAAACCGGAGTTCGTTCCCAAATGCGCGAGATTAGCCGCATCCCCGGTTATTAGGTTATCCAGAGCAAGGACTTCCCATCCCTCAGCCAGCAGACGATCGCAGAGGTGCGATCCGAGGAATCCAGCGCCACCCGTGACCACGGCTCTCATGCATTTCCTCCCACCAGAGTCGAAACACTAGATTTTAGCGTGCGCGCGACCCATTCTCCTAACGTAAACCAAACTGCTTTCGAAACATGCTGGTTTGACGCGGAAAATATCGCGGGTTACGATTCGCGGCGATGCCTTATTTTCTGCCAGCGAGCATCTTGCCGACGCAAAAGCTTCGTAAACTTCGTGGCGCGATCACCGTACTCGTTTTAGCGCTCCTTGCGCTGGGCCTCGTTTTCAAGAACCTCGGCAAATGGCTTGTTGTGGAGGATCCGTTGCGTAAGTCGGCGGCGATCGCGGTTCTCAGCGGCGGGATGCCGGGACGCGCACTCGAAGCAGCCCGCGTATACAGGCAGGGGTATGCTGGCCGCATTTGGTTAACGCATTCTATTGAGCCCGGTGCCACGATGACCACGCTTTCCATCCCCTATGTCGCTGAGGAAGAGTACAACCGACAGATCCTGATACACGAAGGTGTGCCAGAAAGTAGCATCGAAGTGCTGGAGCCGCCAATTGTGAATACGGCGGACGAAATGAAAACGATCGGACAAAGGCTAAAGACCCTAAGCGATCACACTGTGATTATCGTTACTTCCCCGGTGCATACCCGCCGCACCAAGGCACTATGGAGCAAGCTTTCCAGGGAGAGCGGAACCGCATTACTGCACGGCGTTTCCGACGACAGCTATGATGCCAGACATTGGTGGAGAACGACGCACGATGCCCTTGACGTCGTTCGCGAAGTGTTGGGATTGCTTAACGTCTGGGCCGGGTTGCCGCTGCGGCCTTCACAATAACCACCGTGTCAAAAAAACAGGAATCGTTTCCTCGGCTTGGGTTCAGGTAGGGCCACGATTTCAGGCACGTAAGGCAGCGGCCGCCCTTCCAAGGCGGCCAGCGGGTTTTCGACAAAGTAGGCGCGTGCAATTTCCTCGCCCATTTGAGCAGCTACAGCGTCATAGGCGAATTTCAATTTTAAGGGACGCCGTCCCGTGTTATGCGCATCGCTGCAGATGAAATGTACGAACCCACGGTGCATCCACGACCAGGCATCTTGTTGCGCTCCCGTGCCGAAGACTCCGCTGAGCGAGCCGGCGGTGATTTGCACGAAGGAGCCATGACGAATCCACTGTTCCAGTCGCTCCGGGTGGGTGCGGAGGATTCCGTTGCGCTCTGGGTGCGTGACGATTGGACGCAGGCCCAGGAGCTGCAACTCGTGGAGGGTCTGGTCCATGGACGGCGGAATCGAAAACTCGTTGAACTCCACCAGCAGATAATCGTGCTGGTTCAGGCAATAGGGACGGGAGTCCTTCCGGACCGCCAGCAGATTCTCGTGGTCCAAGTGAAAATCGCAGCCTGTCGCCAGGGTCAACCTACCGCTCAGTCGCGCTTGCAATTCACTGCATGCAGCGCGCACGCGCGAATAGTCGAAGTCGTAGTCGGAACTGGCGTGAGGCGTGCCTACGACGTGCGTGATTCCGTCCGCGATGGCGTCCTCCGCCATGGCGACTGAATCTTCAAGAGTCTTGGCTCCGTCATCAAGGCCTGGGAGGATGTGGCAGTGGAGATCGATCATGCGATTCCAGTATGCGTCATCTGCTCCATGCAGAGAAGACCTGCCACACTCCAAGGCCAAACATTAGTCCAGAGAAGACTTGCCGCATACGGCGAGGTTGGAGACGGCGAGCCAATTGCCCTCCGAGAATTCCGCCCACAAAAACACCGGGAATCAGGAGCAAGCCAGCCTGCCAATCCA
>Ga0335080_10007978_pt1 | contig 11015 bp, 8 predicted proteins | sample Lox_Sample_34_FD_206720 | JGI IMG/M metagenome (GOLD analysis project Ga0335080, IMG submission 206720) | Soil microbial communities from Loxahatchee National Wildlife Refuge, Florida, United States - Lox_Sample_3.4 | ecosystem: Environmental > Terrestrial > Soil > Wetlands | place: USA: Florida...
TAATCTGCCTCCATCTTTTAAAGGGATAAAAATTGTTCAGATATCTGATATTCATTCAGGCAGTTTTACCGATAAAAAGGCAGTAGAAAAAGGAGTTGACAAAATCCTGAAGGAAAAACCGGATCTTATTTTATTCACCGGAGACCTGGTAAATAATAAAGCTGATGAGATGCAGGAATACATGGATGTATTTAATCGTTTGCAAGCACCAATGGGCATTTTTTCCACGCTGGGCAATCACGATTATGGTGATTATGCTGAATGGAATAGTATGGAAGAGAAACAAAAAAATCTTGAACACCTGAAACAAATTCATGCGCAGTTGGGTTGGCGGCTGCTGATGAATGAACATGTCGTACTGCAAAAAAACGGAGGAGAAATTGCACTGATCGGAATTGAAAACTGGAGCGCCAAAGCGCGCTTCCCGAAACATGGAAAAATGTACCAGGCATATCCCGGAGCAGAAAAATATCCTTTCAAAATATTAATGAGCCATGATCCAAGCCATTGGGATGCAGAAGTAAGACCAAAATATCCGGATATTGATCTTACCCTTTCCGGACATACACATGGTATGCAATTTGGGCTTGAAATTCCCGGTTTCAAATGGAGCCCGGTACAGTATGTCTATAAACAATGGGCCGGATTATATGAGGAAGGCAAACAGATGTTGTATGTCAACCGCGGTTACGGATTTATTGGCTACCCGGGAAGAGTCGGCATTTTGCCGGAGATCACTGTTATTAAATTGGTGTAAAATGCAAGTTGACAGTTGTCAGTTGACGGTTAATTATACACACAATATTCAACATTCAACATTCAATACCTGTTACTTACTGTTCCCCGCCCAACTGTTTACTGCCAACTGACCACTGTCAACTTTTCATCCTCATTAAACTTTTCCAAAGTTCAACAGTCATTATTTACTGCAGCTGTCACCAACAGAGATTATGAAGAAAATTTATCCTGTTCTAATGCCCCTTTTTGTCTTTTTGAACCATGGTTTGAATGCACAGGACTTCCGGTTGGATTCTACGCTGACAGACTATGAAAAAAAAGTGCTGGATTCATTGGATAAGGATCTCGATGAATTTTTACAACCGGTAACGATGTATAAAAGTTTCGTGGATATTTCTGTAACCGGTGCAAATAGTTATTACGATTTTAAAACCAATAACAGCAATTATTTGAAGTCGGGAAATAATTTTACCCTGCTGCCTGCAATCGCTTATTATCACAAAAGCGGATTTGCAATAAACGCTACCGGTTGTGCCATGTATGACAACCAGTCAATGAATCTTTATCAATTCGTATTGAGTCCTTCTTATGATTATTCGAACAACAAAACATTTTCCTTCGGTATTGTATATTCGCATTTTTTTACCAGGGATTCCTTATCGTTCTATACTACTCCGCTGAACAATGAGATATTCTTAAATTTTGTTTTGAAAAAACCCTGGCTTCAGCCTTCTGTCTCCATGGGCTTTGGATGGGGAAGCCGGAATGAATACAAAAAAGAATCCGTTTTTATTCATGCCTTACTGGCAAGCGCCAAGCCGAGAACGGGAATCATCACAGCCAATCAGGAAGCGATACGCGATTTCGTATTGTCGTTTTCCCTGAGGCATAGTTTCAGCTGGCACCATTTATTTTTACGGAAAGATGTTTTATTATTTACTCCGCAGGCCATGTTCACTTCCGGTACGCAGCATTATGGATTTAATACAACCTATTCATTCGATTCGCAAATTACTGCAAGCATTCCTTTGCCTGTCAATTCAAGTATTTCTGACGATACCGGCTGGATGCTCCAGTCGGTATCTTTGATCATGAGAACAGATTATATAATCGGCAGCTTTTATATCGAGCCCCAATTCATCACAGATTATTATATCCCCAACTCCGTGGAAAATAATTTGCATTGCATCATGGGAATCGGCATAGGCCTGAATTTCTAAATCATGCCGGATAGCTGACCAATGTGAATTCACCAAAAAAATCATTAACGAGCTGTTAAAATATTTTAACAGCTCACTAAAACAAAAGTATATCCGTTAATCTATATTTGATACTTGAAAACAAAGCAATCGTTTATGAAAAAATCAATTGTTTTAACCGGCTTACTTCTAACGGTGATCATTACGGGTAGTTACGCACAGGGATTTCATATCGGCGTAAAAGGCGGCACAAATATCACACAGATTCAAGGGCAATCATTTGAAAATGGGTTCAAATTTGGATATAGTCTGGGAGGGTTCGTTGAGCTCAACTTTTCTAAACAATGGGGAATACAACCGGAATTACTCTGGAATCAATCCAAGACAACCACCGCTTATAATTTCAACCAGATCTATAACGGGTTTTATGGTCAGGATGTAACGCTTAATTATTTAAGCATTCCGATATTGCTTTCTTTTAAGCCTACCCCTTTGCTTAGTTTGCAGTTGGGACCGCAGTTTGGTATTTTGATGAGTCAACCAAGCAATTTAGGCGACAATATCAGCAATGCATTCAAAAGCGGAGATTTTTCAATCTTAGGAGGCGCTCAATTAAACCTGGGAGCGCTCAGAGTTGGCGCCAGGTATTTTGTAGGGCTGAATAATATTAACGACCTGAGCAACCAGGACACATGGAAAAATCAGGGCTTCCAATTGTATATAGGGGTTAAGATAATATAACCACAAATCTTGTGTACATAGCCTCCTGAGAAGGAGGCTTTTGTTTTAAAATTTTCCATTCCCAAAAGCAGTTTTTTTCGTATTTCCAAAATTCTACAATTATCAGATTTTATCCTTTTCTCTTATTACTCCGGCATCAAACTTGACAGTATAGATTTCACTTATAAAAGATAGGATTATTCATCAAGAGGTGTTATTTTGTCATTGATTATGAAAGAAAAAACTTTTTTCCAAAGATCTGAGGATGAGATGGATTTCATGCCCATTATTCCGCTTAACGAAAACGACAGCGAAACCCTTACGGATATTGAAGTTCCACAGGAATTGCCGGTATTGCCACTTCGGAATACGGTTCTTTTTCCCGGAGTCGTTTTACCAATCACCGTAGGCCGGGATAAGAGCATAAAAGCGGTCAATGATTCGTATAAAGCCGACAAATTGATAGGCGTCCTGGCACAAAAAGACAGTGGGGTTGAAGATCCGGTTGTGTCTGATCTCGAAGAGGTTGGGACAGTGGCGAGAATCATCAAACTCATTAAAATGCCTGACGGTGGCACTACTGTCATTCTCCAGGGTCGGCGCAGATTCAAGGTTGGCGTGGTCACTGCAGAAGAACCTTATTTCAAGGCCCAGGTTGTTCTTTTACAGGAAGAAGAAGCGCCGAAGGACCAGGACTTTGAAGCCTATGTTTCGAATATCAAAGACCTGGCAGCACAAATCATTCAGCTTTCACCGAATATTCCTTCCGAAGCTTCGATCATTCTTAAAAATATTGAAAACCCCTCCTTCCTCATTCATTTTATTTCGAGCAATCTCAATACCGAACTGCATGAAAAACAACAGCTATTGCAACTGCATCATATAAAATCACGCGCCGATCTGTTGATGCAATTGTTGCAAAGAGAACTACAGTTTGCAGAATTGAAAAACAAACTGACTAATAAAACCAAAACCGAACTCGACAAACAACAGCGCGAATATTTTCTGCAACAGCAATTGAAAAGTATTAAAGATGAATTGGGAGGAGATGTCAACGAACGTGAAGTAAAGGAAATGCAAAAAAAGGCCGAAGCAAAAAAATGGCCGGTTGCAGCAAAAGATTTGTTCAGGAAAGGCATTGAGAAACTGGAACGCATGCATCCCAGTACGCCGGATTATTCGGTAGTTTACAATCATCTGGACCTCATGCTCGATCTTCCCTGGGAAGATTATACCGAGGATTCTTATGATTTGAAAAAGGCTAAGAAAATTCTCGACCAGGATCACTATGGAATGGATAAAGTGAAAGAAAGAATCCTGGAATACCTGGCCGTGCTGAAATTGAAAGGCGATATGAAGAGTCCCATACTTTGTTTTGTCGGCCCTCCGGGAATTGGGAAGACTTCGCTGGGCAGAAGTATTGCAAACACCATTGGCAGAAAATATGTCCGAATCAGCCTGGGTGGCCTGCATGATGAAAGTGAAATACGTGGTCATCGTAAAACCTATATCGGAGCCATGCCCGGAAGAATTTTGCAATCCATACGAAAAGTGAAATCATCTAATCCTGTGATGATTCTCGACGAGATTGATAAGGTAGGAAACGATTTTCGCGGTGATCCTTCATCAGCCCTGCTTGAGGTGCTGGATCCTGAACAGAATCATACTTTTTATGATAATTACCTCGAACTGGAATATGATTTAAGCAAAGTACTGTTCGTCGCCACTGCCAATGATATCAATCATATTCAACCTGCGCTGCGCGACAGGCTGGAAATTATTGATTTGAGCGGGTATGCAATTGAAGAAAAAACTCAAATTGCCAAAAGACATCTTATACCCAAACAAAAAGAAGCTCACGGATTAAAAAATATGCAATTCAAAATCGGAGATAAGATTTTGGAAAAGATCATTTCTGATTATACCAGGGAAAGTGGCGTGAGAGAACTTGACCGGCAACTGGCTTCAATTATGAGATATGAGGCTAAAGAACTTGCGCTCAAAGGAAAATTAAAACCTACATTGGTTAACAAGGATGTTGAAAAAATATTGGGCAAGTCAAAATACAGCAATGATCTCTATAAAGTTGCCCATATGCCAGGTGTTGCAGTAGGACTTGCCTGGACTTATGTCGGGGGAGATATTTTATTTGTGGAAACCAGCTTAAGCGATGGCAAAGGTGATCTTAAATTAACCGGAAACCTGGGCAATGTCATGAAAGAAAGTGCCACAACAGCTTTAACTTATCTTCAATCCAATGCCAGAAAATATGATATTGATCCGGAGGTCTTTAATAAGAAGACACTTCATATTCATGTGCCCGAAGGCGCCGTACCCAAAGATGGTCCAAGTGCAGGCGTTACGATGATGACTTCCATTGCTTCGGCGGTAACTTCAAAAAAAATAAAACCTTACCTCGCCATGACAGGGGAAATTACCCTGCGGGGGCAGGTTCTTCCTGTTGGCGGCATAAAAGAAAAAGTATTGGCTGCCAAACGCGCCGGATTAAAAGAAGTCATTCTTTGCTGGCAAAATGAGAAAGATATCGGGGAAATTGATTCTTCATTTATCAAAGGAATAAAATTCCATTACGTAAAAACAATGCAGCAGGTGCTTGATCTTGCACTTGCCTAAACAAGTCTGATTTTTCACAAATCTTTAATAAACTATTTTTCTGCCCTTACGTTAATTATATAGAACAACAAAATTTTTCATGTTGGTTGTTTTAAGGGTTAAAAAAATTCCTCCATGTCTATGGAGGAATTTTTTTGTTGAATTGAAAGCTCAAAAAATCAGACGCCAACAGCAAATTCCGGATCTTTCTCTTTCTCATCCTTAAATGCTTCTCTCGGCTTGAGCCCCAATAAAGCAAACATTTCATTGTCCTCCTCGAATGAAGGATTAGGTGTAGTGAGTAATTTATCTCCTGCAAAAATGGAATTTGCGCCGGCCATAAAACACAAAGCCTGTTCTGCCATGCTCATTTCCATTCTGCCTGCACTGAGCCTGACCATTGTTCCCGGCATCAATATTCGTGCAGTGGCAATCATGCGGACCATGTCCCATATGTCAACTTTGGGATTATTTTCCAACGGAGTTCCCTTCACACGCACCAATGCATTAATTGGAACGCTTTCGGGATGCCGTGGAAGAGTTGACAACACATGCAGCATCTTTATGCGGTCTTCATGTGTTTCTCCCAAACCAATGATACCACCACAACAAACTGTGATACCTGCTTTCCGAACGCTATCCAAAGTCTTCAGTCTGTCCTCATAATTTCTTGTTGTAATGATTTCACTATAATACTCCGGGGAAGTATCCAGGTTGTGATTATAGGCATGCAATCCGGCATCAGCCAGTTTTTTTGCCTGCTGATCATTGAGCATCCCCAGAGTACAACATACTTCCATGCCGAGGGAGTTGATATCTTTTACCATGTCAAGCACACGGTCGAAATCACGGTTATCCCGCACTTCACGCCAGGCGGCTCCCATACAGAAACGCGTGGATCCTGCCTGCTTCGCTTTCTGTGCATATTGCAGCACTTCATCCTTATCCATCAAAGCCTGAACCGACACATCCGTATGATAGCGGGCCGCCTGGGGGCAATAGGCACAATCCTCCGGACAGCCACCGGTTTTAATCGACAGCAGTGTACAAACCTGCACTTCACCCGTGTCATTATATTGACGATGAACGGTCGCAGCGCGGTAAATCAGCTCAAGCAGGGGTCCATTGTAAATTTCATGTATCTCTTCAATTGACCAGTCATTTCGAATCATAATCCGGGATTTAGTCTATTGCTTCTATTGTAAAAATATGACAGAGTCTTTTAACATTGGAATTTTTTGATTGAAGATTTTATTGAAAACAACCCGAAATTGATTAACCGCTGTTATGCTATCATAGAACAAGCTATAATCTCCATCAGGAAAATACACCGCATTTTGATTCTGAAAACAGGAAGCCGGATAATAATACCTGTTCTCATATCTGAACCCATGATCTCCCATAAAAATAATCACAGCCTTCCGCCCCGTATTTTTTTGAATGGTTTTAATCAGGTCTTTGAGTTTATTATTTGTATAAGGGATATAGCCGAGATATCCCTCAATAGTATTATCAGGAGTTTCCCGATTCATCAAAGAATCACTTCTTCGGTTTCCTGATTTATCAAAAAAGAATGGATAATGAGGCATTTCCACATGAGTATAAATAAAGCGAGGGCGGTCTGTTTTTAATTCACTTTCTTTTTTTGTTAACTCAAGCAAAAGACTATTATTATCAAGCGTCCCTCTTACTCTTTTTTCACCAAGAGCGCGGATAGCCAATCTCCCCATATACAAATGCCATCCCAGATCCCTCTTCATACGGGAAAACAAAGTAGCCGAAGTAATCAATTTTGTTTTTAAGGGGAGGAAATCCTCATCCACTCTCGAAGGATTTCCAGCCAAATCAAATATGGAATAATTGATGATACTATACCCTTGATAGGAAAGGAACTTGATCACTTCGTTATCGCGTATCAGCTTATCACTATAAGCATAGTCTTCTGCGGCAGCGTATCCATCATGTACACCCCGCAGATAGGACATGTTTAAAATGGAGGCCATGGAAAAAGGCGTGATATTATAATTGCTCCTGCTAGCGGTAAGGATATGGAATCCCTCATTGTGCAAAAAACTGTCCAGTCCATTGTTATCATAATTATATACCTTACTGAGAGAACTTGAGCTGGAATATTCGTCGAAAAGCAGAAGATAAATATCAGGTTTCTGACAACCCTGGCAAACCCGGTAAGGATCAGTTCCCACAAATGAATAAACAGCAAATTTATTTGCCGGAGGATTAATAATCTTAGACCCAATAACACCCAGATCAATCAACAAGTATAATACAAGTAGTACATTAAAAAATAAACTTGTTCTGGCAAAAGTCCTCCCCGTTTTTTTGAGCCAGCCAATTACAATAATCAGCAGGATAGCAAAAGCAGGCAGGATAATGATGTACTTGTGTAAAAAAATCCGGCGATCATTTAAAAAATCATGAATCGATCCAAAAAAAAGATAGAAAGAAATCAGCAGACCGGCAGCCAAAGAAGCCTTAATATGATTTTTGAATAGCAGATAAAAAGAGAAATACAAAGCAACAGTTGGAATCAGGTATGTAACCATCAGCAGCAAACATTCGCTGAAATTTATAAACCCGAAATTTTGAGAATATCCATGCAAGACAAAAAAAACAGGAACTAAAAAAACAAAGAAGGGAAATTGAATATATTTTTTTTCCATTTGTTTCTAATTGCAGTATCAGTTGCCGGATTTAATATTACCGGATTTCGTGGTGCAGAATAATCTGCGAAATATGTTTAAAGATAACTCAGATTAGTTTTGGGATTTAATACAAGCAATCCCTCAGAGATCAGCCTGATCGTTTCTTCAATATCTTTTTTATGCAGCATTTCGACCGTGGTATGCATATATCGGAGAGGAATTGAAATGAGTACCGATGGAGTTCCATCATTGGCATAGGCAAAAGAATCAGTATCTGTTCCGGTACTCCGGGAAGCAGTCCGGAGCTGTACGGGAATTTTCTTTTTTTCAGCGGTCTCCTGGATAATTGAAAGTAATTTGTTATGCACTGCGGGTCCATATGTCAGTACAGGCCCCCTGCCACAGGCCACGTCTCCTTCTGTGATTTTGCTGACCATTGGAGTGGTGGTATCATGAGTCACATCCGTGATGATTGCAATATCCGGTTTGATTCTGCGTGCAATCATTTCTGCCCCGCGTAAACCCACTTCTTCCTGGACTGCATTGACAATATACAAGCTATAAGGAAGATGCTTTTTTTGTTGTTTTATCAATCTTGCAACTTCTGCAATCATGAAACCACCAATCCGGTTATCGAATGCGCGTGCGATGAAATAATCATTTGAAAGTTCATCGAAACCTTCCTGGTAGGTTACCACAGAACCGATATGAATTCCTAATTTCTCAACATCTTTTTTTGATCTTGCCCCGCAATCCAAAAAAAGATTATCCACCTTGGGTTGAATTTCTTTGACATCAGGGTTTCCGGTGCGCGTATGAATAGCCGGCCAGCCAAATACCGCTTTGACCGTGCCTTTTTTCCCATGAATAAAAACCCGCTGCCCCGGTGCTACCTGGTGATCCACTCCGCCATTGCGTTTAAGATAAAGCAGACCATCAGAATTGATGTAGTTCACGAACCAGCTGATTTCATCCGCATGCGCTTCAATCACAATTTTAAAATTATTCTTTGGATTAATAACCCCAACTGCCGTCCCATACGGATCAGTGAACGTGTTGTCCACAAAAGGCTTCAGGTATTCCAACCATAGTTTTTGCCCTTTTGTTTCAAAGCCTACCGGTGAAGCTGTGTTCAAATAATTTTTCAGGAAAACCAATGACGGAGTCGTAAGAATAGCTGGCTTTTGCCGAGCTTTTCTACTCAGTCCGGATTTCTTTTTTGCGATTACGCGTGCGATTTGAGCCATCAGGTCGATTTTTTTTTCAAAAATAATCAAATCTCAAAAAACAACATGAGCAATGCTGAAAGCATCATGAGGCCATCCAAAATAAAATAATAGAAATAATCAGAAAAATTCTTCTTTGAATAGCCCCTCAATAAAGCCGTAATTATTCCAGGTATCAATAAAATAATTATCAGGTATACATCATAGTTATACGCTGCCAGTGCAAAGGTGGACAGGCCAAATAAAATCAAAGAGATGGCGAACAGGGTATTGATGCCGCGTTCATTCAGATAGGTGATCATACTCCGAATGCCTTCCTGCTTATCATCTTCCCTGTCGCGATAATCGAATAAAATGCAAATGGCATAAATCAGGGTGAATCTGCTGATTGCAAACAGCGTGTATGCAGTTGTCCAGGGTTTATTGGCTACCAGAACAGGCAATACAGCAGTGACATACATCCAAACAAAGGCAAGGAATATGGTTTTTCCGACAGCTATTTTTTTTAGTTCCCTGAAAAAATGCTGTGGAAGTTTCGGAGCAGAATAAAGAAAAGTCACAAAAGCTGCAAATGACAATGCCAGCCAATGCTCTTTGATGGTAAAAAAAAAGACGATGGAACCCGCCAGTCCAAGAAAATAGAGGATAAGATGCAATCCTTTATGCTGTTGAGCCCAATGAATACGCTGGGAGAACTTAACCGAATATGGAGTCAGATACCAGTGAAAATTATAACTACAGACAGTTGAAAAAAAGACAAAGCAGGATAAATTAAAAGAAGGGGTGGATCTAAAAAGAAGCCAGTCGGTCTGGTATAACATCAACACCGCGCACAAAGAAATATATAGACTACTGAAGATAAAGAAGTCAAATACTTTGCGGAACACAGTCAAAAATAAACAAGATTACTGGTATAAAATCACAACCTGGGGGGTAACGATGGTGTCGCTCACATTTCCGAGACGATCAGTAACAGCAATTTTAAACACGATGGTATCATTTTCCTCATCGCTTTCATGAAGATTATTCCACGTGAGCGTAAAATCAAGTTCTCCCTTGGCTTTATCAGGAAAAGCAGGGATTGGCATGATAAAATCATCAGGTTGTTGTTCAGTGGAGAGCAAAGGCTGCTGATTTAAGCGATGGCGAATAGCTGCAAAAGTACCCTGACCCAGCTTGCCACTGCTTTCCGTGAATTTCAACAGGGTTTCAAATCCCCCTCCGACCGGAACAACCTGTGTAATAGATTCCACGCTGATCACCGGTTTGGTCTGTGAGCCCTTATTGCAGGCAATAACAGATAAAAGAAACAAACATCCCAGTAAATATATACCCTTCATGAAGTTGATTTACTACATACAAATCTACGCGTTTTTTGGTGAAAAGGTTTACTATTGCAAGTGTTTTTGCAATTCATTTACGTACTATATCCCTTTTATGTGGAAGCCTGAAATTTGCAGGCATGTATTCAATTCCTCCAGTTATGGGAACAAAGTTTGCAGATCAGGTTTTCGCAATTGACAGGCAGGGATTTGCAGAATCTGCACTCGATCTTTTCTTCTTTCAATATAAGAACAATGCCATATACCAGGCGTATGTTGATTCACTGTCCATTGATCCTGCACACATACAAACCATTGACAAAATCCCTTTCCTGCCGATTGATTTTTTCAAAACCCATACAGTCAAAACCACGGCATTCGAACCTGAAATTATTTTTGAAAGTAGTGGCACGACACGCGAAATGCCGAGCAGACATTTCGTTAAAAATCTTTCTATTTACAAAAAAAGTTTCACCCGGGCTTTTGAGCAATTCTACAATAAACCTGATGACTGGTGTATCATCGGATTATTGC
>Ga0335080_10007980_pt1 | contig 11014 bp, 8 predicted proteins | sample Lox_Sample_34_FD_206720 | JGI IMG/M metagenome (GOLD analysis project Ga0335080, IMG submission 206720) | Soil microbial communities from Loxahatchee National Wildlife Refuge, Florida, United States - Lox_Sample_3.4 | ecosystem: Environmental > Terrestrial > Soil > Wetlands | place: USA: Florida...
GCTGTGGGCTTTGCGCAAAGCCCCGGGTGGCGGCGCGCCGATGAGCCCGGCCCGAATGCCGGCGTGTCCACGGCCGATCCAGCGGAACCCGTGGCACAGCCGCCAGCGGACAATGGGCAGCCGCCGCCCGCGTATCCGCCGGCCGGTCCGATTCCTTCCAAATTGACCATCCCCGCCGGCAAGTTCCTCACCGTGCGGGTGAATCAGCCGCTTTCGTCGGACCACAACCAAGTGGGTGATTTCTTCAGTGCGACTCTAGTCGAACCCGTGGTCATTGACGGCATCGTTGTGGCGCAGCAAGGCCAGCTCCTCAACGGCCGCGTGACCCAGGTGGATAAAGGTGGACGCGTTTCCGGCGTCTCCAAATTGGGCATCCAGCTGACCGAACTGACCACCGTGGATGGCCAGCAGATCCCGATTCAAACGCAGCTCGTAAACCGCAACGCGCGCACCACCAACGGACGTGACGCCGCCGCCGTGGCGACGACTACGGGCGTGGGCGCGGCTGTCGGTGCCGCCGCCGATTGGGGTCGCGGCGCTGCTATCGGCGCTGGCGCAGGCCTGATCGTTGGTGTGGCGGGCGTGCTTCTCACGCGCGGCGCTCCGGCGGTCATCTATCCGGAAACGTTGTTGAGCTTCCAAGTCACAGCGCCTGCGACCATTTCCACGGACCGCGCGCCGCAGGCGTTTCGTTACGTAGACCCGAACGAATATAACCAGCCGCCGGTCCAAACACGCATGAATGGCGCGCCTCCTCCGGCGCCCTACGGGGCCTATCCGTATGGATATGCCTCTGGCTATCCGTATCCATACGCGTATCCCTATCCGTATCCGTATTACGGCTACCCGTGGTATGGACCGTATTGGGGTGGCTTCGGCGTGGCGATCGGTCCTGGCTTCGGCTATGGTTACTATGGCGGCTTCCGCGGTGGCTTCGGCGGCTACCGCGGTGGAGGTTTCCGCGGCGGCGGCGTTCACGGCGGCCACCGCTAAATAGATCTCGACCGCATGTCAAATCCGGGCCGCCCGCGAGGCGGCCCTTTTTTTGTGTGCCGAGCATTTTCGACAGCTCGGGGGTGTAAGTCCCCTCTACAACCTGATGGAGGTGAAGTAGTAGCGAAGCGCAAGGGCGTCGCCGTGAGGCGGGGTCTGAAAGAAGCGTGGAGCAAACGCACGAGCCGATGTACAAGAACCGGATCTGAGGCATACGGTGTCAGGCGAGCGGGCAGATGACCGCGAAGCCCATATCCATCAAGGGCACTGGTTGTAAATTCGGCGGTTGCGTGCGGAAGGCGGTCGGGATTACCTCGGGAGATCTGCCGTTTGTCCCGGAATCGGGACTGAGGATGGAGCGATCCGTCCTGACCGGGCGGCAGAAGTCATCAGCGGGCGTAGTAGCGTGGATAGCCTGGGAAACCAGGAAGGAGCGAAGGCCCAAACGGTCCTCCGCAAGGAGGGTAATGGGAGCGGTGAGTAAGCAGCGCAACTCATGGGCGACAAGCGGCAGAAGAACCAGCTAGTGCTGGCCTTTATGGAGGAGGATAGGGGTGAAGCCCCGAAGGACCTTCAGGAAGGGACCGAATCGTCTGCGGGAAAGCGCGGGACCGAAAGCCCGGCCATCGCCGAACAGTTGATGGAGGAAGTCTGCGAGCGGGAAAACTGCAAGCAGGCATTGAAACGAGTCAGGGCCAATAAGGGGAGTGCTGGCGTGGATGGGATGACCGTCCAGCAGTTGCCAGAGTACCTGAAGCAGCATTGGCCAGCCATCCGGGATCAGTTGTTGAGCGGGACCTATAAGCCGCAGCCGGTGAGGCGGGTGGAAATCCCCAAGCCGGACGGAGGGATGCGAAAGCTTGGCATCCCGACGGTGCTGGACCGATTTATCCAGCAGGCGGTGATGCAGGTACTGCAAAGCAGATGGGACCAAACGTTTTCCGATCACAGCTACGGGTTTCGGCCCGGACGCTCGGCGCATCAGGCGGTGCAGGCGGCGCAGCAGTATATGGCCGAAGGCTATCGCTGGTGTGTAGACTTGGACCTCGAGAAATTTTTCGACCGAGTTTCGCATGACAAACTGATGGCCAGAATCGGGACCCGGATCAGCGATCGGCGCATGCGGAAGCTGATCCGGGCGTTTCTGAAAGCCGGGGTGATGGAAGGCGGGCTGGTGAGTTCGGTGGATGAAGGAACGCCGCAAGGCGGTCCCTTGTCACCCTTGCTCAGTAATATCGTGCTCGACGAGTTCGACCGTGAGTTGGAGCGGAGAGGTCTTCGATTCGCGCGGTACGCGGACGACTGCAATGTGTACGTTCGCAGCCGGCGGGCTGGAGAACGAGTGATGGCGAGCATAACGCGATTCATCACGACGAAGCTCAAGCTCAAGGTGAACCAGCAGAAGAGTGCGGTGGCACGGCCATGGGAGCGGAAGTTTCTAGGCTTTAGCTTTACCTGGGATTGGGAACCGCGGCGGCGAATAGCGCCGAAAGCGGTCCTCCGATTCAAGGTGCGGGTTCGGGAACTAACGAGCCGGACGAAAGGGGTAAGCATGCAACGGATGGCTGAGGAACTGACCCGGTATCTGCGGGGCTGGCTCGGCTACTTCGGACAGTGCCAAACGCCTTCGGTGATGCAAGGTCTTGAGGAGTGGACTAGGCGCAGGCTGCGGTCTGTGATCTGGAAGCAGTGGAAGCGGGGCTCGGTGCGATTCGCTGAATTGCGGAAACGGGGAGTGGGCAAGGATCTCGCCGCACAAACGGCGGGCAGCGCCCACGGCCCGTGGAGGCTGGCGAACAGCCCGGCACTCGCACTTGCACTGTCCAATGCTTACTTCGACTCGCTCGGGATTCCGAGATTGACTGGCGGCCGATAGCTCAACCCGCCGAACCGCCCGGTACGGACCCGTACGCCGGGTGGTGTAACAGGGAAAGCGGGCGACCGCCTACCTATGTTGATTGGCCACCCTCGCGCCTACTGCTTTGGGCTAGCCTGTCTGGAGAATTGACCCTGGAAAAGTACCGCCGCAGTATAGACAAAGCTATAGAACTTTCTGGAATTCCGATTTGGAGTTCTAAAGTTCGTCGGTTTCATCGGAGAACACATGTCCAACCACTCTGCGGCCGGACCCGGTCCCATTGCGGAAGTCGCGAGGATAACAGCGATTTTCGCGTGGGCCCTGGGTTTGGCCGGCCCGGCCATTGCAGACCCTCCACCCGATAGTAGCTATCAGGTCAGCTATGCCGCCAACCTCGGGCTTGGCCCGACATTGCTGAACCTGACCACCGTCAATGGCTCTGGCAACATCTGCGCCAACATCTACGTTTTCGACCAAGACCAGGAAATGATTGCCTGTTGCAGTTGTGCCTTGACGCCGAACCAACTCACCGGAGTCAACGTCCAAAACGATTTGCTCGGCAACACGCTGACGATCGGCGTGCCATTGGCGGTCAACATCGCTATGACGGCATCTACCAACAGTCCTTGCGATGCCGGTGTCACGCAGAATTATGCGCCCGGCTTGCGGGCATGGGGCAGCACCATTCATCAAGGTCCAGGCGGATTCCTGGTGCGAACCGAGACCAGGTTTCAACTCGCGACGCCTGCTCCCGACCAGCTCTCTAAGCTGACCAGCACATGCGGGTACATCGAAGCCAACGGCTCCGGCTATGGAATCTGCGACTCGTGCAGCCCCAGCTCTGGCGGTGGGGGCGGAGGCGGTGGTGGTGGAGGCGGCGGGGGCGGCGTCACTCCGCCGCAGTAGATTGGCTCGGCTCCCGCTATGATGAAGACATATGCGGGTGCTTTGGTGCGCGTCCTTAGCGGCCGCCACTCTATCTGCACAGACATTTAGCGGCTCGGCTGCGCTCGATCAAGCCGTCAATCTCGCCATCGAGCAAGGCAAGCTTCCCGGCGCCGTTCTCGTGGTCGGGCACGACGGGCGCATTGTCCACCGCAAAGCTTACGGGAAACGGGCTCTGGTACCCGCCCCGGAGGCGATGACCGTCGACACGATCTTCGACATCGCCTCACTCACCAAAGTCGTCGCCACCACCTCCTCGCTCATGAAGCTTTTCGAGCAGGGCAAATTCCGGCTCAACGACAAGATCACGGACTACATTCCCGAATTTCAGGGCGGCAAAAGCGACATTACGATTCGCTACCTCTTCACCCACTTCTCCGGCCTCGCGCCTGACGTCCCCCTGGAGCAGCCCTGGAGCGGCTACCAGACCGGCATCCACTTGGCAGCCATCACCAGGCCGCAGGGTCCTCCAGGCGTGCGTTATGTTTACAGCGACATCAATTTCATCCTGCTGGGCGAGCTGGTGCATCGCTTGAGCGGGCAGATGGTGTCGGACTTCGCCAGGCAGAACATATTCGTGCCACTGGCCATGAAGGAAACCACGTTTCAGCCTCCGGCTGCCTGGCTTCCGCGCATCGCGCCGACCGAGCGCCCGCACCCAGGCAATCCGCCCTTGCGCGGAGTGGTGCACGATCCCACCGCGCGCAACATGGGTGGGGTGGCCGGCCATGCCGGAATCTTCTCCACGGCCGACGACCTGGCGCGCTTCGCGCAAATGATGCTCAACGGCGGCGAGCTCGACGGCGTGCGCCTGTTCAGCCCGCTCACGGTGGCCAAATTTACCGAGCCCGAAAGTCCGCCCGATCAGCCCATCCTCCGCGGCTTGGGGTGGGACATCGACTCGCCCAATTCGGGCAACCGCGGCGAGCTGTTCCCCATCGGGTCCTACGGCCACACCGGGTTCACCGGCACTTCCATCTGGATCGATCCTTCCACCAAGACCTACGTGATTCTGCTGGCGAACAGTGTCCACCCCGATGGGCGCCCCGCGCTGACGCCCCTGCGCGCCAGAGTGGCCACCATCGCTGCCGCCGCCGTGGGAATCAGTGTCCAGAATGTGACGCTCACCGGTTACAACGAGGCTCTGGCCGGCGCCGGTGTGCACCGCGATGTGGCGCGAAACGGCGCCACGCGTACCGGTCTGGATGTTCTGGAGGACCAGAAATTCCAGCCGCTGCAACAAAAACGCATCGGTCTGATCACCAATCAAACCGGTGTCGATCGGCTGGGCCGGCGCAACATCGACCTCATGCGCCAGGCGGGCGTACGTGTTGAGGCGCTGTTCTCTCCGGAACACGGCATCGCTGGGAAAGAAGACCGGGAGGGGATTGCGGACACAGCTGATGCCGCCACGGGAGTGAAGGTCTTCAGCCTGTACGGCAACATCAACCGGCCGACACCGCAGATGCTGCGCGGCCTGGACGCCCTGGTGTTCGACATCCAGGATATCGGCGCGCGCTTCTACACCTACGAAACCACTATGGCGTATGCCATGGAAGAAGCCGCCAAGGCAGGCCTCCCGTTCTACGTGCTCGACCGGCCCAACCCCATCACGGGAACGCATGTCGAAGCGCCTCTGCTTGACGCGGCGGACCGGTCGTTCACCGGTTACTTTGCCGGATTGCCCGTGCGCCACGGCCTGACCATCGGCGAGCTGGCGCGCATGTTCAACGCGGAAAATCACATCGGCGCGAAGCTCACGGTGATCGAAATGCAGGATTGGCACCGCGGCGACTGGTTCGATTCCACCGGTTTGCCGTGGGTCGATCCTTCGCCGAATATGCGCAGCCTCAATGCTGCAGTCCTGTATCCCGGTCTGGCCTTGCTCGAGTCCTCTAAAGGCTATTCGGTGGGGCGGGGAACGGATGCTCCGTTCGAGCAGATCGGCGCAGCGTTCATCGACGGGCGGGAGCTGGCTGCACGCCTGAACCAGCGTGAGGTTCCGGGCGTGCGCGTCTATCCGGCGATGGTGGGCGGCATCGAAGGCGTGCGCTTCGTCATCACTGATCGGGAACGTTTCGATTCCACGCGCCTCGGGCTGGAAGTGGCCGCCGCCCTCCAATCTCTCTACCCCGGCAAAATCGATTTGTCCCAAAGCCGGAAATTGATCGGTAGCGATGAAGTCATCCGCCGTTTGGCTGTCGGGGAAGATCCTCGTAACATCATGCAACTGCTGATGGATCAAGTAGCGGAATTCCTCCGTAGAAGAGAGCCATATCTCCTCTACCGCTGAGGTCTAGGATTTGCCCGCTCGTCCGATAAGTTAAGCAAGGACGTGAGCTTCAGCAACAAACGCACGGTGGTTCCGCCGGTTGGTCTGATGCCGGTGGTGAAGGCCCTGCTGACCGGCATGGCGATTCACCCGTTAAAGGGAAACGCCGAAGATTATCGGGTCTATCGCGCGCGAATTCAGAAGGTGATCGATTCGTTGGGCGACACCACGACACTTGAGGAAGCCTACCCACAAGCGGAGGAAGCGGCGCACGCGCTGCGCGACCACGGTCTCAGGACCGCCAAGCGGCTGCACACGCAGGATAGCGAACTGCGCGGTATCGTCAAGTTGTTGATGCAAACGCTGGAAGAGTTGCGGATAGCAACACCCGAGCGAATGCAGCAATTGACGGAAATCGGTGACCAGCTGAGTACCTCGGCGGAGGCGGAGGAAATTCGGCTCATCAAAGCCGAACTCGCCGATTGCCTCGAGGCGGTGCGCAAGGAAGCCGAGCGCGACTTGTCACACACGGTAGGTGAAGTGGCGCGAGATCACACTACCGATCTGGAGAGCCGGCCGGTGGCCGAAGCAGCCTTGGTGGAAGCATGTGCCGGCGAGACGGCCATGTGCGCCGTGATCATGCTGGTCGACCGTCTGCCTTTATACAACCGCCGCTATGGACACGACGCCGGCGACAAGGTTCTGCGGTTCTTCGTCGACTTCGTGCGGAAATCTTTCGGTGAAGGTGCGCTCTATCGATGGACCGGGCCGTCCATCCTGTTGTTGCGCGAAGGCACGTTCGACAAAGTGCAAGCTGAAGTCCGCCGCATCATGGAGCCGCGGCTCCAATACGATTTCGAAACATCCTCGCGTACGATCCTTTTGGCGATCGATGCTTGCTGGTCTGTACTTCCGATGATGGTGGACCCGCGGCTGCTGATCAACAAGATCGACGCGTTCGTCACGTTGTGAGCGGCTCCCGCTCCCTGTGAGGCTCGACAAGGAACCGCGACCGTCAGGGAGCGGAGGCTCCTCACCGCCGAAAACCTGTCTCACCTTTGAACGCTTCGAGCGAGTTATACACAATTGGACAGTAGGTCGCGCGGTCCACAAATTGCCACATCCGGCTGGCGATCGAGCCTGCCCCGCGGACTACATGTGGAAAGCGCTGGCACGCATCCGGCCGCGCATCATAAACCGTGCAGGTCGTGCCATCCAGAAAAACGCAGCCCGTGGTTTCGCTGCGGCGCAAGACGCGGCCCTCCTCCTCGCTCTCCACCGTATACTCCGCCAGGAACTGCGCTGCAGAGATGCGCAAGTGGCGGGCGAGCCGCAGGGCATCGCGCTCGGTCACCACGGCGGTCGCCAGCTTGCAGCAGTTGGCGCAGACCGTACAATCGATCTGCTCTTCGATCCCCTCCGCAATGCGCCGCAGGATGCGGTCGGAGTGGTCATGCGATTTCAAGAAACGCCGGAAGCGCAGGTTCTCGTCGCGTTTCTTTTCGCCGAGCAGCCGAATCTGCACCAAGTCGGTGACCACAGCGCTACACGTGTTTGGCAACCACCACGGTGATGTCGTCGGCTTGGGGTGCGCCTAAGGCGAACTGGGCCACCGAGTCCATGACGGCCTTCACGATGGCGTCTGCCGCCTCGGTGCGATGTTGCTGGAGCACTTCGATGAGCCGCTCTTCGCCGTATTCCTCTTCGGCCGTGCTGTTGGCCTCAGTGACTCCGTCGCTGTAAATCACCAGCAGATCGCCCGGCCCGAACTTGGTGTGGTCCTCGTTGTAGGGTGCAATGTCAAGCACGCCCAGAACCGGTCCGCCGCCCTCGAGCATCTCTACCTTTCCCGAAGTGCGCACCACAATGGGCGGATTGTGGCCGGCGTTGGCAAAACTCAGCTCACCCTTGGCGCGGTCGAGAATGCCGAAGAAGAAGGTGATGAATCGGTTGGACGGGCAATTGGCGCAAGTGACTTTGTTGAGGCGCTGCACCAGCGAAGCGGCGCTGCCCGGATCTTCCGCCAGAACCCGGAGACGCGCTTCGAACGCCATCACCATCAGGGCTGCCGGCATTCCTTTGCCCGACACATCGCCCAGCGCCAGCGCCACGCGGCCGCCCGAGTAGGGAAAGAAGCCGTAATAGTCGCCGCCCACCGTGCGGCAGGGCGTATTGACGCCGGCAAGGTCGAGGCCCGGCACGTCCGGCGCCTTTTCTGGAAGAATTCCGCGCTGGATTTCGGCGGCCTGCGACAGGTCACGCTTCATGATGCGCTCGGCCTGTTCCACCTCCGCCAGGCGTGCGCCTTCCACGCGAATCGCGGCTATGTTGGCCATCACCGTCAGCAGGCTGAGATCGTCCTTGGTGAACTCGCGCAGCACGAACGGGCTGTCCACGTAGATCAGTCCGATGATGCGGTCCTTCGTTTGTAGCGGCACGGCCATCATGGTGCGGACCTTCTGCTCCACGATGCTCATGCGGCTGCGAAACGCTTCGTCGAGTTGCGCGTCGCGCACCAGGATGGAATTTTTCTGGTTGATGACGCGGTCGCGCACGGCGCTCGATATGCGAAAACCCTCGCCCTTGTGCGCCTTGGCGACGAGATTCGGTCCGTCCAGCACCATCACCACACCGCGCTGGGCGTTGACCGCCTTAATCGAGAGATCGAGAATCAGCGGAAATAGTTCCTGCAGCGGGCGGTTCTCAGAAAGTTCCTGGCCGGCTGCGAGCAGCGCCTGGAGCGGCCCGGATGCCTTTGCGCCGCCGCGCTCGAGCATCATGGTTTGGTTCGAGAGGGCGCCTTCCAAGCTGGTTTGCAGCGTCGAGGACGTGGGGCTGGTATCCTCGTCGCCTTCGAAAATCACCACTCCGGGGCCCACGCCTTTGCTATCCGGCGAAAAGACGATGTTCAAATGGCCAGCGGTGATTTTATCGCCGGGCTTGAGAACCAGCCGCGCTTTGAGCGGAATGTTGTTGACGAACGTTCCGTTCTTGCTGCCCAAGTCCTGAACTGTCCAATCCTCGCCCTGAGCCTCAAACGCGAAGTGCTGGCGGGAAAGACCGGCGTCATCGGGGAAGCTGAGCTCCACCGTGGTGGAGCGTCCAACCGCGAATCGCGCGCGGTTGAGCGGCACCGTATTGACCGATCCATCAGGACCTTGAATTACAAGTTCTCGCGCCATGCCAAGACCTTCCAGCTTGGATTACTCATTATATAAGACGATCCCCAGATTCCTATCCCAGGCCGTTGAAGACGCGCATCATGTCGCCGTGAGCCAACACCACGCCGGGATCGCGCTGGATGGCCTCAAAATAGCTGCGCGCGAAGGCCGAGCCATTTTCCGAAGGCGCTACCAGGTCGCGCGCCTGCGCCACCAGGCGGTCGGCATCGGCTTCAGTGGCCGGATCTTCAAAATCGAGCGTTTCGTCGATCAGAACGATAAACTGCGACAGGTCGCGCAGCCATTGAAACCACGGGTCATTTAATACAAGGCTGAGAAACTGGCCTGTGGATGTGATGCGCTCGACGTCGCGTTCGTAGGCGGAGCGTTCGGAATCGAGCAGCGTCTTGTGTAGCTTGAGAAGCCCATTGCGCAGATTCGTCAGGCGCTCCCTGGTGCGGTCAGGCATCGCGTACATCGTAACCCGAAGTGGCGGCCTGTTGTGGAAGTCTCGCGAATCGCCGCCCGATCCCGTACGATCGGATAGATATGCAGAAACCCAGCTTCGATCCGGGCCTGACCCAGCGCTTCGCCGGACCCCTGCGGCGTGTCATCAACAAGGACGGCAGCTTCAACGTGCGCCGCAACGGAGCCACCTGGCGCGATTTCCATCCCTACTTGCACCTCATTAACATGCGCTGGCCAATGTTTCTGCTGACGCTGTTCCTGGGGTACCTGGTGATCAATTCGATCTTCGCCGTGGCCTACTTCTTTCTGCCTCCGGGCGAAATGCAGGGGGTAGTGGCGCGCGACAACCTGCATCATTTTCTCGACGGATTCTTTTTCAGCGCGCATACTATTACGACGGTCGGATATGGCAACATTGCGCCTTCGGGTGTGCGCGCCAACTTGCTGGCCTCGCTCGAGGCGTTGATCGGCGTGCTGGCTTTCGCGATTGCCACCGGCCTGCTCTTTGGACGCTTCTCGCGGCCATCGGCGCGTATCGGCTTCAGTGAGAACGTGCTCATCAGCCCGTACCAGGAGGGAACCAGCCTGCAATTCCGCGTGGTAAACCGGCGCGCGAATTCCATTATCGATTTGGAGGCGCGTCTCCTGCTGATGACCGTAAACCGCGATGGTGCCGAGCCACGCCGCTCCTACGAAGTGCTGAAGCTCGAACGCGAACGCGTGCTGTTTCTTCCCCTCACATGGACCGTAGTGCATCCCATCGATCAGGAAAGCCCGCTATGGAACAAGACCGCGGCCGATCTCGATCGCCTCCAGGCTGAGATGCTCATCCTGATTCGCGGACACGATGACACCTTCAATCAGACCGTGATCGCCCGTTATTCGTACCGCCACGAAGAAGTAGTCTGGGGCGCTCGCTTCGCCCCGGCGTTTTATGCCGACCAAGAAGGAGACTTGGTGCTCGAGCTGCGCAAGGTCGGGGAGCTGGCCTCGTAGCGGGATGGATAATTAAGACAAATGCCGACTGCGTACACGTGGCATCCGATCACGGATCTTCCCGTTGATCCGAGAAGCCTCACCGATGGAGAGCTGGAGTCGCTCCAGCGGGTATGGCGAAACCCGAAGGAACAGTTGGCCGAACCAGCAGCCCTTGATGAATTCGACAAAAGGCTGAGGCGCGAGTGGGCGATCGAGACCGGCATCATCGAAGAGGTATACACGCTCAGCAAGGGCGTAACACAGACATTGATCATGAAGGGCATCGATGCCAATCTCATTCCGCGCGAGGCAACAAACAGAGACCCTACACTCACTGCC
>Ga0335080_10007983_pt1 | contig 11012 bp, 7 predicted proteins | sample Lox_Sample_34_FD_206720 | JGI IMG/M metagenome (GOLD analysis project Ga0335080, IMG submission 206720) | Soil microbial communities from Loxahatchee National Wildlife Refuge, Florida, United States - Lox_Sample_3.4 | ecosystem: Environmental > Terrestrial > Soil > Wetlands | place: USA: Florida...
CTACCAGCGCGGCGACGACCACGAGGCCGCCGGCGAGGACGAGCAGCACGACCCGGAACGAACGGCGCATGGGCACGCGTCAGCCGGCCCGGAGGACGACGCCGAGGAGCCGCTCCGGGGGAACCCAGCGCAGCACCTGCCGGGCATCGGTGAGCCGGGTCCGGTCCAGGTCGACGAGGAGGAGGAGCAGGTCACAGCGCGCGAGCGCGTCCACCACTGCCGGCACGACGAGGGGCGAGTCGAGGAGCACCAGCGCCTCCGGACGGGGCCCGTCGGCCTCGGGGGCGGAGCGCAGCGCATCCGAGAACGAGGCCACCTGTGCCACCCCATCCCCCCGGGCGTCGAGGAGCCGGAGCGGTCGGGGATGGTCGGGGCCGATGCCCGTCGAGAGCCCCTCGGCCAGCGCGCCTGCGCCCGGGGCCTGGTCGACGGGGACCAGCCCCAGCGTTCCCCAGCTGCGAGCGAGGAGGAGCTTCCAGAGCTCGATCGCCGGGAAGGGCTGGCCCTGGCGCATCGTGGCGAGAACTCCCGCGCCGAGGAGCCGCTCCACGTGCCAGGGCTCGATCACCTTCCCCGAGCGGACGTCGGCCATCGCCGTGCCCAGCGTGGCGACGAAGAGGCCCGCGACGACGCTGGCCAGCAGGACCAACGCCTTCTTGGGGCGCAGGGGGGCCGTCGGACGGCGGGCGGGGCGGATGATGACGTAGCGGTACTTGAAGGCCGCGCGGGCGGCATCCTGGTCCAGCCGCGCGGTCTCGATCCGGTCCAGCAGATCGTTGTACCGCCCCATCGCGTGACGCACCTGGGACTTGGCGTAGTCGATGTCCGGGTCCTCGTCCTCGCGCGGGTCGGCCGACTCCAGCGCGGTGGCCTCCATCAGCAGCTCGCGCCGCTCGAGCCCCTGGGCCGAGTCGAGCACCACGCCCCGCCGTCGCAGCTCGGACTCGAGCGGACCGAGCTCGAGACGGATCGCCGCCGCCTCGGGAGCCTCGCGCCTCGCCTCCTCGAGGCTCCGGTGGATGTCCAGCACCACCGGGTGGGGCTCGGAGTACTGCGCCCGCTGCTCCTCGAGCCGGGTCTCGAGCTCGGTCACCCGGCGGCGGCGGAAGGCCTCGAGGTCGGCGAGCACGCGCCGCTTGCCCTGCACGGTCTCCACGAGCTTGGCGGTCTCCACGTCGTTGAGCGAGAAGCTCGCGACCCGGGCCGCCCCGGAGCGGGGACGGATCCCCAGCCGGGAGGCGCGCGCCTTGCGGAGCTTCTCCAACTCCTGAAGCGCGGTCTCGAGAGCGCCGTGGGCGGTGTCGGCCCGCGCCTCGAGGATGCCCACGGCCTCGGTCACGCTGGAGATCTCCACCTCGGTCCGCGCCTCGAGGAAGCTCTGGAGCGCGGCGTCGACCAGCTCGTAGGCCAGATCGGGGTCGGGGAACTCGATGCCGATGGTCACCGCGCCCTCGCGGGAGCCGACCCAGAGCCGCTTCTCCAGCAGCTCCACGAAGCTTTGCAGCTTCTCCTCGTCGGTGGCCTGCTTGAAGAGCTTCTTCCAGACCCAGTCCTTGAGCTTCGGGAGCGGGGCCCGGGTCGAGGGCCAGCGCTGGATGAGGCGGGTGCGGCGGATCATCGCCACCAGGTTGTCGTGCCGGAGCACGATGTCCGCCGCGGCCCTGGTCGGTGCGTCGATCTCCTCGGAGCGGCCCGTACCGGTCAGGGCCGGGATGACCTGCGCCCGCGCGGCGCCGAGGGTGGTCTCCACCTGGTAGGTCCGGGGAAGGCCGGCCACCAGCCCCACCGAGACGGCGACCACTCCCACCCACAGGCCGAGGAAGAGCCACCGGTGGCGGAGGGTGGAGCGCAGGACCTGGAGGACGACCTCGCCCACCACGGCCAGGTCGTACTGCCGTGCCGGCGCGGCCCTCGGGTGGCGGCGGGCCGCGAGCAGCGGCCGGTGAGTTGCTATGGTCTTGCCGTGCAGAAGCTGCTGCTCCTCTCCATCCTGCTCGCGACGTTCGTCCTCCCCGCGCTCGCTGCCCGGGTGAGGTCTCCGCGCCAGGCGCTCGGCTCGCTCCTGACGACGATGCTTCTCGCGGAGCTTGCCTACGCCGTCCTCCTCTACTCCGTCTATCCGCGTCTGTAGCTCAGCATGCGCCCCCTCGTCGCCTCCAGCGTCACCCCGGACCGACCGGCCCGCTGGCCAGGGTCCTCTCCGCCTCACCTGGTCCCGGTGCTGGTGGCGGGCGCCACGGTGGTGGCGGTGGTCGCCGGCAACGGGAACCTGGCGCTCGCGCTCGCCCCGACCCTGATCGCCCTCTTCCTCTGGGCCCTCTGGGCCACTCCCACCCGGTACACCCTGCTCCTGCTGCTGGCGCTCTCCTGGCTGGTGGAGGCGCCGGGGGCCGAGTTCGGGTCCGGAAAGGTCAAGCCCCCATGGCTCCCGATCGGCCGGGTCCTGTGGTCGAAGCTGAACCTGGTCCTGCCGGTGCCTCCGCTGGTGTTCACCGGGTTCGACCTCCTCGCGCTCCTGCTCTTCGGGGTGCTGATCGTCCGGCTCGTCCAGCGCTCGCCCCTGGATCGCACCGGCTGGGTGGACACCCCCGCTCCGCTGGGCGCGTTCGCCTGGGTCTCCCTCCTGGCCGTGCTCTGGCTCTGCGCCTGGGGGATGGCCCGGGGTGGAGCGTTCCGCTTCGTGCTCTGGCAGTCGATCAAGTGGATCTACGTCCCCCTGGTCTACGCCCTGATGCGCCAGGGCCTGCGCGGCACGCAGGACGCTCCGACGGTCGGCAAGATCATCCTCGGGGTCGGTCTGGTCCGCGCGGTGGAGGCCATCGTCGTCCGGCGCATGTACCCCTCGGCGTCGGTGGTGTCCTACGCCACGACCCACATGGACTCGGTGCTGTTCGCCACCTGCGTGGCGATCCTCGCCGCCATGGCGCTGGAGATGCCCAGCCGTCGCACGTTCAAGATCTCGCTCCTGCTGCTCCCCGTGTACGTGTGGGCGATGCAGGCCAACAACCGGCGCCTGGTCTACACCGAGCTCGCGCTGGCCTTCCTCTGCTTCTGGCTGGTCACTCCCTGGCGCCCGGTGAAGCGCGTCCTCGCCCGGCTGGGGATGCTCGCGCTCGTCCCGCTCCTGCTCTACGGCACCGTCGGATGGCACCGCCAGGGCTTCCCCTTCGGGCCGGTGCAGAAGATCCGTTCGATGGTCGACAGCAAGGCCGATGCCTCCACGCTGTGGCGGGACATGGAGAACTTCAATCTGGTGTCGACCTACCTCGACCATCCCGTGCTCGGGTCCGGCTTCGGACACCCGATGAAGGAGGTCGTGAAGCTCCCCGACGTCACCGCCGCGTACGAGCTCGAGCCGTACATTCCCCACAACAGCGTGCTCGGCCTGTGGGCCTTCACCGGGCTCGTCGGCTTCGCGCTCCTGTGGATGATCTTCCCGGTGGGGATGTTCTTCACCGTCCGCGCGTACCGCTGGGCGGGGACCCCCCTCGAGCGGGTGACCGCGCTCGGGGCGCTGGCCTCGCAGGTCTGCTACCTCACCCAGGGGTACGGCGATCTCGGATTCGGAGACTGGGGCTCGGTGTTCACCGTCGCCACCGGATACGCCCTGGTGGGGAAGATCTGCATCGCGCGCGGAGCCTGGTCGTGGTCCCGATCCGGGTACGAGTCGACACACCCCCCGGCGGCGCCCTCTCCGTCCTGATCCCCCCGAGCGAACGCCGTGGTCGCGTCGTATGCTCCGGCGCCTTTCAGCGGCGTGGTGAGGGAGGTCGAGTTGGTCAGCAGCCCGGTGGAGGTGGCGATCATCGGTGCGGGGCCCTACGGGCTTTCCGTGGCCGCGCAGCTCGGTGCCCGCGCCGTTCCGTTCCGCATCTTCGGTCAGCCGATGCGGACCTGGCGTCCGATGCCCAGGAGCCTGTGCCTCAAGTCGCTCGGATTCGCGACCAGCATCGCGGTGCCTGGCCGGGGGTACGACTTTCCCGGGTGGCTGGCCCAGCGCGGCCTGGAGACCCTCGAGCCCATCTCCTACGCCGACTTCACCGACTACGGGCTCTGGGTGCAGCAGCGCTGCGTCCCGGACGTCGAGCCCGTCGACGTGAGCTCGCTCCGGCGCGCCCGGGGTGGGGGTTACGAGCTCGTCCTCGCCGACGGGCAGCTGGTCCGGGCCGCCCGCGTGGTGGTGGCCACCGGGCTGCACTGGCTCCAGCACCTGCCCGAGCTGCTCGCCCCGCTACCCGCGGCGCTGGTCTCACACACCTTCGGCCAGTACGACTTCCGCCGCTGGGCGGGGAAGGAAGTGGCGGTCATCGGCGCCGGCCAGTCGGCGCTCGAGGTCTCGGTGCTCCTCCAGGAGGTCGGCGCCCACCCGGTACTGATCGCGCAGCACCCGCCCCTCTTCCACGGCCGGACGGCGCGCAACCGCCCCTGGACCGAGCGGGTCCGCGAGCCGCTGACCGTGCTCGGTGCGGGCCGCCTCAACTGGGTGCTCGAGCACCTGCCCTGGCTGGTGCGCCACGCGCCCGAGGAGCGCCGGGTGCGCTTCGCCCGCGGCTACCTCGGCCCGTCCGGCGCCTGGTGGCTGCGCGACCGTTTCGAGGGACGCGTGCCGGTGCTCGCGCCGGCGGCCTTTCACTCGGCGGCGGAGCGCGGCGAGTCGGTCGTCCTGCGCTTCTCGGTCGCGGGCGGCGCCGTGCAGGAACGCGCCTTCGCCCACGTGGTGTGCGGGACCGGGTTCCGTCACTCGGTGGAGCGCCTGCCCTTCCTCGAGCCCGCGCTCCTCGCCTCCCTCGGCCGCATCGCCGGACTCGCGCCGCGGCTCTCGCGGCACTTCGAGTCGACGCTCCCCGGGCTGTACTTCGTCGGGCCGCTGTCGGCCTACGCTTTCGGGCCGCTGTTTCGCTTCGTCTGCGGAGCCACACCCGCCGCCCCGGTGGTCGCCCGGCACCTGGCCCGCCGGCGCGCCCGCATCCGTCCGGTGCGGGGAACCTCTCCGTCCGCAAAGGCGACGGACGAGATCCGCGCCGCCTGAGGACGAGGCGCTAGCGCCGGTCCAGCACCGAGCCGCGGAGGTAGCCGCGGACGTGGCGGGTGGCGGCCCAGAGCTCGGCCAGAGCGTGCACCCTCCCCGGGGCCCGGTCGGTCGGGTCGGCCGAGGCGTCCACCAGCCGCTCCGGGTCCTCGGACAGCCAGCGAGACCACCGCGCGGACTCCTCCGCGCTGGCGGTCCCGGCCAGGCGCCGCAGCGCGAAGAGAAGCCGGTGACCGAAGCGGAAGGCGTAGCGGTACCCGCGCGCGTCGAAGCGGGCCGCCTCCTCCGAGAGAGCGCGCAGTCCCGCGTGATCGCCCTGGGCGGCCAGGTAGGCGAAGACCGGGAGCGGGAGCCCCCGGGCACACTCGAAGTGCATCTGTCCGTAGAAGCGCGGATTGAAGTCGATGAGGTGGTGCTCTCCGCCCGAGCGGATGAACTCCGCCTCGAAGACGCCGAAGTAGCCCACCCGCCGGCAGAGCGAGACCAGGCCGTGGAGAAGCGCCGGCTGCGGCGGTGCATCCTCGAAGCAGAGGCCGATGCCCACCCGCAGGGGACGCTGGAGCACCTTCCGGGATGCTCGCGCTCCGAGCAGCGTCCCGTCGCGGTCGATGAAGCCCGAGACCGAGTAGACGCCTCCCTCCTCGGTGGTGCGGAACTCCTGGAGCATCGGAGAGCGAAGCGGACCGAAGTCCTCCTCCACCCCCGGCAGGTACCGGTCGCGCTGCAGCCAGCGGTGGTGCAGCGCTGGCAGGTCGTCACCCGCCTCGACGAGCTGGCCGTGGTTCTCGGTGCGGAGGAAGACCTGGGTTCGCGGCTTGATCAGCAGCGGCCGGGGCAGCGACGGCGCGAGCCGGGCGACCTCGTCGGTGGTCTCGGGGAACCAGGTGGGAAGCGTCCGGAGTCCCACCTCGCCGCAGGCGGCGTGGAGCCGCTTCTTGTCCAGGAGGCGCACCACCGTCTGCACCGGTGGCTGGAAGAGGAGGAAGTCCCGGCGGAGCGCCGGAGCGTGCCGGGCGAGGAACCACGCCAGGTCGTCCGAGGTCGGATACAGGAAGTGACCCGGGGCGCGGCGGCCGAACTCGAGCAGCCAGCCCAGGAACCGCTCCGGCTCGCGCGGGGACGGTGCGCGCTCGAAGCGATGCGCGGAGCGCGACCAGCGCGCCGGAGCGAGGAGCTCGCTTCCGGCCACGGTCACCTGGACGCCGCGACCTCCGAGCGCCCGGACCGCGGCGAGCGTCCCGCCGTAGGTGGGCATGGTGAGGAGACAGGGCGGCCGCGTCGCAGGCTCGGGGTGCTCGGCGGGAGGGAGAGGGACGATCGCTGAGGTGAGCACGAAGGAAATGTCGGGGCGCGAGACGCGAGCCGGGAGCGTGCATGCTCCGACCGAGGGGGGCAAGCTCGAGCGGCGGTGTCAGCGTCGCACCAGTCGAAAATTTCGGGTGCACCAGAGACACGAGCGCGTCGCTTGCCGTGCGCTGTTCGCCGCTCGATTGCAGCTGCGGTCGCGACGCGTGGCGAGGAACGCCTGACGTCCTCCGACCGAACGCGGGAGCGGACGGCGGCGACCCCTTCAGGCCTGCAGCCAGCTGGCCAGCTCGGGCGGCACGGAGCTCTCGGCGCGCACGCCGGGCTCGACCAGGAGCGGCACCGCCACGAAGCCGCGGTGACCCAGCGCCGCGAGCAGCGCCGCCCGCGCCGCCTCGTCGGGCGAGAGGAGCACGCAGCCATCCCCGCCGCCCGCGCCGCTCACCTTCCCGGTGCTGCCCGCCGTCCGGGTCAGGGCGAGGATCCGCGCGGTCTCCGCGGTTCCCACGCCGGGGAGCGATTCGAGGAGCTCCTCGAGCCCCCGGCAGGCCTCGTCCACCTGGGCGAAGCGCGAGGCGCGGAGCCCGTCCTCCAGCTCGCCGCCGAGCTCGTCGCTGCTCGCGACGAAGCGCTGGCGGGCCGGACCCTCGAGCGCGGTCTCGACCGCGCGAATCATCCCCGGCGTCGAGGCGCTCCGCCCGCTGAAGGCGTAGCTCGCGGGGAACGCCGTCGTCCCGAGGCGCACCACGTCCGGGGCGCCGGCGGCGAGGAGCCCCAGCTGCAGCGTCGCCGCCGAGGTGACCCGCTCGAGGGGCCAGCGGCGGTAGCGGATCAGCCCACCCACCGCGCATGCCGCCACGTCCCCGCCGCTCCCCCGGCCGCCCTGCGCCTCGGCGTGGGCGAGAAGCGCGAGCGCGAGCGGCGGCCGGACCTCCAGGAGCCGCGCTGCGGCCTCCACCGCCAGGACGACCGCGCGGGCCGAGCTGCCGAGCCCGAGCTTGTGTCCGCCGGGACCCGGCGCCGTGGCCGACAGCGCGACCTCGAGCCCCAGCGACTCGCGGCCCCGGGCGCGCACCACCACGTCGAGGGCCCGGGCGGCGAAGGCGAACGCCGGCGGAGGCTCGGACGCCCAGCGCACGCCGAGCGGGGTGAGCGTCCCGCGGAGCCGCCCCTCGGCGAGCACGAGGTGCACCTCCCGGTCCTCGCGGCTCCGGGCGAGCGCGAAGGCCCGGGGGCCCACCCCGGCGAGGCGCGCCGTCCCACCCCAGAGGATGGCGTACTCGCCGGAGAGGAAGAGCTTGCCCGGCGCGGAGAGACGGAGCTCCATCGGCACCTCGCCTCCGACGTCAGGGCTCCACGAGCCGGGCGTCGCCGCCGGGACGGCAGCGAACCACCTCGAGCGCTCCGGCCTCGCGGGCCAGCCGCTCCACCTCGGCCTCGTGCGAGGCCAGGGTCAGGAGCACCGGGTTGGGGCCCGCGTCGAGGGTGAACCAGACCGGCACCCCGCGCCGGCGGGCGACGGGCAACGCGAGGATCAGCGCCAGCGTGCCGGGAAGGAGGTAGCAGAGCGGGGGGGCCGCGCCGAGCGCGGTGGCGTGCATGCGCCAGGCGTTGCGCTCCGACAGCGCGCCCAGCGCCTCGAGGTCCCGGGCGGCGATGGCAGCGGTGGCCCGGGGAATCTCCGCCTCCGCGTCGCGCACCCACGCCGGGTAGTAGGGCGACGTCTCCACCGTGAGGGCCATGCCGTCGCGGCTGCCGACCTCTTTCTCGCCGCGGCTGAGCACCGCGACCAGGAGGCGCAGCTCGGGCCAGTGCGTCTCGGGGAAGGCCTGGGTGGCGATGCTGTCCTCGCCGTCGTCGCGGGCGCCCCGGTGCCAGATGCAGACCCCGCCCTGGACGCTCCGGCAGGCCGAGCCGCTGCCCTCCCGCGCCAGGCGCGACACGGCGGGCGCGTCGGTGGAGAGACCAGCGGCGGCCCGGCCTGCGAGCGCGAGCGCGGCGAACCCCGCGGCGCTCGAGGCCAGCCCCGCTGCCATGGGAAAGTTCCCGCGGGACTCGACGCGCACCGGCCCCAGCCGCGCGGTCGTCTCGGCCCGCACGCGCTCCAGCAGGCCCAGCACCCGGGCCCGCTCCTTCCCCCGCGCCTCGTCCCCGTGGAGGGTGACCGCGTCGGCCTTCGCTCCGAACTCCACCGTGGTCACGACCTCGAGAGGCGCGAGGGTGACCGACAGGCTCGACTGGTGGGGGAGGATCCGCACCGCATCCCGCTTCCCCCAGTACTTCACCAGCGCGATGTTGGGGTGGGCGCGGGCGGTCGCTCGAGAGGGGCTCATCGGCTGGGCTCCAGCTCGGAGGTGAGCACGGTCATGCCCGCCTGCTCCAGCGCTCCGGGCGGCGGTGGGCGCCGGAAGAGGGCCACCACCGCGCCGCCGTCGCCGCCGGCCCCGGTGAGCTTGGCCCCCAGCGCGCCGGCGCGGCGGAGGACGTCCACCGCCACGTCCAGGGCGGGCGAGCTCACTCCCACCGCCGCGAGCAGCCCGTGGTTGACGTTCATCGCGTCGCCGAGCGCCTCGAGGTCGCCGCGCTCGAGCGCAGCGGTGCCCTCGACCGCGAGGCGGCCCATCTCGCGGAAGAGCCGCCCGTAGCGCTCGGGCCAGCGGGCGGCCCGGCGGCGGAGCGCGGCGACCGTCTCCTGCGTCCCGCGCCGGGGGCCCACGAGGCCCAGCACCAGGGTGGCCCGGGCACCGATGCGGACCCGGCGGACGCGACCCGGCCGCCCCGGCACCGGGCGCCGGTAGAGGAGCGGCTCGCCGTGGGCGCTCACCGTGTGGTCGACGCCGGAGGGCGTCCCGTGGAACGTCTCCTCCATCCGGAGCGCGAGGGCGAGCACCTTCGCCGGGCTCGCCCGGTCCCCGCGCGCCCCGAGGAGCAGGCGCGACACCGCCACCGCCAGCGCCGCCGAGCTCCCGAGGCCCATCGAGACCGGGAGCGTGGAGGACAGCGCGATGCGGAGCGGCGGCCGGCCGGTGGCCTCGGCGACGGCGTCGAAGGCCGCGTCCAGCATCCGCCGCTGGGCGAGGGTCAGCTCGGGGAGCCCGGCGAGGCTGCAGCGATCGGCCGGTGCCCCCCGGGCGGTGACCCCGAGCGTGAGGGGGACGGCGAGCGCCGGGTGGCCGTACACCACCGCGTGCTCGCCGAGGAGGATGACCTTCCCCGGGCCGAATGCCTCGGGGGTGAGGGCCCGGTGCGGGGACCGGGCAGGAGCGGTGCGTGGTGCGGCGCTCGACCGCGGGCTCACGACCGCTCGGTCGCCGCGTGCGCGTCGGCCGGGCCGAGCGACGCCAGGATCTCCCGCGCCTTGTCCACCTTCACCATGCCGCTCTTCACCAGGAGGTGGGCCACCTTCTCCACGTGGTCTCCCCGGGCCCCGGCGGTCACCGCCACGCAGCGGGCATGCAGCGCCATGTGGCCCTTCTGGATGCCCACCGAGCCGAGCGCCCGGATGGCGGCGAAGTTCTGGGCCAGGCCCACCGCGGCGAACACCATGCCCATCTCCCGCGCGCCACGGGTGCCCATGAGCTTCAGGGCGAGCTGGACGCCGGGGTGAATCTTGATCGGCCCGCCCACCGTCCCGAGCGAGAGCGGCAGCTCGATCCGCCCGACCAGGTGGCCGTCCTCGACGTACCACTGGGAGAGCGGGCGGTACTGCCCGTCCCGGCAGGCGAACGCGTGCGCCCCGGCCTCGATCGCCCGCCAGTCCTGGCCGGTGGCGATGGCCACGGCGTCGATGCCGTTCATGATGCCCTTGTTGTGGGTGGCGGCCCGGTACGGGTCGGCCCGCGCGAAGCGGCTGGCCTGGCTGATGCCCTCGGCGATCTCCGGACCGGACATGTCGAAGTCCGCCAGCGCCTCCAGCGGGATCCGGCAGCTCGCCCGGGCCAGGCGCCGGTCGGCGAGGTTGCTGAGGATGCGGAGGTAGACGTGCCCGCCGGTGATCTGCTCGATGAGCGGCGCGACCCCCTCGGCCATGGTGTTGATGAGGTTGGCCCCCATCGCCTCCTGGGTGTCGATGAGCAGATGCACCACGAGGAGCGGCTCGCCACGGCTGCCCTCCGGAGCGGGGAGCAGCCGGACCTCCACCTCCCGCGCGCCGCCGCCCCGGCGCTGCATCGAGGGGTGGAAGCTGTTGGCCAGGGCGAGGATCTGCTCCTTGTGGGCGCGGATCTTCTCGGCGGCGATGGTGGGGTCACCGTAGCGGGTGACCTGCACCTGGCCGATCATCAGCGGATCGTCGGCGTCGGCGACGAAGCCTCCCGCCTCGCGGACGATCTTCGCCGCGAAGGACACCGCGGCGACCACCGACGGCTCCTCGACAGCCATCGGGACCAGGTAGTCGCGGCCGTTGACCTGGAGGTTCAGGCCCAGGCCGAGCGGAAGGGAGAAGGTCCCGACCGCGTTCTCGATCATCGTGTTCGCCGTGCCGAGAGGGAGCGTCTCGGCGCTGCGGAGCAACTCGAGATCTTCCTTCGACAGCCCATAGCGTCGCTCGAGCTCGGCCAGGCGCTGCTCCAGCGTCAGCTTGTGGAAGCCCGGGAAGCGCGACGAGGGCGCCTGCTCCTCGCCGGCCTGGTCCACGCGCAGCACAGCCCCCATTCCCTGTTTCACAGCGACTCCATCC
>Ga0335080_10007985_pt1 | contig 11010 bp, 6 predicted proteins | sample Lox_Sample_34_FD_206720 | JGI IMG/M metagenome (GOLD analysis project Ga0335080, IMG submission 206720) | Soil microbial communities from Loxahatchee National Wildlife Refuge, Florida, United States - Lox_Sample_3.4 | ecosystem: Environmental > Terrestrial > Soil > Wetlands | place: USA: Florida...
CGATGCCATCGTCATGATCGAGAACATCATGCGTTACATCGAGGAAGGGGAGACGCCCTTGCAGGCGGCGCTGCACGGCTCCGAGCAGATCGGCTTCACGATTATCTCGCTGACCATCTCGTTGATTGCGGTGCTGATTCCGCTGTTTTTCATGGGAGACATTGTGGGGCGTCTGTTCCGGGAATTCGCTACCACCCTCAGCGTTACCATTCTGGTTTCCGCGGTCGTTTCCCTGACGCTGACACCGATGATGTGTTCGAAGCTGCTCCGCCACAAGCCGGCAAGCGAACAGGGGTGGTTCTACACGTTCTCCGAACGCGGCTTCAATGCCGTGATTGAGTTTTACGGCAAGACCCTGCAATTTGTTTTGCGATATCAGAAGACCACCTTGCTGGTGGCCATCGGCACCCTGGCCCTGACGGTCGCGCTCTTCATCGTAATCCCTAAGGGCTTCTTTCCGATTCAGGACACCGGAGTAATCCAGGGCGTTTCGGAGGCGCCGCAGTCGATTGCCTTCTCCGGTATGGCAGACCGCCAACAAGCGCTCGCCAGCGTCGTTCTTCGCGACCCGGCTGTCGAGAGCCTCTCGTCGTTCATTGGCATCGACGGCACGAATACCACTTTGAATAGCGGCCGAATTCTGATCAATCTCAAACCGCTCGATCAGCGCAGGGTCAGCGCAGGCGATGTGATTCGCCGTTTACAGCCGCAGGTCGACAAAGTTTCCGGAATCACCCTCTTCATGCAGCCCGTACAGGACCTCACGGTGGAGGACCGGGTCAGCCGCACCCAATTTCAGTACACCCTGGAAGATCCGAACGCGGACGAGCTGAACACGTATGCCGGCCGCATGTTGGCCAGCTTGAAGCAGGCGCCGGAACTGCGCGACGTGGCCAGCGACCAACAGGTGGGCGGCGTGCGCACGAATCTGGTCTACGACCGCGAAACGGCCGCGCGTATGGGCATTACTCCCTCCACTATCGATCAGACCCTTTACGACTCCTATGGGCAGCGTGAGATCTCGGTCATGTTCACGCAGCTCAACCAATATCACGTGGTGCTGGAGTTGAAGCCGGAATTCCAGAAGAGTCCCACCCAGCTATCGGACCTATATATAAGGTCCGGCACCGGGTACCCGGCGGGATCGACCGGGATCGTCTCCGGAGGAATCGCGACGGCATCGTCCCCTACCGGGCCCACCAGCACTGCATCAACGGCGTCCACCACTACGGCGCTGGCGCCCACCTCGACCGCTGCGTCAAGCGCCGTCTTTACCGGAAACATCGCGTCGGCGAAAGTCTTTCCGATCGGAGGCCAGGTCCCACTTCGGACCTTCAGCCATGTCGAGACCAGCGCAGCGCCGATTAGCATCAATCACCAGGGCCAATTCCCAGTGGTCACCCTGTCCTTCAACCTGGCGCCAAACGCTTCGTTGGGAGAGGCCGTCGACACGGTGAATAAGGTCAAGACGAACATCGGCCTTCCTCCCAGCATCCAGGGCGACTTTCAGGGGACCGCGGCGGCGTTTCAGGCTTCACTCGCAAATGAGCCGGTGCTGATCCTGGCCACGATAATCACGGTCTATATCGTTCTGGGCGTGCTCTACGAAAGCTATATCCACCCGATCACGATTTTGTCTACGCTGCCCTCAGCGGGTGTGGGAGCGCTGCTCGCACTCATCCTGTTCCACAACGATTTCAGTGTGATCGCGCTCATCGGCATCGTGCTGCTCATCGGGATCGTGAAGAAAAACGCGATCATGATGATCGATTTCGCCTTGGACGCCCAGCGCAACGGCCACAAACCGCCGCTCGAATCCATTTATGAGGCCTGCCTGCTGCGCTTCCGGCCCATCATGATGACGACGATGGCCGCGCTGCTGGGAGGAATTCCGCTTGCGCTCGGAACGGGGACAGGCTCGGAATTGCGGCGCCCCCTCGGAATCGCGATCGTCGGAGGGTTGATTTTCAGCCAGTTGCTCACCTTGTACACGACGCCGGTCATCTACCTTTTCTTCGACCGGCTTGCAACTCGGCTTTCGAACCCCCCTGCGCCGCGAGAGGCGGTCTGAATCATGAGCCCCTCGGAGTTGTTCATCCGCCGACCCGTGGCCACCACCCTGCTGCTCGCGGGCGTAGCCTTATCGGGCGCCGTCGCATTTCGACTGCTGCCCGTTTCGCCCCTGCCCCAGGTCGACTTTCCGACCATCTCAGTGAGCGCGAGCTTACCCGGAGCGAGCCCCGAAACCATGGCCTCCTCCGTTGCCACGCCCCTGGAGCGGCAGTTCGGGAGAATCTCCGGCATCACGGAGATGACCTCCCAGAGCAACCTCGGAAACACCAGCATCGCGCTGCAATTCGATTTGAGCCGCGACATCAACGCCGCGGCTCGCGATGTCCAGGCAGCCATCAACGCGGCGCGCGGCTATCTTCCGCCGATGCCCAACAATCCCTCCTACCGCAAGGTCAATCCGGCTGACGCGCCCATCCTGATCCTTGCCCTCACTTCGGACGTCATGGGCAGGGGCCGCATGTACGACGCTGCGTCCACCATTCTGGCGCAGAAGCTTTCGCAACTCAGTGGGGTGGGCCAGGTGATCGTTGGAGGCGGCACTTTGCCGGCGGTGCGGATCGAATTGCATCCCACGGCCCTGAACAAGTATGGAATCGGCTTCGAGCAGGTCCGGACGGTTCTCAATGCCGCCAACGCCAATGCGCCGAAGGGGCAGTTGGCCTATGGCGATCGGACCCGGGAAATCGGCGCGAACGACCAGATGTTTAAGGCCATCGATTACGAACCCCTACTGATCGCTTACCACAACGGCGCCGCAGTGAGGATCAAGGACGTGGGACAGGCGGTCGACTCGATAGAAGACCTTCGCAATTCCGGTTACGCCAACGGCACGCAGGCAATCCTTGTAATGATCTACCGGCAGCCCGGCGCCAACATCATCGACACGGTCGACAGGATTCGCGCAGCGCTTCCGCAGTTACAGGCTTCGATTCCGTGGTCCATCGGTCTCGAAGCCGCCGTGGACCAGACAGTGACCGTCCGCGCCTCGGTGCATGACGTGGAGGTGACACTGGTCATCTCGGTGTTGCTGGTCATTCTGGTGGTCTTCATCTTTTTGCGTGATGCCCGATCGAGTTTTATCCCGAGCGTAGCGGTTCCGGTTTCGCTTATCGGCACGTTCGGAGTCATGTACCTGCTCGGCTACAGCGTGGACAATCTCTCGCTCATGGCATTGACCATTTCCACGGGATTCGTGGTGGACGATGCCATCGTGGTGATCGAGAATATCACACGCCACCTGGAGCAGGGCCTCACACCGCTGGAGGCGGCGCTGAAAGGTGCTGCGGAGATCGGCTTCACCGTTCTGAGCATTAGCATTTCGCTGGTGGCGGTCTTCATCCCGATTCTGCTCATGGGCGGGATCGTGGGCCGGTTGTTCCGGGAGTTCGCCATCACGCTATCGGTGGCCATTCTCGTTTCCATGCTCATTTCCCTCACCGCGACGCCCATGATGTGCGCATACCTGCTGAAGCCGCAGGAGAGTCACGGCCGCCTGTATCAAATCAGCGAAACCGTTTTCACCTGGATCATCGATGCCTATGGACGGAGCCTGTCCATGGTTCTACGACATTCGCTGATCACGCTGCTGGTTTTGCTTGGCACCGTCGGCATGACCGGCTATCTGTTTGTGCGAACCCCCAAGGGCTTCTTCCCGCAGCAGGACACAGGCCGTCTGCAGGGCCAGATTATCGCCGACCAGGACTCGTCGTTCCAGACCGTGGATCGCATTCTGCGGCAGACCATCGAGATGATCGGCGCCGATCCCGGAGTAAGAACGGTCGCCGGCTTCACTGGCGGCGGCGGAATCACCAACACCGCTCGGATGTTCGCCTCGCTTAAACCCCTGGAGGAACGCAAAGTCAGCGCCGATGTCATCATCGGCCGCCTGCGTCCAAAGCTGGCCCGCATACCGGGCGCTTCGGTGTACCTGCAAGCCGTGCAGGATATGCGAGTGGGCGGCCGCAGCAGCGCGGCCCAATATCAGTTCACTTTAAGCAGCGATAACCTCCAGGATCTGGTAACTTATTCGCCGCGGATGTTCAAACGGATGCGAACCATTCCGATCATTGCCGACGCCAATAGCGATCTGCAAAACAGCGGGTTGCAGGCCAACATCGTATACGATCGCGAAACCGCCGCCCGCTTCGGCATCTCGTCGCAACTCATGGATGCGACCTTGTACGATGCATTCGGACAGCGCCAGGTTTCCACCATGTACACGCCGCTGAACCAATACCACGTCGTTATGGAGGCCGCGCCCCAGTACTGGCAGAATCCGCGGACCCTGCGCGACGTCTACATCTCCGCTCCCGGCGGATCGCAGGTGCCGCTCGCTGCGATCGCTCACTACGCGCCCGACACCGCTCCCCTGTCGGTGAATCACCAGGGGCTTTTTCCCTCGGTCACGATCTCATTCAATCTCAAACCGGGCGTCGCCCTCGGCGAGGCCATCGATGCGATTGCGCGGGCGGCACAGGAGGAGGCACTTCCCTCGACGATTCAGACCATGTTCACCGGCACAGCGGAAGCATTCCAGCAGTCGCTGGCCAACGAACCAGTTTTGATCGCGGCGGCGCTGGTCACGGTGTACCTCGTCCTGGGAATACTGTACGAGAGTTGCATCCACCCGATCACGATTCTCTCCACGCTGCCCTCGGCGAGTTTGGGCGCCCTGCTCGCGCTGGTGCTGACTCACACCGATCTCAGTATCATCGCCATCGTCGGCATCATTCTGCTGATCGGCATCGTCAAGAAGAACGCCATCATGATGATCGACTTTGCGCTCTCCGCGGAGCGACACGAAGGCAAAAACTCCCGCGACGCCATCTTCGAAGCGTGCGTTCTTCGCTTCCGTCCGATCCTGATGACTACCATGGCGGCCCTGATGGGCGCTCTTCCCCTGGCCCTCGGTACGGGTGTCGGCTCCGAACTGCGGCGCCCGCTCGGCATCACCATCATCGGCGGCCTGATCGTCAGCCAGGCATTGACGCTCTACACGACGCCGGTCGTTTATCTCTATTTCGATCGCTTGCAGCACTGGTGGACAGACATCTGGAAGGCGGCAAAGCCGATCTTACCTGAGGCGGTATGACGAAACCAATCCTGCGATGGCTCTGGGCGCGGTAGCTGCGTTTCTCGTGGCGAGCGGTTGTACGGTCGGACCAAAATATCGCAAACCCGACGTGCCGGCTCTGCCAGCTTTTAAGGAACCGCTGCCGGAAGGCTGGAAGCAGGCCGAACCGGGCGACGGCAAGATTCCAGGCAAGTGGTGGGAGATGTATAACGACCCGCGGTTGAACGCGCTGGAAGAGCAGGTCGCCATTTCCAATCAGAACGTGGTCGCTTTTGAGGCCCAATACCGCGAAGCAAAGGCGCCTGTAAGAGTCGCTCCCTCCGCACTGTTTCCAACGGAAACAGCCACGCCGTCGATCACGCATTCGAGAGTCAACATCGGGTCCACGTCAGGCGGCGGCGCTAACGCCTCACGCACGGTCTACTCCTTTCCGGCGGATGTATCGTGGGAAGCAGACGTCTGGGGCAGCGTTCGCCGGAGCGTAAACGCTGCTTCCGCGCAAGCACAGGCGACGGCGGCCGACCTGGCCAACGCGACTCTGTCCTATCAATCGGAGCTGGCGCAGGATTATTTTCTGCTCCATGGCGTGGATGGCGACATCGATCTGCTCCGGCACACCGTGCAGCTTTACCGGGAGTACCTTAAGCTGGCCCAGGACCGGTTCGCCGCCGGCGTCACTTCGGATCTTGACGTCGCGCAGGCAGAATCGCAGCTTGAGGCCGCTGAAGCGCAGTTGATTAATTTCGGCGTTGCGCGCGCGCAGTACGAGCACGCCATAGCCGTGCTCACCGGCAAGCCGCCAGCGGGCTTGAATATCGGTGCGATGGTACTCAAATCCGCGCCTCCACCGGTTCCCGTCGCCGTTCCTTCGGCGTTACTCGAGCGCCGGCCGGACATCGCCGCGCAAGAGCGTCTGGTAGCGGAGGCAAACGAGCAGATCGGCATTGCCAAGGCCGCCTTCTTTCCCACGGTCTCACTCGCGGCTTCTGCCGGCTTCCAATCCTCGAACTTCACGACCTGGTTGAGCTGGCCCAGCCGGCTCTTTTCGATCGGCGGGTCCCTTGCGGAAACGGTGTTCGATGCGGGAAAGCGGCGCGCGACCGTCGCTCAATTCCAGGCGGCATACGACGCGACCGTCGCCGCATACCGGCAGACCGTCCTCACTTGCTTCCAACAGGTGGAGGATGCGCTTGCCGCGGAGCGAATTCTCCAGGAACAGTCGGTCCCGGTCGATCAGTCTGTGAAGTCGGCGCAACGTGCGCTGGACCTCTCCACCGCGCAGTACAAAGCCGGCACCGCAGACTACCTCACGGTAATAACCGCCCAGTCGACTCTGCTTTCGGCACAGCGGACGCAAGTCGACCTGCTAACTACGCGCCTCACGGCGAGCGTGCAATTGGTCGTCAGTCTCGGCGGAGGTTGGGACGCCGCTCTCCTTCCAAGCACGCAAGATGTTAGAACCGGACCGCTGAAATAAGCTTCGTAGCGGGAAATCTGGCCAGGAAAGCGGTCACAATCTGCGCCCTGATCAAATCGGCGGCAGGGTCGGCCCCTCTGCTCCTTTCGTCGGCAGACGGGCGCGCGCAGCGGAGAGATAAACAGTTGAAAACAACCGAACTGGGATTGGTGCCGCGTGTGCCTTTACGAAGAGTGTGGACGGAAGTCCAGAACTCTGAAAGGGAACCTATATGACTAAACGATTGAAGTTCGCGTTTTTGGCGCTGCTCGCGGCCGGTGCCGCTCTGTTCGCGCCTGCGGCGAGGGCGGATGAATGGGACAAGCTGACCGTGCTGACATTTAACGAACCCGTCGAAATCCCCGGAAAGGTTTTGCCGGCGGGGACGTACGTATTCAAGTTGTTCGACAGTCAGTCCGATCGAAGCATCGTCCAGATCTTCACGGAAGATCAGAAACACCTTGTGGCGACGATCATGGCGATACCGGATTACCGTGAAGAGCCGGCAAGCAAGACCGTGGTCACTTTCGATGAACGGCCCTCGGGCTCGCCCGAAGCGCTGCATAGCTGGTTTTATCCGGGCGATAACTACGGCGTCGAATTCGTCTACAAGAAGTCGGAACGACAGTACGTCGCCCGGTCCGAGGAGCCCGCGATGACGCCGGTGCCGCTTCCCGCCGCGCCAGTCTTACAGGAAGCTGATGCCGTGCCGACGGTCCCCGTTGTCATGCGCGAAGAAGAAGTAGTGACCATCGCTGAGGCGGCGCCGGCTACCGCTGCGTCCGCTGAAACCGCGCCCGCCAGTCTGCCGGAGACGCTTCCGCAAACCGCGGGCAACTTCGCGATCCTGCCGCTTCTTGGTGTAGTGCTCTTGTCCAGCGGATTCGCCGCGATTCGATTCGGAACCAGGCAAGCTTAGTGGGTGGTTTCCGATGCAAACGAAACGGCTGTTCTATTTCGGGTGCGCCCTTTCAGTTGGGGGCGCACTCGCCGTTGCCTGTTTTGGGTACATCGAATGGAACATGTCCCGCGCGCAACGTGCTGCGAGCCGCCTCCTCGATGACCAGATGCAGCGCAATGTGGACGCGCGTCGCGCCCAATCTCTTCCTCGTACCCTCGTCATCGTTCCGCCCCGGACCGGACAGCCGATGGGACGAATCGAGATACCGCGCCTTCACCTTTCCGTCATGGTCCTGGAAGGCACGGCTCCGCAAATCCTCCGATCAGCGGCGGGACACATCCACGGCACGGCTCTTCCTGGGGCGGCGGGAAATATGGGAATCGCCGCTCATCGCGATACGTTCTTTCGCCCTCTGCGCGACTTGCGGCGTAACGATGAGATCCTCGTGACGACGTCCTACGGGATATTTCGCTACGTCGTGAACGCAATCGAGATCGTTGATCCAACCGACGTCCAGGTCCTCCATCAGACGGCTGACCCGCAGTTGACACTCGTTACCTGCTATCCGTTCTCGTATGTAGGGCCCGCGCCGAAGCGATTCATCGTTCACGCGCGATGCGATCACTCGAAAGAGTGAATCTGCATCTCCATTTTGGGAGTGCTCCCCAATAAGTAGCTGGTCGGTGTGTCGGCACGAAACCGCAAGATCCGACACCTGGGTGTTGCGAGTGCTTCGTTCTCCCCAGGAAAGACGGTCCGATCGGCTCAAATCCCTCTGTTTCACGGGATACGTCGTTTGGAATCCCAGTTGCCTTTGCCTGTATTGCGGCAAGAGCCGGGAATGGATGATGACATGAGGTGGAATGAAATGGGGATCGACGGTGCTTCCTTGCAATGTGCCGGGGGGACACTCGGGCGGCATCGCCACATTTGCGCTTTCTTCAACGACATCGACGAAGAGCACAGAGTGCTTCGTTCGTTCATTAAGGACGGCTTTGCGCGGGGTGATAAGTCATTCCACATCGTAGACCCCGCGCTGCAGGAAGATCATCTCAAGCGGCTCACCGCGGCAGGGATCGATGTGGCGCACGCGATGAATACCGGGCTACTCGAGGTGCGGCGCTGGCAGGAGGCTTATCTGCGTGGGGAACGCTTTGACCAGGATGCCATGGTGGCTCTGATCGAAGAGCTGCTCCAATCGGGGGAAAGCGCCGGATATGCCGTCACCAGGCTCCTGGCTCACATGGAATGGGCGCTGCTCGACAAACCGGGCGTCGATGACCTGTTGGAATACGAGACGCGCCTCAATTACGTGCTTCCCAAGTACGACGATCCGGTCATCTGTACATACGACCTGTCGAAATTCGGCGCGGACATCGCGATAGACATCATGCGTACGCACCCGGTCGTGATCATCGGTGGGGTGTTGCAGGAGAATCCGTTCTTCGTTCCTCCCGAGCAGTTGCTGGCCGAGCTGCGGGAGCGGCGGTCGAGTCGAGCGAATGTGCGCATGGCCGATTGAACGTCATGCCTCCCGACGCCGAAGTCCTCCGCCTGAGAAGAGTCCTAAGGGATCTCGTCGCACTTTCCACCATCCCGGCAGCCTGGGTGGGACGAGCGCCGTCTGCCATTGCCTCCGGTCTGGCCGATGTCATGGTTAAACTCCTTGACCTCGATTTTGTCTTTGTGCGTTTGTGCTGTCCCGACGGGGGCGCGCCGGTCGAAGCGGCATTGGGAAGTGCGTGGCACGGATTTCCGAGTTGGCTCGAACAGCGGCTTTCCGCCGGCGGCTCGCTTTCCCATCGGGAGATCGTTCCGAATGTCGGAGGAGGCCGGCAGGTCTGCCGCGGTGTTATCATTCCGGTCGGGTTTAACGGCGAAGGTGGCCTGATCGCGGCTGCCAGTTCGCGCGCTGTTTTTCCCGATCAGACCGATGAACTGCTGCTCTCCAAGGCGACCAATCACGCCGTAACTGCCCTCCAGAGCGCGCGACTCATCCAGGAGCGCCGCCGGGCGGAGGAAGCTCTGCGCCAAAGCAACGAACAACTGGCCAATGCCAGCCGGCTGAAAAGCCAATTCCTTGCCCGCATGAGCCATGAACTCCGCACCCCGATGAACTCCATCATCGGCTTTTCGGACCTGCTCGCCGAGGAGGCGGAGGGCCCACTCGGAGAGAGCTATTCGCACTACGTGCTGCACATCCGTGAGGGCGCCAGGCACCTGCTCTCATTGATCAACGACGTACTGGATCTTGCGAAAATCGAGGCCGGCCGCTTGGAGTTGTGCTGCAATAACATCAACGTCGCCGATTCTCTAGCCGAAGTACTGAGCGCCGTTAAATCCCTGCCGGGCGCGAGTAAGCTTCTATTTGCGAGCCATACTTCCAAAGACCTCTATGCCTACGCCGACCGCACGCGATTCAAACAGATCTTCTATAACTTACTCAGCAATGCAGTCAAGTTCACTCCCGAGGGCGGAACCATCTCGATCGAGGCGGTGGGGCAGGGCGAGTGCGTAGAGATTGCGGTGGCGGATACGGGCGTTGGGATCCCGGCCGGGGAACATCCGGCGATCTTCAAAGAGTTCCATCAGGTGAGCGCCACAACCAGGGGCGTGAAGGAAGGAACTGGCTTGGGCTTGGCCATCACCAAGCTCCTGGTGGATCTCCACGGCGGCGTTATCCGGGTCGAAAGCGAACTGGGAAAAGGCGCACGGTTCACCGTCACCCTGCCTTCGGGTTGTGCGAGATACCAGGAGACCGCACCCTTCGACCGCGTGCGGGAAAACGCAGTCATTCCGACCAGAACACTCGAGGCTCTACCTTTGGAATGAGCGCACGGATTCCTTGGGCATCGCGATAACAGGTGAAGCTGGCTTCCAGGCCACCACCCACAGCCGACGCTCAATTCGGGCGGTTACGGGGATCCCACCGGAAAATGGAGAACATGAGAGAACAGAAACCGAACGATACGATCCGCCTTCTTCAGGCTCATCACAGCGATCGTAGTTATAAGTCCGATCCCATTCCTGACGAGATACTGGACGACATCATCGAAGCGGCACACTGCGCACCCACCTCTATCAACACCCAGCAGGTTTCCGTAATTGTCGTGAAAGATGCGGCGCGCCGCCAGCGCATCTCCGGAATTGCCGGTGGGCAACCGTGGATTGCCAAGGCTCCGGTATTCCTGCTGCTGGTCGCGGACCTCTATAAAACGCGCATTGGAGCGGAGAAGGCAGGGATCAAACAGGAAATACAGCACAGCCTGGAAGGGGTGATCGCCTCAGTTACGGACGTGGGCATCGCCCTCGGTACACTGATGGTTGCCGCCCGATCCTATGGCCTTGGCATTGTTCCCATCGGAGCCGTTCGCCGCGAGCCGCAGGCCATCATCGATCTGTTAAGCCTACCCGAAGGCACCCTTCCGATTGCCGGCGTCTGCATGGGTTACGTGGATCGGCCTGCAACCCGGAAACCACGGCTACCCATCAAGAGCTTCCGCCACG
>Ga0335080_10007987_pt1 | contig 11010 bp, 8 predicted proteins | sample Lox_Sample_34_FD_206720 | JGI IMG/M metagenome (GOLD analysis project Ga0335080, IMG submission 206720) | Soil microbial communities from Loxahatchee National Wildlife Refuge, Florida, United States - Lox_Sample_3.4 | ecosystem: Environmental > Terrestrial > Soil > Wetlands | place: USA: Florida...
AGTCGATGCGCAATCTGATTTACCCGCTCAACTGGGAGGAAATCTTCGCCTATGTCGGCTTCCCTGCGTTTCTCAAGCCCTATGCCGGCGGCGGATGGAAACATGTCTACAAGGTGGATTCGCCCGAGGAGTTTTTTCATGCTTACAACCAGACAGGCGATCTCTGCATGACGCTGCAGCACGGCGTCGAATTTGAAGACTATTACCGCTGCTATGTAGTCGGGCAAGAAAAAGTGCATATGATGAAATACGACCCCAAGGCCCCTCATCATGAGCGCTACGTGAAAGGCAATCCCGCCCCGCCGCCAAAGCTGAACGAACGTATCGAAAAGGACGCACTCTCGCTCTGCCGAGCACTCGGCTACGACCTGAACACAGTCGAGTTCGCCGTAGAAGGCGGCGTTCCGTATGCCATCGATTTCATGAATCCCGCACCGGACGCCGAGGTCACTTCCGTTGGACCGCAGAATTTTGAGTGGGTGGTGAATGCTGTCGCCGAAATGGCCGTTAAGAAAGCTCTCAGCGGGGAGAAGCCTTTCGAGGAAATGCGCTGGGCGTCTTTCCTGGCGGGGCCAAAGCTCGTCGAAGCACGCGCTCCCAAAGCACGCAAGAAGGCTGGTACGTAAGCCTCCGTCGGCAAGGGGCAACCGTCAGGCGCAATCGTGAAGATGCCGCGCCATGCTCCCGCCGCTCAATAACACGACCTCCTTCCAGTTCTTACAGGACTCCCTAGGAACCCCCGCAAAATCCCGGTATACTGGTAGAACTTTGCCGGACCGCCCGCTGGTCCGGCTTGCGGTGCGCCAATGAAACCCACTTTCACGCTCGGCATTGAAGAGGAATATCAGACTGTCGACCCGGAAACCCGGGACCTGCGTTCGCATATTCACGCCGAGATCATTGAAAAGGGCAAGCGGGCGTTGCAGGAGCGCGTCAAATCCGAAATGCACCAGTCGGTCGTCGAAGTCGGCACCTCCGTCTGCGCCAATATTAAGGACGCGAAAACGGAGCTGAAGAATCTGCGCCGCGAGATGATTCGCCTATCGCGCGAAAGCGGACTTCGCCTGGCTTCCGCCGCCACCCATCCATTTGGCGACTGGCGTGTGCAGGAAGTCACTCCCGACGACCGTTACAAAAACATTGTCGAAGATATGCAACTGGTTGCGCGTGCCAATCTCATCTTCGGCCTGCACGTGCACGTAGGCATCGAGGATCGGGAAACTGCGATCCACATGATGAATCACGCGCGATATTTTGTGCCTCACCTGCTCGCGCTCTCGACGAATTCTCCGTTCTGGCTGGGCATGGAAACCGGTCTGAAATCGTATCGCTGCAAAGTGTTCGACAAGTTCCCGCGCACGAATATGCCCGACTTTTTCCCGAGCTGGGGCGAATACGACAACTACATCAAGCTGTTAATCAAGACCAACTCCATCGATAACGCGAAGAAAATATGGTGGGACATCCGTCCACATCCGTTCTTCAACACCATCGAGTTCCGGGTTTGCGATATTCCCATGCGCGTGGATGAAACCATTGCGCTGGCCGCCTTGATTCAGGCGACCGTGGTCAAGCTTTACAAGCTGTATGAAGCGAACCAGGGTTTTCGGCTTTATCGCCGCTCGTTGCTCATGGAAAACAAGTGGCGCGCTGCGCGTTACGGAATCGATGGCAAGCTGATCGACTTCGGCAAGCAGATGGAAGTGCCGGAACGCGAACTGATCGAGGAATACCTCGCCTTCGTGGACGATGTGGTGGATGAACTCGGCTCCCGCGAGGAAGTCGAATACATCCGCGAGATCATGAAGAATGGGACGGGCGCGGACAGGCAGTTGCAGGTTTATCGCGAGACCGGCGACCTGAAGGCAGTCGTGGATTACATCATTGAGGAGACGGAAGCGGGCGTGGAAGAAGACGAGTCCGATACTTTACCCACCGCCAAAGCCGTCTAACATCTGCTTCGAACCCGATAAACTAAGAGTCCAATACCTGCGAGATAAGTACTGATGAGCTTGACCACAGAACAATCAAACCGACAACTGAACAAACTGCCATTCGATCCGCAACTCACGCCGGGTGCCCGCAACGCCGTGCGCGTATGTTTGCGCGTGCAACCCACGGAAAAGGCCACCGTCATCACTGACAATGTGAGCCTGGAAATCGCCGCTGCGCTCGTGCACGAACTCGAAACCGTCAAATGCCCATTCAAGTTCTGGGTCCTCGAAGACGTGGCCGCGCGTCCACTTACCGATTTCCCGGCAGCCATCGCCGACGATCTCTTCAGCAGCCAGGTCAGCATTTTTGCAGTGCAAGCGCAAACCAACGAACTCAAATCGCGCATGCAGATGACCGACATCGTCAACCGCCGCAGGATTCGGCACGCCCACATGGTGAATATCAACAAGCAGATCATGCTCGAGGGCATGCGCGCTGACTTTCAGAAAGTCGATCGTCTCAGCTCAAAAGTCGTGGAGCGCGTCCGCGCGGCAAAGAAGATTCGGGCCAAGACATCGTCTGGCACCGATCTGATCGCGGACCTGAATCCAAATTACAAATGGATCAAGACCAGCGGCATCATTAGCCCGGAAAAATGGGGCAACTTGCCCGGCGGTGAAATTTTCACGACGCCCGGCGAAGTCAACGGCACATTTGTCATTGACGGAGTCGTCGGAGATTATCTCTGCGCCAAGTTTGGCGATCTGAAAGCGAATCCGCTGACCATCACGGTCACGGGAAATCGGCTGGTGGAAGCGCATTCCGACAACAAGGAGCTGCGCGATGACTTCTGGGCCTACACGCACACCGACGAAAACAGCGACCGCGTGGGCGAGTTTGCCATCGGCACCAACATTGAATTGAAAGACGTCATCGGCCACATCTTGCAGGATGAAAAATATCCTGGCGTGCACATCGCATTTGGCAATCCCTACGGCGCACACACGGGAGCGAACTGGGATTCATCGACGCACATCGATGTGGTTGGCCGCAACTTCGATATCTGGGTCGACAACGAACAGATCATGCGCGGAGGGCAGTTCTTAATCGAAGCCTGACCGCGTTCAACGTGGAGTGCCGGGCGTCCCCTCCGTCCCGGTCTGATTCTCTAACCGCCCTGCCTCTATTTCCGGTAGCGGTCGATGAGCTGCTGGTAGCGTGGATCTTTGTGCAGCGGGGCAAAGTAAGGACTTGAGTCGAGCCCGGCAAAGTCACGGAACCCTCCTTCAAACGCTTTTTGCAGAGTGGCGAGCACTTTCTCGTTGTCTCCGCGAGCAGCATACGCCTGGCTTAGATAGAAATAGTTGATCGCCGCCGGCTGCGCGCTTGCCGTCAGCGAAGTGATAGCGCGATCATAGTCCCCCTGTGCGAGATAAGCCTGGCCCAGACCCAGGTCACCCATGGTCCCGAATGCACTTAGGTCCTTCTCATGCTGGAACGATGCAATTGCTTCGGCATAGCGTTTCTGCAACAGCAAGGCCCGCCCAAGATGATAGTAACCAGGGGCGAAAGCCGGTTGCAGTCGCAGCGCCTGCCGCGAGGCTTTCTCGGCTTCGATAGGCTCTGGCGGTTGCTTGTAGCACAGCGCCCATGAGAGCAGATCCCACGCATGGGCATCGCTCGCATTCAATTCCGTAGCCGTGCGAAACTCGCCAGCCGCGGGGGCATATTCGTACTTATCCATCAGCACCGTTCCCAGGGCCACATGCGTATCGGACAAATGCGAATCGATCGCCATTGCCCGCTGTGCATAGTCCTCGGCGCGCTGCAGGTGGATGGGCCTGGAATCAAGATTGCGGTAAATTTGCGCTTCCACCCATGACAATCCCGCAAGCGCCAGAGGGTAATTCGGGTCCCACTTAAGGGACTCCTCGTAAGCCCCGCGGGCGGCTTCCAGTTTCTTCGGGTCGTCTGGATATTGCAAAAAACCTCGTCCGCGCAAGTACGCGTCATAGGCTTGGGGATTCCCCGTGTAACGACGTTGAATCGCCAGTTGCTCCACCGGGCTGAGCTTCAGGTTAAGCGAATCCGCAATCTTCAGGGCGGTCTGCTCTTGCAATGAGAAGACATCCTTCATCTCGCCGGTGAAGTCGTCGGCCCACGCCTGGAAACCGGTGCTTGCGTCGATCAACTGCACATTGATCCGCACCTGATCGCCAGCCTTGCGCACGTTTCCCTCCAGCAGGTACCGGACGCCCAGAGCTTTCCCGATTTCTGCCGCACTCTTGTCCCCTGTCCTCAATGCGACCACCGACGAATGCGAGGCCACATCAACGCCCCCGATTTTCGACAGCTTCGTCGTGATCTCTTCCGTCATGCCTTCGCTGAAATAAGTGCTGTCAGGACCAGCGCTCAGGTTTTGCAAAGGGAGAACTGCCACCGACGGCTTCGTGGTCACCGTCGCTGCAGGCGCGGCGCGTTTCGTATACCAGATGCCCGCACCAGCCATAATAATCAAAGCCAAGGCGCAAACTGCGCCAAGCAGCAATCCTCGATTGGACCGCGCCGGCGCTGCAGCATCCGTTGTCACCACCGCCGACCTCCCCGACTCGGTCGCGCGCTGGATTCGCTTCAGGTCGGCCCGCATCTCCGCTGCCGATTGGTAGCGGAGCGCCCGGTCCTTTTCGAGCGCCTTGTCGAGCACTCGCTCAAACTCCGCGGGAAGCGCGGCATTCAATCGCGCCACCGAAGCCGGGGCGCGATTCATGATGCCATCGAAAATCACGCCTGTACTGTCACCACGAAACGGCAGCGTGCCCGTCACCATCTCGTAGAGAACCACGCCAAAGGAAAACAGGTCGGTGCGGGCGTCGAGTTCTTTGCCGCGTACCTGCTCGGGCGACATATAGGCGACGGTTCCGAGTGTCGAACCAGGACTGGTGAGATGCTCTTCTGCGATGGCGGTGGCGGTGTTTGCGGATGCGCTCTGGCTGGAAGAACCCGTGAAAGCGACTTTCGCCAGTCCGAAGTCCAAAATCTTGGCGTGCCCGCGTTTCGTCACAAAAATGTTCGCAGGCTTGATGTCTCGGTGAACGATGCTTTGGGAATGCGCGGCATCGAGTCCGTCGGCGATTTGGATGGCGAGCGTAAGTGCCGCCTCGTTGTCCAGAGGCTTTCCCGCAATCGCGTGCTTCAGCGTCACGCCGTCCAGGAATTCCATGGCAATAAATGATTGCTCGCCGTGCTTGCCGATTTCGTAAATCGTGCAGATGTTGGGGTGATTTAGGGCCGACGCAGCGCGAGCCTCCCGCCGAAAGCGTTCCAGCGCCTGTGGGTCTCTCGACAAATCCTCTGGCAGGAACTTGAGCGCCACAAAGCGGCCGAGTTCGGTGTCCTCCGCCTTGTAGACGACACCCATTCCCCCGCCGCCCAGCTTTTCGATCATCCGGTAATGCGATACGGTTTCGCCGATCACCGTGGGATGCCAGCCCCCTTCGGGCGCTTCATATTAAACTATTGCAATCCGATCTTGAAGCAGGTCCATGATCCCTTCCTACAGGCAAGCCTTCAACGCCGGCTTCACCGATGACAAATATGACCGCCTACGCCGCGAACTGGCTGCCCGCTGCGGCATGGAGGTTCCCTTCGCCCTCTGTGAGACTCCCTGCTTTTTCCCAAGCGCACTCGTTCAGCGCATGACAGAAGACGGGAGGGCCCTCATCCGTCAACTTGTCGACAATCCCGAATATCGCGCACGCTCGGAAGCTTCAATCCCCGAGAGATTTCGTGTGCCGGATGAAGCCCCGCATCCCATGTTCGTTCAGGTTGATTTCGGCCTCGTCCGGAACGCCTCTGGACAGCTGGAGCCGAAGCTTGTGGAATTGCAGGCGTTCCCCACTCTTTACGCATATCAACCTGTACTGTCGCAGGCCTATATCGACGTCTTCGGCCTCGACCCGGGGCTGGGGTATTACCTCGATGGGTTGAATGCAGATTCGTATCGGCAACTTCTGAGCGAAGCGATCGTCGCTCGACACGACCCGGAAAACGTGGTGCTCATGGAAGTGCATCCGGAGGAGCAGAAGACGCGGCCGGATTTCCTGCTCACCGAAAAGATGCTTGGGATCAGAACCGTCTGCGTTACTGGGATCGCGAAGCGCGGCCGGCAATTGTTCTACAAACAAAACGGGAGGCAGGTGCCGATCAAGCGCATCTACAACCGCGCCATCGTGGACGAGCTTGAACGCAAGGGTGTAGACCTGCCGTTCGATTTTCGCGCCGACCTCGACGTCGAATGGGCCGGCCATCCGAACTGGTATTTCCGCATCAGTAAGTACTCGATCCCATACCTGAAGCATCCATCGGTGCCGCGCACCTGGTTCCTCGATCAGTTGCCCGAAATTCCGGCGGACCTGGAGAACTTCGTCCTTAAACCTCTCTATTCATTCGCCGGTCTGGGCGTGGTAATTGCGCCATCCAGAAAGGATATCGACGCCATCCCGGCGGCCAGACGCACTGAGTACATCCTGCAGGAACGGATGACCTTCGCCCCGGTCGTTGACACCCCAGAGGGGGCAGCCAAGGTCGAGCTCCGCATCATGTACGTTTGGCTCAGCGAGTTGCGCCCCGTCCTGACGATCGTGCGCATGGGGCGCGGACTCATGATGGGGGTGGACCAGAACAAAGGGAAGCGGTGGGTCGGTTCCTCGGCGGCGCTCATCAGCTAGCTTGCGCGCGGGAAGTGTCGTCGGGCGTCTTACCTCGAGGCAGGCGGATCGCTGCCGGCAAGCACATAGACCATCGTTTTATCGAGCTTGATGTTGGAGTGGATGGAGGTAAGGGCCACGCCTTCGTCCCTGGCCCGCACGGTCTCCACATTTCTCATCAGAACACAGTGCCTTGAGGCATCTGGCAGAGGAACCCCCGTTCTAGATGGAGATATGGGCGAGAAGTGACTCGAACTGTTGTGGACCGTGCTCAGGCCGCCGGACGCGAACCCATCGACACGATCCTCCCCGAGCGTCAACGCGACAGGGTAGTACCAGGCAGTCACATAAGCTCGGATCGAAACGGAGCCGTTTCCCCAGCGGATGGAATCCATGCGAACGCTGAGGCGCGCCGGTTCGGCCGCTGACTTCGCATCGGACTCGACGACGACTCCAGAAAATGTGGCGCCCTCGGGAATCACTCTGCCATTGAGGAATGTCGCCATCATGAGCCGCGCCTCTACCCTGGTCCCGGGGAGTGTCTTACCGGCTATAACATTCTGCCGCATGGTCACGGGGAATTCGTGGGTCCCGAAGGACGCAGGCTGTTGTTGCGCCACCAAAACGGCAGAAACGGTGAGAAGCAGAACTACAAATCCTTTCATGGACGCACGCTAGACCCTCGCTTCTCGGCTAACGCGGCGAGGCCTATACATTTTGTGGGGAAGTGTAGCGCAAAGCAAAGAACGTGGTCACGGATTTTCTGCCCCATCCAAGTCAGGGGCTTGGACAAGAGGCTGACTCGCCCACGATTGCGCTCCGACGGCCAGAAATGGAGGGTTCGACAGAAACGTTTCTGCCGCCGTCATCTCTAGTCTGCTGGACAGGTGAGGGCGGCTGTTCCTACCGCTTCCGGCTCCAGTTTGGCGGTGAAGTGGCGCAGGAAGGGCGCCTCGTACGTCAGCTTCATGCCCTGGATTTTTTCACGGAGGCGCCAGACCTCGAGGATGACTTCGACAACATAATCAATGTGGCTTTGGGTGTAGACGCGTCTGGGAATGGCCAGGCGAACCAAGTCCATTTTAGCGGCGGGCCCGAACATCAAGGTGCCGATTTCCACGGAGCGAATGCCTCCCTGGAGATAGAGTTCGTTTGCCAGAGCCACCGCCGGGAAGTGGTCGGCCGCGACGTGCGGGAGAAACGCGCGCGCGTCGAGATAGATGGCATGGCCTCCAGGAGGCTGAACGATGGGAACACCCTGCGCGGAGATGTGGTTGCCGAGGTATGCGGTGGAGGCAATGCGGTAGCGGAGATAGTCCTCGTGCAGGGCCTCCTGGATGCCGACCGCGATAGCTTCCAAATCGCGGCCAGCCAGGCCGCCATAGGTGGGGTAACCTTCGGTAAGGATGAGGAGATTTTTCTCCTGCTGGGCGAGCAGGTCGTCGTTCGTGCAAAGGAAGCCGCCGATGTTGGCCATGCCATCCTTCTTGGCAGACATCGTGCAACCGTCGCCGTAACGGAACATCTCCTGGGCAATCTGTTTGGGAGACTTGTTCTCGTAGCCTTTCTCCCGGAGTTTGATGAAGTAGGAATTCTCGGCGAAGCGGCAGGCATCGAAATACAGCGGAATCTTATGCCGGCGGCAAATTTCGCTCACGCCTCTGACGTTTTCCATGGAAACGGGCTGGCCGCCTCCGGAATTGTTGGTGATGGTGAGCATGACCAGCGGGACGCGATCGCGGCCTGCCTTGGCGATCAGCGTTTCAAGAGCGGCAACATCCATGTTCCCCTTGAATGGGTGGCTGAAGCTGGGCTGGCGGCCTTCGGGGATAACGAGATCAACGGCTTCCGCACCGACGAACTCCACATTGGCGCGCGTGGTATCAAAATGGGTGTTATTGGGGACAATATCGCCCTTCTTGCAGGCGCAACTGAAAAGGATTCGTTCGGCCGCGCGGCCCTGATGAGTAGGAATGACGTGGCGATAACCGAAGATGTCCTCAATAGAAGAGCGAAACTGATCGAAGCTGCGGCTGCCGGCATAACTCTCGTCGCCTTCCATGATGGCGGCCCATTGCTGGGTCGACATCGCCCCAGTGCCGGAATCCGTGAGCAGGTCGATCAGGACGTCATCCGCCGGTAGGAGAAAGAGATTGTAGTAGGCATCGCGGAGATGCTGTTCGCGCTCAGCGCGGGTTGTCCAGCGGATAGGTTCGACACTCTTGATGCGAAACGGTTCAATGATTGTGCGGGGCATGGGAATCGTTTTTATTTTAGCGCGCGGGCGGGAATTTAGAACGTGATGCCGGCACGCCTGTGTCTGGAACCCTGAGAGACGGTCGTCGGTCATCAGCCGTCGGTCGTGAGGAAGGCCGCGATGGGCGCACTGGGCTGTGCAACTCAGACTTCGGAAACCCGGGATAGCGCGCTCCACAGATAGGCGCGGAACCTGAGGCAGCCTGGTCACGCTGGCGATGAAAAGTGGCACAACCGCACTACTTCTACTAGTATGACCGCGGCGGACTGCCGCGAAGATGAGAGGCGACGGTTTGGGGGTAACAGGGAGGATGTCGATCTATTCGATAGTTTTGATTCTGGTTGCGGCGATCCTGTTGGTGGCGGCCGGGATTGTCAAGTTTACGATGCGGAGGAAACATCCAGCCAAGGCATGCGCCCAGTGCGGAGAACCTTCTTCCCACGGATACGCGAAGCAGGCAGAGACGGAACGAGACGACCTTGTTCCTCTGTGCGTCAACTGCCTGATCCGGCGATTGGACGATGACTACAGGCGCTACCAGGGACAAGCAGTGGTGATCCAGCCGGTGGCCGAGCTTCCCTGCTATGTTTTCCGGCCGAAGACAGCGTGGGGGGAGGCCGTGAGGGCGGACCTGGACTTCATCCTTTCAGGATTGCAGACGCATTGTCATACCTGTGGACAAAAGGCGCGATATGCGTGGGTGAACGCGTTGGAGCCGGGTCCGGTAACGAGGCTCCCGGAGCTAGGCATCAAACAGGCGCTGCTGATCGGTGCGAAAGGCCCGCCGGTTTCATTGTGCCCAAGATGCACGGTGACGCGACTGGCGCACAGTCTGACTGCACAGGAGGGTGGATATCTGGAGATTTGCGGGCCGCGCGGAGGCGAAGATGGGTTGGTAAGCGGGATGGGATATTAGAGCCCGATTCGCTACCTCACTGCCGGGATTTGGTGGACCTGGTCGGGATCGAACCGACGACCTCTTCCATGCCATGGAAGCGCGCTCCCAGCTGCGCCACAGGCCCACACCAGCAAGCGAGCCGAACGTGCATAAAGCACCGCAAAAGCAGTTCGCACGGCTCGCCCGGATCCCTCGCGGCGAAAAGACGTCCGCTCGGGATGACAAGCTAACCAGTTATTCTCGCCCAGCTTCCTTCCGGCGTCAAACTCAACTAGGATATGGGGGCAAAGCAGCGAACATTTATTCAGGAGCCCATCTTGAATCTGCCCAATCAAACCGCTCGAATGTGGTCGAGCCACCAGCCATCGGTCGTCAGCTTTCAGCGATCAGCCGTCAGTTGCCAGCAAGGACCGCGTCTGCGGTCGACGACGATTTCGTACCGCCTGGCTGCCATCGCGATATTGGTCCTCGCGACTCTGGCGGCCGCGCAGGCGCCAGACACATCTTCACCGCAAGCGACCCCGCCGCCCGTACCGTATGCATCGGTAAATGAGATGAATGGCATCGTGGGGCAATTGAATCAGACCTCGACTGCGATCCAGACCGATCTGACGAAAATGCGGATTGAGCGCTGGAAGACCGACGGATCGACGAAGCGGCAGACGCAGGGGAACGTGGAGTCGCTGCAACGCAATTTGCAGTCGGCGTTGCCGGAGATCATCGCGGCGGTCAACAAGTCGCCCGAGGACATGGCGGCGAGTTTCAAGCTCTATCGGAATCTCGATGCGCTCTACGACGTGTTTGGATCGGTGGTGGAATCGGCGGGCGCTTTTGGAACAAAGGATGAATTCCAGAGCTTGAGCAACGATTTCAGCGGCCTCGAAAAGGCTCGTCACGACATGGGCGATCGGATGCAGAAGCTGGCCGGCGCAAAAGAGGACGAACTGGCCAGATTGCGAACGCAGGTGAAGACGCTGACGGCGGCTCCGCCCCCGCCTCCAAAGAAAATTGTGGTGGATGACACGGAGCCTCCTAAGAAGCCCGCTCCGAAGAAGAAACCCGCTGCCAAGCCGGGTACTACGCCGGCGACGCCCAACTCAACCACGCCCGCAAAGAAGCCGGGCACGCCGGCAAAACCTGTTGACAGTCCGACTCCGCCGCCGAGTCAGTAAATCGTACGAAGCCGGAGTGTTTGGTTTTTTGAGCGACAACGC
>Ga0335080_10007988_pt1 | contig 11009 bp, 10 predicted proteins | sample Lox_Sample_34_FD_206720 | JGI IMG/M metagenome (GOLD analysis project Ga0335080, IMG submission 206720) | Soil microbial communities from Loxahatchee National Wildlife Refuge, Florida, United States - Lox_Sample_3.4 | ecosystem: Environmental > Terrestrial > Soil > Wetlands | place: USA...
CGCGCTTGACGGTGATCCGGTAGTAGCCGGCGTCAGGGGGCCCGGAGAGGGAGTATGGACGACTCGCCGCGCCGGTCGGTGCCAGCGCAGCACCCAACGACGATGCTCACCCGATCCACTCAATTCCTACACCCGGTCCGCGGAGGCAGATACCCGATCAGCGAGCCGTGTAACGCTCCCCGGCGCGCCAGAACACCGCTGGTTGCGGCGTTCGTCGCGGCCTGAAATCTCCGCTGGTCTCAGAGACGGCCGTGGAGCATCGTGCCGCGGCATCGCAGCCGGCCGACTCCGTGCTCCTAGCCAATCTCGCTACTCGGCGCGATCCGCGGCCCAAGGCAAACCAGCAGGCCGGGCTCGCACCGGCCATCGTCCCGTCGCCGAAGCAGTCGCAGGCCAAAGGCCGGAGCCGCGGTGAAGGCGATCGCAGGCCCTGACGACGTCCGTGCTTGGAGAGGGAGACGTCACGCGGTTCGAGCCGTCTCGCGCGGGCTGCTCACGCCCACCACTTAGAGTCAGCGGCCCGTGCGCTTGCGACGGTCCGATGCCAAGATCGCCGTTGTCAGGGGCGTGGCGTTCTCGCGGGCCTGCGCCTCGGTGGTGCAGCGTCGCGGCTCGCTCCGGCGGCTATGAGCCATGTCAGACGCAGCCCAGCAGCACCGTGACGAGGACGATTATCAATCCAGCCACCAGCAGGGCAACCGCCACTATCGGCCGTTTCCGTGCCTATCCGGAGATCCGGATTCCTCTTGATACTGCTCCGCCGGACCAGGCCGTTGGCCGCCTCGCGACAGGGGTAGGCGTCCGCGGTGAGCCCTCGAGTGCTGAGCGTGTATGGACTTCAGAAGGGGTCTTTCGCTGCTGAGGCTAGGAGGCACTCACTCGAGCGCTCAGGCGAGTCCGGTCGACGTGCTGCCGGCCGCGTTGCCAACGGCCGATTGGCATTCGGTCACTTGACGCGGGGCGAGCTCGACGCAGACCGCGAGGCTCGGAGCTACACGATCGGGATCACGGTATGCAGCCCAATGGTGGCCGCGGCGTGGTCCCGGCGTTCGGAGAAGTGGATGCACCGTGCTAGGCGGAACCGTCGGTGAGTGCGAGACCGCGGCGTGTCAGGACGTCCCTGAGAAGGCGAAGGCGATCGGTCATGATGCCGTCTACCCCGAGATCGAGTAGTTGGTTGATCGTCGTCTCCTCGTTGATCGTCCATACGTGGACCGGCAGGCCCGCTTGGTGCGCGGCCGCGATGAACCGCTGTGTCACGATTGGAATCGGCCCTCGCCTGATCGGCACCTGGATGCAGTCGGCGCCAACCCGATGCATCAGGCCGCTCGCCGCGGTCAGGCGGGCCAATGCAACCGCTTGAGGCCCCATCGAGGTGCACGCCCGCCCGCAGCCGAGCTTACGAATCCGAGCCAGGCGGCGGTCGGAGAAGGATCCAATGCACACGCGCTCCCAGGCGCCGACTCGGTCTAGAAGCGCCGCGAGGGGCCCCACGCATGCATCCGACTTGGGGTCGATGTTGACGCGGGCGTCGGGCCAGCGCGCAAGGATCGCTTCGAGCCGCGGAACGCGAATCCCGCAAGCGCGGAACGGGAACGTCCGCCCACGATCGGGAGAAAACGTGTGACCGGCGTCGGCGGCTTCCACCTCAGCGATGCCGAGGTCGGCGATCGCGCCGGTGCGATCTGTGACCCTGTCGAGGCGCGCGTCATGAAAGGCGACCAGGACGCCGTCGCGCGTGAGATGGACATCGGTCTCGAGGTACCTGTATCCAAGAGCTACTGCGATCTCGAAGGCCGCGAGCGTGTTCTCGGGCGCCTCACCAGCACCACCTCGGTGGGCGAACGCGATCGGTCCAGGCTCGACGAGGAACGGGTGCACGTCTCCTCGCACAGGATCCCAGCTTCACTCACAACCGTGACCGCGCTGGTCTCGCCTAGAAGAAGCAGCCCCGACGTGGCGTGACCGACGGGTCAGCGAGTCCGCAATCAAACGCTGGCAGCAATAGCGTTGATGGCGACCTCGCTGCTTCACCAGGACTAAGCGACATTTCCAGGCGCGTCCTGCCGGGTGCTATCGCGCCGACCGAATCGACGGCCCCCAACTCCGATCCGACGCCGTCGGCGGGCCGCGCAACCGCCTCCGGGCGGGGACGTCGAGCTAGGGGGAGCCGCCGCGTAGTAGCTCGCGCCAGCGCGCAGCATCAACTCGCGCCGGGGGACTGGTCTCGACGAAATCGATCATCACGCGGATGAATCGAAGCGGATCGTCGAGGTGCGGGAAGTGGCCCGCGCCGGGAAACACCTCCAGCCGGCTGCCGGGGACGAGCTCGTGGGCCGCGCGCCCATGCGCGACCGGGATGATCGGGTCGCGTTCCCCCCACACGATCATAAATGGGATTGACTGGGCGAGGTACATGCGATCGGTCGCGTCGACCCGCTGGCCGCGGACGTCGACGATCGGCCTCAACGTGTGCAGGAACGCCGCGCGCGCGTCACCATCCGACAACGACGCATGACCGCGCAGTACCTCCCCGAGGTCGGCGTGGACACGCAGCCCGACGCGGCCGAGCAGACCACCGACGCGCCGGCCGACCCCGAGGACCCGCTCGTTGACCAGCAATGGCAGCACCAGCTCAGAGCCCGGAAGGCTGGCAGCCCGCAACAGCACGCTGATCTCCCGGCCCAGGCCGCCGCTGCTCACCAGCACCAGCCGCTCGCACTGCTCGGGGAACAAATAGGCGAGCTGCATCGCCACGCCGCCCCCCAGCGAGTGCCCCACAATTGTCGCCCGCTCGTGCCCCAGCGCAGTCAGCAGATCACGGATCCCGGCCGCGTAGGCGCCCAACGAATAATCCCCCCGAGGCTTGGCCGACTCGCCATGACCAATCAAATCCGGAGCGATCACCGTGAAATGCTCAGCCAGGGCGGGGAGTACGTACGCCCAGGTGGCCGAGGTCGACGTGATCCCGTGGATCAGCACCAGCACCGGGCCGCTGCCCGCCGACCGGTAGAACACGCGGTGCCCATGCAGAACGATCTCGCAAAGCCCCTCATCCCCCGATTCGGTCACCGGCACCCTCAACGCCGGCGGTCGCGCCGAACCCGCCTCGATCCCACCGCTCGCATCGGCTCTTGACATGGAATCATCCACGGGGTCAGCCGCAGTCTAACTCCGCAGCCGCCCCCCAGAACCTCGCACCGATCCCTGCCCCCGGCCCAACAATTCGCACGCGCGCCGGCCGGGGCTTAATGTGGCAGGACCGGACTTCGGAGGCGCATAGGAACAAAGCATCGGCTCGTGGCGCGGAGGGCGCGGGACGATGGCTACTCCTTCAGGCGCCACGGAGCGCATGACTCGGCGACCCGGCGCGAGCGCATTTGCTTGCCGGGACTAGCCCGTCGCGCGGCCGCCGCCGACGCGCTTCGGCCACCCGGGAGCGCCGTGCTCTCATCACTCGGACAATCGGATTCGTGTTCTCTGTGGCGAAAGACTGGCGTCGCAAAGGCGGCGACCCAGCGATGGCCCCGATCACGGCTGGCGGCGTGATCGCTTTGCGTACGAACGTGGTCGCCCGCAGTTATCGAGCGTTGAGATCACGGCGCACCGTGTCGCGGTCGAAGCCTGCGCCCTCGAGCTGGCGCACGATCATGCCGACGTGCTTCTGGCTGAGGTTCTGTCTCCCGTGCCCAGGAACCGTGATCACAACGCCGGATTCGTGGCGGAAGCGCCGATGGCTCGTTGCCTTGCCGCCGAGTTCGGTAAAGCCGTGATCGACTAGCCAGGCTGTGAGCGCTCTGCGGGTTACCGTGCTCATCGGCGAATTCTCGGACGTGGCCTGTCACGACGCGTCGCTCCGTCCCTTCCGCAGGAGGAGGACCGTCGGACCCGGGTTTGCGCGTCCCCGCGGGAGAAACCGGCAGTCGTGGCGTTCGCGACGAGACGCTCGGTCCTCGTCCCACGCTGGCGCGACATGACGGGCCGCCGTGCTTGTGCAGCTCCTGGCTGGCGGCGGTCGACCCGCGGGCGCGAGGCAGGAGCCGGGATTGTGGCCCAGCCACAATCCCGGGCCCTCGGGCTCGGTGCGGGCCGCGGCAGGAGCACTCCGCTCGTCTGGCCGCACGTGTTCGGCCGGCATGGTCAGCATTCGTGCTCATGGCGAGCCCGTCTCAACGCGGCCGGGCCCGATGGGGACCGCGCGCACGCGTGAAGCAGGAGCGCCGTGACGGTTATCGCGCCCGGCGCTTGCCCGCACCACGACCGCGCCGGCCGGGACCCGGAGTAACGATCACGCCGTCGGCTGGGTACACGATCGACTCGTGCTGCTCATCCCAGCGCACGCGGTAATGCTCGTGTCCTTCGCGGCCAAGCACCTCGATGATCTCTCCTCGGCGCGACGCCTGGCCGTGCACGCCATGAGGCTCAATCCAGTCACCTACGCGGCCGCCGGCTTCAAGGGACTTATTCGGCATCAGTTCACCTCCTTTGACGCCATCAAACCGCTCGGCCCCCCAGCTCGGCATCCGTGACCGCGCGAAGCCCGCTGCGGTGATCTACGGATGTGCGCCCGCGAGCGCAGAAGCAATCGTTCCGGATCAGGGCTGCGATCAGCGCCGTGCCAGCGACAATCAGCCGACTCGGAGCATGCAGCCGCCACGGTTCTCGCGATCCCTTTCGCCGACGAGGCGCTTCGCACCGCGCTATCGCTAAGGCGCGACATTCCAGGCGTCAGCTCAGCCCTCGCCCGGCTTGTACTCGGCCCAGTAGGGAGTCGCGGACAGCCGGCGGCTCGGATGAGCGCAACCGAAGCTGCACCAGTCGTCGCGTATCGTCGCGTGACCCGAAGGTCCAAGCCGAGTCATCGCGGCATGCTGGGGACGATCGGGCCTCGATTCAGCCGTGTGACTGCAAAGATCGCGGAATGCCTGGATCAACCGCCTCCGCGGCCAGCGTCGCGGCCGCCTACTTTGACGCTTGGAAGAGCAACGACATCGAGCTGGTAGTTCCGTTGATGCATGACGATGTCGCTTTCGATGGTGCCCTGGGATCGACGCGGGGTGTCGACGAGACGATCGCGGGGCTCGGCCGCATGTTCGCCATGACTGAGCACGTCGAGGTGCCCTACCGCTGGGTCGACGGTCCCGACGTCCTCACATGGTTTGCGCTCCGTACCGAGACGGCAGGGCCCCTCGCGATCGTGAACTGGAGTCACGTCGAAGCGGGCCGCATCACCTGGATCCGTGTGACCTTCGACCCCCGCCCGCTTCTGTCATGAGCCGACCGCGGCGGGCACCTGCAAGCGCCCCGCTTTTCGACAGTGCATGACCACCCAGGTCGGCCTCTCGCCTCGGGCCAAGCAATGGGCACTGGGTAGGCGCCCCGGCGGACTACGGTACCTCGGCGGGTTAGTTGCTTCGCCGGCGGCCGATGGGTCGGGAAATCGGAGCCTCAAACGTCAGGGCGCTTCGCGCCGCACGTAGGCCTTTGCACAACTCCGCGAAAAGCCCGCATTCGGAGCCGCAGTTTTCCCGCATGACGCGGCCCTGCGCGCAGCGTAGTGTCCGGTCCAATATGCGCCTGCCAATTCGATCCGAGGCTGAAGCGGTGCGGTTTGTGTTGGCGGGTGCGGCGGTCATCGTCGTCTCGGTACTGCTGGGCTGGCTGGCAAGGCCGCTGGTTGGTGTCGCGTTCTTCGTCGTGGCGGTTATCGTCGGCGCGATCGCTTATGTACGCGCGCCTAACCCCGATCACCGCACGCCGTTCGCAGACGCCGGGAGTGAGCCTCATCCGCACGGCGGCGCGCCCGGTAAGCGCCATGTCGTGGTGATCGCCAATCAGGCGCTGTCCGGCCACGAGCTGCGCCAACGGCTCACGGAGATGGGCGAGCCTCTAGAGCTTGATGTGCTCGCTCCAGTGCTCACCTCGCACCTGCACTACGCCGTATCGGACGTCGACAGCGAACTCGCCGAGGCGCGCAAGCGGCTCGACCAATCGCTGGCATGGGCCCGCCAGAGCGGGTTTGTCGCACGTGGGGAAGTCGGCGATCCGAATCCGACCACCGCGATCGAGGATGAGCTTCGCGACTTCGGGGCCGATGCGGTCGTCGTCGTGACCCATCCGCACGAGCTCGCGACCTGGCAGGAGCGGGGCGAGCTTGAGCGTCTGCGGCGCGAATTGCATGTCCCCGTCGAACACGTCATGGTTGGCGCTGGCAGCGGCGACAACTAGGCCAAGCTCGGTCAGAGCTCTTGCGAGCACATCGTCTTTCCAGGACATCGTTGTCGGCGCGGACGAGCGCGGAGATGAGATGCCGGGGGGATGCCGCGCGGCGGACTTGCGTGTCCTCAATCAAGAGAAGGAGGATGAGAATGGCTGAAAGCGTGTATCGCGTTACTGAGTTGATCGGCGTCAGTACCGAATCGTGGGAGGCAGCTGCCCGCAACGCGATCGAGACCGCCGCGATGACCGTGAGGGACCTCCGTATTGCCGAGGCTCACCGCTTCGATGTCACGATCGAGAACGGCACCGTCAAGAGCTACCGTGTGCGCCTTGATGTGTCGTTCAAGTACGAACCGGACGTCACTGGGTCGCAAGCTGCTCAGGCGGAGGAATGGGAGCACACCCGCCACGAGCTGCAATAACCAGGCCACGTGCCCGTTCGCCGCTGAGAGTCATGGCTTGGGCAACGGCTCTGAGTGTGGGTCTTCGCCCACCGGCATTAGCGCGACCGCCACCGGCGGCACTGCCGATGTTTCTTGTAAAGCAGCCACGGCCACGGCGTGGTCCCTTCAGGCGTGATCCAACAGCGCGCCCTCCACGGCTCGCGCGGCTCCTTGCATGCGCTGGCGGTGGGCCGAGCTGACGATCGCTTCCATGGATTCCTCGGCCTTTCGCTTGCCATCGCTTCGACGACATCTGAATCGCGCCGATCGTCGCGGCCCGGGGCGGGCCGCACGATTGCATTCGCACCGGCCGGCCTTCAGAGGCGCCGCTGAGTGCGCTTGCGCAATGCCGCGATCTCGATCGCCAGCTCCGCCGCCTCCCCGACCTGTTCTCCCACCGCCGTCGCGCCCCCGGCCGGCAGACGCGCCCGAAGCCGTTTGTTGTACGGAGTTGTTGTACAACGACGTGAATCGGTCAATTGGCAAGATCCTGGCAACAAAAAACCCCGCGATTTGCGGGGCTTCTGTACAAGCGGCTGAAGGGACTCGAACCCTCGACCTTCTGCATGGCAAGCAGACGCTCTAGCCAACTGAGCTACAGCCGCGTCGTTTGGAAGGGCGGATTATAGAGCCGGGGCGCTAGCCGGACCGGGCGATGAAGCTGACGTCGTCGGGGTTGATGAGGTCCGGAACGGTCCAGCCGTCAAGGTCGTACTCGTTCATGCACTGCTCGGCGAAGCCCTTGTAGCGGTCGGTCTGGCCGGAGCCGGTGGCGGCGAACAGGACCTCCATGCGGATGTTCTCGGCGTTGCCGCTGTAGTTGCGCTCGTAGAGTTCGTGGCGGCCGCCGAACTCGCTGCCCATGGCGTCCCAGAGGAGCTTCATGAGCTTCACGCGCTCGACCGCGTCGATGCCGTTCGAGCCGCGGACGTAGCGGTCGAGGTACTTGCGAATCTCCGGGTTCTTGAAGTCCCGGGCGTTCGAGTTGATGTAGATCAGGCCGCTCGCGACGGTCTGCTCGATGATCTCCTTGACCCTGGGATAGCCGATGGTCGAGAACAGGCGGTAGGCCATGGCGTAGTCCATGTTGGGCAGGAGCGCGCCCTCCTTCCAGGGCTGGGGCTCGCGGGCCATGGCGCTGGCCAGGCCCCACAGCAGGTTGCGCCAGGCGAGCACCTCGCCGACCTGAGCCTGGACGCCACGGAAGTCCTTCGTCCCGGTCGCCTCGACCGCCTTGAGCAGCAGGCCCCCGATGAAGTCGAGCTTGACGGCGAGGCGGATGCAGCCGTGGAAGCAGAAGCGTGGGATGAAGCCCGTATGGGGGAAGAAGTTGTTGGCTTTCTCGATGTCGCCGTACACGAACACGTTCTCCCACGGCACGAGCACGCGGTCGAAGATGAAGATCGAGTCGTTCTCGTCGAGCCGGCTCGACAGGGGGTAGTCGAACGGGCTGCCCATGACCTCGGCGGTCATCTCGTAGGACGGCCGGCAGATCAATTTCACTCCTGGCGTGCCCATCGATACGGCGCACACGAGTGCATATTCCTTCTGCTGCAGCGGGATCGGCCCGTAGTGGGCGATGAAGTTGTAGTGAGTGAGCGCTGAGCCAGTCGCGACGACCTTGGCGCCACTCACCACAAGGCCGTCGTCGCGCTCCTCCTCGACGTGCATGAACACATCGCTCACCTCGTCGGGCGGGCGGTTGCGATCCACGGGCGGATGGATGATCGCGTGATTCCAGTACAGGACGCGTTCCTGCGCGTCGCGGTACCAGCGCCTGGCGTTGTCCTGGTAGGGGTGGTAGAAGTCGGCGTTGGCCCCGAGGGTGGCGAGGAACGCCGCCTTGTAATCGGGGCTGCGCCCGAGCCAGCCGTACCCGATCCGGGCCCATTCCGCGATCGCCTCGAGATCGCCCACGCAGTCCTCCACGCTGCGCGGATAGCGGAAGAACTTGTGGGTCACACCGTTCGATCCGGTGTCGGTCGCGGTGGTGATGACCTCGCGCCGTCCAGGCTCGCGGAGCGCGTCGTACAGGCGCGCGATCGAACGCGCGGTGTTCCGGAACGCGGGGTGGGTGGTGACGTCCTGAACCCGCTCCCCGTAGACGTAGACCTCGCGGCCGTCGCGGATGCTCTCCAGATACTCCTCTCCGGTGAATGGTTCGGTTGTCCTGGGGGTGCTGTCGAGCATCGGATCCACGGCTCCTCGCTAGGCGGTTTCTGTCAGACCGATCCTTCCATGCCGGGAGATCGATCGGCAACCGCCAATCCGAACGGGCTTCCCTCGGTGTCCTTGCAGATCGCCCAGCGAGCCCCGGGATGGATCACCGTTCCGCCGAGTGCCTTGACCTTCTCGATCGCCGCTTCGACGTCGCTGACCTCGAAGTACGGGAGCGAGAACGAGTCGCCCGGCCCGCGGCCGCGTTCGTGCACCCCGATCATCGGGGTCACGCCCGGCGTCTGCCAGCCCTCGCCCTGCCCCGGTGCGCGATCCTCGAGTGGGGCGTCGAGCAACCCCGACCAGAAGCGGCGGGCCCGCTCGGGATCGTCAGCGGGAAACTCGAGCAGCGACAGGAAGGCGCGCAATCCAGGAGCCATTCTCTCAGCCCGACCCGCCCGGCACGATGCGATAGATCGCGCCGGTCTGATCGTCGCTGACGTACAGCGCGCCGTCGGGACCGGGCACTGCGTCGACGGATCGGCCCCAGCGTGAGCCGTTCGAGGCCTGGAACCCTCCCACGAGGGTGATCGCGCTCCCGAGCGTGCGCGCGCTCGCGTCCCAAGGCAGCCACAGGACGGCCGGTGGGCGCGGCGGATGACGGTCCCAGGATCCGTGCACAGCCACGACCGCGCCGTTCTTCCACGGCGTGGGCAGCGCGCTCCCGGTCAGGAAGTGGAATCCGAGGGGGGCGCTGTGCGCCGGAATCCCTCGATCGATCCGTGGCAGCTTGGCGCAATCCAGTTGTCGCCCGCCGGCGTTCGTCTGGACATCGGCGTCGAATCGCATGTCGCCGTAGTCCTCGGCCGTGCCGGCGACGCCGGGGTGGACGTCGGGATCGGGATCGCAGAACGGCCAGCCGAGGTTTCGGCCTGGGGTCAGGCGCGCCAGCTCATCGGGCGGGTGGTTGTTGACGTATGACCCCATCACCTGGCCGTACGCGTCGGACGCCCCGCCGTAGGCGCGATGGAACGGGTAGGCGATATCGTCGCGCTGGTTGACCGCGGTCCAGAGGGTGCCGTCGGGAGCGAATGCCAAGCCGTCACCGTTGCGGATCCCGGTCGCGAACACCCGGGTGCGCTTGTCCGCCGGGTGGTAGGCGAGTACGGAGGCGCGCGGGACGCCGCCGCGGCCCGGGGCGCTGGCGTTTGTCGCGCTGCCGATGTCAACGTAGACCGTGTGGTCGGAGCCGACGACCACGTTCTTCAGCGGGTGAGCGCCGTCGCCGGGAAGGTTGGGCATCACGACCGTGCGCGCGCCGACGCGGTGGCCGCGCCACACGTACCGGTCGACCTGGTCGGACTCGGCGACGTACAGCACCTCGTGGCCGCCCAGCCGATCGAACGCCATGCCCTGGGGACTGGTCAGGCCGGAGACGAGGGTGCGTGCGACGGGCGGCTGTCCGCGGCGAGCACGCGGCACCAGCTCGGTGATCGTGCCCGCGGTCGGCTGGCTCACGAGCAGATCGCCCTCGGGCGTCCACGCCTCGAGGCGCGCGCCGGACACGAGCGCCCACACTTCGGCCTTCCAACCGCGCGGCAGCGTCATCGTGGGCCGCGAGCCGTACGCTCGATTCATCGCCGGAACCTGCACCGCCACGTGTGCGAATCCGGCGCGGGCGGCGGCACTGGCTGTGACGCGCGCGGCTGCGTCGGTCGCGACCTCGGTGCCTCCACTGCCGCATCCGGCCAGCAGCAGAGCCGCCAGGACCGCCAGGACGCCGGGAGCTGAAATCAGTCGCGGACCGAATCGCATCTCGCCTCAGTTCAGCACAGGACGTCCGGGCTGCGCGAAGATCACCCGATGACCACGCGCGCGGCAGTGACCGAATGGTTGGCCGAGTACGAACGGGCCTGGCGGACGGCGGGAACCCGCGGCCTCGACCAGTTATTCACCCCAGACGCCAGCTACCAGCTCGATCCATACGAGCCGCCGATCGAAGGCCTCCGGCAGATCGCGGCGATGTGGGAGCGCGAGCGCGAGGGTCCCGACGAGCACTTCACGATGGACAGCGCGATCGTGGCGCTCGACGGCGATACCGCGGTCGTCCGCCTCGAGGTCCGCTACAAGGACCCTCCTCCGCGGGAGTACCGCGACCTGTGGATTCTCGAGTTCGACCCGGCGGGTCGA
>Ga0335080_10007989_pt1 | contig 11009 bp, 10 predicted proteins | sample Lox_Sample_34_FD_206720 | JGI IMG/M metagenome (GOLD analysis project Ga0335080, IMG submission 206720) | Soil microbial communities from Loxahatchee National Wildlife Refuge, Florida, United States - Lox_Sample_3.4 | ecosystem: Environmental > Terrestrial > Soil > Wetlands | place: USA...
TGCCTTTTACTCAGCATCCTAACTTCCACTCCCCGAGTTTTGAGACAGCCTCCGTGGGGAGAGGGTGGACCGCGGCCAGCGTCCTTGCGAACTGGCGCGGGACGGGTGAGGGGTCTGTTTATTAGTTACAGAGGCTGAATCGAGGGCCTGCCGGACCTTGCGTGCAAATCCTTCCGGATCTTCCAATACCTCTGCATTCGGAAAGCGCAGCAACCTGATGCCGAGTGCTCGCAGTTGATCCTCTTTCCCGGCGTCTCGCCGCATTTGGCTCGGCTGCGAGTGCACTCCCCCGTCCAGCTCGAGGGCCAGGCGACGCTCGAAACAGTAGAAATCAAGAACCCAGGACCCGACGGAAAACTGGCGCCGGAATTTCGCGCCGACACGCCGCCCGCGGAGCAGGTACCAAGCGACCTTTTCAGCTCGGGTGGGCTAACGGCGCAAGACTCGGGCGCGTTCGGTGGGGACTGGCGCCGGTGGAGTATAGCAGGTGACTAGGGCGAACGAAGCCACCCCTCATCCGGCTTCGTACCTGAGCCACCTTCTCCCCACGGGAGAAGGGACCACCGGCTAGCCGGCGCTTCGTCCCTCAGCCACTCTCTTCCTACGTGAGAAGGCCCCCCCCTCCCATCGCCGAACTGAATTTACCCCTGCGCTACCCATTCGGGCGCGGCTATTCGGTCGGCTGGAGTTGGGGTAAGATGTTTGAGGATCGCTGCGAGGCGCTGGTTTATGGGGATCGGTACAGTTCTCAGGAGTCGCAAGGCATTTCGTCCGGCTTCAAGGGGGGAAGCCGCCCTCTCGGGCTGCTACCTCCGGATCGGGGTGCTGGTGCTGGCCGCGGCGATTGCCACGTCAGTTCCCATGCGCACCCCGGCGCAGGATACCACGCAGCCCTCGACGCCTGCCACGCAAGAGGAGACTCCCACCGCCCCAAAGGGCCTGCGGGTTCGCGTGGAAGTTGTGAACGTGCCCGTATCCGTTCTCAACAAGCGCGGGTTGCCGGTCATCGATCTAACCCGAGACAACTTCCAGGTGTACGAAGACGGCGTACTGCAGAATATCAAATACTTCAATCGCGAGACGCAGCAGCCGCTGCGCATTGGCATTGTCCTTGACACCAGTAACAGCGCGCGCCGCCAGCTCTCGTTTGAAAAAGACGCCGCCAGCGAGTTCCTCTACAACATGCTGCGTGGCGGCAGCAAGAACCAGGCATTTCTGCAGACGTTCGACGCCACGAGTTCCATCGTCCAGGACTTCACGCCAGATGCCGACCTGCTGAACGAGAAGATCCAGGAGCTGAAATCCGGGGGCGGCAAGGCCTTGTACGACGCCATCTACTTTGCCTGCCGCGAGAAGATGATGAAAGCCGGGCGGCCCGAGGAGACGCGGCGCGTGCTGCTGGTAATCAGCGACGGCTTGGATGTGCAGAGCCAGCATACGCTGGATGAGGCGGTTTCCATGGCCCGTCGCGCGGAGACCATGATCTATACGATCAGCATTGCTGCGTACGGCTACTCGAACCCGGGAGACAAACTGCTGGAATTGTTGGCACATGACACCGGCGGCGCGCCGTCATTCCCCTTGCGCTACGCGCCCGGTGCGGATTTGGGGACCGGGTACCTTTCGCACGGGCAGATTGGCGAGACGTCGCAGAACAAGGGCTTGGGAGCCGAGACGGGCGCGTTTTCGGCAGAGCGGATGGTCCGCATCGCCGATTCGCTGGAATCGATTGGCCACGAACTGAACGAGCAGTATGAGCTCGGCTACACACCCACGCGCACCGCTCTGGACGGCACGTATCGATCCATTAAGGTCGTTGTCGACCGGCGCGGAGCATCGCTGCGCTGCAAACCCGGCTACTTCGCGGCGGCGGAATAGACGATCGTTTCGACCTACTTTCCCAGTTGAGCCAAACTAAGATCTGTGTAGCATCGACTGAAGCCGCGGAGCCACGGCAGAGAGTTGCCCATGGCGCAAGCGATGGGATCAGATGCCGAGTATTCTTGGTCGTGAGCGCCGGAAGGGGCGACGGAAGCGTCGAGGCCTCTGTCGCCCCTACCCGGGGCTGAGCGAGGGACGTCGGGCGGCATTTGTCCCACGGGTGACGCCATGGGCTACTCTCTTTCGGCCCTCCGGGCCTTAGGTGTAGTCCAAAGGACCACATGAACTCCGCACTTGAACTTCTGAGCGGGCTGCAGCAATGCCGCATCGTCGACCTCAGTCAGACACTGGAAGAGCACATGCCGCACTTCCCTACGCACTCGAAGTTCTTCCACAATCTCTGGGGTTCCTACTGGCATGGTGGCCGTTCGCTCAGCTACCAACTCGTGATGCACGAGCACAACGGCACACACGTCGATGCTCCCGCGCATTTCGTGAGCGACGCCAAGCCCGAGGCTCACGTGACGATCGAAGAAATACCGCTGGGGCGGCTGCTGGGACGCGGCGTGCACCTCGACTGCCGTGGAATGGAGCCTGGCCAATATGTTACGAAGGAGAAGCCTGCGGATTGGGAAACCGCGCACGGTCCGCTGGCAGCCGGCGACATCCTCCTATTTGATTTTGGCTGGTCTGCCCGCTGGGGCTTGCGTCCGCACGACGAGAACTACACCGCCGACTGGCCCGGCGTCGCAATGGATGCCGCCGAATATCTGATCGCGAAAAAGGTGGCAGCAATTGGAGTTGATACGCTGTCACCCGACCCGCCCGCCGCACTCCGCACAAAACCTATCCATCCCGTGGTGCTCGAAAACCAGGTGCTCATCATCGAGAACCTCTGCAATCTCGAACAGCTTCCCGACTTCTTTCTCTTTTTGGCCTTGCCGCTGAAGATTCGCGACGGGTCGGGCTCACCCATCCGGGCTGTCGCGATCGTTTAACTTCACGATAGCGCGAACTGTCATCCTGCGCGCAGCGAAGGATCCCCGCAGTTCGCTCCGCATACGACGGCGGGTAACTACCGAGGTCCTTCGCTTCGCTCAGGATGACAAGCGAGGTCAGGGCTCGGGTTAGGCCGTCAATGGGTGAGCACAGTAGGGGCAATACTTGTCCCCTTCGCGGACTTCGCGCTTGCACTGCGGGCAACTGGGGCGCAGGTTGCAACTGCAGTTGGGGCAGTAGATGAACCGGGGCGCTACCTTGGCGTTACACTGCGGGCAGTTGAATCCCATCGGTTCTCGCAGCACGAAGTAGATCACCACACCGATCAGGTAGGGTACGAAGATTGCGAGCGGCGTCCAGAGCCAGGGATTCATGCCGCGCCTTTTGGCGTCGGCGGCGATGTAGCCGAATAGAAATATGAAGACTGCTACGGCGATTGCTCCTGCGGTTACGGCGCCGATAGTTGCGAGCTCCCCCCATGGCCGCGGGAAGTCGGCGAAGGGAAATTCCTTGACGTACCGATTGGCGAGTTGAAAAACGATCAGCGCGACAAAGTACAGCGCCACCACAAGGTATACCAGCTGGCGCGGAATGATGCGGATCTCATCGCGGAAGCGGAAGTCTTCGTGCGCCATCCGCATGCGGATCAATCGCAGTCGCTCATTGATAGGCCCGACACCCGGTTGAAATTGAGCCATGTCTGTCTCCTCGCTGAGCCGCGAGCCCAAGATGCGGTCGTTCAACTGCTCGCGGGGGCGCCCTCGATTTGCTGCCAGCCCGTATCGGCCGTTACGATCGGTAGCGCAGGGCCCGCTCTCCGGCCCTGCGTCCCTTGGCGTGTGGGCCGCGTGGAACCAGAACCGCAGGGCCGAAGAACGGGCCCTGCGCTACCCATCAGTCGCCTCGTTCGCCTTTCTTACGAGGGCCACCGTGATCGCAGCCGCCGCCGGGACGGCCCACCACAGCGCGAATCCCAATTGCCAGATTAGCGCCGGCAGGCCGGCGCGATGCCCGACCCACGCAAATACTCGCCACACCCAGGGAGCGCTGGCGATTCCCAGCACCCAGGAAAACGCGCACGAGACCCACAGCAGGACCATCTGACTCCGGTGCTCGCCTAACTCCTGCACGCGAGCTTCAACCCGGTGGCGCGTGGCCCTCACAAGGCCGGGGCTGACCGTGACTGAAACAGAGCGCAGCGACCGCAACGCGCGCTCGGTGGATTGCGCGAATTCCGTGCAGCGCGCACAGCCTTCGAGGTGCACGTCCAGCCACTGCTGCTCGGAGGGCGCGATGCCTTCCACGCGCGACTGCGTATTCAGCCGTTTTGCTCTCTCGTGAGGGTCGGCGTTCATGATGCTCCTTCCAGTCTTTCGCGCAGCTCCTCAAGGCCGCGGTAAAGCCGCGACTTCACGGTAGAGAGCGGCGCGCCTGTCACCTGCATGATTTCTTCCAGTGTCATGTCCTCCTGAAAACGCAGAACCAGGACTTCGCGCGTCGCCGCGGGCAGGCAGGCCAGCACCGTTATCAACCGCTGGCTGGCTTCCTGCTCAGCGAACAGGTCGTGCGGCGTGACCGAGTCAATTGCGGAAAGCTCTGGATTAGCGGCCTCGTCGCGAGTGAAATCAGAGAGACCCTCCGGACGCTTTTTCCTCAGGAAGTCGATTACCAGATTGCGGGCCACCGTAAACAGCCAAGCCTCGAATTTCCACTTGCCGTTGTACTGCCGGCCGCGATCGATGACACGTACCCAGGTTTCCTGGAAGAAGTCCTCCGCGGTCTCGCGATTGCCCGTCAGGTACAGCAAGTATCGGAACAAACGATACTGGTACTGCTCGATCAGGCGGCTTAGAAGGTCGGGATCGCGCCGACGGAGTGCGCGCACCAGTGCTTGGTTCTCGTGCTGCATCGAAGTGGTGAACAGCAGAGTTGCGGCGCTCATTCTACCCATGTATACGGGCGAGTTCGGAAAAAAGACGCATCTTGGCGGCACCAACCCACGACGGTGCAGGCATAACTCCCTTCCTGAATCAGGAGGGGCCGTGCTTTCCAGGGGGTGGTTACCAGCCGCCGGTACCACCCCCGCGCTAACTAACGCGCGGCCCCTCCTCAAGCGAGGCTGTCTCAAAACTCGGGGAGTGGAAGTTAGGATGCTGAGTAAAAGGCATGGGGCATGAGATACGGGCGAACTATGCGCAGCAGGATTTGTTACCGCAGTGCGTGGAAGACTGGGTGCCGCAGGATCATCCGGCGCGTTTTATTCGGGCTTTTGTGGACGCGTTAGATTTGGGGGCGCTGGGTTTTGAGGAGCGGGAGAGCGAAGAAGGGCGGCCGGCCTACGCGCACGATCTGCTGTTGAAGGTGTGGTTGTATGGGTATTGGGCGCGGATTCGGGCCACGCGGGAGCGGGAGCGGGCGTGCCGAGAGCACCTGTCGTTGCTTTGGCTGACGGGGCGGCACACGCCGGATCACAACACGCTGTGGCGGTTCTGGCACGCGAACCGGAAGGCTCTACGGAAAGTGTTTCGCGCCGTGGTGAAGGTGGCGGCGGAGCAAGGGCTGATCGGCCTGGTGTGTCATGCCGTGGATGGCACGAAGATACGGGCGGTGGCGTCGTCGCGCACGGTGGAGCACCGGCGGGATTTAGAGAAGGCGCTGCAGCGGGTGGAAGGCTCGATCGCCGAGATGGAAGCAGAGTTGGAAAAGGCGGAGCAGGAAGAAAGAGGCGAATACCGGCTGCCGGAGCGGTTACAGAAGGCCGAAGAACTGCGGCAGGCGATTCGGGAGTCGTTGGGAAAGATGCAGGCCCTGGGGCGCGATCACTGGCACCCGCAGGAGCCGGAGGCGCGGGTGATGAAGTGTGAGCGGCGCACGGACCCGGCCTATAACGCCCAGGCCGTGGCGGACGCGCGGGCGGGGATCATCGTGGCCGCACAGGCGGTCAACGCCGAGACCGACCACGAACAGTTGGTTCCGATGTTGGAGGAAGTGCAAGCCAATCTGGGAGAAGTGGCGCAAGCCACGGTAGCGGATGGGCAGTACGGGACAGCGCAGCAGCTTAGCGAGGCGGAGGCCCGGGGTTATGAAGTCCTGACGGCACCCGGATCGGAGGGCGGTGGGGTGGAGCGGGGAGAATATGGGGCGGAGAAATTCCAGCACGATCGGGAACACGATGCCGTGATCTGTCCACGGGGAGAGCGGCTGAAGTTCACCGGGATGAGAAAGAAGGGCGGAGCGCGAGCGGCGGTGCGGGCGTACTCGTGTCGGGTGTATCGCGACGGCCCGGTGCGGGGGCTATGCTGCGGAGGGAAGAAGGGACGAAGAATCGAAGTGAGTCCGCAACGAGCAGCACGCGACCGGCAGCGGGAGAAGCGCAAAGATCCGGCGCTGCAAACCTTGCTGCGGCGACGCCAAGCGATTATCGAACCGGTGTTCGCAGCCCTCAAACAAGCGATGCGATTCCGGCGCTGGACAGTGCGCGGACTGGAGAACGTGCGCACCCAGTGGTCGCTGCTGTGCACGGCGCTGAACTTGCAGAAACTCTATCAACACTGGTTGCAAACGTCTCGGGCAGCCGCGTAAACGCTCTTGCCCCTCAACCCCTGCGCGGCCACAGCCCTAAGGCAAGAAACAGCCACGCGATGCTCAGATCAGCAAGGAAGGCGCACTCCGGGCTATCGGCCCACCACATGCGCTCACTGAACCCCGGCCCGGAGTTCTGAGACGACCTCAAGCGAGGAGGGGAGTTCTTGCTAATTGCCTACTGCTTTGTGCTTCCCAGGGGGCTGAGGTGGGCGACTTCCGGCAGGCGAACCAGTTGCGAGGCGGGGACGAGCTCGATGTCAGAGCGTTCAAACTCCGGCAGGAACTTCGCGAGTGCGGCGAGTGTGGTCGCGTGGGGGTGGCCGATGGCGAGCGCTGCGCCTTGTTCCTTAACGACACCGCAGAATCTGTGCAACTGTCCCACCGTGTAGGGGATACTTTGCTCGTCATCCAGGAACACGGCGCGGTAGAACGAGGGTACGCCTTGGCGGCGCGCAGCATCCAGGGCGACGGTTTTGGCCGTGGTGCGGCTGTCGATGAAGTAAAGCTTGCGACCCGCCAGCACTCTCATAACGTCCGTCATCAGGAGGGTGTTCTTGGTGGCGCGCGAGCCCATGTGGTTGTTGACGCCTTGGGCAAAGGGTACGGAGGCGAGATCACCGTCGATGATCTGACGGGTTTGGGCTTCGCCCATCTCCGGGCGCAGCGTGTCCTGGCCCGAGGCGGCGTGCGGTCCGGGTTCGGGGTCCATGGGCAAGTGCAACATCACTTCTCCGCCGGCTTCGTGTAACTCCTGCGCGGTGGCCGATGAATACTTCAGGTGGGGCAGGACCGAATAGGTCAGAGGGTATGATAGGGCCAGCAGTTTTCGCGGTGCTTCCAGATCCTGGCCTAAATCGTCAATCACAATCGCGGCGCGCATCAGGCGTGGCACCTGACGCAAATGCACGCGCAAGATGCGCTGCCCTCGGCGGCTTGTTTCGATGTCGACTGCCTGCGCCTCTCCGCCTCCTGCGAGGTGGGCAAAGTCCAACTTGCGTTGCTCAGCCTCCCGGCGCAGCGCCGCCTCGATTGAAGCGCAGGCCCCAGGCGTCGCCAGCACTTCCAGCGGAGATTCCGCTTTCTTGCCGCGGTGCAAACGGGATTTGATCCAAACCTGCGAGCCGCCGGTATTCGCGATAACAGCTTGAAACCGCGATGCCAGATCACGGCGTTCCGATTCGGAGAGGGCGGATGGAGTGCGATGCCGATGGCATGCCAGAAGGCCGAGCGCTGCGGCGCAAGAAAGCACGCCAAGCAAGGCGACCCGCCTTACCCGCATTGGAGAGAATGGCCCGAAGGGTTCAGACAGTTGGAGGTCCTGGAGTGGCACCTGTCAGGCGGCCTTGGCGATGGCGGTGGCTCCCCCGCTCAAGACTTCGATGGCCTTGCGCAGCTGCAGATCGTCCTTGCCGCCGAAGTGCTCGGGCTCTTCCGGGGTCCCTTCGTCATCAGGGTTTTCCTGCTGAGTGCTTGCGGGCTGGACGACGCTGGGCGTGATCCCGTTGTCGCTAATCGCTTTCCCGTCGGGGCCATAGTACTTGGCGACCGAGAGCAGCAGGGCCGAGCCGTCCCCCACGGGAACTGCTTTCTGGTAAACACCCACGCCGAAACTGCGCACTCCCACGACCTCACCACGCTTATTGCCCAAAATGGCCGTAGCCACCAGCTCAGCAGGTCCTGCTGTCGACTGATTGATCAGGACCGCGAGCGGCGACTTGGAAACGGTGCCGGAGGGCTTTACATCCAGGTCTTGGCGTGGAAAGCGCGCACCCATCAGGTAAGCCACCAATCCTTTGTCCATGAAAAGGCTTGCAGTGTCGACCGCCTCCTGGACTTCACCACCCGCGCAGTTGCGCAGATCGAGAACGATCTTGTGAGCCCCCTGCGATTCGAGATCGTGCATGCGGCTCGAGATCTCCTGCGCCTTGCCTCTATTGAAGGTTGCAACGCGCAAGTATCCGGTGCCGTCTTCGAGCATTTTCGAAATCACCGGAGGATAGTTCAGAACCGCGCGCGTAACCGTGATGGTCTGGGGCTCGGCACGCGCCTCGCGCACGATACTGAGATTCACTTTGGTATCCGGCTGTCCGGCCAGCATGCGCTGCAGTTGCAGAACCGATAATTCGCGCGCCGGGGTGTTGTCCACCTGGTCAATGAGGTCGCCGGGTTTCACGTTCGCTTTCTCCGCCGGACTGCCGGGGAGGACGGCCACTACCGTCGCGTATCCCACCCGCTTGGAGAGGAAGAGGCCTGTTTCGGCCGGGCCGGGGTTCGGATGCTGAAGGTAATCCTGATATTGCGCGGCCGTGAAGTACGTGCTGTACGGGTCGAGCGATTCGAGCAGGCCGCGAATCGCCCCGTCCGTCACTTTTTTCAGGTTCGGGTCAGTGACATACTCCTGGTGAATGCGGTTCAGCACTTCGCTGTAGACACCCAGGTCGCGGTAGGTTTTCTCGGACGAGTTGTCGTTCTTCCCCAGCAGCCCTCCGACCACCACATACATGATGACGATGAGGGAAACGCCGATCAGCGAAGTACGAATACGATTTGTCATGCTCGAATGATCCCTCCCGGATGCGCGCACGCTTGTCCCTTTATCAGGATTGTAACACGCCCACCGCGTTGGATGCACGAGCCGAGATTGCGGCTGGTTTGGCCGTAATGTTTATTAAGGCGGTCTGAAGGCTGGACAGCGATTTCCACTTCGAGGCTTTAGATTCTGGGAGGACTGTCTGCGGCAAGCCCGACATTCGCCGACGAGTTCACGCCTTGCGTGTCGTATGCGCACCGAAAAGATGCGGGCGAGACATCACATCTTCACGCCAAAGCGCGAAGCTGCCAACCCGCACAGCCATCAAGGCTGCGGTGGTTTGGCACCCCGAGAGTTCCCTTTCTTGGGCAGGCGCGGGTCGGCACGTCCGGCCGCCTTAGCCTGCGCGCGCCCGGCAAGTTCTGACCTCAACAGGTCGAACTTTCGGCTAATGCGCTTGCCGAGTTTCTGGTTTACGAAGCGACCCTTGCCCATGGGATTACCGCGACAGCGGAGCGGATATAGGCTTCTCGATTGCGCGGCCCTGACGGAGGCCTTGAACGTCGCACGTGGGGGCAAAAGTGCTACGAATGCGCTTCCACCACTGAGACTGAGCGCGGGTGTGGCGCCAAGGTAATAAAAGTGCCAGACATGCGGTCGTGCCAGGTCAAGCCTTCGCTATCCACCCAAGCCCATATGAAACCCAGCATCAGGGCGGAGAGCGATACCAACACGCCAAAAGCCCTCCAGTAAGCTTCATTCCTCGAGGGGCAATCTCCCTGGAGGTTGCGGATTTCGCAGCCCAGCCAAAGCAGACCCGGAGTGCCGGAAGCAAGGGCCGTAAAGAGGGCGAAATAGGAAAATGTTTCGATGACACCCATGAACGATAACACCACATAATTGAGTGGGTTAGGGGAAAGGTGCCCCCCCGAGCGCCAGAAGATGAGGCCAAAAAGTGCGGCGCCGAGGACGAGCACGGTCGCATCCGTCAATCCAGCCACAAAACGTCGACCCACGGGTGCGACCATCGCCGTCTCAGCCTGCTCTTCTTCGGCTGCCGAAGGGCTTACGACTACGTCGAATGGGTTCTCTTCTTGCGCCTGGGGGAACTGCGGCGAACCCGGCAACTCTGCCTCGTGAGCGTCCGCCTCCCGTTCCATCTCTTCCAGCCGCTTCGACGTCTCGGCGCGATCTAGCACGCGCTCATGGCTGTTTTCGAGGTCCACCTCCAGAGTGGGGGCGAACTCACCTGGCTCCTCCGTCCCTGCATCAACAAGGGCCGGCTCGTCGAGGCTGCCCACGAAGTCGAGGTCGAGGCTCTGTGGGACATTCGTCTCCCGCTGCGGCTTTGACTTCCTCTTACGGTAATCCTCGACCCGGGTGGTAAGCTCGTCCCGCCAATCGCCGGCGGCGCTGGCATCCTCGATTGGAAGGTGATCGACGCCTCCCACTTCCAGCCATTTCTGCTGGCCAGCTTCCAGTGTGGCTCCCGAAACAGCCCTTTTCGCTGGTGTGGGATCGCGCCGACGGAGGGGGTCCTCCAGCACAGGTGAGATTTCCTTGGAAGGGGCAGAGGGTGGCAGCTCAAGCGATAAATCCAACGATGGGGACTCGGGGATGCCTTCGGGAAAGATCGTGGTGACCGGGGACGAGCGTGCCTCCGGTGCGGCCCGCGTGAGCTCAAAGCCACACTGTTTGCATTTAGCCAGCCCTGCGTAGGTAACGGCTCCGCACTTCGGACACTTCACGGCAGGTTTTCCAACCTCCGGGCAGCGCTTCTTCCGCCCGGCCGCATCTTAGCAAATACATTCGGAAGAACAAAGAGCTTTCGAGTAGAATGTGCACTCTGCGCTCTCATGGACCTTCTAACACGCTTGCCGTGCCTGCGAATGGGCTTGTCGAACACGACTGTCTTGCTGGCTTTCTTCCTGCCGCTCGCTGCGGGCGCTCAGCAAGTGCCCGAATTGCCCGGTACCGGCTCTCTGGTTAGGATCCGCAGCGCTTCCCAGCAGAA
>Ga0335080_10007991_pt1 | contig 11008 bp, 6 predicted proteins | sample Lox_Sample_34_FD_206720 | JGI IMG/M metagenome (GOLD analysis project Ga0335080, IMG submission 206720) | Soil microbial communities from Loxahatchee National Wildlife Refuge, Florida, United States - Lox_Sample_3.4 | ecosystem: Environmental > Terrestrial > Soil > Wetlands | place: USA: Florida...
TGAAGGTGCTGTTGTAGGTCTTCAGGAGTGAGCTCGTGCCGTTGAACTCGATTGCGGCGCGCCCGTTGACTGCGTTGGTGCGGTAGAGGGGCGCGTCGGCGCTGCCGGTGGCCGAGAGGTCTCTGCCGTAGCCGCTCTTGTCGTGCCAGACCAGCACGCTTTGCCCGTTCGTGTAGCTCTCGGTGCCCGCCTCGAACCACAACTGCAACCCCGCCGTCACCGGCGGCACCGACGACACCACCGCCGCGTCGAAGCTCGCCGTGAAGGTGGCGGGCGCGGCCGGCGTGACGATCGTGTGCGTGGAGGCGCCGCCGTCCGACCAGGAGTCGAACACCCACGACTGTCCCGCGCCGTCCGTCTGGGACGACGCGCCCAGCGTCAGCGTGTAGCCGGCCCACGAGGTCACGGTCTGCGGCCCGGTGACCGTCGTGCCGTTGACGGAGAGCGTCAGCCCGGCAGGCGCGGTCGCCAGCGTCACGCCGACGAGCTGGGGCAACAGCGACTGGCTGACCGTGGTGGCCAGCCCCTGCGAGTCGGTCGCCGTCAGCTGGATCTCGAGGTAGCTTCCCGTCTCGGACAGGCTCGCCGGCGGCGGTGCCGTGATCGAGACGTTGTTCCCGACCGTCGGCGCGAGGAACGTATGAGTGCCCGTGCTGTCGTGGAGCAGGACCGTCCAGCTCAGGCTCGAGCTCGGCAGGGCGCCGTCCTGCGCGTCGCTCGCGCTCCCCTGCAGCGTGATCGTCTGGCCGACCGAGAACCGGGTCGAGGCGGCGGGCGACTGGATCGCGGGCACCGGCGGCGTGTTGCCCGCGTCGATGCGCACGGTGACGGGCGCGGAGACGGCGCCGTGGTTGTCCCGGACCGTGAGCGACGCGTAGTACGTCCCGGCGGCGGTGTAGACGTGGCTCGTCGTGGCGGTGGTCGTCTCGAGCGTCGGGCTTCCGTCGCCGAAGCTCCAGTCGTAGGTCAGCGTGTCGCCTGCGTCGGGGTCGGAGCTGCCGCTCCCGTCGAGCGAGACGGTGAGAGGCGCCGGGCCGGACGTGGGTGCGGCCGAGAGCGCCGCCGTCGGCGCCCGGTTGAACGGCGCGGTGTACGAGATCGCCCGGACCGACCCGCCTCCGGCGTACGTCGTGTAGTAGAGCGCCTGGCTCCCGTTGTAGGGGCCGAACAGCATCGAGACGGCGCTGTCCGCGCCGAGGCCCGTCGCGAACGGGGTGTCGGTGAAGCTACCGCCGCCTGCCGGCACGAGCTGGAACATGTTCCCGCAGATGTAGTCGCTGAAGAGGTACGCGTCGTCGTAGGCGGCGGGCCAGATCCCGTCCGGCACGAAGGCGCCGCCCGTGAGCGCGTCGCAGCCGGCCGAATGGTCGTACGCGAAGATCGGATTGGTCATCCCCGCCGGCGGCGGGCCGCAGTTCGTGGTGGAGTCGGTGGCGCAGAACCCCTCGCGGACGTTCCAGCCGTAGTCGGCCCCCGCCTGCCCGAGGTCGATCTCCTCCCACGTGCTCTGGCCGACGTCGTTGATGTAGAAGCTCGTTCCGGCCACGTTCGGGTCGAAGGCGATCCGGAAGGGGTTGCGGAGCCCCCACGCGTACGTCTCCTGGCAGACCTTCCCGGGGTCGGTGCGGCCGGCGGTGTTGCACCGCGCGCTGTTCGCTCCCTGGAACGGATTGTCGGCGGGTATCGCGCCCGTGCTCGTGATGCGCAGCACCTTGCCGAGCAGGACGTTCTGGTCGCGCGAGGCGTCGTTGGCGCTGCCGCAGCCGCCCGTGCCGAGGTAGTCGCAGCCGCCGTCGCCGACCGTGACGTAGAGGTCGCCGTCGTTGCCGAACTCGACGTCTCCGCCGTCGTGGTTTCCGTTGTACGAGGGGATGTTGTCGAGCAGGACGGTCTCGCTCAGCGGGTCGACCTGGTTGCCGTTCGACAGCGTGAAGCGCGAGACGCGGTTGACGGGGCTGGTCGCGGAGCCGGTCGGGCAGGCTCCGGCGTTCTTGTACGTGTAGTAGAGGTAGATGAAGTGGTTCGTGGCGAAGGCGGGGTCGACGGCCACGCCGAGGAGGCCGCGCTCGACGTTCGAGCAGATCACGCCGCTCAGATCGAGCGCGGGCGCGGCGAGCAGGGCGCCGCCGGAGTAGACCATGAGCTGGCCCGTCTGGGTCGTGATCAGCATGCGCCCGTCGGGCGTGAAGGCCGCGTCGGTCGGGAGGGGAACGGACGCGACGAGAGAGTCGGTGAAGCCGGCCGGCAGCGTGGTCGCGCCTGCGGTCGCCGGAGAGACGCCGGCGAACGAGATGCACAGCAAGAAGCACCAGAGCGCGTGCTTCACGGCAACGAGAACCTTCTCTTCCAGGAGCGCGGCAGTGTCGAACGGGGTCCGATCGACCCTAACACGTCGGAGACCGAAGAGCATCTAGACTCGATACCCGGCGGGACGCTCGTCCCGCCCGTCGTCATGGACCGTCCGATCCTCCACGCCTTCGTCCGCGAGCTCGTCGCGCACGAGCGCGTGCAGGCGTTCGCGGAGGCGCTCCCGTCCCGCGCGCGCGTCTCCGAGCCCGCGCTGCCGCTCGTGCTCGCGGCGCTCTGGGAGCGGCTCGGCCGGCCGCTCGTCTGCCTGCTCGCGGACGACGCCGACGCACGCGACCTGGCCGAGGCCGCGGGCTGGTACCTGGGGGAGGAGCGCGTCGCGCTCTTGCCCGGGCGCGGCGTGCGCTGGGAGTCGGGCCTCGTGCCCCCGCCGCACCTCGTCGGCGAGCGGGCGCGGGCGCTCGACGTCCTTGCCGCGGGCGGGCTCGTCTGCGCGTCCGCCGCCGCTCTCGCCGAGCCGGCGCCGCCGGCCGAGGCCCGGCCGGCGCCGATCCGGCTCGCCCTCGGCGACGAGCCGGGCATCGACGGGCTCGCCGAGCAGCTGGCGCTCGCGGGCTACGAGAGGGCAGAGCGGGCCGACGAGCGCGGCCAGTTCGCCGTCCGCGGCGGCATCCTCGACGTCTTCCCGACGACCGGACGCGAGCCCCTCCGCGTCGAGCTGTTCGGCGACGAGATCGAGGCGATCCGTGCGTTCTCGCCGTTCACGCAGCGTGCGCTCCATCCTGTCGCGGAGGCGGTGGTCTACCCGGCGGCCGAGCGGCGGCTCGACCTGCTCGAGGACTGGCACGGGGAGGAGGGCGAGCTCCGGCCCGTCCCCGACGACCTCGTGCCACTGCTGCCGGACGGCCCCGACTTCGTGTGGCAGGCCGACGAGGTGCGCGCGGTCTGGGAGGAGGAGGGCTACCGCCCGGTGCCGCTCGGCGGGGCGTCCGAGCTCGACCCGCTGCCGATGGGTCAGCCGTTCGCGTTCGAGGCGCAGCGCCCCGCGATCGCCGCGCGCGGGCTCGCGGAGGCCGAGAACGAGCTCGCCGCGTTCGTGCGCGCCGGCCTGCGCGTCGTCGTCGCGTTCCCGCACCGGGGCGAAGCGGCCCGCACCGAGCGGCTGCTCCGCAAGCTCGAGCCGGGGCTGCTCGAGGGCGATCTCCCGGCGGAGGCGGAGCTCCTCTTCGCCGTGGCTCCGGCGCGTCGCGGCTTCGTCTGGCGCGAGCTCGGGCTCGTGCTCCTGCCCGATGCGCAGGTCTTCCGCCGCCGCGCGCGCCGCGTCGACGCCCGCCTGGGCCGCGCGCTGCAGTCGTTCGCCGACCTGCGCACGGGCGACTACGTCGTGCACGAGGACCACGGGATCGGGCAGCTGCTCGGGTTCGAGACGCGCGAGGTCGCCGGCGTCACCCGCGACTACCTCTTCATCGGGTTCAGGGGCGAGGACCGCCTCTACGTCCCCCACGAGCAGCTCGGCAAGGTCTCGCGCTACATCGGCGCCGACGCGAAGGCGCCCGCGCTCTCGAAGCTCGGCGGCAAGGCGTGGCAGAACCTGCGGAGCCGCGCCCGCGAGTCAGTACAGGAGCTCGCGGGCGAGCTGATCGCGCTCTACGCGCAGCGCCAGCAGGCCCCCGGCGTCTCGTTCGACCTCTCGAACGAGTGGCTCCAGCAGATCGAGGCCGCCTTCCCGTACCGCGAGACCGACGACCAGCAGCGCGCGATCGAGGCCGTCAAGGAGGACCTCGAGTCGCCGCATCCGATGGACCGGCTCGTCTGCGGGGACGTCGGCTTCGGCAAGACCGAGGTGGCCCTGCGCGCGGCGTTCGCCGTCGCCGTGAACGGCAAGCAGGTGCTGATGCTCGTGCCGACCACGATCCTCGCCGAGCAGCACTGGCACACGTTCCGCGACCGCTTCCGCGACTTCCCCGTGCGCGTCGAGATGGTCTCCCGCTTCCGGCCGCCGAGGGAGGTCAAGCAGGTGCTCGCCGACTTCCAGGCCGGCAGGGTCGAGATCCTCGTCGGCACGCACCGCCTGCTCTCCCGCGACGTGATCGCCAAGGACCTCGGCCTCGTGATCCTCGACGAGGAGCAGCGCTTCGGCGTCGCGCAGAAGGAGCTGCTGCGCGCGCTGCGCCTCGAGGTCGACGTGCTCGCGCTCTCGGCGACGCCGATCCCGCGCACCCTGCACATGTCGCTCTCGGGCCTGCGCGACATCTCGATCATCGAGACGCCGCCGGAGGGGCGCCGGCCGATCCGCACCACGGTCTCCGAGTACGACGAGGAGCTCGTGAAGCTCGCGCTCGAGCGCGAGCACGAGCGCGGCGGCCAGAGCTTCTACCTGCACAACCGCGTCGAGTCGATCGAGGCGGCCGCCGAGAAGCTCGAGCAGCTCACGCCGGGACTGCGCTTCATCGTCGCCCACGGGAAGATGCCGGAGCGCCAGCTCGAGGAGCAGATGCACGCGTTCCTGCGCGGCGACGCCGACGTTCTCGTCTCGACCACGATCATCGAGTCCGGCCTCGACATCCCCCAGGCGAACACCCTCGTGGTCGAGCGGGCCGATGCGCTCGGGCTCGCCCAGCTCTACCAGATCCGCGGCCGGGTCGGCCGCTCCGACCGGGCCGCCCACGCCTACCTCTTCTACCCGGAGGCGTCCGAGCTCTCGCCCGAGGCGAGGGCGAGGCTCTCCACGCTCGCCGACCACACCGAGCTCGGCGCCGGCTTCGCGATCGCGATGCGCGACCTCGAGATCCGCGGCGCGGGCGATCTCCTCGGCGCCGAGCAGTCGGGTCACGTCGCCGCGGTCGGCTTCGAGCTCTACGTCGAGCTGCTGAACGAGGCCGTCGCCGAGCTGTCGGGCGAGCGGCGCGTCGCGGTGCGCCCGGTGCGCGTCGACGCGCGCGTCGACGCCTACGTCCCGGCCGACTACATCGGCGCCGAGGCCCTCAAGATCGACCTCCACCGCCGGCTCGCGCTCGCCGAGTCGGAGGACGAGCTGCGCGAGCTGCGCGCGGCCACCGAGGACCGTTACGGCCCGCTTCCCGAGCCGGTCGAGAACCTGTTCGCGATCCAGGAGGTCAAGCACAAGCTCGCCCAGATCGGCGCCGACTACCTGGTCTTCAGGGGCGGCAAGGCAACGATCGGGCGGCTCGTGCTCGGCTCCGGGGAGCTGCGAGAGCTCCGGGGGCTGCTCGACACCGCGGTCTACTCGACCGCGAGCCGGGAGGTGTCGCTCCGGACCGAACGGTTCAAGGGAGCCGTCGAGCTTGCCGATGCTATATTGGCCCTCCGCCGGGCCAATTACGTCCCCTAGAACTCGGCCCCGGATTCCCCCATGAGACACCTTCGCCCACTTCTGATCGTCGCCGCTGCGCTTGCGCTGATAGCCGCAGGCTGCGGTGGGAGCTCGAGCACCGTCCCGAGCGACGCGGTCGCGATCGTGAACGGCCAGCCGATCACGAAGAGCCAGCTCGACCAGCTCCTCACGCAGGCCAAGGTGACCTACAAGAACCAGAAGCGCGCCTTCCCGAAGGCCGGCTCCACCGAGTACCAGGCGCTGCAGACCCAGGCGATCACCTTCCTCGTCCAGCGCTCCCAGTTCGCCCAGGAAGCGAAGAAGATGGGGATCACGGTCACCGACCAGCAGGTCGAGAACCGGCTGACCCAGATCAAGAAGCAGTACTTCAAGAACGACCCGAAGGCCTACCTCAAGCAGCTCGCGTCACAGGGCCTCACCGACTCGCAGGTGCGAGACGACCTGCGCGCACAGCTCGTCTCCGAGGCGATCTTCGCCAAGGTGTCCGGCGACGTGAAGGTCAGCGACAAGCAGATCGCCGACTACTACGCGAAGAACAAGAGCCAGTACAGTCAGCCGCAGTCGCGTGACGTGCGCCACATCCTCGTCAAGAACAAGGCGCTGGCCGAGAAGCTCTACCTCGAGCTCCGCGCGAACCACGGCGCCACGTTCGCGCAGCTCGCGAAGAAGTACTCACTCGACCCGGGCTCGAAGAACGTCGGCGGGAAGCTCACCGTCTCGAAGGGCCAGACGGTGCCGCAGTTCGACATCGTCGCCTTCACCCTGCCGACGAAGGCGATCTCGACGCCGGTCCACACCCAGTACGGGTGGCACATCATCCAGGCGCTCTCCGACGTCCGCCCGGCCAAGACGACGCCGCTCGCGACGGTCAAGGAGTCGATCCGCCAGCAGCTGCTCCAGACGCAGAAGAACGCGGCGATGACCGCGTGGGTCTCAAAGCTCACGAAGAAGTACGACAAGAAGACGCGCTACCAGGTCGGCTACGGGCCGACGACGACGGCGACCACGACTACGTGACCCTCGCCCAGGCGCTCGTCGACCTCCAGCAGCTGACCGAGAGGCTGCGTCGCGAGTGCCCGTGGGACCGTGAGCAGACGGCGCGCACGATCGTGCCGCACACCGTCGAGGAGGCCTACGAGGTCGCCGACGCGGCGCTCCTCGGGGACGACGAGAAGCTGCTGGACGAGCTCGGCGATCTCCTGTTCCAGGTCTACTTTCTCTCGCTGCTGCTCGAGGAGCGCGGCGCGGGCGATCTCGAGCAGGTCGCCGCCCGCGTCCACGAGAAGCTCGTCCGCCGGCACCCTCACGTCTTCGGCGAGGTCGAGGCGCGCACGGCCGGGCGCGTGCGCGAGAACTGGGAGCGGATCAAGACGACGCAGGAGGGCCGCGAGGGCGTCTTCCACGACGTGCCGGAGACGCTGCCCGCGACCCTGCTCGCACGCAAGGTGCAGCGCCGGGCTGCGGCCGTCGGCTTCGACTACCCGGACCTGACCGGCCCGCTGGAGCACGTGCGCCAGGAGCTCGCCGAGCTCGAGCACGAGCTCGCCCGCAGCGGCGAGCCGGCGCCCGAGACGGAGGCCGACCCGCGGGTCGCGGACGAGCTCGGCGACCTCCTCTTCACCGCCGTGAACCTCGCGCGGCGCCTCAACGTCGACCCCGAGCTCGCCCTGCGCCAGACCACCGCGAAGTTCGTGGCCCGCGTCGAGCGCGCGGAGGAGCTCGCCGCCGGCGCGGGGGAGGACTGGAGTGCCCTCGGGCTCGAGGCACAGGACCGTTACTACGACCAGGCCAAGGAGGCACTCCGATGAGCAGCTCGATCGGGCAGGTCCACGCACGGCAGATCCTCGACTCGCGCGGCAACCCGACCGTCGAGGTCGACGTGGCGCTCGCATCGGGGGCGTCGGGCCGCGCCGCCGTGCCCTCCGGGGCCTCGACCGGGCAGTTCGAAGCGGTCGAGCTGCGCGACGGAGGGCCCGCCTACGGCGGCAAGGCCGTCACGCACGCGGTCGCGAACGTCGACGGCGAGATCGCGGCCGCCGTTCGCGGGATGGACGCGCTCGACCAGCGCGCCCTCGACGAGGCGCTCGTCGCGCTCGACGGCACGCCGAACAAGAGCCGGCTCGGCGCGAACGCGATCCTCGGCGTCTCCCTCGCCGCGGCGAAGGCGGCCGCCGCGCACGAGGGCTTCTCCCTCCACCGCCACCTCGGCGGCGAGGAGGGGCGGACCCTGCCGGTGCCGATGCTGAACGTGATCAACGGCGGCGTCCACGCCGCGAACTCGATCGACTTCCAGGAGTTCATGCTCGTGCCGGCGGGCGCGTCGTCGTTTGCCGAGGCTCTGCGGATCGGCGCCGAGACCTACCATGCGCTCAAGTCGCTCCTGCAGGAGCGTGGGCTCGCGACCGCGGTCGGCGACGAAGGCGGCTTCGCGCCGGACCTGCCCTCCGCCGAGGTCGCGATCGAGGCGATCCTCGAGGCGGCCGCTCGGGCGGGACACGCCGACCGGGTCGCGATCGCGCTCGACCCGGCCTCGAGCGAGTTCTTCCGCGACGGCGCCTACCACGTCGAGGGCCGGGAGCTCGGCACGGACGAGCTGATCGACCTCTACCTCGCGCTTGCCGAGCGCTTCCCGCTCGTCTCGCTCGAGGACGGGCTCGCCGAGGACGAGTGGGCCGGCTGGAAGACGCTCACCGAACGGACGGGCGAACGCCTGCAGCTCGTCGGCGACGACATCTTCGTCACCAACATGGAGCGGCTGCGCCGCGGGATCGGCGACGGCGTCGCCAACTCGATCCTGATCAAGGTGAACCAGATCGGCACCCTCACCGAGACCCTCGACGCGATCGAGCTGGCGCGCGTGAACGGCTACTCGGCGGTGATCTCTCACCGCTCGGGCGAGACGGAGGACACGACGATCGCCGACCTGGCCGTGGCGACGAACGCGGGCCAGATCAAGACGGGCGCGCCGGCACGGACCGACCGCGTCGCCAAGTACAACCGGCTCCTGCGCATCGAGGAGGAGCTGGGCGAGGACGCCGTCTATCCGGGCTGGGCGGCCTTCCCGCGTTTCCACCGGTAGCTTTCCGGCCGTGACCGTCGTTCCGCGCCGCACGAAGATCGTCGCCACGATCGGGCCCGCCAGCTCGACGCCTGAGGCGCTGGCCGCCCTCGTCGAGGCGGGCATGGACGGCGCGCGCCTCAACTTCTCGCACGGCACCCACGAGACCCACGCCGAGCGCGCCCGCCTCGTCCGCGACGTGCAGAAGGAGGCCGGCCGCCCGCTCGCGCTGATCGCGGACCTGCAGGGGCCGAAGCTCCGCATCGGCGACCTCGACGAGCCGATCGTGCTCGCCAACGGCGACGAGATCGTCGTCTCGCCCGAGGAGAAGGCCCGTGGCGGCGACCTGCCGGTCAGCCCGGCCGTGATCGGCGACGTGCTCCAGCCCGGCAACGACGTCCTCATCGACGACGGGCTCGTGCGCCTCCGGGTCGAGCGCGTCGACTCCGGCCGTGCCCTCTGCACCGTCGTGGTCGGCGGCCCGGTCGGCTCGCACAAGGGCGTGAACCTGCCGGGTGTGCCGCTGCCGATCCCCGCGCTGACGCGGAAGGACCTCGCCGATCTCGACGTCGCGCTCGAGCTCGGCGCCGACTTCGTCGCCCTCTCGTTCGTCCGCTCGGCCTCCGACGTGCGCGACCTGCGCTACCGGATCGAGGAGGCCGGCTCGACCGCCCAGGTGATCGCGAAGATCGAGAAGGCCGACGCGGTGCAGGCGCTCGACGAGATCCTGGCGGAGTCGTACGCGGTGATGGTCGCCCGCGGCGACCTCGGGGTCGAGATCGGCCCGACCTCGGTGCCGCTCCTGCAGAAGCGGATCATCTCGAAGGCGCTCGAGCGCGGGAAGCCGGTGATCACGGCGACGCAGATGCTCGAGTCGATGATCGTCCACGCCGAGCCGACCCGCGCCGAGGCGAGCGACGTCGCGAACGCGATCCTGGACGGGACCTCGGCGGTGATGCTCTCCGGGGAGACGGCGATGGGCCAGTACCCGGTCGAGGCGGTCGCGTTCATGGACCGGATCGCCCGCGAGGTCGAGCCGAGCCTCGGCTACCGGCACGAAACCCCCGAGGCGAGCGAGAACCCGTCGATCGGGAACGCGATGTCGAACGTCGCCTGCGACCTGGCCGAGGCGCTCTCGGCGCAGGCGATCCTCGTCCCGACCTTCAGCGGCCGCACGGCGTCGTTGATCGCGCGCCTCCGCCCGCGGCGCCCGATCGCGGGGCTGACGCACATCCAGCACTCGCTGCAGAAGATGGCGCTCGAGTGGGGCGTGACGCCGCTGCCGATCGCCGAGGCGGCCGACGTCGAGGAGCTCTGGAGCACCTCGATCGACGCCGCGCGCGCGGCCGGGCTCGTCGAGCAGGGCGACACGGTGGTGATCACCGCGGGCACCTCCGTGAACATGCCCGGCACCACGAACGTGATCAAGGTGGACGTGGCCTAGCAGGACGCCGCGGGTCGCCCTCGAATGAGGCGGCCCATGGGCAAGACGAGAAAGGGCCGCCGGGCTGCGCCCCGCAGCATCATGCTGCGCTGGCTGGCCGTGGGAGTGCTGGCGCTCGTCGCGTTCCTGTACTACCGGCCGCTCAAGACGTACATCTCGACGCGGCACGAGCTCAGCCGGCAGCGTCACGAGGTGCAGATCCTGGCTGCGCAGAAGGCGGCGCTCGAGACGCGGCTCGCCGCCTCGACGAGCACGACCGCTCTCGCGCGCGAGGCGCGCCGGCTCGGCCTGACGAGGCCGGGCGAGCATCTCTACATCGTCAAGGGGATCCCGGCCTGGCGGAAGGCGCAGCGGGCTACGATCGGAGGCGATGGTCGATGACCGCGCTCTGGTCGAGCAACAGCTCGGGCGTCCCCCGCGCGCGTTTCTCCGCGTGGCTTGCCGTTGCCCGTTCGACCGTCCGGCGGTCACGGAGCAGGCGCCGTACGACCCGGCCGGCGAGCCGTTCCCGACCACCTACTACCTGACGTGCCCGCACCTCGTGGCCGCGGTCGCGCGGGTCGAGGCCGCAGGAGGGGTCGAGCGCTGGAGCGAGGCGGTGGCCCACGACCCGGAGCTCCGCCTGAGCCTCGAGCGGGCCGGCGACGAGCAGCGCTCGCTGCGTCGCGAGCTGGCCGCGGGCGAGGTCGGGCGCGACGGCGGCGCCTCGCTCGAGCTCGGGATCGGCGGCTCGCGCAACCCGGCCCAGCTCAAGTGCCTGCACGCGCACGTCGCCTTCGCGCTCGCCCGCCCCGGCTACGCCCTGGGCGAGCGGATCCTGGCCGAGCTCGAGCCCCGCTGGCCC
>Ga0335080_10007992_pt1 | contig 11007 bp, 9 predicted proteins | sample Lox_Sample_34_FD_206720 | JGI IMG/M metagenome (GOLD analysis project Ga0335080, IMG submission 206720) | Soil microbial communities from Loxahatchee National Wildlife Refuge, Florida, United States - Lox_Sample_3.4 | ecosystem: Environmental > Terrestrial > Soil > Wetlands | place: USA: Florida...
ATTCGTGACACGCTAATCGAAGGCTTCAGCCACTTCGTTGCCTCCGTGACTGCTCCGATTGCTTCCGGCTGGAGCGGTTGCCGGGTGGGGTTCGCACCCACTGGAAAGCGCCGCCTTGTCACGGCGCACACCCGGAACAGACCTCAGCGCGAGCCAAAAGCGTAAGCCGAATGTCCGTCCCAAGGTTCTCTAAATGTTGGAGGAGGCTCGCATGTCTCGCCTCACCGTTTTTCTTGCAAGGGCAATCGGTCTTTTTACGGTTGTGTTGGTGGTGGCGCTTCTGGTGCGCGGAAGTGCGATCATCGAGGCGTCAGTTGCCGACGGACCGGTCATGCTGGTCTACGCCACCATCAGTCTCGCGATGGGCATCGCGATGGTGCTGGGGCACAATGTCTGGACGGGCGGCGCGCTGCCCGTGGTCGTTACGCTGGTCGGATGGCTGAGCCTCGCAAAAGGCGTGCTGCTTCTGTTTCTGGCGCCCGACGCCGGGTCCCAGATGTTCGGGCAGATGCGATATGCCGAGCACTATTATCTGTATTTGGCGCCCGCGCTCGTAATCGGGCTCTATCTAATCTGGGCCGGTTTCACAGCGGCCAGGGTCCCCGTGAGTTGAGCAATCAGGCGGGCCCGCTGGAGCGCCGGACTTGGGTCGTGGCCCATGGCGGTGCGTGACAATCGTGCCATTGAAGGACAAAGCAGGCTTGGCCCTCAACGGCTACGGTCCTGAAAAGCCGTTGCTCTAAAACACGTCTCCGATTGGATCGTTCTGCTCTCAAGTTACGGTCCCGAATTCGTTAGCGACGCCGCCTCATGCGGGCCGAGCATCGCGTCCAACCCCTCCTTGTTGACGGTCGAGTACCAAGGCTAAAAAACTTCCAACGATGTTGACTAACGCATCTGGCGCCGAAGGACGCTCGTCCGCGTCAAATGCGAGTCCAATGACGGCACTCTGGCCCGCAGCCGTCTTCACAGGCCAAAAATCAAAACGTGAGGCCAGATCCGGGTAGACGCCGCCGCGTGCGACAAATCCAGTCGCCAAGGACGATCGCGCTGCCTCTAATTCGGCCTCCTTGGGTTCGACGTCGCCGACTTGCTCAACCAAGTCGATCCTGGCCTCTGTAACAAGCATCACGACGGCAGGAACTTGGAAGAGCGCAGCAACAGCCTGAGAAGTGATGGAGATGATTGCCTTCGTACTATCAGCCGCGACGAGGTCGCGGCTGTAGCCTTGCAGCACATTCACCTGCCTTCTCAACAGTCCAGCCTCGGTCGCCCTCTGGTGGGAGGTGAAGGCAACGCCACTCACGATGATTCCGACGACAAACAGCAGTCCAATCGCCCAGATGTTTGCCGGGTCATCAACGACAAGTGAGTAGCGAGGTTCAGTTAGGAAGAAATTGAAGGCTAGGGCCCCAAATATCGCCGAACAGAGTGACGGACCCAAGCCAAGGCTAATGCCGGAGATTACTACTGGCACCACAAATATGAGGGATACGTTGGGGATCGTCACTTTACTCTCGACAATGACGGCCACGGCCGTTGCGACGGCGGTCATTGCAATTGAAGCAAGGTAGCCCACCACCTTTGATGCTACCGGGTCCAAAAGGGGATCGGTGTCGGGTCCCGGTGTGATGTCCTGCTGCGACTTCGATTCAATGTCGGCCACCGGTTCAACTCCTGCTGCCTGTTACTCTGGACGACAACTCGTTGGTTAAAAAAATGAGCCGGAACGCACCAATTACAGCTCATGGCATGAGCATCGCGTTGTAAGCTTCCGATCCATCCCGTGCCTTGCGAAGCATCGCCGCGATTGTTGGTCTTCTGAGTTGTCGAGCAACGGCTGCAAGGGCGTTCAACTGCTCCCCTGTGGAGGAGTTTGGAAGAAGGAGAAGGAAGACAAGATCCACCGGCTCTTCGTCGATGGCGGCAAAGTCGATTGCGCGGTTCAACTGAGCCAAAACGCCGCGCGCTTTGCCAAGGCCAGGAATACGCGCATGCGGGATCGCGACTCCGGAGCCCAAGCCCGTAGACCCCAGTTCCTCCCGTTTAAGGATTTCAGCTGAGACAAGGGCCGGGTCAAGGCCGACCTCCAGAGCGGCCCGAGTCGATAAATCCTTCAAGAGCTTGTCTTTGTCTGAAGCGCGCACCTCGGTCATGACATCGTTTTGCGTAAGAAAATTTGCGATATTCATTTGCTTCCGATTAAGGATCGGCCCTCTTATTCAGGATTGGTCAGGGCATCAGTCAGAGGAACGAAGGCGATAACCAATCCCGGTTTCGGTTAGGATGTAGTGTGGCCGCTCCGGATCAGCTTCGAGTTTTTTCCTGAGCTGGCCAACATAGACCCTGAGGTATTGGGCATCGACTGTCTCATCCCAAAGTTCGCCGATCAGAAACTTGTGGGTGAGAACCTTTCCAGCATGTTGCACGAGAACCCGCAACAATTCGTATTCCTTGGGTGATAACTTCACCTCCCGCTCACCGACCTTGACGATGCGCCGGACCAGGTCGACCGAAAGATCGCCTATCTTGAATATTGGGCGCTCGCCATGCACCTGAAGCTGGTGCCGCAATGCCGTCCGGATACGTGCAAGTAGCTCATTCATGCCGAACGGTTTGGTGATATAGTCGTCAGCGCCAAGATCCAGTGCCAAAACCTTACCCGCCTCGTCGCCGCGACTCGATAGCACTACAATCGGGACGCGTTCGTTCCTTCCCCGGATCATCCCTAAGAGCTCGTGTCCTCCGATATCAGGCAGACCAAGATCCAGAATAACCAGGTCAGGGTTCTGCTCGAGCAACTTGAGAGCCGTCTTTCCGTTTGGCGCATCAAGAATGTCATAGCCCTGCGTGCTCAATCCCATGCGCAGCAGCTTCCGAATCGGCGGCTCGTCGTCCACGACGAGGACCTTGGGGGGCGCGGCACTCATGCTGCAGCACCGATTCTCGAAGTTCCAGGAACGGGCAAGACGATCGTAAATACCGCACCACGCCTATCGGCTCTGTTGGCGGCCGTGATCGTTCCACCCATAACCTCCACGAATCCGCGCGAAATCGCGAGTCCGAGGCCAGTACCCGCGCGCACAGTGTCTGCCTTGTGGACTCGGTAGAATTTGTCGAAGATGTGCTCGAGTTCGCCTGCAGGAACGCCTTCGCCCTCGTCGAGGACCTGAAGACGAACGCTATTGTTCTCGGACCATGCGTGCATACTGATGGTTGTGCCGGCCGGCGCATATTTCGCTGCATTGTCGAGCAGGTTGAATAGCACCTGCTCGAACAGAACGGGATCCAGCTCTACCATTGGGAGATCTTTCGCAATCTCGATTTCGACCTTATGCTGAGCGAGGATTCCGGCAGCGCGTCTCAGCGCGCTACCGACAATCTCACCGGGGTCATGAAGCGCCACGTTCGGAGTGATCGCGCCCGATTCCAGCTTGGTCATGTCGAGAAGATTGGCGATGAAGCGGTTGAGGCGCTCCGATTCATCGACAATCGTGGTCAACAGATCCCGTTTCTGCTCATCATTCAGGCGGACGCCTACATCTCGCATGGCACTTGCGGCGCCTAATACGGCGGCAAGCGGCGTCTTGAGATCATGAGAAATCGAAGTTAGCAGAGCTGAGCGCAGCCGTTCGGTTTCGACTGTGCGCTTCACACGGTCCATGTCTTCGACCAGGTACACTCGCTCGATGGCCAACGCCGCCTGATCCATCAACGCATCAAGCAGGCGTCGCTCATCTGGCGTGAGCATCGGGCCCGGCTTATCGCTGTCTATCCCCACCACCCCGATCGCCCCTCGACCAGTTCTCATGGGCAGGAACAGCCATTTGGCGCCGGGAAGAGTATCGGAGCCCCGGCCGGCGGACCGGTTGTTTTGCCAAGCCCATTTTGCGGCGGCCACGTCCGCATCGTCCAGCATGTCCTCCGGTGGGTAGCCAGCTTTGACCGCGATGGCCCCGTTCTCGGGCAAGAGCAGGACAACGCGCACCTTGAGCATGAGTGCGATCTGGTACGCTGTTGCCCAGAGGACGTCGTCGAGAACCCCGGCCCCAGCCAGTTTGCTACTGAAAGAGTACAGAGCCTCAGTGGTGCGGGCGCGCGACAGCGCGGCAACTGCCTGCGTTCGCACGCGGCCGGCCACGTTGGAAACGAGCACAGCCATGACGGCAAAAAATATGAACGCAGTTATGTTGGTGGGGTCTGTGATTGTAAAAGTGTAAATCGGAGGGAGAAAGAAGAAGTTGTAGCAAAGAGAGGCGGCAATGCTTGCTACAAGCGACGGCCCAAGTCCCCACCTGACCGCAACCGCGACAACGGCCGTCATGAACACAAGGTCGACGTTCTCTATGCCGAACCTCTGCTTGATGACTTCGCTCGCTCCGAGTGCGATGGCAACGATGAGTAGCGAAGCGAGATATGAGCGAGGGTCAAGCGATTGAGAGGTCTCTGCCGTTCGTACGGTCTTCTGCGGGATCGGATCGGCCACAAGCTCTTCGCCAGCAATGACGTGAACTGTAATGTTCCCGGACCGCCGTACGAGATCGTGCACAATGGAACCGTGCAGCATTTCGAACCATCGTGATCGGGTCGATTTCCCGATTACGATGTGGTTAATATTATTGCTGCGGGCGTAGGCGAGGACATCATCAGCGATGCGCCTCCCAACACCCGGGATAGTGACGGCGTCGCCGTCGAGTGTTGCGGCAAGGCGAAGCGTATCCGAGATGCGATCGCGTTCCCGCTCGCTGAACTGAAGACTTCGAGGACCTTCGATGTAGAGCGCCGTCCAAGGCCCATGGAGGCGGTCTGCGAACCGTTTGGTGTAGCGCACCAGTCCGGCCGCTCGTGGATCTTCACTAACGCACACCAGGACGCGATCACCGGCGGCCCATGGGCCCTCGATCGCCCGAGCTTGCATCTGCGACAGCAGCTGCTCGTCGACGCGTTCCGCGGTGCGCCGTAACGCAAGTTCACGCAACGCAGTCAAATTCGTCGGCAAGAAGAAATGCTCAAGCGCGCGTTCTGCCTGTTTGGGGACGTAGACTTTGCCTTCCTTCAGGCGCTGGATAAGATCGTCTGGCGTCAGGTCGACAAGTTCAACGTCATCAGCGCGATCAAAGATCGAATCGGGTATCGTTTCCCGCACGCGAACATGCGTGATCTGCGCGACGACATCGTTCAAGCTTTCAATGTGCTGGATGTTGATCGTCGAGTAGACGCTGATCCCGTGACTCAGCAATTCTTCCACGTCGAGATACCGTTTGGGGTGCCGGCTCTCTGGAGCGTTCGTGTGAGCCAACTCATCGACAAGCACGATCTGTGGATGCCGGGCAATGATCGCATCGAGGTCCATTTCCTCGAGCCATTGGCCCTTGTATTGGATTTTTCGGCGAGGGACGACCTCGAGGCCTTCCAGAAGCGCTTCGGTTTCCTTGCGCCCATGCGTTTCGACGACACCGACAATGATATCGTAGCCGTCGCGCTTGCGTGCACGCGCCTGCTGAAGCATTTCGTAGGTCTTACCGACGCCGGGCGCGGCTCCGACAAAGATCTTCAGGCGCCCGGCGCGAGGTTCTTCACGCCGGAACGCCTCGAGTAATGCTTCCGGTGATGGTCGTTGATCGGGGTCGCGCCGCTGATCTGCCATCCGAGAAAAGGGGTGTCCTAAATTGCTTAGCCTGTCCCAAGGCGGTCCAGCGCCAGATTGAGCAGCAGGACATTGACTCGCGGTTCGCCCAGCATTCCCAGCGTGCGGCGCTCGATATGCTGCTCAACAAGCAGACGCAGCTTGGCCTCCGGTATGTTCCGCGCCTTTGCGACTCGGGGCACCTGGAAGAGCGCTGCTTCAGGCGAGATGTCGGGATCAAGCCCGCTGCCCGACGTGGTGACGAGATCCACGGGCACCGGCTGGGAAGGATTCTCCGCTTTTAGCTTGTCGACATCCTCCTTCACGCGGTCGGCGAGAGCCTTGCTGGTCGGACCGAGATTGGAGCCGCCGGAGTTGGCCGCGTTAAAGGGCGCGGGCACGGTCTTGGTCGAATCGTTCGGATCCGGCGCGGTCGTCGCAGATGGCCGGCCGTGGAAATATTTGTCGTCCTTGAACTCTTGCCCGATCAGGGCCGAGCCGACGACCTTCCCGTCCTGTTCGATCAAGCTGCCTTGCGCCTGCTTCGGAAAGAGGACGCTGGCAATCCCGGTCATCGCAAGCGGATAAGCGAGCCCCGTGATCAGCGTAAGCCCGACCAGAAGGACGATCGCAGGGCGTATTTCTCTCAACATGACGGTCTCCTCAGGCGAGGTGTAAAGCGGCGACGACGAGGTCTATCGCCTTGATGCCGATAAAGGGAATGATGATGCCGCCCACACCATAAACCAGCAGGTTGCGACGCAGCAGTGCGGCGGCACCGACCGCACGATAGGCCACGCCTTTGAGCGCCAAGGGGATCAGCGCGATGATGATCAGCGCATTGAAGATGATCGCCGACAGGATCGCGCTCTGCGGGCTAGCCAAGTGCATGATGTTGAGCACGCTGAGCTGTGGATAGAAGGCCAGGAACATTGCCGGAATGATGGCGAAATATTTCGCAACGTCGTTGGCGATCGAGAACGTCGTCAGCGCACCGCGGGTCATCAAAAGCTGCTTCCCGATCTCGACCACCTCGATCAGCTTGGTCGGATTGGAATCGAGGTCGACCATGTTACCGGCCTCGCGGGCCGCCTGGGTGCCTGTATTCATGGCGACACCGACGTCGGCCTGCGCCAGCGCGGGCGCGTCGTTGGTGCCGTCGCCGCACATCGCAACCAGCTTGCCCTTGGCCTGCTCGTCGCGGATGAGCTTCAGCTTGTCTTCCGGCGTTGCCTGCGCGAGGAAGTCGTCGACGCCGGCCTCGGCCGCAATCGCGGCCGCAGTCATAGGATTGTCGCCGGTGATCATAATCGTGCGGATGCCCATTCGGCGCAATTCGGCGAAGCGCTCGCGGATGCCGCCCTTGACGATGTCCTTGAGCTGGATCACGCCGAGCAGCCTGCCGTCCTTAGCAACCGCTAGGGGCGTGCCACCGGATTTTGCGATTTCGTCCGCGATTGACTGAATCTCACGTCCCGCCTCCGAACTCGATACTGCTTGGATCGCTCGGACGGCGCCGCCCGTGGCCGCCGCCTGAGCCGCACTGCCTCCATTGACGTAGTTCAGGATGGCATCAACTGCGCCCTTACGCACTGACGACCCGCCAGTGTCGACGCCACTCATGCGCGTCTGCGCAGTAAATGGGATGAAGCTCGCGCCAAGCTCCTGCATGTCGCGAGCGCGGATGCCATACTTTTCCTTAGCCAGTACAACGATGGAGCGGCCTTCCGGCGTCTCGTCGGCCAGCGAAGCGAGCTGAGCCGCATCTGCGAGCTCTTGTTCCGTCACGCCTCGCAACGGGCGGAATGCGGTCGCTTGCCGGTTACCCAAGGTGATGGTGCCGGTCTTGTCTAGGAGCAAAGTATCGACGTCTCCCGCGGCTTCCACAGCGCGGCCTGACATGGCCAGCACGTTGAAGCGCACCAGGCGGTCCATCCCGGCAATACCAATTGCCGACAGCAACGCGCCGATCGTGGTCGGGATTAGTGTCACAAACAGTGCCACCAAAATGACGACCGAAATGCTGCCGCCGGCGTAGGTCGCGTAGCTCGGAATCGTGACAGTCGCGAACACGAAGATAATGGTCAGACCTGCAAGCAGGATGTTGAGTGCGATTTCGTTCGGCGTCTTCTGCCGTTCGGCGCCCTCGACCAGCTTGATCATGCGGTCGATGAAGGTCGAGCCCTGCGCCGCGGTTATGCGCACACGAATCCAGTCGGACAGCACCTGTGTGCCGCCCGTCACTGCCGAGCGGTCGCCACCGGATTCGCGGATGACGGGCGCGGATTCTCCGGTGATCGCCGCCTCGTTGACCGAAGCTACACCTTCGATTACTTCACCGTCGGAGGGAATCGTGTCGCCAGCTTCGACCAGGACGGTATCGCCAATCTTGAGGCTGGTGCCCGGGACGAGTCGGTAGTTACGGCCCGGCCCGTTCAACAGCTTGGCCTGGGTTTCCGTGCGGGTCTTCCGCAGAGTTTCCGCCTGCGCTTTGCCGCGACCTTCAGCCACGGCTTCCGCGAAGTTCGCAAACACCACCGTGAACCACAGCCAGACGATGATCTGGAAGGTGAATGAAAGATGCTCCCCGCCGGTGGCGAGATCACGCAGGAAGATCACGGTTGTCAGCGCAGCCACGATCTCGACCACGAACATCACGGGGTTCTTGATCATCGCCCGTGGGTCGAGCTTAGCGACAGCGGATCCAATGGCTGGCACCACGATCTTTGGGTCCAGCATGGTAGCGACCGGCATGCGCTTGTTGGGTTTATGGACAGGTTCCATGGACGTAACTCCGAAAGGATTCGATCAGAACGTGGTGCCCGCGTTCATCGCCAAATGCTCGACGATCGGTCCGAGTGCGAGTGCCGGGAAGAAGGTCAGGCCACCGATAATCAAGATCACACCGACGACAAGACCGACGAACAGCCCGCCGGTCGTCGGGAAAGTACCGGCCGAAGGAGGAATGGATTTCTTCTCCGCCAACGAGCCCGCGATCGCCATGGCGGGAATGATCATGAAGAAACGGCCGACGAACATCGCCACAGCGCCGGTGAGATTGTAGAAGAGGATGTTGCCGGTCAGGCCTGCAAAGGCCGAGCCGTTGTTACCGGTCGACGAAGTATAGGCGTAGAGCACCTCGGTGAAGCCATGCGGGCCGGCATTCGCCATCGACGCGACAGCCGTGGGGTAGACCACCGCCACCGCAGTCCAGCCGAGATACATCAACGGCAACACCAGGATCGCGAGCATCGCCATCTTGACCTCGCGCGCCTCGATCTTCTTGCCGACATATTCCGGGGTGCGACCGACCATCAGCCCGGCGACGAAAATCGACAACACGACGAAAAGCAGCATGCCGTAGAGGCCAGCGCCGACGCCACCGACGATGATCTCACCCAACTGCATGTTGATCAGCGGGATCATGCCACCGAGTGCGGTGAAGCTGTCATGCATCGCGTTGACCGCGCCGCAGGAGGCGGCCGTCGTGATCACCGCGAACAGTGACGATGCAACGATGCCGAAGCGGACTTCCTTGCCTTCCATGTTGCCGCCGGTCAGCCCGAGCGCATTCAGCGTCTCTGTGCCGCCCGCTTCCGCCCAATAGGCGACGGTAACGCCGGCGATAAACAGCACGCCCATGACGGCGAGGATCGCCCAGCCTTGCCGCTGGTTGCCGACCATCCGGCCGAACACGTTGGTCAACGCCGCGCCGAGCGAGAAGATCGAGATCATCTGCACGAAGTTCGACAGCGCGGTCGGGTTCTCGAAGGGATGCGCGGCATTGGCATTGAAGAAGCCGCCGCCATTGGTGCCGAGCATCTTGATCGCGATCTGTGAGGCCACCGGACCGACCGCGATGGTCTGCTTGGCGCCTTCAAGCGTCGTCGCTTCGACATAGTCGCCAAGCGTCTGCGGCATGCCCTGCCAGACCAGGAACAGCGCATAAACAATGCAAATTGGCAGCAGGATGTACAGCGTGCAGCGGGTCACATCGACCCAGAAATTGCCGACGGTGCGCATTGAAGCACGCGCAAAACCGCGGATCAGCGCGACGGCGAGTACGATGCCGGTTGCCGCCGACAAGAAGTTCTGGTGCGTCAGGCCCAGCATCTGCACCAGGTAGGAAAGCGTGCTCTCCCCGCCGTAGTTCTGCCAGTTGGTATTGGTGATGAAGCTGATTGCCGTATTGAGCGAGAGATCCTCAGCGACTGCGGATTGCCCAGCCGGGTTGAAGGGCAGGTAGCCCTGCAGCCGCATCAGGCCGTAGATGATGAGGACACCGCCGACATGGAACAAGAGCATGGCAACCGTATAGGTCAGCCAATGCTGCTCACGCCTCTCGTCGACGCCGCTGATCCAGTAAAGCCCGGCCTCCACCGGCCGCAGCACCGGCGACAGGAAGGTACGCTCGCCGTTGAAGACGCGCGTCATATACCAGCCGAGCGGTTTCGTCAGCGCGACGATGATGACGCAATAGAGAATGATCTGAAGCCAGCCGATAGCAGTCATGACATCAAGCCTTCAAGTGATGCGCGGAGCCGGAGCCGGTCAGAACCGCTCGGGCCGCAACAGCGCGTAAGTGAGGTAGAACAGGAGGCCGAGCGAAACGAGGCCAGCGAGCGAATAGTCAAAGATCATGACCTATTCTCCTCTTAAAGCCGTTCGCAGGCGTAACTGTAGGCGATTGCAAGCGCGAAGAAGCCGAACGCGAGCGCCAGCATCAGAACGTCCATCATGAGATGCTCCTATTGCGCCTGATTGTGTCACCAACCGTTTGCGCGTCACGGAAAAGGGGCCTTGCGCTAGTCAACCGCGGATATCACTTCGCGATCCACCTTTACCGTCGTGCGGGCAAATGCCACGACAGGCATATGTTTTCGAGACGGCTGGGCAGGCAAAGTTATATGAATCCCATAAAGGATCTCGGAACCTCCGTTCGAGGGCGGCACTTTATGCCGTGCTTATACTGAGGCTCCCCAACTCATCTCGTTTTCAAATTCGTTTCGCGCCATTCTTACAAACAACCCTCCATCTTCGGCGTAGCTTAGTATTGTGAGATGATATGCGAACAGCTTTGGGATATCGGACGGGAATGGCGCTCAGCGAGAAGCTCCGCGAGGCCCATGACATCATGCCCGAACTGATGACAGAGATTCTCACTGTCAGTTGCCGGCGTGCTCCGTTTCAGGGGCACAGCGTAAAGGTCCTGCGTCTCAGGCAACTGATTGATGCCCGCGCCTGGACGGATGCGGCGCTGGCGCTGATCGAGTTGGAGTTGCCTTTGTGGCATATTCGCCGCATCGCCTACGATGCGGGGGAGTGGCACTGCGCGCTCTCGCACCGGTGTGAGCTTCCCGACTGGCTCGACCAAGCTGTCG
>Ga0335080_10007993_pt1 | contig 11006 bp, 11 predicted proteins | sample Lox_Sample_34_FD_206720 | JGI IMG/M metagenome (GOLD analysis project Ga0335080, IMG submission 206720) | Soil microbial communities from Loxahatchee National Wildlife Refuge, Florida, United States - Lox_Sample_3.4 | ecosystem: Environmental > Terrestrial > Soil > Wetlands | place: USA...
GTGATCAGCGTGGTCAAGCACGATTCGCAGGGCTCGGCCGCCAAGCGCTTCGGCGCCGACGACATTGTGCTGACCACTGGAACCGCGGACGTAGTGGAAGCCGTCCGCGCTATCACCCCAGACCGGCGCGGCGCTGACGTCGTGGTCGAGGCTGTGGGGCGTCCGCAGGCCTGGGAATGGGCCGTGGACATGGTGCGCAAGGGCGGCACGGTGAACTTTTTCGGCGGCTGCGCCAGCGGCACCAAGGTCGGACTCGACACCAGCCGGCTGCATTATTCCGAGATTACGCTGAAGGCGACGTTCCATCACACGCCGGAAGCAGTGCGCAAGGCCTTCGCGCTGATCGCCGAGCGCAAGATTCGCGGCACCGACTACATCACCGGCGAAGCGCCGCTCTCGCGCTTGCAGCAGGTGCTCCGCCATATGCTCAACCGCAACGGGGACATCAAGACGGCGATCATCCCCGGGCACTAGGCGGCGCGGGAATCGAGCCGAGTCTTATGTCGACCCTCGCGAGCCATGGTTCCCATCTGAACAGCACGGCGGATGCCCGCGCGGCCGGCTGGAGCAAACTGCCCGCCGAATACGCTATCCCGGACAAAGCTCCCTCGCCAGCGGAAGCGCAGGCATATTGTGAGCGCCTGGCGCGCACGCACTACGAGAATTTCTCCGTCGCAACCTGGTTTCTGCCCAAACGCCTGCGGTCCCATTTCTACTCGATCTATGCCTACTGCCGGATTTCGGACGATCTGGGCGATGAAGTCGGCGATCCGCAGCAGGCCTTGGCGCTGCTTGATGAGTGGGAGCGCGAGCTGGAGGCATGCTACGCGGGGAATCCGCGCCATCCCGTCTTCGTCGCCTTGCGCGAGACCATCCGCGCCTGCGGTATCCCGCAGCATGAGTTCTCCGACCTGCTGAAGGCTTTCCGCCAGGACCAGACCGTCCAGCGCTACGAAACCTTCGACGATCTGCTTGGCTATTGCCGCTATTCGGCAAATCCGGTGGGACACCTGGTGCTCTACGGTTGCGGATATCGCGATGCCGAGCTGCAGCAGCTCTCCGATTCCACCTGCACGGCCTTGCAACTGGCGAATTTTTGGCAGGACGTGAGCGTTGACTGGCTGAAGGGGCGCATCTATCTTCCGCTCGAAGACATGCGGCGCTTCGGCGTGAACGAGCGCGAGATCGCCGAGCGGCGTCCGACTCCAGAGTTTCTGAAGCTGATGAAATTTGAAGTCGAGCGCGGGCGCGAGTGGTTCGAGCGCGGGCTGCCGCTCGCCGGGCGCGTAGACCGGGAGCTGGGCATCGACATCGAGCTGTTCAGCCGCGGCGGCCAAGAGATTCTCAGCGCCATCGAGCGCCAGGGCTTCGACGTGTTACGCCAGCGGCCGGTGATCTCGAAAGCGAGAAAGCTTTGGCTGGTGGCGCGGGCGGCGCTTCAGCGGGCCGGACGGCTGGGCCAATGAAGACCGAGGTTGCAGCCGCATACGGCGTTTGCCGGCAGATCACGCGCTCGGCGGCGCGTAATTTCTATTACGGGTTCCTGGTGCTGCCCAAGGACCGTCGCGACGCGCTTAGCGCCGTGTACGCCTTCATGCGCCACTCCGACGATCTTTCGGACGACCCGGGGCTGAACCGCCACGAACGCGAGGACAAGCTGATCGAATGGCGCGACGCGCTGCATCGCGTCATTGAAGGCGAGCACACCGACGATCCCATGCTGCTGGCGGTAGCCGACGCCCAGCAGCGTTTCAAGATTCCCCTGGAGCTTTTCGACCAGTTAGTCGAAGGCACAGCGATGGATGTTACGACGCACGCCGGCGCCCCGGTTCGCTATCAGACCTTCGATGACCTGCGCCGTTACTGCTATCACGTGGCTTCGGTGGTGGGGCTGATCTGCATAAAGATATTCGGCTATCGCGATCCAGCCGCAGAAACCCTGGCCGAGCAGTGCGGCCTGGCCTTCCAGTTGACCAATATCATCCGCGATGTGAAGGAAGATGCGGGCATGGGGCGCGTGTATCTGCCGCAGGAAGACCTGGAGCGCTTCGGACGCACGGCGTCCGATCTCGACCCGGCGCGGCTGACGAATGGCTTCGATGCCGGCAGCCTGCGTCCGGTGCTGGAGTTTGAGGCCAGGCGGGCCCTCGAATTCTATCGCGCCGCCGATCAGCTGCTGCCGCTGATTGACGAGGACAGCCGTCCGGCACTCTGGGTGCTGGTAGAGATTTACCGGCGCCTGCTGGAAAAAATTGCGGCCCGCGACTACGACGTCTTCCAGGAAAAGATTCGCCTGAGCCGGCGGGAAAAGCTCAGCGTGCTGGCCCGCGGATTCTGGCGGCGGCTGGCGTGAGCGCGCCGCAGGTCGCGATCGTAGGCGGAGGTCTGGCTGGACTCGCCGCCGGTTGCGCTCTTGCCGACTCCGGGTTCCGTGTAACGCTCATCGAAAAGCGCCCGTTTGTCGGCGGACGCGCATCTTCCTACGAGCACCCCGGCACCGGCGAGGTAGTGGATAACTGCCAGCACGTGCTGCTCGGCTGTTGCACCAATCTGGTCGATTTCTATCGGCGAATCGGGGTTGAAGACAGGATCCACTGGTACGACCGCCTGTGCTTCATCGAGCCGGGCGGCAGAAGATCCCAGATCTCGTCATCATGGCTGCCGCCGCCGTTCCATGCCGCGCCATCCTTCCTTAAAGCCAGCTCGCTTGGGCTCAGCGACAAGCTGGCGATTGCGCGTGCCATGATGTCGCTTGCCCAGCATTTGCCGCCTGATAGTGGCAAATCCTTCATGCAATGGTTGAAGCAAAGCAGGCAGACCGATCGGGCCATTGATCGCTTCTGGAAGGTGGTGCTGGTAAGCGCGCTCAATGAAGATCTCGAGCGCATGTCCGTCTACTACGCGGCGCAGGTATTTCGCGAGGCGTTCCTGATGTCTCGCGAGGGTGGACGCATGGGCGTTCCGCGAGTGCCGCTCACGGAACTCTATGGCGCGGCGGCGGAGTACATTCGCGCACGCGGCGGAGAGGTTCGCCTGCGAGCGTCGGTGGAGTCGTTTCGCCCGGACTCGAGCGGAGTGCGACTGTGCGTTAGCGGCGCGGAGATGGCCGCTGACTTCGCCGTACTGGCTGTACCTTTCGACGCGCTGGGGCGCATGCTGCCGCAAGAGGCAGCAGCCGCGCCGATTGCCGAGATGATAGCGCGCTTCGAGACCTCACCCATCACCGGCATACACTTGTGGTTCGACCGCGAGATTACCGATCTCGATCACGCCGTGCTGCTCGACCGCACCATCCAGTGGATGTTCCACAAATCGCGGCTGCTTGACCGCGGCGGACCGAGCTACGTGGAATTGGTGGTGAGCTCGTCAAAAGGGCTGGTCGAGAGGCGGCGCGCCGAGATCATTGAGATGGCGGTCGGCGAGCTGGGGGAATTCTTTCCTGCCGTGCGCGAGGCCAAGCTGGTGAAGGCGACGGTCATTAAGGAAGTTCATGCGACGTATTCGGCGCTGCCGGGCTCGGATGCTTACCGACCTGGGGCAGCGACGGGCTGGCCGCGCGTCTTCCTGGCCGGCGACTGGACCCGCACCGGCTGGCCGGCCACCATGGAAGGCGCTGTGCGCAGCGGACATTTGGCTGCGGAGGGGGCGGCGCGAGCGGCAGGGAGAAGCGGCAAGTTCCTAAAGGCCGGCCTTCCACCAAAAGGGCTGATGAGACTGGTGAAGTCTTAGAGGGATCTCCTGCCCACCAGGCGCATGCATCAGATCTCTCTAGGTGGCCAGCACCGCCACTCCCGCGCACACCAGCAGGGCCGAAATCCACCGCCGGCGATCCACGCGTTCGCGGAGAAACAAGCTGGCAGCCAGTGCGTTCGTCACATAGGTGAGGGAAGCGGTCGCCGGGACGACTAGCGAGACGTCGGCCCAGGAAAGCGCCACCAGCAATCCGAAGAACGACGTGGCCATAAAAAACAAGGCAAACAGGAAACTGGGGTGCGTCACAATTGCCTTGAGAACGGCGCGCAAGCCCTGGCGGCGCCACAGTTCTCCCACGTGCCCGATCTGGCGCATGGCGCGGGAAAGCAGCACGTCGCCAGCGGTCGAACTGACCACGATGCCGCCGATAGCGCACCATGTTCGCAGCGCGCTCATTGCCGGTCTCCCGTGGCCGAGGGGCCTCTGGTCACGATGGCCACGCCGGAGCTGACCAGCAGGATCCCAATCCAGCGGCTGAGGCTCACCTTTTCTCCGAGCAGCCACACCGAAAGCAGCGCCAGCAGCACGTAGCCGAGCGAGGTCGCGGGTAGAACATAAGTGAGGTCGGACCAGGAAAGCGCGCTCAGGTAGCTGGCAAAGAAGCCCAGCAGCAGCACGATGCCGAGCGCGACCCAGGGGTTCAGAACGGCGGCGAAGAGTTCGCTCCAGCGCGCCGCCGATATCGCGCCGACTCTCCGCATTCCATAGGAGAGACAGACATCGCCAAAGGAAGCGAAGACCACGATGGCGGCGATGACGAGGTACTTGCGGAGGGTCACAGGTTTGCGTGAGGTTTGCGGCAGGGCTCTGCTTCAATACATCCGGATCACCTGAGGCAACCTAGGCCTCGACGGTCTCAGCCGCAGTCTCGCGATCGCTCGCGGCGGCAGCAGCGGGTGGCGGCGCGGCAGGGGCAGCGCGCCGGCCGGCTACGTAGCGCTTGCGGGCGGCACGCAGCTTCAGGAAAGCCCGCGCTTCCTTGTACAGACGCTTGCGTTCGCCGGAGTCGAAGATGGCTTTGCGCACGATGCGATACACGGCCTTGGGGCGGAAATAGTATTCGTCGTAGAAGCGATGGACAGCCTCCATCACTTCCTCGCGCGGCAGGCCCGGGTATTCGATGTGAGCGAGCTGGTGGCCACCTTCATCCACCATCTGCTGTTCGTTAACGATGAAGCCGTTTTTCTTTGCGAAATCGTAGAATTCGGTGCCGGGATAGGCGTGCGCGAGTGAAACCTGGATGGTTTCAACATCGAGCTGCTTGGCGAAATTTATCGTCTGGCGGATGCTCTCGCGGGTCTCGCCCGGCAACCCGAGAATGAAGTCGCCGTGGATGATCAGGCCCAGCCGGTGGCAATCACGGGTGAATTCGCGCGCGCGCTCGACCGTCGCTCCCTTCTTGATGTTCTTCAGAATCTGCGGGTCGCCGGATTCGTAGCCCACGATGAGCAGCCGGCAACCGGCTTCGCGCATGGCCTTCAGCGTTTCGTAATCGGTGGTGACGCGCGACGTGCACGACCAGGTAAGCTTCAGGGGCTTCAGCTTCTCGCACAGCTCGATGGTGCGCGCCTTCTGGATGTTGAAGGTGTCGTCGTCGAAAAAGTACTCCTTGACCCAGGGCCAGTATTCCTTGGCCTTGGCCATTTCACGGGCGATGGCATCGCTGGAGCGCTTGCGCCAGGGATGTCCGCTCAGCGTCTGCGGCCACAGGCAGAAGGTGCACTGCGCCGGACAGCCGCGCGTCGAGTAGAGCGCGACAAAGGGATACAGAAGAAACGGCACGTTGTAGCGGCGGACGTCGAGGTCGCGGTGATAGACATCGGTGACGTCGGGCAGCGCGTCGAGGTCGTCAACCGGCGGGCGGTCCGGATTGTGCACAATGCGGCCGTTCTGGCGATAAGAAATGCCTAGAATCTCACTGAGCGGCTTCCCCTGGGCGAACTCCACCGCTGCATAGTCGAACTCCCGGCGGACAATGAAATCAATCGCCGGGCAATCGCGCAGCACCGGCTCGGGCAGCACGGTGACGTGCGGTCCGACGAAAGCGATCTTCACCCCCGGCTGGGCAGCTTTCATGGCCTCGGCCAGCTTGCAATCGCCCGGGAAGCCCGGAGTGCTGGTGAAGAGGACCACGAACTCGTAGTTCTTCGAGATCTCGACCGTCTCCTGCCAGGAGACGTGGTGCGGGCTGGCATCGAGCAGACGCGAACCTTCCAGCATCCCGGCGGGATAAGCCAGCCAGACCGGGTACCAATACGATTCGATCTCACGCGTCGCCGGCCAGCGGGAGCTGGCCCCACCATCAAAATTCTCAAAGGAGGGCGGATTCAGGAACAGTGTTCTTAACGGCATGCAGTGCTCAATAGTACCATCCACTTCCGCAGGTCAAGGAAGGCGCGCGTTATGATAAAGATGCGCTCACCCCGCTTTAGCTACGGTAAGCGTAGAAACGGGAAAGGTCAATAGTGGTGCTGTCTGGTTACTGGGCCCGGGCCTGGCGCGCTGATGCGGACCTCTCAGTTGCGCTATACTTTCCACCCTTTGCTGCACGCTTCGGTTGGGAATCGCTAGCCTTGGGCCGAGCAGGAGGATGGGTTTCGTGAAGCCGTTCCGGCGAATTGCCAAGTACATTACCAGCCAGCATCCCGAGTGGGTCCCACCGGACTTTCGCGATCTGCTGGACTCCGCACCGGATGCCATGGTGATCGTCAACGCCTCGGGCAAGATTGTGGTCGTCAACAGTCAGACTGAAATCCTGTTTGGCTACGGGAGGCACGAGCTTTTAGGACAGCCGGTAGAAATCCTGATCCCCACTCGCTTCGCTTCCCATGCGCACCATCGCGCGGGCTTCTTCACCGACCCGAGGGTCCGGCCCATGGGGGCCGGGCTGAATCTGTTTGGCAAGCGAAAAGACGGCAGCGAGTTTCCCGTGGAGATCAGCTTGAGCCCGCTGCGCACCCGGCAAGGGGTGTTTGTCACCGCCGCGGTGCGAGACATTACGGAGCGGAAAAAGTCGGAGGAACAGATCGGCAAACTGAATGCCGAGTTAGCCGATGCAGTGCGCCGCTCCCAGAAGCTGGCGGCCACGGGAAGGCTTGCGGCGACCATTGCGCACGAGATCAAGAACGCTCTCGACACGCTGGTCAACCTGCTGTATCTGCTGGAAGTGCGACCCGCTCTCGACCCTGAGATGAAGGAACTGATCCTGCAGGCACGGGAAGAGGTAACGCGCATCGGTCACATAACGCGCAACACGCTGGCGCTGCAGCGCGAAACCGCTTTTCCGGTTTCCATGAGCCTCTCCGAGATCCTCGATGGTGTGTGCCGCATGTTCGAATGCGCGGTGGCCCAAAAGCGCATTCGCCTCGAACGTCGATACGAGACCAGTGGACAGATGATTGGTTTTCCTGGCGAGCTGCGGCAGGTGTTCACCAACCTTATTGCGAATGCCCTGGATGCTCTGGCGGACGGCGGAAATTTGACGATTGCCATTACGCCGGTGGACGGCTCGTTCTGCGTCTGCATAGCCGACGACGGCCACGGCATCCCCCCTGAAAACCTGGAGAAAATATTCGAGCCCTTCTTCAGCACCAAGGGCGAGAAGGGAACCGGAGTGGGACTCTGGGTGACGCGGAATATCGTGGAGGACGTTGGCGGCCGTATTGACGTCTCCAGTTCGACACGGCCCGGCCGCAGCGGTACGTCTTTCAAAGTCACTCTTCCGCGCACGCAGCGCCGGTCTAATGGCGGTGAGGAGCATCACCTTCCGAGAGCTTCGGCCGGATGAGCCTCGCGTTTCTTTTCATCTTCCCTGAAACCTCCCAGTGGCCTGCGAAATCACAATGCTCTGGAGGCGTGTATGGCTAACACCTACGATGCAATCATCATCGGTACCGGGCAGGCTGGACCGTCGCTGGCAGTGCGGCTGGCAGGGGCTGGAAAGAAGGTCGCTGTCATCGAGCGCAATCTGTTCGGCGGGACGTGCGTCAACACCGGTTGCATCCCAACCAAGGCCATGGTCGCAAGCGCCTACGCGGCGCACATGGCGCGCCGCGCCGCCGAGTACGGGGTGAACGCCGGCGGGCCGGTCACGGTGGACATGAAGCGGGTGAAGGCGCGCAAGGACGCGATCTCGGGACGGTCGCGGACCGGGGTCGAAGGCTGGCTCAGGGGCACGAAGAACCTGACGGTGTACGAGGGTCAGGCGCGCTTCGAATCGCCGCAGGAAGTCACGGTCGGGCAAGAGCGGCTCAGCGCTCCGCAGATCTTCATCAACGTGGGCGGGCGCGCGTTGGTGCCGGCGATGCCCGGCATCGAACAGGTTCCGTTTCTCAACAATTCGACGATGATGAGCGTGGATTTCCTGCCCCGCCACCTGGTGATCGTTGGAGGCAGTTACATCGGGCTGGAGTTCGGTCAGATGTTCCGGCGCTTCGGCAGCGAGGTGACCATCATCGAGATGGCGTCGCGGCTGATTTCGCGCGAGGACGAGGATGTGTCGACGGCGGCGCGGGAGATTCTGGAAGCTGAAGGCGTCCATGTGCGTCTGAACGCCAAGTGCATCTCCCTTTCCAAGCACGGCGATGGCATCGCTACACGCGTGGACTGCACTACCGGGGCGCCCGAGGTCGTGGGATCGCATTTGCTGCTGGCAGTGGGACGGCGTCCTAATACCGACGACCTGGGTCTCGAAAAGGCGGGCATCGCGGTGGACAAGCGCGGCTACATCGTGGTGGACGACGAATTGCGAACCAGCGTGCCCGGCGTTTGGGCGCTCGGCGACTGCAACGGACGCGGTGCCTTTACTCATACCTCCTATAACGACTATGAGATTGTCGCTGCCAACCTGCTGGACGGAGACCCGCGGCGGGTGAGCGACCGCATTCAGGCGTATGCCTTGTACATCGATCCGCCGCTGGGCCGCTGCGGTTGGACGGATGCGCAAGTGCTGGCCTCAGGCCGGCGCGCGCTGGTGGGCAAGCGTCCCATGACGCGGGTGGGGCGCGCCGTCGAGAAAGGCGAGACGCAGGGATTCATGAAGATCGTGGTGGATGCAGGGAGCAAGGAGATCCTCGGCGCGGCCATCCTGGGCACGGGCGGCGATGAGGCGATTCACTGCATCCTTGACCTGATGTACGCGCGGGCGCCATACACCACGCTGCAGCGGGCCGTGCACATCCATCCCACCGTCGCGGAGCTGATTCCGACCATCCTGGGTGAGCTGCAGCCTCTTGCCGGGGTGACGGCGGAAACCGGGTCTGCCGCCTGAGGCCCGCTTGACAGATTCAAGATGCGGGTCCATCCTAGGCCGCAATTTTTGCTGAGGAAAAAACCTGATGCGCCCTGGATCTGCACCCCTGCTTTGCTGGCTAGTGTTCGCGAGCGCTGTCCCCATTGCGGTTGGGCAAGCCGATTCCGCCAAGGCTGCCGAAACCTCGGTTGCATCGGGACGCGATCTTTTTGTGGCTTATTGCGCCTCCTGCCATGGCAAGGACGGCAAAGGGAAGGGTCCGGCAGCGAGCAGCCTCAAGACTCCACCTGCCGATCTGACGGTCTTGGCCCAGAAGAACGATGGCAGGTTTCCTAAGGCACGTGTCGTAGAAGCCATATCGGGTGAAAGCGCCATGAAAGCGCACGGATCGCGGGAGATGCCCGTTTGGGGGCCGTACTTTTTGGCCCTGAGCGGAATGAAGGAGAAGGCTGCCAAGGCCCGCATCGAAGATCTGGCGAATTACCTCGAGTCCATTCAGACAAAATAGAGCCGGGACGGCTATCTCATTTCGCCATGCGTCGTGGCTCGGCTAGACCGCGGGCAACGCCGCCTTCTTGCGGCAGCTTTCGCAGATGCCGTAGACCTGGAAAGTGTGGCGCGTGGTCAGGTAGTGGTGCTTGCGGCCGATCTCCTGCTCAATACGGCCCACTTCCGGAGAGAAGAATTCCACCGAGCTGCCGCAGCTGGTGCAGACCATATGGTGATGGCTTCGGCGCTGATACTGGTGTTCGTAGCGCGCTACCCCGTCATGAAACGCTACTTCGCTGGCCAGCCCGCAGGCGGCCAGCAGCTTGAGTGTCCGATAGACCGTGGTCATGCCGATGCGCGCGTCCTTCTTTTTCACCAGCCCATGCAGTTCGTCGGTAGAGAGGTGATCGCGGGTCTCCAGAAACGTGCGCAGGATTGTGTCACGCTGGCCGGTTAACTTCAGGCCCACGCGCTTGAGATGACTGTGGAAGATGTCTTCCGCCTCGCGTACGGCTTCCCGCGAGATGATGGCGTGATCGTCGATGCGCTTCTGCAGCATGTTTCCGCGGATAAGAGAAGCATAACACGCGGGTTGATGCCGCTCAGATTCAGGCGCATTGTGCTGCGACTGGGCCCTGACTGCTGATGGCGGAGCGGCTCTTCCCCGAACCAATTGCGGCAATAATCCCCGGCCACGGGCTGGCATATGATGCCGGCAGAGGGACATACATGTCGGCTACCGAAGATGTCGAGATCAGTCTGGGAACCGGACGGCTCTTGGGTCTCTTTTTCGCACTCGTAGTAGTGTGTGGCATTTTCTTTGGGCTGGGATACACGCTGGGACGCAGCATGGGTCCGACCGCCATGACAGCGGAAGCCTCGACTTCGGCGATGGCGGCCAAGCCTAAGGCCACCGCTGGTTCTCAGACCGAGCCCGGCAGCACCGCTCCAGCCAGCGACCTCACCTTCTACAAGACGGTCGAGCAAAAGGACGCGAACCCTCAGCTCACTCCCACTTCAAATCCAGCTCCAGCGCCGGCAGCGAATGTGCCTGCCAGCCCTCCCGAGCCGACTCACACCTCGACCTATGTGGTGCAGGTGGCGGCGGTAAGCAAAAAGGAAGACGCTGAAGCCTTAGCGAGTGCGCTGCGAAAGAAAAACTATCCGGTATTCCTGGCGCCAAGTACAGCGACGGACTCCCTGTTTCGAGTGCAGGTAGGACCCTTTGGCGACTACAAAGAAGCAGAAGGCATGCGCGCCCGCCTGACCAGCGATGGCTATACTCCAATCGTCAAGAAATAACGAGCGCCCCTCCGTCGGTATCGAACCGCTGCTTTTTCCGTGCCCGTGACTGCCTCACCGTCTGCGCCGGTTGCTGTCCGAGACGATGCCCGCAGGGAGTTGAAGTATCGGATACTCGCGCTTCCCTTGGCCTTGCTGGTGGCGCTTGGTGCCCCACATCTGCCCGGTTTTGGCAGATGTGGGTCCCCGTGAAAATGTTCGGCCAACTTCG
>Ga0335080_10007996_pt1 | contig 11005 bp, 10 predicted proteins | sample Lox_Sample_34_FD_206720 | JGI IMG/M metagenome (GOLD analysis project Ga0335080, IMG submission 206720) | Soil microbial communities from Loxahatchee National Wildlife Refuge, Florida, United States - Lox_Sample_3.4 | ecosystem: Environmental > Terrestrial > Soil > Wetlands | place: USA...
AGCTGCCGAGCGGATTCGAGGTCGTAGGGATGAAGCTTCTTGGGGACGACGTAGTAGTCCGGGTCGAGCGCCGTCGATTGCCGGCGGGACTCTTCGAGATGGGTGATATGGCGGTCGTAAAGAATGTAGCCGGTGCGCGCCGCCGCAATGGCAATCGCCAATACCAGTCCCAGCTGAATCTTGCGTTTAGCTTCTGGCGTGATGCGCATAGGGAATACGGTAACAGACGGACAAAGCAAGCAGAGAGGCATCCCGAAACCCACGCTTTTTTCTGCGGCCCGAGGTGTCCGGCGAAGGACCATCGCGCTCGATGCCCAGAGAGTCGGCCTGACCCATGCCTACACGCTTTGCGGTAAACTGGAACGTGGGGTGGCAACGCCTCCAAGAGGAATTCATGCCGGTCACCGAAGATGAAGTCCTAAGCGCACTTAAGCAGTGCTATGACCCCGAGATTCCGGTCAATATCGTGGATCTCGGCCTTATCTATGGCGTGCGTTTTGACGCAGCCGAAGACAAACAGGACGTCACTATCGACATGACCTTGACCGCTCAGGGATGCCCGGCACATGTCATGATCGGCGATCAGGTCAAGTCGCGGCTGGAGCAACTGCCCGGCATTCGCAGCGCCAAGGTCAATCTGGTCTGGAACCCGCCGTGGACGCCGGAACGGCTGAGTCCAGACGCCCGCAAGCAGCTTGGGATCGAGTAGCGAGCCCCGCGCCTAGCGGGAGAGAATCTCTTTCCAGGCATCGCGGCCAGAGCGTTCCGTGGCTTCCGCCAAGCGTTCACCCATGCGGGACACCAACTCCAGAAAGCGGGTGCCCCGATCCACGTAGTCGGGCAAATCAGCGCGCAGCCGGCGAAAGTGCTCGGGATACTCGGAGGCCAAGGCGGCCAGTCCGACGCCCGCGAACAAAACGCCCGCCGGCTTCTTACCCTTGAGAAACAGGATGGCGCTGGTTCCGATGGACCCTGCCACCAAGGCTCGCTTCCAGTTTTCCATTCTCACCTCGCACCGGCTCATTGTAGAACACGGCGGGGAACTTAGCTGTTCTATACTGCAAACTCCCGCCGGAGGACTTGGATGCTGAAAAGCCGTTATGGAGTACTCATCGTAGCAATCTCTCTTGGAGGATTGGCTGCAGCGCAGCAAAAGCCTCGGGCGCGCGACTTGGGCGTTCCGTTTGACGGCACTCCAGGGCCTCGGAACGCCATCACGGACGTTAAGGGCGTCGAAGTCGGGCATACTACGTTAATCTCAGGGGAAGGGCCGTTGAAAGTCGGGGTTGGCCCGGTCCGAACGGGGGTTACAGCGGTTCTGCCCCGCGGCAAGAACCTGCTCGATCCTGTCTTCGCCGGATGGTTCACCCTGAACGGCAATGGCGAGATGACCGGGACGACCTGGATCGATGAATCGGGATTCCTTGACGGGCCGGTGATGATCACGAATACGCACAGTGTCGGCGTGGTGCGCGATGCGGTGATAGCCTGGCGGGTGAAGAAGGCGCCGCCTGACCCGGATGGCTATTGGTGGTCGTTGCCGGTGGTGGCGGAGACCTGGGATGGAGAGTTGAACGATGTGAACGGCTTCCACGTCAAGCCGGACGACGTTTTTCATGCACTGGATTCAGCCCACGATGGCGCGGTCGAGGAAGGCAACGTCGGCGGCGGCACCGGCATGGTCTGTAACGAGTTTAAGGGTGGCATCGGTACCGCTTCGCGAGTGCTGGACGCGAAGTATGGCGGATACACGGTGGGAGTTTTGGTGCAGTGCAATTACGGACGTCGCAGCCAGTTGCGCATCGCCGGCGTGCCAGTCGGCCGCGAGATTCCCGAGCACACGGTCTACAACGACGATGTCGGTTCAATCATAGTGGTGGTCGGTACCGACGCTCCGCTGATTCCACCGCAGTTGAAGCGAGTTGCGAAGCGAGTATCGCTGGGCCTGGGACGCGATGGCAGTTATTCGGGCGACGGCTCAGGGGACATCTTCATCGCCTTTTCGACGGCAAATCCGGGCGCGGCGGGCACCTCTGGCCTTCGCCATTTGACCATGCTGCCGAACGATGACCTGGACCCGATCTTCCTGGCCACCGTGCAGGCAACGGAAGAGGCGATTGTGAACGCGATGATCGCGGCAGAAACCATGACCGGGATCAACAATCGCACGGTAATCGCCTTGCCTCATGACCGTTTACGCGAAGTGCTGAAGAAATACAACCGGCTGGCGAAGTAAGGTCCGCGGACGCGCGGCCTGCCACGATTCGCGACCAGGGGAGCCTAAGGGTTACTCGCAATCTGAGCAATGCGAGGATGCGCTGCCGGGCCCAGAGAGACAACGAGACATGTTTCCACCGCGAAGTCTTCAAGCAATGCGCTTTCCCCTGACAATTTCCAGCGCGGAGCTGTAGACCCATTGGCTCCGTTTGCCCTGAGTCACGAGCTCGTGGACCACGTAAAGCTGCCGGCGGGAGTCGGTTTTCAATCGCTGCCAGCGGCGAGGATGAACTATCAACTTCGGATTGCGCCATACAATCGTGAGACCAGACACTGCGTACTCCTTACAAAGGCCAGCCGCCCGGAGCTGGTTGGTGGAATTTCCAGTCCAGTATTCGTCATAGAGTGGAAACGATCTGTACTAGAACGCACATCTCCTTGTGATAAGGATCACAACGGAGCGGATTTGGCTCTGCGGCCAACGGTCTATAATTTTGCATCCTCGTGAGGCTTCTATGCTGAATTCCCTGCTGCTTCTTGCTTTCCTGATGGCCTGTTCTCCACTGCTCGCCCAAGACTCGGCCAAACTGCAGCGCCTCGACTACGACCGAAGAGCAGCGCTGGACGTTAAGGAAGTCAACGTGGAAAAGCGCGGCAAGGTGACCGTCCACGACATCTCTTACGTCAGTCCCATGGGTGGCCGCGTCCCCGCTTACCTGGTCGTGCCGGATGGGAATGGTCCGTTTGCGGCGGCAATCTGGGGACACTGGTACTGGGAAAATTCGCCGATGCGCAATCGCAAGGAGTTCCTGGAGGAGGCGGTGGCACTGGCGCCCGCCGGGGTAGTGTCGCTGCTGACCGACGGACCGGTTGCGCGGCCGGGTCACGTAGAAGATAAATCGCCGTTGAACGAGCAACAGATCACCGACCTGGTGCAGGCCGTCGTTGATATGCGCCGCGGCGCGGACCTGCTGCTGGCGCGCCAAGATGTGGATGCGAAACGACTGGCTTACGTCGGCCACAGCTACAACGCCAGCGTGGGAGGATTTCTCAGCGGAGTGGACAAACGTTTCTGCGCGTTCGTGCTAATGGCAGGCGGGCTGTCGGATGAGTCGGACCTCAAGACCAAAGGAGTTCAGGATTATCGCCAGAAGGTAGGCGCAGAGAAATTCGATGCATTCACACACAAATATGCGTGGCTTGACCCGGGGAAATTCGTTTCGCATGCCGCGCCAGCGGCGGTGTTTCTGCAATACGCATCGCGGGAAACTTTTCTGACGCCGGACCGGGCTCGTGCCTACGCCGCAGTTGTGAGCGAGCCAAAACAATTCAAACTCTACGATGCGCCCCACGCCCTGAATGCCGAGGCACGCCGGGACCGGATCGCGTTCCTGACTGAGCAATTGAAGCTAAAGCCGCTGCCGCCGGGAGTCATTGCCAAGGTGCCGGATTTGGAGCAGCCGCCGGAGCCGAAGGAGTAGCAACCTGGCCGAATCCACTGATAACCAACACCCTGAAGTGTCAGGTGAACGAGGTACGCTCTGCGCTTGAAATCGTATCGCCTTTAATATCGAAGAATTCGACGCTTCCATTTTCGAAGTCGATGAAGCTGCAAACCTGGCGGTCACACCGATGCAGCGTGCCAGCATTAATGACCAAAAGAGATCCAATCTTACGAACCATTGGCTGGTGGGAATGTCCGCACACGACAAAACGGTGACTTCCCGAGCGGCTAAGGAGTTGCAGCGCTAAGTTCGATTCAAGAGCATAACCGTCATCATCCGGCCGGATCGTAGCCATGTCGTTCTCGCCAAAACCGTGGCACAAGAGAAGCGATCCTCTTGACGTCTGGAACGAACGCGTCTTCGGCAATTGTTCGAGACGAGTGCGGGATTCCCGTCGTAGGGCGCTAGCCGCGGTTGCATCTGGCAGTTCGCGCATTGAACCCTCCAGCAGCCAGCGGTCATGGTTGCCGGCGACAGTGAGCACGCCATGTTCGATGAGCAGGGAGCAGGCTCGGTTCACGTCCCCCACGCCATCCGCGATGTCGCCGACCGCCAGCACGGTATCGGTGCCCATGCTCGAGAAGTGACGCAGAACGAGTTCGAGGACTTGATCCTCGCAATGAATGTCTCCAATCACGCCGGCGTGGGTCAGGACGTGTTGACTAGGTCTTGTCAAAGGTCAGCAGGTCTTAGAACTTCCGCGAGTGTTCTTTCGCCCAGCGCTCAATCACAACTTTCTTTTCGGTGTAGAACTCAACCGCATCCCGGCCCTGGCCGTGCATGATGCCGAAGAACGAGTCCTTCCAGCCGCTGAAAGGAAAGTAGGCCATAGGTGCGGCCACGCCGATGTTGATGCCGATGTTTCCGGCCGGAGCTTCGTAGCGGAAGCGGCGGGCGGCTGAGCCGCTCGAGGTGAAGAGCGAGGCCTGGTTGCCGTAGGCACTCTTCTCCAGGAAAGCTAGGGCCTCGTCCAGGTCGTTAGCGTGGATCAGGCTCAGCACCGGGCCGAAGATTTCGGTGTCGGCAAGATCGCTGGTCGCGGGAACGTTGTCGAGGATAGTAGGTTTCACGAAATTCCCGGCCTCATACTTCGAAATCTGCGCGCCGCGCCCATCGAGTAGAACACTGGCCCCCTGCTTTTGTCCGGCCCCGATCAAAGATTCCACCCGTTCCTTGCTCTGGCGAGTGATCACGGGTCCCATCTGAACCCCTTCGTCGAGGCCGTTGCCCACGCGCAGTTTCGAAGCAGCGTCGGTGATGGAATCGCGGAATGTCTTCCGCGCTTCGCCAACCGTCACCGCAACCGACACCGCAAGGCATCGCTGCCCGGCGCAGCCGAAGGCGCTGTCGCCGATGATTTGAGTCGCCATCGGCATGTCGGCGTCAGGCAGCACGATCACGTGGTTCTTTGCGCCACCCTGACACTGCGCCCGCTTGCCGTTGGCTCCAGCACGCGCATACACGTATTTCGCAATCGGAGTTGACCCTACAAAACTGATGGCGCGTACCTTGGGATGATCGAGAAGCGTGTCCACCGCGGCTTTGCCGCCGTTCACAAGGTTCGCTACTCCCTTGGGCAAACCGGTCCTCTCGACCAGTTCGAACGCCAGCCGCATAGTCAGCGGGACACGCTCGGAGGGCTTCACGATCAGTGTATTTCCGCAAGCAATGGCGTAAGGAAGAAACCAGAACGGAATCATCCCCGGGAAATTGAACGGCGTGATCGCAGCCACGACGCCGAGCGGCTGGCGGATCATGGTCTCATCGATGCCGCGAGCCACGTCTTCGAGGTTGTAGCCCTGCATCATCATGGGAATGCCGCAGGCGACCTCGACGTTTTCGATGGCGCGCCGCATCTCGGCCTTGGCCTCGGCGAAGGTTTTGCCGTTTTCCTGGGTGATGGTGCGACCGAAGTCGTCGATGTGATCTTCAAGGAGTTGTTTTAGCCTGAACAGTGGCTGGATGCGGTCTTCCGGTGGCGTGCGGCGCCATTCCGGATAGGCCGCAGCAGCGGCTTCGATGGCGCGTGTGACTTCGGCGGCGTCGGAAAGTGGCGTGCGCGCAATAGTCTCACCGGTTGCGGGGTTGGTGACGTCAAGCCACTCGCGGGCTGCGGAGTCGCGCCATGCGCCGTCGATGTAATTAGCAACCGTAGTAAGCGATGCAACTGTCATGGTCTTCTCGACCTCGCGCCGCAGTGCCGGCGGCGCTACTCTATACGGCAGTCAACGCGCCCTTCTTCTCGGCAACACTGGTGAGCGCCGCTTCGAGCACGTCCATGGCTTCGTCCATTTGCGCGTCAGTAATCACCAGCGGCATGAGCAAACGAATGATGTTGCCGTACGATCCTGCAGTGATGGTCACCAGTCCGTGCTCATAACAGTACTGAGAGATTTTCCTGGTTTCTTCGTCGGCCGGCTCACGGGTTTGCTTTGAGCGAACCAGTTCAAGAGCCTGCATCGCGCTCAGCCCACGGACCTCGCCCACCAACTCCCACCGGCTCTGCCACTGCGCCGCGCGCTTGAGGAAGCGTTCGCCCAACACGTTGGCGCGCGCATTCAGGTTCTCTTTCTCAATCACATCCAGCACCGCAAGCGCGGCCTCGCACGCCGCGGGGTTGCCGCCAAACGTTCCGCCCAACCCGCCAACTCCCGGAGTGTCCATGATCTCGGCCCGGCCAGTCACGGCCCCGAGCGGCAGGCCACCGCCGATCGACTTCGCCATCGCAATCAGGTCCGGGGTCAAATCGAGGCGCTCGCAAGCAAACATTGCGCCGGTACGGGCAAAGCCGGTTTGCACTTCGTCGGCAATCAGCAGAATTCCGTGCTTGCGGCAGATGTCGGCCAAGATCGGAAAGAACTCGGATGGTGGAGTAATGAATCCACCTTCACCCATGATGGGCTCGACAATCACGGCGGCGACGGACTCCGCCGCCACCACCCGCCGGAAGGTATCTTCCAGATGGCGCGCGCAAAACACATCGCACGACGGATACTTCATCGAATACGAACATCGGAAACAGTAAGCAAACGGCACGCGGTACACATCGCCGGGAAACGGTTCGAAGCCGGCCTTGTAAGGATGAGTCTTGCTGGTCAGCGCCATCGCCATGTAGGTGCGGCCGTGGAAGGCGTCTTCAAAACTCACGATCGCAGGACGCTTAGTGTAGGAGCGCGCAATCTTAATCGCGTTTTCTACCGCCTCGGCACCGGTGTTCACCAGCAAGGTCTTCTTAGGGAACTTGCCGGGCGTAATCGCATTCAGCCGTTCCGCCAGCGCTACGTAGCTTTCGTATGGAAGCACATTGAAGCTAGTATGGAGAAAACGGTCCAGTTGCCTGCGAATGGCTTCGATCACTTGCGGCGCGCGATGGCCGGTGTTCTCGCAGCCGATGCCTCCTGCGAGGTCGATCAGGCGATTGCCGTCAACATCTTCAATCACTGCGCCCTCGGCCTTGGCGACAAATACTGGCGTGGCGTGGAACGCGCCCTGTACCACGGCGGCGTTGCGGCGCCGCATGAGCTCCTGCGAGCGCGGCCCGGGAATGGATGTGCGTAGTTGAATCGTGGCCATCTCAGTACTCACTTTAGAAAAATCAGTTCTCGGATTTCAGTTCCTATTTCTCAGTACCAGCCAATCGGCGATTCGTTTAGATTGATATGCACTTGCTTGGTTTCGAGATATTCTTCAATGCCCCAGGGACCAAGCTCACGCCCGAAACCGGATTGCTTGTATCCTCCCCACGGCGCTTCGACGTAGGTGGGCTGCATGTGATTCACCCAGACAATGCCTGCGCGCAGCGATTTCACGGCGCGGAAAGCTTTAAAAATGTCGCGAGTCCAGACGGCAGCGGCCAGGCCGTAAGGTGAGTCATTGGCAATTTTCACGGCATCTTTTTCGTTTTCGAACGGGATGACTGCAGCCACGGGCCCGAAGATTTCTTCGCGGGCGATTCGGGCATTGTTGTTGACATCGTAGAAGATGGTCGGCTCGACGTAGTAACCCTTGGCAAACTGTTCGGCGCGGCCTCCGCCAATGGCGAGCCTGGCTTCTTTCTTGCCAACCTCCTGATAGGAGCGGACGCGCTCGAACTGTTCTTTGCTGACCAGTGGACCCATCTTGGTGTCGCGGTCGAGCGGCGCGCCCAGCTTGATCTTCTTGGCCTTCTCGGTCATCGCGTCGACAAACTTCTTATAAATGGGCTTCTGGACCAGGATGCGGCTGCCGGCAGAGCAGACTTCGCCCTGATTGATGAAAACGCCAAACAGCGCGCCGTCGATGGCGGCCTCGAAATCGGCGTCGGCGAAGAAGATATTTGGAGATTTTCCTCCAAGTTCGAGGGTGACACGCTTAACCGTGTCGGCGGCCATCTTGACGATGATCTTGCCGACCGCGGCGCTGCCGGTGAAGGCAATCTTATTGACGTCGGGATGCTGTACCAGCGGCGCGCCGCAGCTTTCGCCAAATCCGGTAATCACATTCACCACGCCGGGCGGCAGGCCGACGTCGGTGAGCCAGTTCGCCATTTCCAGCGCCGTGACAGGGGTCTGCTCGGCAGGCTTCAGCACGCAGGTGCAACCCGCGGCCAGCGCCGGCGCCAGTTTCCACGCCCCCATCAGCAGCGGATAGTTCCATGGAATGATTTGCCCGGCGACCCCAATCGGCTCTTTTAGCGTAAGGCTCACGGCGTTGTCGGGGACAGGGTTCACGAATCCTAGAATCTTGGTGGCCAGGCCACCGTAATATTCAAAGCAGGTTGCAACATCGTTGATGTCGTATTCGGCTTCGACAATCGGTTTGCCGGTGTTGCGGGATTCGAGTTCGGCCAGCATGGTAGCGTTCTGGCGGATCTTGTCGGCGAGACGGAAGAGCACGCGGCCGCGTTCCTGCGCAGTAGTCTGCGGCCAGGAACCATCCTCGAACGCCGCTTTGGCTGCGGCCACCGCGCGATTCACATCTTCAGCATTGGCGTCGGGAACATGAGCAATCACTTCTTCGCTGGCGGGATCGAGGACCTCAAATGTTTTATTCGACTTGCTGTCGACCCACTCGCCGTTAATGTACAGCTGATAAGTGCGGACTTCGGCTTTCACTCCACCGGGCATGTGTATCTCCTATATCTCTGGCAATAGCAGCGTCTTGGCCGGCAACTTCATGAGATGGTTCCGGCCTCGACCGGAGCGGGTTGCGGCGCCTTCTGCCGGCCGTACACGAAAAAGAAAAATGCGGCCAGACCCAGGAAAAACAGGGTAAATCCGAACATCTTGGCCTCGTACTTCCACACTGAAGTGATCTGCTTGGCGGGAAAAAATGCCAGCGCGATTCCCAGGGTGGTGGTCAGAAAACCACTCAGCCCGGCAAAAACCAGCGTGCCACGGCGATAGCGGCCACCTGACATATCCCCTCGGAAAGCAAACCTCAACAGTGCTGCGAATACGTACAGAAACGGCACCAGTTGCAGGACGACCGCCAGAGACAGCATGGTCTGGAACGCCTCCTGCACGCCGCCTGAAGCGTAGAAGTTGATGACGATCAGTATGAGCGACACGACCGCCTGCACGATCAGGGCGGCATGCGGCGTTGCATACTTAGGATGGACCTTTCCCAGCCACGACGGCATGTAGGAATCGAGGCCGGCCACGAATGGAATGCGGGCCGAGCCTCCCATCCAAGCCGAACCGATGCCTGCAATCGACAGGCTCAACATCACGGCAAAAGGAGTGATGACCCATGCCACTCCAACTTTCGCCGCCATGTGGCTGACTGCCTGCACAATGCCCTGAAGGACGCTGATATCGTTCTTCCCGACCGCCACTAAGAGAGTCAGGGTTGCACCAATGTAAAGCGCACCGGAAACGAACCCGCCCCAGGCGACGGCACCGGGCAAAGTTTTCTGCGGATCGCGGATTTCATCTCCCATCACGGATGCCAGTTCCAGGCCGACCAGGCCAAAGCAAATTACGCCAAACGAATTCAGAACAAACCTGGGGTCCGCCGGAATACGAAAATCGGCGCCCGTCACAGTGGTACCAAATCTCGACCAGACCGTGATTCCCAGACCGATCAACACTGCGGCGGCAACAAAAGTGCCGACGGCGCCAAGATTGTTCAGCCATTTCCCGACGCCGAGTCCGACGATGTTCAGCACGGTAAGCAGCGCGAGCAAGGCTACCGACGCGGCCATGGCAAAGCTCTTGCTGTCGGCCAAGCCAGCATGGCCGGGCCCCATGGCAAAAACCGACACGCCGACGAAGTACAACATGACCGTCGGCACGTAGAGCATGTTGTTTGTCCAGTAGCACCATCCGGAGAGGAAACCGTGGAAGTCGCCGAAGACTTCCTTGGCCCAGAGATACACGCCGCCTTCTCCGGGATAGCGATGAGCCAGTTCGATGACGGCAATGCCCTGCGGCCAGAAGAAGAGGAGCAACGAGATGATCCAGAGCCAGACGGTTACGCCGCCATTGGCGGCGATCGATGGCACTACGTTCAGATTGAATACGGCCACCACGAACAGCAACACCAAGTCCCAGCGGCCCAGTACGCGCTTGAGATGTGGTTGCTCGGTCGTGGACAAAGCTGCTCCTTGCCTTCCTGGTTCTGGCGATCTGGGGGACGGGCGAGGCCTGCGCTGAGCAAGCCGAAGCGACGCCCGTTCTCCATCATTCCCCTGGGACAGATGGGGCACCTGCCCCCACGTGAATCGTTTCTAGTGCACGGCGACAGCTGGGGCTTCACGCTCCTGCTGGGCTTTGGCTAATGCGGGCGCTACGTCCTCGAAGGCCGCCAGGTGCTGGTCGATATCGGCTTCGGTGTGTTGTACGGAAATCGTCCACTGTTCGTCCCACCAGTAGGGTTGCGCCATCACGCCCCGATTGACCATGGCAAACCAGTAGTGGCGCCAGAGATCGATGTCGATGGTCAGCCAGTCGCGATAGTTGCGAATCTCCTGGGGATAGAACATGAGCGCACCATTGACGCCTGCACTCGCGATGTAGGCTTGCAATCCAACCTTGGCCACGGTCTTGCGATAGCCGTCGGTCAGCTTTTTGCTAAGCGTGTCGACGTGCGCATAGTTCTCGCGGGTGAGCACCTCGCGGAAGGTCGCAAGGCCCGCAGCCATCGAGACTGGGTTCGTGTTGTAAGTTCCGCCATGGAAGACCTTGTGCTGTGAGATGAGATCCATGACGGACTTGCTGGTGCCGAAGGCTGCCAGCGGCAAGCCGCCACCGATGGACTTTGCCAGGCAAATCATGTCGGGCTTGACGCCAAAATATTCCGAG
>Ga0335080_10007997_pt1 | contig 11004 bp, 9 predicted proteins | sample Lox_Sample_34_FD_206720 | JGI IMG/M metagenome (GOLD analysis project Ga0335080, IMG submission 206720) | Soil microbial communities from Loxahatchee National Wildlife Refuge, Florida, United States - Lox_Sample_3.4 | ecosystem: Environmental > Terrestrial > Soil > Wetlands | place: USA: Florida...
CGCAGCTCGTTTTCCCCTCAACAGCGAACGGGAGCCTCATCTCCCGCCAAGGCGTGGTGGTGGGGTCCGGGCTCATCGGCCAGCCCTTCAGTGATCCACGGTATTTCTGGAGCCGTCTCTCGCCGACAACGCCGTACCCCTACAATGCGGGCTCATCGACGGGTTCGAACACCGGACCTACGAACCCGGCGCTTCTCGACGAAGTGCAGGGGCGACTCAACGATCTCAGGAAGGCGGATTCGACGAACGGATTGCCGGTGCCCGTCGACCTCGTGACGTCCTCATCGAGCGGTCTCGATCCTGACATCAGCGTCGGCGCGGCACTGTACCAGGTGCCCCGGATTGCGCGGTCCCGGGGCCTGCGCGAGGAGGCGGTCCGCACGCTCGTGGAGGGATCGATCCGCGGCAGGACATTCGGGGTGCTCGGCGAGCCGCGCGTGAACGTGCTCCAGCTCAACCTCGCACTTGACGAATCCAACGCCACACACGGAGGCAACTGATCATGGACATCATCTGCATGGGCATACTCGCCCTGTTCTCGCTTGCGACATGGGGCCTGATGAAGATATGCGAAATCCCCGAAGAGCGTAAGCCAGGAGGCAACTCATGAGCTGGATCTATCTCATCTCGGGCGCCATCGCGCTCGGACTCCTGATCTACCTGTTTGTTGCACTTCTCAGACCGGAGAAATTCGAATGACTGTCAACGGCGTCGTCCAGATTCTGCTGTACCTGGCGGTTCTGCTCCTCCTGGTGAAGCCCCTGGGCGCATTCATGGCGCGCGTTTTCCAGCGGGAGAAAACGTTCCTGGATCCGGTCTTCGGACCCCTGGAGCGGCTTATCTACCGGCTCGCGCGCGTTGACGCGGATCGGGAGATGGACTGGAAGGAAAATGCGATTGCAATGCTCGCGTTCAACGCGCTCGGGCTCCTCCTCGTGTACCTCGTTCAGAGAGTGCAGCATCTGCTGCCGCTGAACCCGGAGGGGATGGGACCCGTGAGTGCCGACTCCTCGTTCAACACCGCCGTCAGCTTCGCGACGAACACGAACTGGCAGGGGTACGGCGGCGAAACGACGATGAGTTACCTCACGCAGATGGTCGCGCTGACGGTCCAGAATTTCCTCTCGGCCGCCTCGGGGATAGCCGTTCTCGCCCTCATCATCCGCGGGTTCGCCCGCCACAGCATGAAGACGCTGGGCAATTTCTGGGTAGATCTCACACGGAGCACGCTCTACATACTCCTCCCGCTCGCGGTCGTCTTGGCCATCGTCCTCGTGTCACAGGGAGTGCCGCAGACACTGTCGCCCTACGAGCGGTCGCACTTTGTCGATCCCCCGCGCGATACGAGCGGGGCGCAGGTGAAGGAGCAGGTGATCGCCGTGGGTCCCGTGGCATCGCAGATCGCGATCAAGCAGCTCGGGACGAACGGCGGCGGGTTTTTCAATGTGAACTCGGCGCATCCGTACGAGAACCCGACGCCGTTCTCGAACTTTCTCGAAGTGCTGGCCATACTCCTGATCTCGGCCGGCCTCTGTTACACGTACGGCGTGATGGTCAAAGACACCCGGCAGGGATGGGCGCTGCTTGCCGCGATGACGCTGATACTCGTCGCGATGATAGGCGTCTGCTACTGGGCGGAGAGCGGCCCCAATCCGCTCATCGACGGCCGCGGGATCGATCAGACCGCAGGGAACATGGAGGGAAAAGAGGTTCGTTTCGGCGTAGCAAACTCTGCCCTCTGGGCGACGACGACGACGTCCGCCTCGAACGGGTCGGTGAATTCGATGCACGACTCATTCACGCCGCTCGGGGGAATGATTCCGCTTATAGCGATGCACCTCGGCGAAGTCGTCTTCGGCGGTGTTGGCTCGGGGCTCTACGGCATGCTCGTGTTCGTGATTGTGGCGGTATTCGTGGCAGGCCTTCTGGTCGGGAGGACGCCAGAATACCTTGGACACAAGGTGGAGTCATTCGACATGAAGATGGCGTCACTCCTGATATTGATCATGCCTATCGCCGTGCTCGTGTTTACGGCCATTGCGGTGGTCACGTCCGACGGGAGGGCGGCGATCGCGAACCCCGGGGCGCACGGTTTCAGCGAGATCCTGTACGTGTTCACTTCGCAGACGAACAACAACGGGAGCGCATTTGCCGGGGTTTCCGCCAATACGCCGTTCTATAACATCACCGGAGCCATCGCCATGCTGATCGGGCGCTACTGGCTGGCGGTGCCCACGCTGGCGCTCGCCGGCTCACTGGCGCGGAAGAAACTTGTCCCGCCGGGTGAGGGGACGCTGCCGACACACACGCCGCTCTTCATATTCTGGCTGATAGCGGTCGTCCTGATCGTCGGGGCGCTCAATTTCCTCCCGGCGCTCGCGCTCGGACCGGTGGTGGAATATTTCACGATGATACACTAAAGGGGTGAAGGATGACCGCTGACACTTCTGCGCTCAGGAAACCGCTCGGACTCACGGGGGAGATCTATCGCCGGGCGCTCCTCGATGCTCTCAGGAAACTGAACCCCCGCTGGATGATGCGAAACCCGGTGATGTTCGTCGTCGAAGTCGGGAGCATATTGACGACGGCGCTCTGGCTCCAGGCGCTTGCGGGGCAGGGGGAGGCGCCGGCCTGGTATATCGGCTTCGTTTCGCTCTGGCTCTGGTTCACCGTGCTGTTCGCCAACTTCTCCGAGGCGCTGGCCGAGGGGCGGGGAAAAGCCCAGGCCGAAGGGCTCCGGAGGGCGCGGCGTGAAACAATCGCAAAACGCCTGAAAGAGCCCCGCCACGGGGCCGCATTCGAGCCGGTTGCATCCACCGCGCTCAGAAAAGGGGACGCGTTTCTTGTGGACGCGGGCGATATCATCGCCGCCGACGGTGAGGTCGTCGAGGGGATAGCGTCAGTGGACGAGAGCGCCATCACGGGAGAGAGCGCCCCCGTCATACGCGAGTCGGGAGGTGACCGGAGCGCCGTGACCGGCGGGACACGCGTCCTTTCCGACTGGCTCGTCGTCCGTCTGACCGCCGAGCCGGGGGGCGGATTTCTGGACAGGATGATCAGGCTGATCGAGGGGGCAAAACGGCAGAAGACGCCGAACGAGATCGCCCTCAACATACTGCTTGCCGCGTTTACGATCATATTCCTCGTCGTGTGCGTGACGCTGCTCCCGTTTTCGCTCTTCAGCGTCCAGGTGGCGGGTCACGGCGCCCCCGTGACCGTGACGGTCCTTGTCGCGCTTCTCGTGTGCCTCATACCGACGACGATCGGGGGGCTCCTTGCGGCGATCGGCATCGCGGGGATGGACAGGATGATACGGCACAACGTTATCGCGACATCCGGCCGCGCCGTCGAGGCGGCGGGAGATGTCGACGTTCTCCTTCTCGACAAGACGGGGACTGTCACACTTGGAAACCGGATGGCGACAGAGTTCACTACGGCTCCCGGGGTCGCAAAGGAGCGTTTGGCGGACGCGGCGCAGCTTGCATCGATGGCGGACGAAACTCCCGAGGGGAGGTCCATTGCCGTCCTTGCAAAGGAGCAGTTCGGCCTGAGGGGGCGGGAGGTGCGTGACATTGCCGCCCATTTTGTCCCCTTCAGCGCGCAGACGCGGATGAGCGGCGCCGACATACAGGCGGATAACAAAGCGTTCAGGCGGATCATCCGGAAGGGCGCGTCCGACGCCATACGCGCGTTCGTCGAAGGGGAGGGGGGGACATTCCCCCCTGCGGTTCTCCAGATCGTCCAGGAAGTGAGCCGCAGCGGGGGGACTCCCCTGGTGGTGGCAGAGAATGCCGAAGTCCTCGGCGTCATACACCTGAAGGACATCGTCAAGGGGGGGATCAAGGAGCGGTTCGCCCATCTGCGGTCGATGGGTATACGGACGGTGATGATCACCGGCGATAACCAGCTTACCGCGACGGCCATCGCCGCCGAAGCGGGCGTGGACGACTTCCTTGCGGAGGCGAAGCCGGAAGACAAGCTCCGGCTGATCCGCGATTATCAGAAGGGTGGGCGCCTCGTGGCGATGACGGGCGACGGGACGAACGATGCCCCCGCGCTCGCGCAGGCAGACGTCGCGGTCGCGATGAACACGGGAACGCAGCCCGCCCGCGAGGCGGCGAACATGATCGACCTGGACTCGAACCCGACAAAGCTGATGGAAATCGTGGAGATCGGGAAGCAGCTCCTGATGACGCGCGGGACACTGACCACGTTCAGCATCGCGAACGACGTGGCGAAATACTTCGCCATCATCCCGGCGGCGTTCGCGACGACGTACCCCGCGCTCAACGCGTTGAACGTCATGAAGCTCACAACGCCCGAGAGCGCGATACTCTCGGCCGTCATATTCAACGCGCTGATCATCGTGGCTCTGATACCCCTCGCGCTGCGAGGGGTCAAATACCGCCCCGTCAGCGCGGTCCAGCTTCTCCGGCGGCATCTGTTTATTTACGGGTTCGGCGGGCTCATCGCGCCGTTCCTCGGCATCAAGCTGATCGACATGCTCATGGCCGCGCTGGGATGGGCGTGATGCGGCAAGGCAACAACGTAAACGACAGGAGGGATTCTCTGGTGTCAGAACTCGGTTCCACCCGGTTTCGCTCGACGGGACTCTTCCTTGCGGGGGTCCTCTGCACGCTTCATTCCGCCACGGGTCAGTCGAAAGACTCGAGCCAGGCACTATCGGTGAGCGGCTTTGTCGATGCATACTACAGCAAGAATTTCGCGGACCCGGCTTCCCGCACGAACAAGCTGAGGAATTTTGACATTCCGGAGAACCAGATCAACCTCAGTCTGGCCGAGGTTGTCCTCCAGAAAAAGGCGGCACCCGTCGGTTTCCGGGCGGACATTGATTACGGCACCGCGAACGACGTCGTGCAGGGAATCGCCCCGTATGGCACAACTCCGTACAGCACATCGGCGAATATCCAGCAGGCGTATATTACGGGGGTGATTCCGCTCGGGAACGGATTGACCGCAGACGTCGGCAAGTTTGTTACCCACATGGGCTATGAGGTCATCGAATCAAAGGACAACTGGAACTACAGCCGGTCCCTGTTGTTTGCATGGGCGATCCCGTACTTCCACACCGGCCTGCGGCTCACCTACCCTTTTGCGGACAATCTCACCGTTGCCCTCCACGTAATCAACGGCTGGAACTCCGTCATCGACAACAATGCCGAGAAATCGCTTGGTCTCGCGGTGAGCTATGCGCCCACCGGATCGACCGGTTTGGTGCTGAATGTCATCGATGGTTTCGAGCAACCCTCGGGCATGGACACAGGAAAGAAGAAGGTCTTTGATTTCATCGTGACCCAGAATCTCTCGGATGCGTTTGCGCTGTCGTTGAACGCCGATTACGGCGACGAATCCCTGCTCGGCGGCCTGTACACATGGAAGGGGGCGGCCGTCTACGGTCGCTACGCCTTCACTCCAAAATCCGCGTTCGCAATTCGTGCGGAGATCTTTGATGATCCCCGGGGATATGCGACAGGGCTTGGTGTACCCCGGCTTGATGTGAAAGAGCTGACGGCGACGTACGAATACAGGTTCGCAGATGCGCTCCTTGTCCGGGCAGAGGCACGGGACGACTTTTCTAATGCGCCAATTTTTGACAAGGACTCGGATGTGAACTCTGTCAGGGGACAGATGACGATTCTGGTGGGAATCGTCGCGATATTCTGAGGGATCAGCGGAAGAGCGGGACAATGGAATCTCGTGCCTCACAATTCCGCGTTGTCGCATCCCGTCCCGGTCCGGCGGAGAACAGGAAACCGCCCGGGAATCGTGTTCGACATCGCTCGAACGTCCGGCTGTACGTCACTGCTCCGAAGGGGGGAAATTCCCGTCGCTCGTGGGTGCTGCGTATCGGGAGGTTCATACTTGGCGGAAAGGAACCCCAGCACGAATTGCCCCTGATCGATATCGGTCTCACCCGGACGTCCATTACATTTCCTCCCGGAACCCTGCCGGTGAGAGGGGAGATGTTCGAAATCGTTCGTCCGTTCAGGATGAATGCCGATTTCACCCCCCCCTCCAGGGGTCTGCGGAAAGTCGTCGCTCTGGTGAAAATTGTCGGCATCGAGCACGGGACCCGGACCCGGGTCGAAGTTCTCGGGGGTTCGTTACGAAGGGGAGTGTGGGCGGAGAGGTTTGACGAGCGCCGCATTGCCGGACACCTGTACGACTTCTGAGCCGCGTTCAGGTGTCTTTTTCACTCCGGAGAATCCGCATGAGTGCGATGGGTGCCAGTATCGTGGTCAGCAGCACGACGATGACCAGCGAGGAATAGACGCTCGTTGAGAGGACGCCGAGTGCGAGCCCCGTACCCGCGTAGATAAGCTGAACTTCTCCGCGCGGGACCATACCCACCCCGACGATCCTGCCGGTCGCACCACCTCCCGCCGCCAGTCCGCACGCGAGTTTCCCGGCCACCGCGACTGCTGCGAGGCCGAGGGCGGCGATGAGCGTCGCCGGCGAAAACAGTCCGGAGAGATCCGTGCTGATCCCGGTCATCACGAAGAACACGGGAATGAGTATTTTCCCCACCCTGCCGACGACCCGTTCGGTCTGCATCCACTCGAACTCCAGTCTTTCCGGGTCCTTCCCCCTGAAGCGTTTCCGTTCGAGGACAAGCCCGCCGATGAAACACCCGATAATGGGGGGAAGCCCGAGGGCAAAGAATGCGAGCCCGAACAACGCAAAGAACGCCAGCGCGGTGATGAGCGTCCCGTTGCTTCTCGGCGCGACCCGGTTGAGCGCGCGGGGTATCAGGTGGGAGGCGAATCGTCCGATGAGGAGCGCCCCGGCGATGAGCAACATCACCCTGGTGATCGAAGCCGCGATCGAAGACCCGACCGCCTGCCCGGGACGGATGAGCGTTGTCGTCAGGACGAGAAGCACGAGCCCGATGATGTCGTCGATCACCGCTGCCCCGATCACGATCTGCGGACCGCGCTCGCGGGTTTTCCCGAAATCCTTGAGAATCCGCGCGGAAATGCCGACGGACGTCGCCGTGAGTGCCGCCGCAATGAAGACATACACACTCCCCCCCAACCCGGGGATCAGGTACGGGCACGCCAGCAGTCCGAGAAGGAATGTCGCCGCGATGCCGGTGAGCGCGACGGAGAGCGCCCGGGGGCCCACACGCCACATCTGCACGATCGTCGACTCGAGACCGACCTGAAACAGGAGGAAGGACACCGCGATCAGGGAGAGCGCGTTCAGGACGCCGCTCTGCTTCATCGGCTCGAAGAACGACACGCCCAGGAGCCCCAGGTTACCGATGAAGACGCCGCCCAGGATTTCGAACACGGCCGGCGAGTACGGTTTCGGCGTGACCCACAGGGCGATTCTTCCCGCTGCGAATATCGCGGCAAGCCACAGGATGTGCAGTATGAAAGAGGTGCCCGGCACGAGGTGGTCTCACAGGATTCAGTAAACCGGCGATCTGCACAATGTACCATTTCGGCGCGGGCCCTGCAAGGAAAACCGGCGGGCTGCGCCTTGCATTCACTCCATTTTTTTGTTTTATAGTGACGACTGGTTCACGGCCGCTGCGACGATGCAATCACCGGAAGAACAACGCCCCGATCCCGACGCCCTCCTCAGCGCGATAAAGCGTGACGAGGAAAACCGTTCCCGGGCCAGGCTGAAGATATTCTTCGGCATGTCCGCGGGCGTCGGGAAGACGTACGACATGCTGAAGGCGGCTCACGACGCGAAGGCCCATGGCGTCGACGTGGTGGTGGGCATAGTCGAGACGCACGGCCGCCGCGAGACTGAGGCCCTGGTGGAGGGGCTCACAGTTCTTTCCCGGAAAGGGGTCGAATACAGGGGCGCGCGGCTCGAGGAGATGGACCTCGATGCGATACTCGCCCGCAGGCCGAAGCTCGTGCTCGTGGACGAGCTCGCGCATTCGAACGCCCCCGGGTCGCGTCACACGAAGCGCTATATGGACGTCGAGGAGCTGCTTGACAGCGGGATTGACGTCTACACGACGCTGAACGTCCAGCACCTGGAAAGCAGGGCCGACGCGGTCGCGCAGATCACCGGGAGCATCGTCCGGGAGACCGTCCCCGATTCTGTGCTCGAGCGCGCCGACGAAGTCGAGCTGATCGACATCTCCCCCGACGAGCTTCTGGAGCGGCTCGCGGAAGGGAAAGTCTACACCCCCGATCGCTCCTCGCGGGCGATAGAGAATTTCTTCCGGAAGGGAAATCTCACTGCGCTCCGCGAGATGTCGCTGCGCCTTACCGCCGAGCGGGTCGACAGGCAGCTCAGGGACTACATGCGGTCGAACCGCATCCAGGGCCCCTGGAAATCGGGTCAGCGGCTCCTGGTCGGGATCAGCGGCAGCCCCCACTCCATCCAGCTCATCCGCTGGGCCCGCCGCATGGCATTCACACAGGATGCCTCCTGGGTCGCCCTCCACGTCGAATCCTCCGTCACTCCAACGCAGGCCGAGCAGGAATTGCTGACAAAGAACATTACGCTTGCCCGTTCGCTCGGCGCAGAGTTCGTCAGCACCTCCGACGTCAGCGTGAGCGACGCGCTCATTCGGGTGGCGCGACAGGAGAACTGCACGCAGATATTGATTGGCAAGCCCCGCAGGGGGCATTTCCAGCGGTCAGCATCGCTTCTCAGGGAGCTGATAGACAAAAGCGGCGACCTGGATGTCCACGTGATTGGCGGAGAGAGCTCCGGCGAGCCGGAAAAGCGACGCTGGAGCCTCCTGGAAGTCCAGTCAGGCGTCCGTCACTACCTTGCCGCGGGGGCCGTCCCCCTCATCGTGGCGGCGGCGTGCTTCCCCCTCTCGGGGATCATCGAGTACCAGACTGTGGCGCTTCTGCTCCTGTTCACCGTCGCGCTCCTCCCCCTCAGGTTTGGCATCGGACCGGTCCTCCTGGCCGCCACGCTCAGTGCCGTCATCTGGGACTATCTCTTTATTCCCCCCGTGTTCACGTTTTCTGTCAGCCGTGTCCCCGATATTTTGATGCTCCTGATGTACTTCGGCATCGCGCTGGTCCTGGGGATCCTCACGTCGAGAACCCGCGCCCAGGAACGTGCCGTGCGGCAGAGGGAGAGCCGCGCCGTGGCGCTGTACACGATCTCCCGGGACCTTTCCGTGTCGCGCACGAAAGACGCAGTCGCGGAGGCGGCGATCGGCAACGTGCAGAAATTCTTCGACGCGGACGTGGTCCTGTTCCTCGGGCAGACGGACGGCGACATATTCACGGCAGCCCACCCCGCGAGCACGATTGCGGTGGGAGAAAAGGATATGGGCGTTGCCGCGTGGGTCTACTGGAATGAAAAGCGCGCCGGCAGGTTCACGGATACACTGCCGTCGGCACAGGCAACGTATTTTCCCATTTCCGGCCCCCGCTACACTCTCGGGGTCCTGGGCCTGCGCCTTCGGGAGGAGAAGAAGCTCACCATCGATCAGGAGGCGCTGCTGGAGAACTTCGTCCGGCAGATCGCATCCGCCATCGAGCGCGAAACGCTCAACGAGATTACAAACAGGGCGGTCGTCGTCGAAGAGTCCGAGCGTCTCTATAAGACGCTGTTCAATTCCATATCGCACGAAATGCGCACGCCTCTTTCGGCGATCATGGGGACGTCCGAGAGCCTGCTTGACGAGAGGGTCGCAGAGCGGCCCGGGGCGAGAAAGGAACTGATCGGCGAGATCCACGAGGCCGCGAGCCGCCTCAACAGGATCGTCGAGAACCTGCTCGACATGACCCGCCTGGAGTCCGGGCTCATCCGCCCGAAGCTTGACTGGTGCGATCTCGGGGACCTCGTGAACTCGGCCCTGCGGAGGACGAAGCAGGAGCTCTCGGGGTTCAGCCTGGAGGTCGACGTCCCCGCAGACATCGTATTACTGAAAATCGATTTCGCGCTCATGGAGCAGGTGCTCACCAATCTGCTCCTGAACGCCTCCCTCTATACACCGCCGGGATCGACGATCGGGATTCGGGCCAGGAGCGAGGGGAACGAGTGTGTGATTGAGGTCGAGGACAACGGGCCGGGACTCCCGCAGGAAGTCCTGGAGAAGGTGTTTGACAAATTCTTCCGCGCGCCCGGGAGCCGCACGGGGGGGACGGGGCTCGGTCTCTCCATTGCCCGGGGATTCGTCGAGGCCCACAGGGGAACGATCAGGGCGGAGAACCGCGCGCAGGGAGGGTTGAAGTTTATCATCACGCTCCCGCTTGAGAAATTTCCGGCCCCGGAGGAAGCATGACAGGTTCCCCGACAGGACCGCTCGTCCTGGTGGTCGAAGATGAGCCCCAGATCAGGCGTCTCCTCCAGATTACGCTGGAATCGAACGGGTTCAGAGTGACGCAGGCCGCGACGGGAGAGGAAGGGCTCATTCGCGCCGGAACGGACAGGCCTGATGCGGTTGTCCTCGACCTCGGCCTCCCGGACACAGACGGGACGGAAGTGTTAAAAAAGATCCGCAGGCAATCCACGTTCCCCGTGCTGATTCTCTCCGTCAGGAACACGGAGCAGGACATCATCTCGTGCCTCGATGCCGGGGCGGACGACTATCTCATCAAGCCGTTCCGGCAGGGGGAGCTTGTGGCGAGAATCCGGAGCGCCATGCGCCACAGGCCCTCGCTGCAGGATAAGGGTGTCATCGAGGCGGGCCCCGTGTCGATCGATATCGATGCCCGCGTGGTGAAAAGGAGGGGGGAAACGGTGCGGCTGACGGGGACGGAATTCTCCCTCCTCGCCCTCTTCGTGCGCAACGCGGGAAAGGTGCTCACGCACAGGTACATCCTGGAGCAGGTGTGGGGCCCCACGTACGTCGACGAGACGCAGTACCTCCGCGTGTACGTGGGACAGCTCCGCAAGAAGCTGGAAGAGGACCCGTCGAACCCGGCGCTGATACTGACCGAGTCAGGGATCGGATACAGGTTCAGTGCGTGAGTTTGCTTCGTCGGGGGGCCGCCGGCGCCCCCCCCCAAAAAAAAAGGCCCAAAATTGATGGTGTGGGCCGACGCG
>Ga0335080_10007998_pt1 | contig 11003 bp, 9 predicted proteins | sample Lox_Sample_34_FD_206720 | JGI IMG/M metagenome (GOLD analysis project Ga0335080, IMG submission 206720) | Soil microbial communities from Loxahatchee National Wildlife Refuge, Florida, United States - Lox_Sample_3.4 | ecosystem: Environmental > Terrestrial > Soil > Wetlands | place: USA: Florida...
GCACGAAGGCGCGCAGCACGTCGGCGATGGCCTCGAGCTGTCGCGAAAATAAAGGGAATGCTTCGGCATCGTGCCGGCTCAGCTTCGCGATCGATGCAAGCGAGCGGCCTTCGCCGGTCAGGAGATAGCTTCCGTCCGGCGCCGGCAGAAAATTCTGCGCGCGGCGCTCGACGATTTTGAGCCCGTGTTCCGCGAGCCTGAGGTCGGCAACGATCTTCGGGTTGAGCAGGCTCACCGTGTAGGCTGCAACCGAGTTGCGGAAGCCCGGATGAAATTCTTCCGTGACCGCGGCGCCGCCAACGACCTTGCGGCGCTCGACCACCGTCACCCGCAGGCCGGCGCTCGCGAGATAGGCCGCGCAGGTGAGGCCGTTATGGCCAGCACCGATGATGACGACGTCGGTTTCGTTCATGTCCGGTTCAAGAAAGCGTGGCCAATTTGCGTGTACGGTGACTCGCGGAACTACATAGCCAAATCATGACATCCAGCACAGCGGTTTGATTGCGCGTGCTGTCGCCATGTGCTCCATTGCGTGCTCCATTGCGGTCTCCGGCGCCCGCCGGGTCCTCTCTAATCCGAGCGAGCCGGAGTTTCCATGAGTCTTGTTGAGCCGTCCGTGCCGAAGGACCAGCCGTCCGCGGCGCGAAACCGGCTGGTGCTTGCACTCTACACCGCCGCGATCTTCACAAGCGCACTGCTCTTGTTCTCGGTGCAGCCGCTGTTCACCAAGATGGTGCTGCCCAGGCTCGGCGGCTCGCCGGCGGTGTGGTCGGTTGCGATGGTGTTTTTCCAGTCGCTCCTGCTTGGCGGCTACGCCTACGCCCATCTTCTGATGCAGGTCAAGAACCGCGCGATTGCGGCGGCGGTGCATGTCGCGCTGCTGGTGACGGCATTGCTCTCTCTGCCGTTGGCGGTTTCGACCCGTTTCGGCGCGCCGCCGAATTCGGCCTATGCGTTCTGGCTGCTTGGCCTGTTCGCGGTCTCGATCGGCTTGCCGTTCTTTGCGCTCGCCGCCAACAATCCGATGCTGCAGGCCTGGTTCGTCCGCACCGGCCATCCCGACGGGCCCGATCCCTATTTTCTCTACGCCTCCTCCAACATCGGCAGTTTCCTCGCGCTGTTGTCCTATCCGGTGCTGTTCGAGCCGGTGTTTTCGCTGCGCAGCCAGAACCTGATGTGGACGGCGGGCTACGCGCTGTTGATCGTTTTGATCGCGGGCTGCGGTCTTTTGATGTTGCGCGCTCCGGCCGCGGCCGGAGTGCCGCATGTCGAGGAGAGCGACGCGCCGGCGCCGAGCTTTGCCACAAAGGCGCGCTGGATCTTTCTCGCCGCGGTGCCGTCGGGGCTCTTGATCGCGGTCACCGCGCATATCTCGACCGACGTCGCGGCGGCGCCTTTGCTCTGGGTGCTGCCGCTGTCGCTCTATCTGCTCACCTGGGTGCTGGTGTTCCAGTCGCGGCCGCTGTTGCCGCATCGTTGGATGCTGATGCTGCAGCCGCTTGCGATCGCCGGCATCGTAATGCTGCTTGCGGTGGGCGGCGAGCAGAACCTGTTGTTGACGCTCGGCGGGCATCAGCTCTGCTTCTTCGTCATCGCCATGGCCTGCCATGGCGAACTCGCGCGCACGCGGCCGCCGGCCAGATATCTCACCGGATTCTATGTCGCGCTGTCGTTCGGCGGCATGCTTGGGGGGCTGTTTGCCGGACTGATCTCGCCTTACGCGTTCTCCTGGGTCGCCGAATACCCGATCCTGCTGGCGCTGGCCGCGCTGTGCCGGCCGCCGGCCGACGAGCGCTGGGCGTCCTTGACGCGATGGTACTGGGCGCTTTTGGCGGCGCTTGCGATCGGCCTTCTCGCGCCGACCTATCGCGACAGCGGCAAAATGTTTGCCTGGCTTGAGGAGCATCGCGTCTGGGTCGCAGGCTCCATCGGCGTGCTGGCTGCGCTCGCGGCGCTCGCGCTCAACGCCAGCCGCTGGAAAGTGTTTGCGACTGTGGTGCTTGCGCTGGTGCTGATCCGATTCTATCCGGCCGACGACGGAAGGGTCGAAACCGCGCGCTCCTTCTTCGGCGTGCACAAGATCCTGGTGACGCCGCACGGGCAGTACCACGTGCTGATGCACGGCACGACCATTCATGGCGCGCAGAAATTCCTGAACGACGACGGCTCGCCGGTCGAGGGCCGTCCCGAGCCGATCACCTATTATCACAGGGACGGCGGCATCGGTCAGGCGATTGCCGCGGTCCGCGAGCGCAAAGGCGCGCCGCCGCTCCGCGTTGCCGTCATCGGCGTCGGCGCCGGCACGCTCACTTGCGCCTCCGAGCCCGGCGAGAGCTGGAAATTCTTCGACATCGACCAGACCATGGTCGATACCGCGCGCGACCCGAAATATTTCACCTACATCAGGGAGTGCGAGCCGGACGTGAAGCCCGTGATCGGAGACGCGCGGCTGACGTTTGCGAAGGAGCCTGATGGCGTCTACGACCTGATCATTGTCGACGCCTATTCGTCGGATGCGATCCCGATTCATCTTGCAACCGAAGAGGCGATGCAGATCTACAAGTCCAAGCTCGCGCCGCAAGGCGTGGTGGTGATGCACGTCTCCAACCGCCATCTCGAGCTCGAAAGCGTTGTGGTCGGCATTGCCGACGCCAACGATCTGAAGAGCTGGGTCTATAACGAGGATTCCGGCCGCGACGACGAATATATCTTCTCGACCGACGTCGTGGTTTCCGCGCGGGACGAGGCCGATGTCGGCAAGCTCGCCTCCTCGGACAAGTGGGCCGAGACCGAGCCGACCGACGGCCAGCGCAACTGGACCGATGACTATTCCAACATTCTTGGTGCGGTGTACCGGAGGCTCAAATTCGGCGAGTAGCGAGTTGTCCTGGCGCCCCTCAGTTCTTGCTGGTCGGTGCTGTCATTCGTCACCGCTGCGGTCTGGGAAGGCCCGGCAAACCCCGGAGGTTATTTTGATCGGTTGCATGACAATCAGATGACTGCCGTATTTCGGGCCAATCACGATCGATCGATTGTTGATAGTTCGAAAAAAATGCCCGAAGGTGGGGCGACGTTCAAGAGCCGCCAGTCGCACACGAGCACGCGCCTTCTCCGACGCATGTCAGCGGTCCGCGTGCGCCTGCCTTTGCGCGGGGATCGGTTCAAGCGCCGGAGGGTCGTCGTCGCTAGTTCTGCTGATAGTAGTAGCCGCGCGGCTGATAAGAAGGCCGCGGCTGATAGGTGCCCGGCGGCGGCTGCGCATAGCCGGGGTTGCCGTAATATTGCGGCTGCGGTTGCTGATAGACCTGCGCGCCGTAAAGCGGCCGGCTCAAGCGCGGTGCAGGATAAATCTGCTGATCCGAGCTGCCGTCGGCGGGATAGATGTAGCCGTCGTCCTGTCGCTCTTGCGGCGGCGGCACCAAGCGGCGGCCCGGCACAAGCTGCGGCGTCAGCACGACGGGGTCGCCGACGCCGGTGGAGGCATATTGCTGGTCGTCATAGCCGGGCGGCGGCGCGGCGCGCCGGGCGAGATTGGTCCGTGGGTTGCGTGCCAACGCGATCTGGGACGAGCCGGTCAGGGTCACGGTGGTGTTGAGCACGCCCTGCTGCTGCACCAGCGCGTAGAGGGTTGCTGCGTTGGCCTTCGACAGCCGTACACAACCATGCGAAGCCGGCATGCCGAGCTTGCCTTCGGAATCGGTGCCGTGAATGGCGTGCCCGATCTTGGTGAAGAAGATCGAGTGCGGCATCGGCGCGTCGTCGAATTCCCTGGAGTAGTGCTCCGCTTCCATGCGGAAAGTGCGGAATGAGCCGTTCGGCGTCTCGTAGGAGGGGATGCCGGTCGAGACCGGCCAGTGGTAGCGCTCGACCCCATCGACCGCGACCGTCATGGTCTGGCTGTTCTTGTCGACGGTGATGGCGACATTGGCCTGCGCGGCGTGGCCGGCGCACAGGATCGCGGCAAAGGCAATGAGGAAGGGACGCATGTGACTCCTGGCCTCCTTAATGTGACGCCGCTGGTCTCCGTCCCCCCGACACTATGCCTGAACTCGCACACCGGTTCCAGAGCCCCGGACCGGGCATCGTTGATCCGGCGAGCCGCAGTCGCTGACATTTTCGCGAGCGGACAGGGCGTTCACACTCAGAACGCTCATTGCTTCAGCCGGTAACCTGTCTTGAAGATCCACCATATGATCACCAGGCAGGCGATCAGGAAGCCGACCGTCATGCCGATGCTCAAGGCGACGCTGACGTCGGCGATCTCGTAGAAGCTCCAGCGGAAGCCCGAGATCAGATAGACCACGGGATTGAGCAGCGTGATGGTGCGCCAGCCCGACGGCAGCATGTTGACGGAGTAGAAGCTGCCGCCGAGGAAGGTGAGGGGCGTCACCACCAGCATCGGGATCATCTGCAGCTTCTCGAAGCCGTCGGCCCAGATGCCGATGATGAAGCCGAACAGGCTGAAGGTCACCGCCGTCAGCACCAGGAAGGTCAGCATCCAGACCGGGTGATGAATTCGAAGCGGGACGAAGAGCCCGGCGGTCGCGAGGATGATCAGCCCGAGCACGATCGATTTGGTTGCGGCCGCGCCGACATAGCCGAGCACGATCTCGAAATAGGAGATCGGCGCGGAGAGGAGTTCATAGATGGTGCCGACGAATTTGGGGAAATAGATGCCGAACGAGGCGTTTGCAATGCTCTGCGTCAGTACGCTCAGCATCACGAGCCCCGGCACGATGAAGGTGCCGTAGCTCACGCCCTCGACGGTCGAGATGCGCGAGCCGATCGCTGCGCCAAACACCACGAAATACAGCGAGGTCGACACCACGGGCGAGACGATGCTCTGCACCAGCGTGCGCGCGGTGCGCGCCATCTCGAATCTGTAGATCGCGCCGACGGCCCTGAAATTCATTGCTTTCGCACCAAGCTCACGAAGATGTCCTCCAGCGACGACTCCGTCGTATCGAGATCGAAAAAGCGGATGCCGGCGTTGCGCAGGTCGCTCAGAAGGCTGGTGATGCCGGTGCGCTCGCCCTTGGTGTCGTAGTCGTAGAGCAGCGCGTGACCGTCGTCGCAAATCTCGAGCTTGTAGGGCGCAAGCTGTTCCGGGACCGCATCGATCCTGCCCTGCAGATGCAAGGTCAGCCGCTTCTTGCCGAGCTTCTGCATCAGGGTCGCCTTGTCCTCGACCAGGACGATCTCGCCCTTGTTGATGACGCCGATGCGGTCGGCCATCTCCTCGGCCTCTTCAATGTAATGCGTGGTGAGGATGATGGTGACGCCGGAGGCCTGCAAGCCGCGCACCACCTCCCACATGCCCTTGCGCAATTCGACGTCGACGCCGGCGGTCGGCTCGTCGAGGAACAGGATTTTCGGTTCGTGCGACAGCGCTTTTGCGATCATCACGCGCCGCTTCATGCCGCCGGACAGCGTGACGATCTTCGAATCCTTCTTGTCCCACAGCGAGAGGTCTTTCAGCACCTTCTCGATATGGGCCGGGTTTTTCGGCTTGCCGAACAGGCCGCGGCTGAAGCTCGTGGTCGCCCACACCGTCTCGAAGGCGTCGGTGTGCAGCTCCTGCGGCACGAGCCCGATCAGCGCGCGCGCCGCGCGATAATCGGCGTTGATGTCGTGGCCGCCCACCATGACGCGGCCTTCGCTCAAGTTGGCGATGCCGCAGATGATGGAGATCAGCGTGGTCTTGCCGGCGCCGTTCGGGCCGAGCAAGGCGAAGATCTCGCCGCCCTGGATGTCGAGGTTGACGTTCTTCAGCGCCTTGAAGCCGGAACCATAGGTTTTCGACAGATTGGCGACGGAGATGATCGGTGACATCTGGATGGTTTGGCGGGAGGCCCGGAACACGGCGCTTCTGCCGTGAGGGGCTGGAGGGAAAAGTTGGCCCCCTAAATAGTGTTCGATAGGCTGATATTCAATCGAGGCCCAGCCGGTTGGGTGGGCTTGGAGAGGGCTGGTGACAGCTCCCGCCACCTTACCCTGGCGGCCGCCACGGCCGGTTTTCGCGTTGGCGATGCCCGCCCACAGGCCCGGCTATTTCTTCTTCTTCGCGCCCTTTTTCGCCGGCGCGCCCGCGGGCTGGGCGGTCGGCTCGCTCTCCGGCAGTTTTCCAATCGTCACGATCTGGATCTGCTGGTTGGCAGGCGAGGCGGGGTGCGCCTGGTCGATGAACTGCTCCTCGCCGAGGCCGAGCGACAGCACCCGCTTCGAGGATATCTTGAAGGTGTTCACCAGGGAATCGCGGATCGCATCCGCGCGGCGCTGGCTGAGCGCGACATTGGCTTCTCGCCTGCCGTTGGAGTCGGTGTGACCGACGATCAGGAAGCTGTAGGGCAACAGCGGGGCATTCACGAGCGCGTCTGCGATCCGACCCACCGTCTGATAGGAGGAGGGCCGCACCACCGGGGTATCGCTGTCGAAATCGATGCTGACGGTGAAAGTCGGCAAGTCCTTCAGCTCGGGCACGATCAGCGGGCGTTTCGACGGCTCGGGCTCGTTCTTGCCCCGCATCTTCGAGCGGTCGCTGATCTTCTGCTTCAAGGCGGCGATGTCGGGCTGGAAATCGGGTGCTGTGTCGAAACCGGAAAGCTTGCTGACGATGTCGTCGCGCGATGGCGCGGTCTGGCCATGCGAGACAGCCGGCAGCATGGCGATCGCCGTGACCGCCATCAGCATAAGCGCGGTGTTGTGCAGTCCGCTGTTCGACGACCGCATCATCGATACCCTGCATCATCCATGGCCTGCAGGCAGTTCCGGCTCACGCCTTTGGCCGTCAGCAGGCAGGGGATCGACTTGCTGGTCTCCCTGGTCGAGCCATTGCACAGCTTGACGATCTCGCGGGTGCAGACGTTGGCAACGGTGACGCGGTTGGCGATCCGCTTCTGGATCGCGTCGAAGGCGCGCAGGTAATCGCTCTTGCACTGCGCCGAGACCACATCGGTGTTGCGCGACAGGCATTCGCGCAGGCGATTGGCGTCGAGATTGACGCCACGGCAATTGGCATCGATGTCGGCGCCGCAGCTCTGGGCGAGCAGCCCGGCTGCATCGCCAAAGCTCATGTTCTGCGCCGAACCAATGCGCATGGCCTGCGCCGACGCCAGCTCAGGCGTCAAGGCGAGCGCAAGAATCAGCAGGATCGTCCGGCCCCGAACCATGAGCGCATCTGATACGATGAGATCGAGGGTGGTCAAGGGCCTACCAAAGGCGGTCCCTTGTCATATTGCCACCCCTCACGCCCGCTCCACAAAACTGTCGACCACCTTTTTCTCGCCCGCCTTGTCGAAGGCGATGGTGAGCTTGTTGCCGTCGATCTTCACCACCACGCCGTAGCCGAACTTCTGGTGAAAGACGCGGTCGTCGAGGGAAAACTCCGACGTCGTGCCGGTGGATTTGGCGACGAGTTCGCCCTCGATGGTCATGGGCGCGCGCTTCTTGCGCGCAAAGCCGCCGAACGCGTCGCGGCCCGAGCCATTGCTGCGAGAGCCATCGCTGCGCGAGCCTGAAAAAGCCGACTGCTCCTCGTCAAAGCCGCCGCGCGCTTGTCCTTGATCGTTGCGGCGGGCCTTGGCCTGCGCGCGCTGCCAGCCGGGCGTGGTGTAGCTCGAGCCGAAAGACTCCATATTGTCGAAGCGCGAGGCGCCGTAGCCGCCGGCGCCGCCCCAGCCGCCGCCGCCCTTGGACTCCGTGATCTCGACGCTCGCCGCCGGTAATTCGTCGAGGAAGCGCGAGGGGAGGGTTGTCGTCCAGGTGCCGTGGATGCGGCGGTTGGTCGCGAAATAGAGTTTTGCGCGACGTCGGGCGCGGGTGAGCCCGACATGGGCAAGGCGGCGCTCTTCTTCCAGCCCGGCGCGGCCCTGCTCGTCGAGCGTGCGCTGGCTCGGGAACAGGCCTTCTTCCCAGCCGGGCAGGAACACGTTGTCGAACTCGAGGCCCTTGGCCGAATGCAGCGTCATCAGGGAAACCGCATCCTCCTCGGCCTCGCCGTCGCGGTCCATCACCAGCGCGATATGCTCGAGGAAGCCGACAAGATTCTCGAACTCCTCCATCGAGCGCACCAGCTCTTTCAGGTTTTCCAGCCTGCCTGCGGCATCCGCCGAGCGGTCCTTCTGCCACATCTCGGTATAGCCGCTTTCGTCGAGCACGATCTCGGCCAGCTCCGTATGCGCGGTGACCTCGGCCTGCGCGCGCCAGCGGTCGAATTGCGCAACGAGATCGCGCAACGCGCCGCGCGCCTTCGGCTTCAATTCGTCGGTTTCGACCACCGCGCGCGCCGCCTCGAACAGGGGAATCCGGCGCTTGCGGGCATGGTCGTGCAGCAGCTGCACGGTGGCGTCGCCCAGGCCGCGCTTTGGTACATTGACAATGCGCTCGAAGGCGAGGTCGTCGGCCGGCGAATTGATGACGCGCAGATAGGCCAGCGCGTCGCGGATTTCGGCGCGCTCGTAGAATCTCGGGCCCCCGATCACGCGATAGGGGAGCCCCAGCGTGACAAAGCGGTCCTCGAGCTCGCGCATCTGATAGGAGGCGCGCACCAGGATCGCGATCTCGTTGAGCTTCTCGCCCTTGCGCTGCAGCTCCTCGATCTCCTCGCCGATGGCGCGCGCTTCCTCCTCCGAATCCCAGGCGCCGGTGACGGTGACCTTCTCGCCATCGACGTCCTCGGTGCGCAGCGTCTTGCCGAGACGACCCTCATTGTGCGCGATGAGATAGGAGGCGGCGGCAAGGATGTGCCCGGTCGAGCGATAGTTGCGCTCGAGCCGGATCACCTTGGCGCCGGGAAAATCGTGCTCGAAGCGCAGGATGTTGTCGACCTCCGCGCCGCGCCAGCCATAGATCGACTGGTCGTCGTCGCCGACACAGCAGATGTTTTTGAGGTGGGGGGCGGATGCGGGTGTAGCTACATTCTTCTCGTCGTCACCAGGCCGACGCGAAGCATCGAGACCCGGTGATCCATCTTGTGAAGAATCGATGGATTGCCGGGTCCCGGCTACGCCAAAGGCTTCGCCGGGCACCCCCTCGTCAGGCCGGCGCAGCTTTTGCGAAGACGGCAAGCCCGGCAATGACGATCCTGAAGGCGCCTGCGCCAGGAGCCGCAGCCACAGATACTGCGCGACGTTGGTATCCTGATATTCGTCGACCAGGATGAACTTGAAGCGGCTCTGATATTGCCTGAGCACGTCCGGGTGCTCGCGGAAGATGCGGATGTTTTCCAGAAGCAGATCGCCGAAGTCCGCGGCGTTGAGGATTTTGAGCCGCTCCTGATAATTGGTGTAGAGCTTGCCGCCCTTGCCATTGGCGAACACGGCCGCCTCTCCCGCCGGCACCTGGCTTGGCATCAGACCGCGATTCTTCCAGCCGTCGATCAGGCCCGCAAGCATCCGCGCCGGCCAGCGCTTGTCGTCGATATCCTCGGCCTGCAGCAATTGCTTGAGCAGCCGCACCTGGTCATCGGTGTCGAGCACGGTGAAGTTCGACTTCAGCTGCGCCATCTCGGCATGGGTGCGCAGAATGCGGCCGCCGATCGAATGGAAGGTGCCGAGCCACGGCATCCCCTCGACCGCCTGGCCGAGCATCTGGCCGAGCCTGAGCTTCATCTCGCGCGCGGCCTTGTTGGTGAACGTCACCGAAAGAATCTCGCCGGGCCGCGCGCGGCCCTGGCTCAGGATATGGGCGATGCGCGTGGTGAGCACACGAGTCTTGCCGGTGCCCGCTCCCGCGAGCACCAGCACCGGTCCCTCCAGCGTCTCCACCGCCTCGCGCTGCTCCGGATTGAGTCCGTCGAGATAGCGCGGGCCGCCCGTTGCCGCCGCGCGCGCACGCGCGGCAATGCCGCCGGAGGCAGGCCGGTGGTCGGGTACGCCAAAATGGCCCAGTTTGTTCGGCTCGGTCATCTCGAATCGGAATTTACCCCACGTTCGCACTGCGGGGTGGCGAAAGGGAGCCTTCTTAGCAGGGATTGGGTGGATATGGGGATTAGCGGCCGGGTTTTACAGACTTATCCGGCCGCGTCGCGGCAACGGCTCACGTGTGGCGCGGCTGGATTTGGTTCCTCCAGGCGAGCGAATTTTCCCGATTTCCGCCGCGGAACCTCTGCTTCCAGCCTGGATTTATTTTCTCGAAAATTGATCGAGAGACAGAGGTGCTCACATGCTAGGCTGGGTCGTCACTTTCCTGATTATCGCGCTGATCGCCGGTATCCTTGGTTTCGGCGGCATTGCCGGCGCATCCATCGAGATCGCCAAGATCATCTTCTTTATTGCGTTGGTGCTGTTTTTGGTCTCCGCGATCGTCGGCGTCGCGCGAGGCAGACGCATCTAGCTTCACCGCGCTGCGGTTCGGGCTACCTGACCGGCATTTCGACCCTGCGCCCGATGCCCTCCGGCCGCGGCACGCCGGCGTGAGCCTCGGCAACCGCGGCGATGCGGGCGCGGATATCGGGCGGGAACGGGGCGACCTTTCGCGCCGTCATGTCGATGTGGAGGGTGATGTTTTCGGAGGTCGCCGACAGCCAGCCTTCGGTCGCGTGCCTGAGCTCCTCGAACGTGTGCAGTCGCTTTTCGTCGGCACCGAGCAGCCAGACGGAAACCTGCGCGGGATCGCCCAGATGAATCTCGCGCAGGTAGCGCACATGGCATTCGGCGGTAAACGTCGAGCCGCCGCGCTCCCTCATATAGGTCGGCCCGATGCCGAGCTTGAGCCACAGCTCGTCGATGGCGCGGTCCATCATCACATTATAGTAGGCCATGTTCAGATGGCCGTTGTAGTCGATCCACTGCGGCTCGATCTGCATCACCGACGACAGAAACGGCGCGGGCGGCAACGGCATGTCCTTCAGGGCAGTAGCAATGGTCATATCCATCCCTTTGATGTCTTGACCCCTTATATATCCTTTGCCACCGTCCAAAATAGCCGGGAGGATCGCTGACGTGGCAATGACGACGACTGAACTGAAAAGGCCGGAGCCGAAGGTGCTGGCATCCGCGCTCGAG
>Ga0335080_10007999_pt1 | contig 11003 bp, 8 predicted proteins | sample Lox_Sample_34_FD_206720 | JGI IMG/M metagenome (GOLD analysis project Ga0335080, IMG submission 206720) | Soil microbial communities from Loxahatchee National Wildlife Refuge, Florida, United States - Lox_Sample_3.4 | ecosystem: Environmental > Terrestrial > Soil > Wetlands | place: USA: Florida...
GAGGGCGCGATGGCGGCGCCGTTGGATCCGCCGGGTTCGATGGGCCAATCGAGCGCGGCGCGATTGCCGTTCGGGTCCGTGGGCGCGGGGATTTTGCCGTAGAACGCTGCGAGCTGGGTCAGGTTGATCTTCTCGATATCGCCGCCAATGCTGCCTTCGGAGAATGTGAGGGCCATCCAGGGCTCGAATCGCTTGATGACGCGCGGCTTCACGTCGGGGTGTTTGGCGAGGTAGAAATTCAGCCCGTCGGCGAACGCGTTCATGAGCGACTTCAGCCAGGCGGGACTGGCGTCGTATTGCTTCTTGATCTCGGCGGGGTCGATGAAGAGCTTCATACGGAGGTCCTGGTAGATTTTGGATTCGCCCTCGGCCTCGGCGAGGCGGCCCATGGAGTTGATGTAGTTGGTCTCGACGCGATTGAAGTCGTCTTCTGCCTGCGCGTAGACGGCGCCGAAGACGGCGTCGGCGTCGGTCTTGCCGTAGATGTGGGCGATGCCCCAATCGTCGCGGATGATGGTGACGTTTTTGGGATCGACGGCGTACAGGCTGGCGGAGGCAACGACCAACACCAGCAGCCAACGCTTCATGTGCATGCGAGACTCCCCTTCCGTTCAAGCTCGATTGTATTACCAACGGATGCGTTCGAAGATGGCGCGCAGCTTGCGGCCGCGCGCGGGATTGACGGATTCCACGAAGGCTATGCGGCCTTCCAGATGGGCGCGGAAGGCGGGGTGCGCATCGCGATTCTGGCTGTCGGGGCCGAGGCGGACGCAGTTCGTGAGAATGGCTTTTAGGCGATCGAAGTCGGCGCGGTAGGTGTTGGCGTGCTGATTGGTGATGAGTCCCGCGAGGTGCTGGCGGACGCCTTGTCGCATGATGCGGGTTTTGCGGTGGTGAACGGAGAAACCCTCTTCGTGCAGGATCGCGGCGACGTGGATGGAGAAGCGCTCGGCGCGGCGGGCGAAATCGTCGTCGCCGGAGAAGGCGAGGTCGTCGGCGTAGCGCGTGTAGGCGGCGCCCGCGGATTCGGCGAGGCCGGCGAGCCGGCAATCGATGCGGTAGGCGCACAGGTTCGCCAGGGCGGGGGAGGTCGGAGCGCCTTGAGGGAGGTGCGGATATGAGTAGAGTTCGCGGGCTTCGGGAGTTTTGCAGACGGAGCGCGGGGCGCGATTGGTGCAGATGCCGCCGAGGAGGTCGGCGACGGGTTCGGGATAACCGGCGGTTCGGAAGAAGGCCTGGATTTGGGCGCGGCTGAAGTTCGGGAAGAAGTCCTGGAGGTCCATGCGGATGACCACGCTACGGCCGACGTGTGGGGCGACGAACGTGCGGATGGAGCGGGCTTTGCGGAAGCCGTGGGCGGCGGGGTGTACGGGGATCTTGTCGAGGATGTGCGTGAGGATCTGCCGCTGCAGCTGTTTCATGCGCTGCTTGGGTGATTCGATCAGGCGGATGGCGCCGGAGTGCTTGAGCAGCACGCGGTAGCGATAATGCTGGCACTTGGGGCGGTCGTAGCGCTGGCCGAAGCCTTTGAGGTCGGCGAACCAGGAGAGTTCGGAGTCGGTGAGGTTGAGGAAGTGGGCGAGGTCGGCGGTGGTTTCGAGAGTGGGGAGGTTCCAGGGGCGGGCGGCGGGGACGGGGTGCATGCGCGGCGGGGTGGTGAGGTAAGGCGCTTCCGGGAGTTCGTGGAGGCGACGTAACCACGCGAATCCAGCGGCGGCATCGCGGTACAGGAACTCGACTACTTCTCTCAGTCTCGGGCGGGTCTGGCCGAACTGGGCCACGTAGCGGCGGGCTAATGGCCGAATCCATCGCCATCGTTTACCGAACGCACGGGTAGCGCGGTCCACGATGTCATCGACCAGCGGTTCGCCGGCGAGTAACGTACGGGCGAGTTGCCTGTCCATAGGAAACGCCGACGGAACGCTCCAACGAGTCTCACTCCGAGTGACCGGTCCTGCGTGCAGCGCAGATTAGGGTCACGCGCCGAAATGCCAGTTCATCACGTTCCCCTGGGGTATCCCCAGAGAGGCCGGACCGAACCCGAAAGCCCGATCCTGCCGGCTTGGAGCGATCCGCCGACGAGGGGCATCATAGCATTACGCACGTTCCAAAGACTGCAGCAACCCGCGAATGTAGCCGTAGCAGAAGGCGAAGGATTGCAGGCCGGCGGGGTCGGCGGCGGACTGCGGGACGTGGTCGGGCATCAATAAGTATGGGTAGCCGACTTCGTGATACACGCGGAGGGCTTTCACGAAATCTATGTCGCCTTCATCGGGGAAGACCTCGATGAAATCGTCGCGGCGCCCGCGGATGTTGCGGAAGTGGACGTTGAAGATCTTCTTGCGCTCGCCGAAGTAACGGATGACGTCGTAGATCTCCTTGCCGGGGTCGCGCAGCATTTCGGATACGGTGCCCTGGCAGAAGTTCAGGCCGTGATACGGGCTCTCCTTGATGGTGACGAATCGTTTGAGGCCGTCGACCGTCCCGAGCACGCGGTCGACGCCCTGGTAGCCCTCGGGCGGGACGCCGGGGTCGTGCGGGTGGCAGGCCATGCGGATCTTGTATTCCCCGGCCACGGGGATGACACGGTCGAGAAAGTAGGTGATGCGCTCCCAGAAGCGGTCGGCATCGACGTGGCCGGCGCGGGTTAGCGGCGAGGCGGGATGCGCGTCCTTCAAGCGCCAGGTGCTATAGGTGGCGTCGCCGCGGCCGGGGGTTCGCTGCGGGAGTCGCAGGACGCCGAGGATGCTCATGTTGTACTTGATGGACGGGATGCCCGCAGTGGCGCAGTTGCGGATCATGGTTTGCAGCGCTTCGATGTCGCGGTCGCGCTCGGGGCTTTCGGCGAGCATGATGGCGGGATGCTTCTCGCGGTCGATGTGACTCGACTCCAGGAATGGGGGAGCGATGCAGTCGATCGAGATGACGTACTTTTCGGCGAGGTCGCGCATGCGTTTGAGCTCGTCGACGGTGGCGTACAGGCGATCGGACTCGATCTCTGGATATCCGCAGATGTTGCGGACGCCGTAGCGCGCGAAATACTTCAGGTGAGTTTCATTGGTCGGGCTGCTCTGGCATCCCAATTTCATGAGCACCGGGGGACGGGTGGCGGCGGTGGCATTCGGAAACGGCGCGGCTGCTGTGGCGGCCGCGGCGGTGGATGAAAGCACAAAACGGCGGCGGTTCATGAGAACATCCAGAAGCACAAGCCGGCCAGGCCCGCCGCGTATGCGACGCCTGCCTGCGTGCGGCGTGAGGCCAGGTTCAAAGAATAACGTTGCGGGCCTTTGATCAGCATGGCGGGATACGCCGGACGGTAGCACAGCACACCGCGCGGATATTCTTCGAGCTCGAGCGCACCCGGTAGCTTCACGGGGGTGATGCCGCCGGTAAGCGCGAGAAAGCGGTTCCGCCTGCGGTTGTACCATGCGACCCAGGCGATCAGCATGACCACTGTGGCGGAGATCAGCGCCGGCATGCCGCCAAGGTAGTCGAAGCAGACGGCAAACAGCAACTCGGCTGCCAGCAGGATGCGAACTGTATCACAGGTGTCGAGAAACAGGCGGCGAGCTTGTTCTCTCCATTCGGCGTAGGCTTCAGCGTGGTCCGCGGGAAGCAGGGTGCGCCAGCCGACCAGGGCGACTTTGATGAGCAGGGCGCCGGCCTGAAGGTAGAGCATCAAGGCGGGCACAGCCCAGTCGCTCGAGCGGTAGGCCAGCGCCAGCGCCAGCACGTTCGCCGCGGCGAGGCCGATCTCCAGGCTGAGGTGTGTGTAGTCCCGGAGGCGGCGGGTTTCGAGGGGTAGGAGGACTGACGTCGGCGAGGGCTGGGATCCAGGCAACTCGTAGCGGCGCGCCTGACGCTGCGCGGCGACGACCGCGAGTATGTGATTGGGAACGATGAGCGCCACCATACCAAACATCAGATAGGTGAGCTGTACGGGGCGGCCGTAGCGCAGGATGAGCGCGGCTGCGAGGAGTTCGACCACGTAGGGGAACAGGAGGCGCATGCGATGGGCGCGCAGGATCTTGCGGCCAGGGTCCCCATAGAAGCCCGGTTGCACTCTCACTCCGAAGAACCAGTCCTCGCCTCGAAGGAGGTGCAGCCGCCAGCGCTTCTTCAGAGTGTTGGCCTGGACGGCTACGAACAGCAGGAAGATGACATAGAAATAAGCATCCGACATATGGCTATCTGGTTCCTTTCAGGAGCGCTTCGAGCTCGTCGCTGACCATGCCGAGGATTTTGCGCTTGGGCAGACCGGCCAGAACCAGTTGCGTAAGTGCGGTGCGCAACGGGCGGCGCAATTCGGTATCGGGACGGGCGACCGTGGTGCGCGACGCGACAGTTGCGCGGGCGCCGTGCTTGACCGTGATCAGTCCTTGAGTTTGCAGCTCGCGGTAGGCGGCGGCGACGGTGTTCAGGTTCACGCCGAGGTCGGCGGCGAGCTGGCGGACGGGCGGGAGGCTGGCGCCCTCCTTCAAGTCGCCTGCGGCGATCAGGGCCTGGATGCCTTCGGCTACCTGCTGGTAGATGGGGCGGCGGTCCTGGGCGTCGATGGTCAGGAACATCGTGTATGGTGTATGTATACTTCATACAGTTTGAGGATGTCAAGTGAATAATGAACGATGGCCGACGTGGGCGTCGGCCGCAGGCCTGGGGGCCTGCCCACAAGCGGGGAGGCGGTGTAGACTTCTCATCATGGTTTTTGACAAGCGGCTGAGGGATGGGATTCGGCGCGGGGAAATCACAGTTAGCGTTCGGTTCTGGACCCGGCCTCACGTGAAGGTGGGCGGGCGCTACAAGATGGAGGAAGGGGAGATCGAGGTGGACTCGATCCGGCCGATCGGGTTTCAGGACATCACGCCTCACCTGGCGCGGCAGTCCGGGTTTCTGGGACTGATCGACATGCTAAAGGTCGCGAAGCACGGGAAAAGCGACGACATTTACCTGGTTCGGTTTCATTATGTGCCGCCGCGTACGGGTCGCGGGCGCAGGGCGAAAACGGCTTGACGCTATCGCTACCCTAGTGTGCTAGGGTAGATCGCATGGCGAGCGACACTCCCCAGGCGGCGCTGGAGCTGCTCATTCTCGAAACGCTGCGGCGGGGGCCGAACCACGGGTTCGGGGTCGCGCTGAGTATCGAGGAGTCGTCCACGGGGCTGTTGCGGGTGGAGGAGGGATCGCTTTATCCGGCGCTGCATCGGTTGGAAAAGGCGGGGCTCATCGAAGCCGACTGGCAAACCACCAACAACGGGCGGCGTGCGCGGGTGTACAGCCTGACCGCGGCGGGACGTAAACGGCTGAAGCAAATCGGGAAGAGCTGGGCGACATTGAGCGAAGGCGTCAGGAGGGTGCTGGGATGGGCTTGAACGATCATCATGAGGAGCTTGAATCGCATGTCGCGATGCGGGCGGAACACGACGGCACGGACACCAACGCGGCGCGCCGTCGCCTGGGCAACATGCTCCGGACCGAGGAGGACATGCGACGGGTGTGGGTGAGCCCGATCTGGGATGTGCTGGCGCAGGACGCGCGGTTCGCCTGGCGAAGCTTTCGCCGCAGCCCGGGGTTCGCATTGACCGCGGTAGGCGTGTTGGCGATGGGGCTCGGCGCGTCCACGGCGCTGTTCAGTGTGCTCGACCGCATCCTGTTTCGCAGCCTGCCATATGCGGACGCCGGGAGGCTGGTCTCGGTAGGACTGCTGGCTCCGCTGGATAGCAACGAATTCCTGCTGACCACGGATTACGCGCAGCTCTGGCGCGAGACTCCGGCGCCGTTTGAATCGGTCACGACATTTTTTCGTGGCGCCGCGCCATGCGACGTGATGGACGACCAACCGGAGCGGCTGAGCTGCCTGAGTATCGAGGCCAATTTTCTGCGTGTTCTCGGCGTATCGGTGGCCGCGGGCCGCGATTTCACTCCGGCCGATGATGTGCCCGGCGCGCCGCTGGTGGCGTTGATCCGACACAGTCTGTGGGCGCGCCGGTTCGGATTGGATCCGAACGCGATCGGCCGTGCGCTGAATCTGGATGGGAAGCAGGTTCGCATCGTCGGCGTGCTCCGCCCGGATTTCGAGCTGCCGAACCTGGGTGGGTCGGAAGTATTGCTGCCCTCGCAGATCCCGCCGATTCCGCGTGGGGCGCACGTGCAGTCATCCGGATTCCTGGGCGGAATCGCGCGATTAAAACCCGGTGTGACTCCGCAACAGGCCTATGCCGCGCTTCAACCGCTGTTTCGGCAGATGCTCGAAAATGTGCCCGCGGCGTTTCGCAGGGAAGTGACGCTTCGCCTGCGGACGCTCCGCGACCGGCAAATGGGGGACGCAAGACGACAGGCGTGGCTGCTATTGGGCGCGGTGGTTGTGCTGCTGCTGATCGCGTGTGTAAACGTGACGAATCTGCTGGCCACCCGGCTGGCGACGCGTGAGCGCGAATTCGCGGTGCGGACCGCGCTGGGCGCGAGCAAGGCCCGGTTGGCGCGACTGGCGCTCACCGAGAGTACGCTGCTTGCTCTGGTTTCGGGTGCGCTCGGACTCGCGCTGGCAGCCGCGATGCTGCGGATTTTTGTCGCCATGGCTCCGGGTGGAATTCCTAAGATCCAGCAGGCTTCGCTGGATCTACGCGTTCTGACGGTGGCGTTGGTTGCGTCGTTGGCGGTCGGGTGTATGACGGGGCTCTGGCCGGCTTTCGCGATGCTGCGGTCCGAAACGTTGCACTCGCGCGGTCTAGCGGCGATGGCCAGACCATGGGCTCGACTGGCGCTGGTGACCGCCCAGATCGCGTTGACGGTGGCGATGCTGGGCTCATCGTCGCTACTGCTGAGGAGTTTGTGGAAGCTCGCGGCCGAGCCGCTCGGTTTCGATAGCACGCACGTGCTTGTGGCCCGGGTTTCGCTTAACGCCGCCAAGTATCGGAGCGAGCAGCAGGCGGCTTTCTTCGAGGACCTTCTTGCGCGCGCATCACAAATCCAAGGCGTAGCCGCCGCGGCGCTCAGCGATTCGCTGCCGCCTCGCGGGGCAACGGCTCTCGTCATCTTCGCCAATATCGAGGCCGAAGGCCGGCCATCGCCGCCGGAAGGAACCGGCGGGATGGTTCCGTGGCGGCTGGTAACGCCGCGATTCTTCGACGTGATGCGCATTCCGATCGTGCGCGGGCGTGCGTTTGAGGAGGCCGACCGGAAGGGGCCGCCCGCAATCATCCTGAGCGAGAGCCTCGCTCGACGGCTATTTCCGGGCGATAACCCCATCGGCAAGCACATCCAGCCACAGCGTGGACAGAGCGCCTGGCACGTGGTTGTCGGGATCGCCAGAGACGTGCGCGATGAGGGGCCGACGGCCGGCCCGAAGCCGACCTTCTATGTAGTCCGGCCCCGCTCGCCGGCAATTGGACGGATGAGCATGATATTGACGCTGCGCAGCGATGCACCCGCTGGATGGCTGCGGCAGGAGATCGCGGCGATTGACCCGCACCAGCCGGTGGAGATCGAGACCCTTCAGCAGCGCGTGGCGGCAGAATCCAACCCGCGCAGGTTCACGGCGTGGCTGGTGGCGCTGTTTGCGGGATTCGCGCTCCTGCTGGCGGTCGCGGGGCTTTCGGGGACGGCGTCATACCTGGTGGCACAGCGGCGGCGCGAGATTGGAGTGCGGATGGCGCTGGGCGCTACGCCAACGGCAGTTGCGCAGCAGGTGTTGCGCGAGGCCGCGACCTGGACGGCGGCCGGTGCTTGCGGCGGTATCGTGCTGGCCGGGGCAAGTGCAAAACTGATCCGGTCGCAGTTTTTCGGAGTGACCGCGAGCGACCCGGCTTCGTGGTCGGCGGCGATGGGCGTGCTGGCGTTGGCGCTCGGCGTGGCGGTGTTGCGGCCGGCGATCCGCGCGGCGCGCACCGATCCCGCGGTTACTTTGAGGACAGAGTGAACCGGCGGAAGAAGCTGCCCTCGTTCCAGTGGGGGCGCTCGGGCGCGTCGGCCACGCGGTGGATCAGTTCCAGGATCACACGGTCGAACAGCGCGGCTGCGGCCGTGTCTACGGGCTGCGAAAGGTCGTCGCTAGGGCGATGATAGCGTTCGTGAATCCACTGCTGACGGGTTTTCTCTTCGGGCGAGCCTGCCGCGTATCCGAATTTGAAGGCGAGTGACGGGATGCCACGGCGGATGAAGCTGTACTGGTCGCTGCGGATGAAACGGTTCTGCTCGGGCTCGTTGTCGCGCTGGGCTTCGACGCCGAGCGTCTCCGCCGCGGCGCGTACTATGTCGCCTAACGTGGATTCCTCCAGGCCCTGGATCTCGAGGTATCTCAGCGGGTATAGCGGCAGGAACATGTCGAGGTTGATGTCCGCCACGATCGCGCTCGCCGGGACGGTGGGGTGCGCGGCGAAATAGCGCGAGCCCAACTCGCCTTTTTCCTCCGCGGTGACCGCGGCGAACAGCACGGAGCGTTTCGGCGGATTGGGCGATTGCTTCAGGAGCCGTGCGACCTCGAGGACCGACGCGATCCCGGAGGCGTCGTCCATCGCGCCGTTGTAGATGGCGTCACCCTTCACGGGGCGGCCGACACCGACGTGGTCGAGGTGCGCCGACATCACCACGTATTCCTTCTTGAGCGCGGGGTCGGAACCGGGCAGGAGGGCGACCACGTTGGTGGATTCAACATTCCCGCGCGTCAGCGTGGCTTTAACCCGCAGCGTGGCGGGCAGTTCGAATTTCGGTAGGGGTTGCCCCGCCTCGACGAGTTGTTGAACCTGCTCGTAGCTTTGCGAGGCTCCTTCGAAGAATTTGGGCGCGCCGCGGCGAGTCAGCGACACGGCAATGGACTCTCCCGTAAATTCGCGGAGACTCCGGTCGGCGAGTTCAAAGGAGACTTGCGGCGGTCGCGGACCGCCGTCCAGATCGTCATCGCCGGAGCGGGCGGCTTGCGGGCGCGGGTTGGGGATCGTCGCGACGCCAATCGCGCCGGCCTTGCGCAGCGAGTTCCAGCGCTCGACGGAAGAGGAATAGTGGCTCTTCACCGGCACGGGCGCGTCGATCGGCGCCGTGGCGTTGACGTAAACCGCGATCTTGCCGCGCAGGTCGAGTCCGGCGAGGTCGTCGTAGTGTGCCTCGGGGATCACCATGCCGTAGCCGACGAAGACCATTGGCGCTTCGATCGACGGCGGCATTCCCGCGCGTGGGTTGAGAGAAGCCTCCACGCCGAGTTCGAGCGGCTGCGCCGTGCCGTTGCGGACCAGCCCCACGGTGGACTGTGCAGGAACTACCTGGAGGGTGTTGAACTTGATGGGCTGAAAGTAGCCTTTCGTGCCGGCGGGCTTGAGGCCGAGCCGCCGAAACTCTTCGGCGACGTAGTCCGCGGCCTTGTGAAATCCCTCCGTGCCGACGTTGCGGCCCTGCAACTGGTCGTCCGCGAGGAATTGGACGTGGGCCCACCACATGCGGCCCTCGGCGTTGTAGTCGATGCTTGCGGCCGTAAGGAGGGCCCCGACAAGGAGCGGAGGCAGAAGGCGTTTCACTGTTGATCCTTCCTGGCGCCGGCGTTCGTGTCTCCCAGTTCGCGGGAGCGGGCGAAATCGGCGCGCGCGCCGGCCTGGTCGCCGCCGGCGCGTTTGACCGTGCCCCGGTGCTGATAAAACGTGGCCGTGCCAGGTTGTAGTTGGATCGCCTGGTTCAAATCGGCCAACGCCTTGTCATACTTTTCGGCGCGATAGTAGATCATTCCGCGGGCATCAAGGCCATTGGGCGCTTCCGGGTGGAGGAGGATTGACTGACTGAGGTCCGACAGAGCAGCCTGGTCATTCTTCATGCGGACGTAGCAGAACCCGCGGTGCAAATAGGCGTTCGGATGGCGCGGGGTGAGGCGAAGGGCTTCCGCAAAGTCTTTCAGGGCGGGCTGGAAATCATCCTGGTTGCATTTGAGCTGCCCACGCATCACGTAGGCCCACGACATTTTAGGATGCTGCTTCAGGACGTTGTCGAGGATTGCGGCTGCCTCGGCGAACCGGCGCTGGTGGAACATTTCCAAGGCTTGTTGGCGCGCGCCGAGTGCTTCGGGTGGGATGTCCGTTTCGGTTGGCGTGTCGTCGCGGGACGCGACGTCCGCGTCGGGCGGAGCGGGTGGCGGCGACTTTTTGGCGGCCGGCTCGCGCGGCGTTCTGGTAGGGGGCGGGGGCGGCGGATCGGCGATAACGAAGTTCGGCGAGGGAGGCGGTGGCAGCGTGAGTGGTTGGGATCGAGCCCACGGTTTCCAGACCAGCGCGGCGGCGCCGGCCGCGACCAACAATACTGCGGGGAGAGCCCAGACGGCGGCAGAGCGTCGCGGCGCCGGAGGCGGAGGCGCCTGCACCGGAAGGACGATTGTCTCAGTCGCAGCGGGCGCGCCGGCGGGCTTTGCGTCCAGACCTCGAATGAGTGCTTCGACGAATTCGTTGCAGGTGGCGAATCGATCGGCCGGTTGCTTCGACAGCGCGCGCATGAGCGCCCGGTCTACGGCTTCGGGGAGATCCGGCCTGCGCGAGCGGCTGGGCGGCGGCGCTTCGTTCACCAGTTTGTAAGCCAGCGTGGTGAACGAGTGGCGGCCGAAGAGCGTGCTGCCGGTCAACATCTCGTAGGCGACGGCGGCCAGCGAGAACTGGTCGGCGCGGCCGTCCACGGTTTCGCCTTTGATCTGCTCGGGCGCCATGTATTCGACGGTGCCCATCACCGTGCCCGCAGCAGTCACGGTGGAGCCATCGTTGAGCCGCGCGATTCCGAAATCCATGATTTTGACGTTGCCCTGGGTGTCGAGCATCACGTTGGCGGGCTTCACATCGCGATGGACGACGCCGCGGGTGTGGGCGTAATCGAGCGCGGCGGCCATTCCACGAAGCACGCAAGCGAGGAAGGCATTGTCAAGGGAAGGATTGGCGGCGAGACGCTGCCAGAGGGTTTCGCCGGCGACGTATTCCAAAACCAGGTACGCGGTTTCCTGTTCCACCAGGACGTCGTAGACCGCAACGACGTTGGGGTGGATAAGC
>Ga0335080_10008000_pt1 | contig 11002 bp, 6 predicted proteins | sample Lox_Sample_34_FD_206720 | JGI IMG/M metagenome (GOLD analysis project Ga0335080, IMG submission 206720) | Soil microbial communities from Loxahatchee National Wildlife Refuge, Florida, United States - Lox_Sample_3.4 | ecosystem: Environmental > Terrestrial > Soil > Wetlands | place: USA: Florida...
CTCATTTGACTTGGCAGGAAAGGCAAATAACAAGCCGGGTTACTACAAATGGGACTACAAAGACCTTGGGCCGAAATTGGCCTTTGCTTGGGCACCAAACCAGGACAGCGGATTGCTGGGAGCCTTATTTGGTAAGAACAAGACTGCTATCCGAGGCGGTTTCGCGATGGTGTACGACGCCATGGGCGAAGGACTGATCAGCACGTTCGATGCAAACGGGGCATTCGGATTAAGTTCATTGCTGTCCAATCCAGCGGGTAGCCAGGATCTGACGACGGCGCCGCGCGTCACGGACATACACACGATTCCGACGACAGACTTGGCGGGGAATCCGCTGCTTTTGCCGGCACCTCCAGGAACGTTCCCGCAGACGTTTCCCAGCACCATAGACACGGGCGGTTTTGCAATTCAGTGGGGGTTGGATAATTCGCTCAAGACGCCATACGCATACACGATGGACTTATCCGTTGCGCGCGACCTGGGTGCGGGTTTCTCCGTGGAGACTGCCTACGTGGGCCGCCTCGGCCATCGCTTGCTGTCGCAGGAAGACGTCGCGCAGCCGTATGACTTCGTCGACAAAAATACCGGAATTGACTACTACACCGCGATCAAGGCATTGGCCAAATTGTATCGAGCTGGAGTGCCGACATCGCAAATCACTCCCGGCGTTGTCGGAAGCACCGCCGCGTACTGGGGGAACGTAATTCAACAGTTGCCTCCTGGCGGAGCGTATTCGCTGTTCTGCTCTGGTGGCTCGACGACGAGCGCGCTCCAGGCTGCATATGATCTATTCAGTTGTTATTCGACAAATGAGACGACGGCCCTGTCGGTGCTCGACGGCAATACCTCCCCATACGGTATTCCCGATGCCAACAACAGCAATCTCTACAATGCCGCCACCGGCCCTTTTACGTTTTTTAATCCGCAATATTCCTCGCTCTATGCTTGGAGGAATATTGGCAACACGAGCTACAACGCCCTTCAATTAACGGTGCGTCATCGCATGTTGCACGGATTCCAGTTTGACGCGAACTACACTTATTCCAAGTCGATGGACCTGGCTTCCGATGCGACACGAATTACCTGGGTCGGCGGATTGGGTGGCCAGATTACGAATGCGTGGGATCCGTCGCAAAACCGAGCGGTGTCTGACTACGATCTGCGTCATCAATTCAACACGAATTTCATCGTGGACTTGCCGTTTGGCAGGGGACGTTGGATCGGACACGATTCTTCCAAGCCGCTCGATGCTTTTATTGGCGGATGGCAATTGAGCGGGCTGTTCCGCATGACCAGTGGATTCCCGGTAAACGTGGGCAATGCCTTCGACTTCCCCACGGACTGGGAATTGACGGGCTTGGCGTTCCTCAACGCCCCGGTCAAGACCGGACACTTTCCGGTAAACGACGGCTCCGGAAACGTGAGCTTGTTTGCGAACGCCTCGGACGCAGTGAGCAGTTTCCGGCAGCCATTTCCCGGAGAATCCGGAGCGCGAAACCAGATCCGTGGTCAGGGTTATCGCGGACTGGATCTTGGGTTGAGCAAGCGGTGGACCATGCCGTGGTCCGACGGGCAAAGTCTGCAATTTCGGTGGGAGGTCTTCAACGTAACCAATACGCCGATTTTTAACGTGCAGACCGCGGCGCTGGCCCTGGATGACGGCCCGAGTTTCGGAAACTACACGTCCTTGTTGAACCAGCCTCGCGTGATGCAGTTCGCGTTGCGCTTCGAGTTCTAACGGCTCAAACAATCTGATTCGGCAAGTATTCCGCCGGGAAGGAGTTCGGATGCTCTTTTCCGGCGGTTTTTGCTGGGTGACCACCCATTAGGCGGCGCGAAGGCGCTTCTAGCCTGAGTTGGGTAGCTGTGCTATTCTGAGGGTCCGCGTTGGGCTGGAGCGAATCTGGCCTGCTTGTCGGGGCGTGGCTCAGCCTGGCTAGAGCGCCTGGTTCGGGACCAGGAGGTCGGTGGTTCAAATCCACTCGCCCCGACCACTCTTACGTTATTTGCCTAACGGCCACTTTATTTCAGCTAGTCACGGCCAGTGACACCGAATGAGACAGACGACCCGATCAAGGGCGGATGCTTGAGGTTGTGGAGCGCCTCTTCGCCGCTTAGTTTCGTACGGTCATAGGTAGGCAGGCCCAATGACCAAAAGAAAAAGCGCGCACGGCTACAGGTGCTGATAGTTGCTGTTCTGGATCGCGATCGTTAGTTCCTTGCTCACGCCATTGATCGTTTCGCCCGAGACGTGATTCGGTCCGCCGGGAATCGGAGCGAACTCCACATTGACCGTTACCGCATCCTTGGGATCCGTTAGATAAGTAGAAATAGAGACGGCAACGAGGTTTTTCTGAGTTTTATCCATGACGAGCGTCATGTTGTCGCCTTGTTTGAGATAGTTGGAAATGACAAGACGGTATTGTCCCGGTGCGCCAGTTTCCGGACCCAACATCAGGTTTCCCGATTGGAATGCCTGTTCGAGTTTGTCTTTTTCCGGTGGAACGTACTGTTGAATCAGGTCTTTGATCTGATCCGCGTATTCTTTGTATTCTTCTTTCTTCTTCTCGACGATGTGTTTCTTCAGGCGGCCTTCGTGTTCGGGCGGAGCAGGCGGCGGGTCCAAAGACTGTTTTTGCGGTTTTCCGTCTGGCCCGAGACGAACCTGGAAGTGCTCCTGCTTTTTCTGTTCCCCCTTGAGGCTGATCGTCACTTGTTCGACCCAGGTGTACTGGGCCAGCAGCTGTTTGTTGCGAGCGGCGGCTTCTTTCGCCTCGGCCACTCTCTGTTGCATCTCAGGATTTTGCGCCGGAAGAACCGGAGGGAACGCTGCAATGAGAGCTGCTGAGACGACTGCCAGCGCACACAGATGTATGGTTCGCGGAATTTCCATTCTCATGTTGTCCTCTTTTCGAAGTGGACTGCTACTTCTTCGGCGGATAGTTCTTGAGCAACTTGGCCATAGCCTTATTCAGGTTTTTCTGATTTTTCTCCTGGTTGGAGCTTGGATCCATAGTCTTGGTGGCGTTTCCGGTCCAAACCAGCTGCTTCGAAGACGGATCGTACATGTCGAGGACGAGAGTGCCGATGCTGATGGTAGAGCTGCTGGCAGAGGCCATGCCGCCCCAGCGCAGGCCGCCGCCCATGCCATAGCCGTTCCACTGCTTTTCCTGGTCGACGGCGATCTGGTAACCGACGTAGAGGTCCGCCTTATCGCTGTCGGTCTTAGTCATGCCCTTGGAGGCTAACTGAGAATCGACGGCCTGTTTGATTTCCGCGTCCATGATCTGGTTGGGATGCGCACCACCTTCTATCGCGACCCACTTGTAGGTGTGGTACTTGGAAAAGTCCGTCCCCGGCATGAAGTTGTACTTCACATCCTGAGCGAAGGCAGGCTGGCCGGCGCCCAAAACGAATAATCCAACGATCAGCAGAAATAACGTGACAAGTGTTCCATTTGCTTTCATCGTTCCTCCTCAGAATTCTTCTTCTATCCGCATTCAGACTTTAATTCCAGAGCAGTCGTCTTAGTCAGCAGCTCGAATTGCGGGCGGTTTCCAGCTGCCATCGATGATGGAAGGCGGAGTATCACTGGGCCAGTACAGGCGCATCATGGGAATGAACTTCGCTTTGGGGGCGGGGAGCCAGTTGGCTTCCTTGGCCTTACCCGGTGAATCGGCCTGGAGATAAAGGTCTACCGAACCATCTGCATTGGTCAAGAACTTATTGCGTGAACTGAGCGTGTAGCGGTTAAGCGAATTGGGCACGAAGAAGTACGACGCGTCGTACATCGTGATAGACCAAAAGGCCTTCGCAGGAGGCATCTGGTTTTTGTCGAAACGAACGACGTATTTGTGGGTGGCACCGTCAAAAACTTTCCCGTCCGCGTCCTTTTCGGCAGTGGGATAAACGGCGTCCTGGGGACGATTCGCTCCTAACCCAATGGCGGTGATCAGTGCCCGTTGGATGTAGTCGGTCCCGTAGGTGCCAGCAACGGTGGTGAACATCCAGCCGTTGACGGGCTGACCCGCCTTCTTGAAGTGCTCCATGATCTTGAGCTGGGCGAGTTTCGGCACAGCTTTGATCGCTTCCTTGTCGAGCGCGCCTAGTTTGCTCCCATCGAAATCTTGTCCTGGTACGAGGCCGATCTTCGCCATCTGCGCCACGATGGGTGCGTCGGCGGCAGTGGGGGGATTGGTTTTCATAAGCCTTGCAAGATAGGTGAAGTACTCGCTGACGCCGAGCGCGTCGACCTGGTCGCGCACGGCCGTCTTCATGTCCAGGCTATTGTCCACTTCACCCGGAAGAGGTGTATATGGCTTGCCATAGTAGCTGAGCGGAACGAGAGAAAATTTGTCCTGGAGCGCGTGGACCTTGGCGTAGTCATCCGGCGTACCGGTGCAGTAGATACGCCCGAGAATCCAGACCATTCCTGTCGGAGACTTATATTCGGAGACGCCGGCGGGAAGTGTTCCAGACCAACCTGGGCCCGTGATCGCATACTTCTGCGTTTTGCCTCCGGTGGTGCGCTTGCCAGGTACTTGGAAAACGTCGGTCCAGCCGTCCAGCATAGGCATGAGATAGTAGCGGTCTCCCATATCAGGGATGCTGAACACCCAAGGCTCTTTCGAGACATCGAGCCACGCCGTGGTGTACAGAGTATCTGCGTTGGGCGCTGTGACCGCATGATCGTCGACAGCAGGGTAAGAACGCAGTTTGATGATCTGTCCCATAGGGCCACGGTTTCCCTCGAGGGCCGCATAGTTGGTCATGAATTTTCGAGTCATATCCATGGTGACAAGCGGATAACCATAGATGTAGACATCAACGGCGTCGTTGACGGCCTGTTCAACTCCTGGAGCTTTTGCTCCTGGTGCGGGATTCTGCTGACATCCCGATAACAAGGCCGTAACGCAGGCGACAGTCATGAGAAATCGGGCGAGCCTACTACGCATTTTAAGCCTCCAAGTGTTTCGCGAATGTGCCCGCGAACTGACGGGCGGACATGCAGTACGCCCAAATTCCAACGGTAAACTCGTTTCTCGCTTCGTTGGGAACCTGTATTTTGGCTAATGGCTAGCCTGGCGTTCGCAGTCTTCTTGCCTTGTGCTAGGGGCGGAACTGACCTATTGGGCGGAGTATATCGCAAACAAAAAGCATTCGCCTCAATTATGATAGCGTCTACATGGTCGTTTCTGCGGGAACTAATTCAATTGGAGTTCTTTTGCGAAAAATGTGACGTACATCACTGAAGTCTGCTGTCTCTCCGCCTAGGTTTTTGGAACGCATAGTTGATCCGTTGGGAACCGAATGGCCTCGCGTGCGGCTAATCCGTCATCCTCTGCCATTCAGCTTCCTTCGTTCCTGAAACATCAGTTCAATGCTGATTTGTTTTGTCGACCGCCACGGCAATCTAAGGACATAACATGAAGAATGACTGCAGGATCCGCAGTTTCTGGTTGGTACTGCTGTGCGCTGTGGTTGTAGCTCCCCAAGTGTGTGCGCAGAATGCGTTACCGTCTGTTCCGGCACCGAAATCCACATCGTCGTCGGGTGACGGATGGCACGTGGATATCACGCCGTATATTTGGTTCTCGGGCGTTCACGGAGCGGCGGGAGTAGGCGGCCACGAGGTCGGCGTTCATGCCAGTTTCGGAGAAGTGGTCGATTATCTTAACCTCGGATTCATGGGCGCGGTTGAGCCGCGGTACAACCGTTTTCTGTTTCCGATGGACTTCATGTGGATCAAGCTGACCGACAAGAAAGCTTTTGATTTTGACTCTGGCCAAACTACGGGGAAGGTGGAGTTCAAGCAGACGGTTTTCACGCCAGGCTTCGGCTACCGGCTCGTTGAAAAAGACAAGGTCGCCGTCGACGCCCGCGTTGGCCTTCGCTACTGGCACCTGAACAGTTCGCTGAAGGTGCAGGGCCCAGTCGTCAACAACGGAATTTCCGGAACGAACGACTGGGTGGACGTGATTGGTGGAGGGCAGATCTCTCTAGCCCTCACGCCGAAAGTGTTCGTCGCGGTGGCGGGTGACGCAGGAGGCGGAGGCGCAAACTCGGACTACGAAGTGATTGGCCTTTTCGGAGTACGGATCGCAAGAAAATGGGTGCTCAAGGCGGGCTATCGGTACCTGGATGTGAATTATCGGCCGTCGTCCTCCTTCGTGTACAACGTTGCGCAATCGGGGCTGATCGTCGGGGCGACATGGAACGTGAAGTAGGAGCCGAACAGGCATCACGATGTAAGGATCGTCTCGTTCAGGTGTCGGTCTTGAAAGGAACCAACTCAATGAACAGGTATACAGCTTTTATTCGTTCGCTAGGAGTGGCTTTGGTTTTCCTGCCGACGTGGGGCGTCGCAGGAGCATCCGCGCAGCAGCCGAGCGTAAGCGACAAGTGCTCCGCTGGCGCGACCGAAGTGCTGAACTCGAAGACGTTGCCGGCACAGCTGGAGAAGTTCGGCGGGGAGATCAAACGAGACGCCCGCGAGTCCAAGCCATGTTGGAATCCGCGTGTTGTGCCCCCCAAAGGCGCTCCCAATGTGCTTCTGATTATGACCGATGACGCGGGTTTCGGAGTGTCGAGCACATTCGGCGGCGTGATTCCCACGCCGGCACTCGATCGGATCGCCAAGAATGGCCTGCGTTACACGAACTTCAATTCAACGGCTTTGTGTTCTCCCACCCGAGCGGCGTTGATTACAGGACGGAACCATCACTCTGTTGGGTTCGGAGTCATCTCCGAACAAGCCACTGGTTATCCGGGCTACAACAGCATTATTCCGAAGGATAAATCCACGATAGGTAGGATTTTGAAGGAGAACGGTTACGCCACGTCGTGGTTCGGCAAGAACCACAATACTCCCGCATTCTCGGCCAGCCAGGCCGGCCCGTTCGATCAATGGCCAATGGGCATGGGGTTCGATTACTTCTATGGATTCGTGGGTGGCGACGCGAACCAGTGGGCGCCCAATCTGTATCGCGACACTTCTTTGATCTACCCGTATGTCGGCAAACCAGGGTGGAATCTCACAACAGCAATGGCGGATGACGCGATCGAGTATATGAGGCGGCTCAACGCAGTCAATCCCGAGCAACCGTTCTTCCTTTATTACGCGCCGGGCGGCACCCACGCGCCGCATCATCCCACACCTGAATGGATCAAAAAAATCGGCGATATGCACCTGTTTGACAAGGGTTGGGACGAACTCCGCAATCAAATTTTCGCGAATCAAAAGAAACTGGGCGTGATTCCACAGGACGCGAAGATGACTCCGTGGCCCGAGGATCTCCTGAAACACTGGAATCAGCTGAGCGCCGACGAACAGAAAATGTTTCTCCGCCAAGTCGATGTCTTCGCGGCGTACGTGGCATACACCGATAACGAGATCGGACGGGTCATTCAGGAAGTGGGGGACGAAGGCAAGCTCGACAACACAATCATCATCTATATTGAAGGTGACAATGGAACGAGTTCCGAAGGCACCTTGAACGGAACGCCAAACGAAGTGGCGATGTTCAATCAGGTGGATGTGCCCGTCGAAGCCCAGCTGAAATACTTTTATGACGCTTGGGGCTCGGAAAAGACTTACAACCACATGGCGGTGCCGTGGGCTTGGGCGTTCGACACTCCGTTCTCCTGGACCAAGCAAATTTCATCGCATTTCGGCGGTGTGCGGCAGGGCATGGCAATTTCGTGGCCGGGTCATATCGACGAGCCGGGAGGAATCCGCAATCAGTTCCATCACATGATCGATATCGTGCCCACGATCCTGGAAGCCACCCAAATTCCCGCGCCGGATTACGTCGATGGCATAAAGCAAAGCCCGATCGAGGGTGTCAGCATGGCGTATACCTTCAAGAAAGCCGATGCGAACGCGCCGTCAACCCACCACACGCAGTACTTCGAGATGTTCGGCGATCATGCAATCTATCACGACGGATGGATCGCGAGCACCAAGGTGATGCGGCCGCCATGGGTGACGGCGACAAATATCAAAGAGAATCCCGCGGATTATCCGTGGGAACTTTACGACCTGACCAAGGACTGGACGCAGTCCGACAATGTTGTCGATAAATATCCCGCGAAGTTGAAGGAGCTTCAGGATTTGTTTTGGAAGGAAGCCGAGAAATACCAGGTGCTTCCTTTGGACAATTCCGTCGTGGCTCGCCTGATCATACCGAAGCCTAGCTTAAGCGCCGGGCGTACCGTCTTCACGTACTCGGGTGTCGTGACAGGAACGCCCAACGGCGACGCTCCGAGCATTCTTAATTCCTCTTATAACTTCAAAGCCGACGTGGAAGTGCCGGAAGGCGGCGGCGAAGGGATGATCGTAACGCAGGGAGGCCGCTTCGGAGGATACGGGTTCTACGTCATCAAGGGTAAGCCCGTTTTCGTATGGAACCTTGTTGACCTTAAGCGCATTCGATGGGAAAGTCCCGACGCCTTAACCGCGGGCAGACATAGTCTCGAATTCGACTTTAAGTATGACGGGCTCGGAATGGGCACTCTGGCGTTCGGCAGCCCGGCAGGAATTGGGCGCGGTGGCACAGGCGTATTGAAAGTGGACGGCAAGGTTGTAGCGACCCAGCAAATGGAGCACACGATTCCGTTCATCCTGCAGTGGGACGAAAACTTCGACGTAGGTGCCGATACTGAGACGCCCGTCGATGAGGAATACCAACCGCCATTTACATTCAATGGCAAGCTCGTCAAACTCACACTAACGATCGACCGACCGAAGCTCTCTCCGGCTGACATCGAGAAGCTCCAATCGGCACAACGCAATAACAAGACGAGCGAGTAAGGGCTGCTGGAAACTGCGAGGGGCACCGGCAACTCTGCACAGCATCCAGTTGACAAGAGCTCGGAACAGAAGTTTCATCGTTAGTTGGAGCCAGGTTCGTCCACCGATTAAAGGAGAAATTATGAAGTGTTCCAAGCACGTTTTGTTGCTGGCATTAATTGGGATGGGGTTGATTCCGTTGATGATCCACGGACAGAGTTCGTCGCCAGTGCCCGTTTTCAAGATCACGCCAGTGAAGAGCGTGATCAAGTTCAACGTGAAGGCTTCGGTGGCGATCGAAGGCGTGTTTGACAAGTGGGATGCCACGCTGGTCTTTACGTCGCCGGCTGCAGAGTCGGCTGTACTGGACATAAAGATTGACGCTGCCAGCGTGGACACTGGCAGTGGTATGAAGAACGGCAAGCTGAAGAGCGACGATTTCTTCGACGTCGAAAAGAACCCGTACATCACATTTCATTCCACGAAGATTGTGCAAACCGGTCCGACCACGTTCGACGCCATCGGGACGTTCACGATACGAGGTGTTTCAAAGCAGGAGACTTTGCATATCGGCATCGTCGGGAAAGGCACCGGGTCCGGAACGATTAACGGCACGATGGCGTTCGACCGCAAAGAGTACGGCATGAACAGCGGCATCCCGTTCATCAAGATTGCGGACCGCGTCGAAGTCAATGTGGACCTGAAGGGCGAGCGAACCGGCGGCCCTGCGGTGGTATTCAAGCAGTAAGTGGAGCGAGGAAAGCGTTCTCTTCATTCCTGGGAGGATGTCATGAGATACACGCGCATTCTGTTTATGGCGTCAGCCGTTCTTTTGATGACGCTTGCAGCGTTTGGGCAGGACGACCCGGGCTGGCCGCGGAAGCACGTGCAGCCCACAGGGACGCTGGTCAACTACGCCCCGCAGGTGGATGACTGGAAGGACTTCACAAATCTCACGTGGCGAGAGGCATTTCAGCTGACGCCGACAGGCGGCAAGATGGTAATCGGGGCCGCCACTCTCAAAGGAACAACAAACGTCGACAACGAAAAGCATACGGTGGTGATCTATGGAATCGAAATCACCAACACATATTTCCCGGACCTTGATCCATCTCAGGTACCGCAGATGGACCAGTTGCTTCGGTCGTTCGTGCCGCCGGTAGTCACGATCTCGCTGGATCGCGTGGTCGCATATGTCCCCAAGCCGCAGACTGCCAACACGGTGCAGCTGAAAAACGATGCGCCTTTTATTTTTGTCAGCTACAGTCCAGCGGTTCTGTTGCAGGTAGATGGCGAGCCAGTCCTCTCGGCCGTGCCCGACACGAAGCTGAAATTCGTGGTGAATACGCAATGGCCGGTCTTTTTCGATACTAAGCAATCCCAATACTATTTGTTGGTGAACCAGCGCTGGTTTGCCGCCGTCGATCTTCATGGACCTTGGTCCGTGGTGAACCAATTGCCGAAGGATATGGACAAGCTGCCGAAAGACACGCAGTGGCAGGCGATGAAAACGGTAATACCGCCACCGGGGAGCCCACAGGGTCCGATTCCGAAGATCTTTTACAGCACCGTTCCCTCAGAAGTTATTCTTTTCGAAGGCAAGCCCGTGTTTGCGAACATTCCGGGCACGCAGCTTGTCTATGCCACGAATACCGACAATCCGGTGTTCCTGTATACGCCGACGAATGAGTACTACTATCTGGCGGCCGGGCGCTGGTTCCGTTCCAGCAATCTCGAAGGCCATTGGCAGTTTGCTTCGCTTGATCTTCCGGGAGATTTTGCCAAGATTCCCCGTTCCAGCCCGGCCAGTGCTGTTCTGGCATCGGTGCCCGGGACGGAAGAAGCAAAGGATGCAGTGTTGATTGCTCAAATTCCGACGGTGATGGAGATCGAACCTAAGACCGCAGCGGCGCAAGTGAAGGTGAGCTATATCGGTGAACCCCAATTCTCACCGATTCAAGGAACGACGCTCTCCTATGCAACCAACACCACGGACAAGGTCATTCAAGTTGGGGATGTTTATTACCTGTGTCTTCAGGGGGTTTGGTTCATGTCCCCAAATCCGCAGGGCCCCTGGACAACAGCCACGTCGGTTCCTCAGGTCATCTATACGATTCCGCCGAGTTCGCCTGTATACAACGTGACTTATGTAACTCAGACCGTGACTTCCAGCGGAAATGTCCAATCCAGCTACACGGCGGGATACATGGG
>Ga0335080_10008001_pt1 | contig 11002 bp, 10 predicted proteins | sample Lox_Sample_34_FD_206720 | JGI IMG/M metagenome (GOLD analysis project Ga0335080, IMG submission 206720) | Soil microbial communities from Loxahatchee National Wildlife Refuge, Florida, United States - Lox_Sample_3.4 | ecosystem: Environmental > Terrestrial > Soil > Wetlands | place: USA...
AAAGGACGCTCCGGCCGCTCGAACTTCAACTTCTGCAAGCAGAGCGACGGAACCTGGGCGATCGTAGCCCAATAGCATAGGGCACCGGGCACTGCCCCGTTCGGGGCCTCTCTGGGCAGTCCTGTCGCCGTGCGCAAAGCAGGCGCCGATCACCTGGAGCCGTATTCGCGCCTTCTCCCGGCGGCATCCGCCACGGCCTTGAGCAGCTTCAACGCATCGCGGGTCGGCACGCGCTCGTGGCGGAACAGGATGTCAAGCGGCGACACGGGCTTGCCGTAGTAGCCTCGGTTCCACTCGTCGTTGGCGGTGATGACCGAGCCGTCCAGATTCACGCCCCCGTACAGGCCCTGCGAGCGGCTGAATGCAACGAAGTCTTCCTGGAACGACGCCTTGGCACCGATTCCTACCGGGCCCGCGGCGATGGCGGCGTCCCCGCCGGCGCGAAAGTTCGAGGACAGCAGGGAATCGACCGCCTTCTGCGTCATCGCGAGAATGACCACTTCAGAAACCTGGATGCCAGCCTGGAAACCTACGCTCGCGGTGCCCAGCGTATAGAAGGCTGGCCCGCGCCACCGGCCTGAATGCTCCCGCGCAACCAGCACGCCGCGTCCGCCCGATCCGCCGAAGACGAAGCCGGCGCGCACCACCTTCGGCACGATCAACACGCCTTTCGCCTCACCCAGGTGGTTGTGGAACCAGTCCAGGTTGGGGTCGCGCCAGAAGTTCTCGAACGTCTTCTCCGCCATGACGATGTGCTTGTCCGCTTCCGCTGCTGCGGCGAGCGCGCAGAGCGGCGCCGTGGCGACAAGGAGCACCGCGGCCATGCCGGCAAACAGCGGGGCGGATGCCCGCCTGCGCTTCACCCTCGCCTCGCTATGCCGGTCGGGCGACGCCCGCATCTGCACCGCTTGCGCCCGCCTCGGGCGCCAATCCGAGCTGCCACAGGATGAAGGCGTAAGTGAACGCGAGCTCGCGCAGATAGCCGTACCGACCCGACGCGCCGCCGTGCCCCGCTTCGAGGTTGGTCTTGAGCAGCAGAGGGTTCGCGTCGGTCTTCATGGTGCGCAGTTTGGCTACATGCTTCGCCGGCTCCCAGTACATCACCTGGCTGTCGTTGAGCGCGGTCTCCACCAGCATCGCGGGGTAGCTCTTGCGCTCGATGTTGTCGTAAGGCGAGTAGGACAGCATGTACTCGAAGTACTCCCGGTCCTGGGGGTTGCCCCACTCCTCATACTCTCCGGTGGTGAGCGGCAGGCTCGCGTCGAGCATGGTGTTGATCACGTCGAGGAAGGGCACCTCGGCCACCACCGCCCGGAACAGGTCGGGACGCAGATTGGCCACAGCCCCCATCAACAGGCCGCCCGCGCTCCCGCCTTCGATCACGAGCTGATCCGGGCGCGTGTAGCCTTGCTCGATCAAGTGCTCGGCGCACGCGACGAAGTCGGTGAACGTGTTCTTCTTCCCCAGCATGCGGCCGTGATCGTGCCACTTCTTTCCCATCTCGCCGCCGCCGCGCACATGCGCATTCGCGTAGATGACGCCGCGGTCCAGCAGCGACAGCCGCGTCGAGCTGAAGTGCGCATCTAGAGCGAAGCCGTAGGCGCCATAGCCCGTCAGCAGCAGGGGCTGCGGGCCGCTGCGGCGCTTGTCGGCCCGGTACACGATCGACACCGGGATCCGCGCCCCGTCGGAGGCGGTGGCGTAGGTGAGCTCGGCGCGGTAGCGTGCGGAATCGTATCCGCCCAGGACCTCCTGCTGCTTGAGCAGTGTGCGGCTGCGCGTGCGCATGTCGTAGTCGAACACCGACTCCGGTGTGACGAGCGACTCGTAGCTCAGGCGAAACACCGGTGTGTCGAACTCGGCGTTCCCGGTGCCGTACACGGAATAGGTCGGCTCCGGGAACTCGACCCGGTGCACGTCTGCGCTTTCGAAGCTGCCGACCCGCACGCGCGGGAAGCCGCCGCTTCGTTCATGCAGGACCCAATGCTGGGCGAACAGGTCGATGCCTTCCAGCATCACGTCGTCCCGATGCGCGATCAGCTCGGACCAGTGGTCTCGCCCGGGGTCGGCTGTCGGCGCCGTGACCAGACGGAAATTGCGCCCGCGGTCGTTGGTGAGGATATAGAACTCGTCGCCGCGATGGTCCACGTGATACTCGTGCTCGTGCTGGCGCGGGGCGATCACGCGCGGAGCGGCTGTGGGCTCGTCGGCCGGGATCGCGTACGACTCCGAGGTGGTCGCGCTGTGCGAGTCAAGAAAGAGATAGCCGCGACTGCGCGAGCGGTGCACGCCGATGCTGAAGCGGGCGTCGCGTTCCTCGAACACCAGCTCGTCGTCGGCGCTGCCCACGCGGTGCCGGTAGAGCCGCCAGGCGCGTTTGGTCTCGTCCTCCCGCACGTAGAACAGCGTACGGCTGTCGTTCGCCCAGGCCACCGAGCGGGTTTTCTCGATGCGCTCGGGGAGCAGCGCTCCCGTGGTGAGGTCTTTGATGTACAGGGTGTACTCGCGAAAACCGGTGATGTCGCTGGAATACGCCAGCAGGGTCGCGTCCTCGCTCACCGCGAATGCGCCCAGCGCGAAGAAGTCGTGCCCCTGCGCGAGGACGTTCATGTCCAGGATCACCTGCTCGGGCGCCGCCTCGCTATGCAGCTTGCGGCAGTAGATCGGATAGTCCTTGCCCGCCTCGGTCCGGCTGTAATAGTAATAGTCGCCGTCCCGATACGGCACGCCCATGTCGGTTTCCTTGATGCGAGCGAGCATCTCCGCGTACAGGGCCTCTTGGAAGGCTTCCGTCGGCCGCATCACCGCTCGCGTGTACGCATTCTCCGCCTCCAGGTAGGCGTGCACGCGCGGATCGTCCCGGTCGCGCATCCAGGCGTAATCGTCCGTCAACGTGCGGCCGTGAACTGTGATCTCGCGCGGTACGCGCAACGCCTGCGGGGGATGGATAGGCTGCGGGTCGGGTGGGGAAGAAGCCATCGCGGTCTCGGAAGCTGCGCTCACCGCAGGATGATACCCGATGGGTCGGCGCGAGCCGTCACGCTGCGCTTCCGATGAGCGCGTCTCGGGAAGATTGGCCTGCGCGATCAGGCACCGTAGAATAGGCGCTCCCTTGCGCAGCCGCTCCATGGCGGCCCCGCGAGCGACCGGTTTGGGTTCCTCGCTCCCCGGTACCGCCTGCCGTTTGGCGAAACTCTGCTGCGGCGTGGCCCGAATCGAGCGGCGTCCGTTAGCGACCGTGTACTATGAAGCTCAAAGGCTACGAGTCAGACACGACCAAGTTCATCCGAGAATTCCTGAACCGAAACCCGCAGGTCCAGGAGAAGCAGAAGAAGGCCCGAGCCACCTGGTGGGACCACGCCCAGGACCTCGGCGAGCGCGAACGCGCGGAGGAATCCGAGGTCCCGCAACGGGGGTATGTCTACTACGACAATCCCTGACGCAGACGGAGTGCGAAAGCCGTCTTGCTTGCCGGCGCCGTCCGCGTCGCCACGCTTGCGGTCGACGTCATACACGCCGTTCCCATCCTCTGCGGCGTTGATCTCTACTTGACTCGCCGATCGCGGTGCGCCTATCCATTCTCGACCAGTCTCCGATCATCAGCGGGCATTCGCCCGCGGAGGCGGTCCAGGCCACGATCGAGCTGGCCAAGGCTGCGGACCGGCTCGGGTATCACCGCTACTGGCTCGCCGAGCACCACGCCATGAAGGGCTTGGCCGATCCTTGCCCGGAGATCCTGCTCGGTCAGGTGGCCGCCGCGACGGCGCGGATCCGTGTGGGCACAGGCGGTGTGTTGCTTCCCTACTACAGCCCGCTCAAGGTCGCGGAGGTGTTCCGGATGTACGAGGCGCTGTTCCCGGACCGCATCGACCTGGGGATCGGGCGGGCCCCGGGAGGCACGATGCTGCTCGCCCAAGCGATGAACTCCGGCGCCTTCGTAGGCGAGGAGCGCTTTCCCACACAGGTGCAGGAGCTCATCGGCTTTCTCGACGACACGCTACCACGCGACTATCCGTACCACGAAGTGAAGGCGATGCCCGCCGGCCCCACTTCTCCGGAGGTTTGGCTGCTCGGCTCCTCGGATTACAGCGGGAGCCTCGCGGCGTACCTGGGCCTGCGTTTCTCGTTCGCGCACTTTATCAGCGCGCACGGGGGACCAGCGGTGGCACGCGCCTACCGCAGCGACTTCCGACCCTCCTACCGAGACGAGCGGCCGTATTGCATGGTCGCGGTGTTCGCGATCTGCGCCGCAGACCAGGCGCACGCGGAGCGGCTGGCCGCCAGCATCGACCTGCGGCGCCTGCAGATGGTACGGGGCCAAGAGCAGGCGATCGCCACGACCGAGGAGGCGCTCTCGCGCGAGCACAGCGAGGCCGATCGGGCCATCATCCAGCACGAGCGGGCGCGTGCCATCATCGGGACCCCGCAGTCGGTAAAACGGCGCTTGCTCGAGCTGCAGGAGCAGTTCCACGCGGACGAGGTGATGGTGATCACCATCACCGGCGATTACGCCAGCCGGCTTCGTTCGTATGAGCTGCTGGCCGAGGAGTTCGCGCTCCCCGCGAGCGCCGCCGCATAGGGGACCGAATCGATGAAGGCTTCCGCACTGGTCGCAAGCGCGTTGCTCGTGGTGCTGAGCGGGTGCGGAAGCATGACGGGCGAGAAGAGCGGTCCCCAGATCATCGATACGGGCAATGTGCAACGCCTGTACCAGCGGGAATGGGACCTCAAGGGTTTGACGGTCGATGGCCGCCAGGTGGTGATGGACGTCGCGGGGAGGACAACGATCAGCTTCGGCCCCGACGGGCAAGTGGCCGGGTTCGGGGGAGTGAACCGATTCAAGGGGACCTACGCCGTCAGCGCCGGCGGCGTGTTGAGCTGGGCCTCACCGGCACTGCCCATGTCCCGCAACGCGGGCCCGCCCGAACTGATGGAAAAGGAGCGCGCCTTCTTCGAGGGGCTGCGCAAGAGCAACGTCGCGATCCTGGAGAAGCACACGCTGATCCTTCAGAGCGACGACTCCTCGACGGTGTTGACCTTCGAAGAAGCCGGGTATTGAGCGCACCAGCAAGCCGCTCGGATGCATCGTCGAACCGCACGCACTGGAGGCCGGCATGGAAGACATCCCGATGTATCACGACGGCTCGCGCAGCCTGCAGGATCGCTTCGCCACCCGCAGGCTCGCCGACCGGCTGGTCGAGAAACTAGCGCGGAGCGCATTCACCGAAGAGGATCGGACCTTCATCGAATCCCGTCCGCTGTTCTTCCTCGCGACGGCGGACGCGCAAGGGCGCCCCGACTGCTCCTACAAGGGCGGCGTCCCAGGATTCGTACGGGTGGTGGATCCGCACACGCTCGCGTTCCCAAACTATGACGGCAACGGCATGTTCAAGAGCCTGGGCAATATTCTGCTCAACCCGCATGTGGGGCTGTTGTTCATCGACTTCGAGCGCCCCAACCGTTTGCGGGTGAATGGCACGGCAACCGTACAGGAAGACGACCCGCTGCGATCCGGCTTCCCGGGCGCACAACTGATCGTGCGCGTGCGTGCCGACGCCATCTTCCCGAACTGTCCCCGCTACATCCACAAGATGCAGATCGTCGAACAGTCGGTCTATGCCCCTTGCGAGGGCCATACTCCACCGGTCCCGAAGTGGAAGCGGTTCCCGGAATTCCGCGACGTGCTGCCGCCTGGCGACCCGGCTGCCGACCCGCAAACGGAGCGCAATCGAGACTAACGTCAGCGGAGGTCGCATGGCGCACTCCTTCGATGCCGTCGTGATCGGGACCGGTCAGTCCGGACCGGCGCTGGCCGCCCGCCTTGCCGCCGCAGGCCAGCGCGTCGCGATCGTCGAGCGTGGCAAGTTCGGCGGCACTTGCGTCAACAACGGGTGCATTCCCACCAAGACCATGGTCGCGAGCGCGTACGCCGCGCACCTGGCACGCCGTGCGGCCGAGTATGGCGTCGAGATCGGCGGATCCGTTCGCGTGGACATGAAGCGCGTGAAGGCGCGCAAGGACGAGGTCTCCGGCCAATCCAATCGCGGCGTGGAGAGCTGGATGCGTGACACCCCGAACATCACCGTCTTCCAGGGCCATGCACGCTTCACGGGTCCCGACACGGTCGGCGTGAACGGCGAAGCGCTTTCCGCCGCGCGCGTGTTCGTCAACGTAGGCGGCCGGCCGCTGGTGCCTGCCATCCCGGGCGTGGATAAGGTGCGGTATCTCACCAACGTGAGCATGATGGAAGTGGACTACCTGCCCGAGCATCTGCTCGTCGTGGGTGGCAGCTACATCGGCCTGGAGTTTGGTCAGATGTTCCGGCGCTTCGGCAGCCGGGTCACGGTGATCGAGATGGGGCCGCGCCTGATCGGTCGCGAGGACGAAGACACCTCGCAGACGGTACAGGACATCCTCGAGCGCGAAGACATCGAGATCCGGTTGAACGCAAAGTGCCTGTCGGCGGAAAAGACTTCGAGTGGCGTCACGGTGGGCGTCGACTGCCAGCAGGGTTCGCCCAAGGTAGGCGGCTCGCATCTGCTGCTGGCGGTGGGCCGCACGCCGAACACCGAGGATCTCGGATTGGCAGCTGCAGGCATCGAGGTCGATCCGCGCGGCTATATCGTGGTCGACGACGCGTTGCGCACGACCAACCCCAAGGTCTGGGCGCTGGGCGACTGCAACGGCAAGGGCGCGTTCACGCACACTTCCTACAACGACTACGAGATCGTCGCCGACAACCTGCTGCACGACGCCGGGCGCAAGGTGACCGATCGGGTCACGGCCTACGCGCTCTACATCGACCCGCCGCTGGGCCGTGTCGGGTTGACCGAAGCCGAGGCCAAGGGTGCGGGGTTCCAGCCGCTGGTGGGAAAGCGCCAGATGACGCGCGTCGGCCGCGCCGTCGAGAAAAGCGAAACCCAGGGGTTCATGAAAGTGATCGTGGATCCCGACAGCAAGCGCATCCTCGGCGCGGCCATCCTCGGTGTCGGCGGCGACGAGGTCGTGCATACGCTCATCGACGCCGTCTACGCCAAGCTGCCTTACACCGCGGTACAGCGCGCTGTGCGCATCCATCCTACCGTGAGCGAGTTGATCCCCACGGTCTTGGGTGAGCTGCAGCCGGCGTGACCGCGCTGGCAAGAAGCGTCACAGCTGTGATCCGCCGGCACTCACGCTGATCTGCACCATCAGGCACCGATGCCGGTCCTCAGGCTGATCATCGCCAACAAGAATTACTCGTCCTGGTCCATGCGCGCCTGGGTGTTGCTGCGTGAGGCGCGCATCCCTTTCGAGGAGGTGCAGCTCAAGTTCACCGACCCCGGCCGGGTTGGCGGCATCGAAGAGCTCTCCCCTACCGGGCTGGTGCCGGTTCTGTGGATCGATGGTGAGCCGGTCTGGGATTCGCTCGCCATCTGCGAAGCGGTCGCCGAGCTGTTCCCGGAGCGGCGGCTATGGCCCGCGGACGCGATCGCGCGCCGCGTGGCGCGCTCGGTGAGCGCCGAGATGCACGCCGGATTCGGCGAGCTGCGGCGGAACATGCCCATGAACATCCGCTCGTCCCATCCGGGCAAGGGTTTGAGCCCCGCGGTGCGCAGCGACATCGAGCGCGTCGTCTCGATCTGGGAATCCTGTCGCGTCCGCTTCGGCGGTGATGGTGAGATGTTGTTCGGCGGCTTCACCTGCGCGGATGCGATGTTCGCTCCTGTCGCCACGAGGTTCTCCACCTACGCCGTCGGTTTGCCCAGCGTCGCCCAGAGATACGCCTCCGCGCTCCTCGCTCTGCCTTCCGTGCGCCAGTGGTGTGAGGCCGCTCGGGCGGAGACCGAGTTTGTCCCGGCCGACGAGCCGTACGCGTCGGGGTGAACGAGAACAGCAGCAGCCCGTTGCGAACAGCCCACTCAACGTAATCCGCGCGGGATCACCGCGCGGTCGAGCCCCTCGAACAGCGCATGGATCAACAACGCCAGGGCTGCGGCGGGCACCGCGCCGGCGAGCAGCATCGCGTTGTCGTTGAGCGCCAGGCCCGTGACGATGCGCTCGCCGTAGCCGCCAGCGCCGATGAAGGCGGCGATGGTGGCGGTTCCCACGTTGATCACCGCCGAGGTCTTGATCCCCGCCAGGATGGATCGCGCCGCCAGTGGCAACTCGACCAGGCGCAGGCGGGCCATCGCAGGCAAGCCCAGCGCCTGCGCCGACTCTCGCAACGCAGGTGCAATGTCCGACAGGCCGCTCTCCGTGTTGCGCACGATCGGCAGCAGTGCGTAGGCAAACAGCGCCACCAGCGCCGGCCAGACGCCGATGGTGCCCAGCACCGGGATCAAGAACGCCAGCAGCGCCAGCGAGGGCAGGGTCTGGATCAACCCGACCGCGGCGAGAACCGGCTGCGCGACCGCGCGAGTGCGCGCCGCCCAGATGCCGAGCGGGATGCCCACAGCAGCCGCCGCAGCGAGCGACGCGAACACCAGCAGCAGATGCTGCCCGGTCAAGCGCCAGAAGTCGGGCCCGAAGAGCAGCGACGCGAATGTCGCGCGTTTCGTCGGTTGGCCCTCCTGCGGTGGGGTCCGAGCCAGAAAGGCGGCGGCAATCGCCGCGAAGCTCTTGCCTTCCAGCTCGGCCTGCGCGTTCATTCTCACCATGGCTTGCGCGTCGATCCGGCCGGCCAGGTTCTGAATCGCCGACCACGCGGCCGGAAATCGTCGCGGAACGTCCAGGCGATACACCAACACCGCGCTGTACTCGGGAAAGAAGTGGCGGTCGTCGCTTAGGACACGCAGCCCGTATTTCTCGATCTTCGCATCGGTCGAATAGATGTCCGTGACATCGATCTGCCGTGCCGCGAGCGCCTCGTAGGCCAAGCCGTGATCCAAGCCGCGCGGCGTCTGCGGCAACCCGTAGGCGCGCTTGAGACCCGGCCAGCCGTCGCTCCGGTTGAGGAACTCATGCGACACGCCGATGCGCAGCTCGGGATGCGAGGCGAGGTCGCGGATCGTGCGCAAGCCGAGGCGATTGGCCTCGGTGTCCAAGACGGCGAGAGCATAGGTGTCCTCGAACCCCAGCGGCACCGCGACGCCCAATCCGAGCGGCGCCAAGCCGCGATTGAGCGAACCCAGGTCCGAGGCATCGGTCTTCAACAGCTCGCGCGCGACGGTGCCCGTGTAGTCTGGATACAGATCGATGCTTCCGTTCTTGAGCGCAGTGAAGAGGATGCCGGTGTTGCCCATCCCCTGTTTGTGTTCGGCCGGCGCGACGGTGCGCGCCGTCTGCACCAGGATCTCGCCCAGGATGTACGACTCGGTGAAGCGCTTGGACCCGATGACGAGCTTGTCCTGCGCAGCGACGCCCGAGGCGACCAGCAACAACATCGCAGACCACGACGCGAGGCACCGGGCGCCTGGACGATCCATCGCGCTCACGTCGCGACCAGACGGGCGTCGGCGCGCTGCGCGCGAACAAACTCCGCTACGAATGGGTCGGCCGGGCGCTGCAGCAGATCATCCAACCTGCCGCGCTGCACGATCCGGCCTTCCCGCATGACGATGATCTCGTCGCCGAACCAAGCCGCCTCGTGCAGGTCGTGCGTGACCAGCACCACGGTCTTGCGCAGCCGAGCGAAGATCTGTCTCAACTCGGTTTGCAGCTCATGACGGGTGATGGCGTCGAGCGCGGCAAGCGGCTCATCCAGCAAGAGGACCTCCGGGTCCAGCATGAGCGCGCGCATCAGTGCCACACGCTGGCGCTCCCCGCCGGAGAGCTGAGCCGGAAAGCGATCCAGAGCGTCCACGGGAAAGTGTGCGAGCGAACCGAGCTCGACCACTCGTTGGTCCACCCAGGAGCGGTCGCGGCCGAGATAGCTCGCCAGCAACGTGACGTTGCGGCGCGCGTTGAGATGTGGAAACAGCCCGCCGTCCTGGATGACATAACCGATGCGATGGCGCGCCTCGTCGATGTTCGCGGGCGAAAGCGGGACGCCGTCGAAGCTCACGCTGCCGGAGTCCGGTGCGAGCAGCCCGATCATGAGCCGCAGCAGCGTGGACTTGCCGCAACCGCTGGGACCGAGCAGCACGCTGGTGCGGCCTAGCGCGGGCGCGAGCGACGTGGCCCCAAGCACGCGGCGGCCGCCGAAGCTCTTCGAGACGCTGTCGAGCGCGATCATGAGCGGTGAGAAGGTGAAGAGGTGAAAAGGTGAAAAGGTGAAAAGGTGAAGAGGTGGAAAGGTGAAGGAGGTCAGTGAGGTGAATGAAGTGAATGAGGTGAATGAGGTGATGCCCCCTCGCCCTTGCCCTCTCCCCCGGTGCCGGGGGAGAGGGACGCTCTTCGCCTCTTCACCTTTTCACTCGTCCGAATCACTCCAGCTCCTGCTTCATGTCGTACGCCGGGATGTCCGAGCTGGGCTTGCCGATCGGCCTCGCCGGCACGCCTGCGACGGCGGTATGTGCCGGAACGGGCTTGAGCACCACGCTGCCGGCGGCGACTTTGGAGCCTTCTCCGATCTCGATGTTGCCCAGGATCTCCGCCCCCGCACCGATCATCACGCCGCGCCGGACCTTGGGATGGCGATCACCCGTTTCCTTGCCCGTGCCTCCCAGCGTCACGCCCTGCAGCAGGGACACATCGTCTTCCACAACGCTGGTTTCGCCGATCACTACACCCGTGCCGTGATCGATGAAGACGCCCTGACCGATGCGGGCCGCGGGATGGATGTCCACGCCGAACGCGTCCGAAATCCGGCTCTGGAGCAGCCGGGCGACACCCCCACGGCCTTGCAGCCACAACGCGTGCGCGACACGGTAGCCTTGCAGCGCTTTGAACCCTTTGTAGTACAGGAACGGGATGAGCACGTTCTCGCACGCCGGATCGCGCTCGCGGACGGCCTTGAGGTCGTGCAGGCTGGCGGTGACGATATCCGGGCTGCGCAGGATCGTGTCGCTCGTCAGGTCGGCCATCGCTGCGGCATTGAACACATGGTTCGCGAGGCTCGCGGCGATCAGATAGGCGAGCG
>Ga0335080_10008002_pt1 | contig 11001 bp, 12 predicted proteins | sample Lox_Sample_34_FD_206720 | JGI IMG/M metagenome (GOLD analysis project Ga0335080, IMG submission 206720) | Soil microbial communities from Loxahatchee National Wildlife Refuge, Florida, United States - Lox_Sample_3.4 | ecosystem: Environmental > Terrestrial > Soil > Wetlands | place: USA...
GATCCCGACCTGTATCTGCGCATCGTCGACCGCAGCGACAAGGGCATCACCGTGCGCGGGGCGAAGCTCCACATCACCGGCGCCGCGCTCGTGCACGAGCTCGTGGTCATGCCGACCAAGTCGATGCGACACGAGGAGGCCGACTACGCGGTGTCGTTCTCGATCCCGACCAACGCGCCGGGCGTCCGGATCATCAACCGCAGCTTCGCGCCCGCCGACCAGCCCGAGTTCGACTATCCCGCGAGCGCGCACCACAGCATGCCCGAGGGCTTCGTGATCTTCGACGACGTGTTCGTGCCCTGGGAGCGCGTGTTCCTGGCCGGTGAGTTCCGGCTGGCGGGCGTGTTCGCGCGCTCGCTCGGCCTGTGGGAGCGCACGCTCGGCATGGTCGAGGCGGCCGAGCGCGCCGAGCTATTGGTCGGGCTCGCGCTGCTCGTCTCCGAGCAGCAGGGCAAGGGCGGCAAGGACGAGGTGCAGGCGGCAGTGGCCGAGCTCGTCTGCTACGCGCAGCTCATTCGCATGAGTCTCGACTGGGCGGTGCGCAACTTCGAGCGCACGCCCTCGGGCATGGTGCACCCGAACGTGCTCGGCGTGAACGTGGGCAAATACTACTTCGCGGCGAACTACCACTCGGTGGTGCAGAGACTCCACGACCTGGGCGGCGGTCTGGTGCTCACCCTGCCGAAGGAAGCCGACCTGCGGAACCCGGAGTCGGGCAAGTATCTGCGCAAGTATCTCCACACCACGCCGGACGTCGACGTCGAGTCGCGCATGCGCATCTACAACCTGATCCGCGACCTCACCGCCGACGCCTACGGCGGCTGGCAGCTCGTGACCACGCTACAGGCGGGCGGCGGCCTGCCCGCACAGCGCGTGATGATGAACCGCACCTACGACCTCGAGCGCGCCAAGCAGAAGGCGCGGCGGGCGGCGGGGATCGCGAGCTAGGGCTTCCGCCAGATCAGCGACCAGCGCCAGAACAGATGCTCGCGCACGCGCGCTCCGGGCAGCAGCTCGGCGGCCAGGTGCCGGACCTCGGCCACGCGCGGATAGCGGTCGGTCGCGGCATGGGCTGCCCAAGCGGACCGGACCTCGGCGGAGGGCCGGAGACTGCCCGTGGTGAGGAGCCGGCCGAATACGTTCAAGGGAATGGCCACGGCCGAGCGCGCGGCGCCCCGCAACGTGCGCTCGTCGCTGACGTCGAGCGCGAGAAACACGCCGCCCGGCCGCAACGTGTCACTCACGCGCGCGAAGATCTCGCGCAGCGGCAGGTGGTGCAGCGTGGCGATCGAGGCCACGACGTCGAAGCCCTCGCGCGGCAGTGACTGCGCGAGCACGTCGGCCTGCACGAGCTCGACCTTGCGAAGGCCCGCGCAGCGCAGCTTGGCGGCCGCGAGCATCTCGGCCGAGAGATCGAGCGCGAGCACGCGCTCGACGCGCTGCGCCAGCGCCGCCGAGAACTCGCCGGCTCCGCAGCCGATCTCGAGCGCGGCGCGGGCTCCCCGCGGCAGCTGGCGCAGCAGCAGCCGGTGGTACATGCGGTTGTGGTCCCAGGGGTCGCTCGGCAGCCGTGCGATCCGATCGAAGTCGTGCGCGAGAGATTCGGCGGTCTGAATCACCGCCACGACTCACGACCGGTTCGGGATCGCCGCGGCGGTGTACCAATCGACGCGCCGCGTGAGCCACATGAACAGCGCGAGCACCGCGAACAAGCCGATCGAGCCGAACAGCAGCGCGTAGTCCTCGGCCATGAGCAGCGTGTAGAGATAGCCGTACAGGCTGGCGACCACGCCGGCGATCGACAGCCCGCGGCGCGCGCTGCCGAGCACCGACCCCGCATAGCCGCCGACCGCGGCCACCACCGCGCTGCTCGCCAGCGCGTAGGCGACCGCGAACGGCAGGTGTTCGCCCAGCGCGAGCTCGAGCAGGAAGAAGAGACACAGCGCGCCGCCGATCAGGAGATACTGGATCGGGTGCACGCGCCGCGCGGCCAGCACCTCGACCAGCCAGATCGAGGCGAAGGTCAAGAGCATGAACAAGCTCGCGTACTTGATGCTGCGCTGGGCCATGCGCTGCGCGTCGACGGGAGAGACCAGCCGCACCCCGAAGCGCGATGCTTCGATCGACGCCTTGGGAGCCGCTTCCTCCTTCCAGGCCTGAGCGTAGTTGCGGCCGAGATACGGAATGTTCCAACGCGCGCCGAAGCCGCCCTCCGACACGATGCGCGTCGACGGCAGCCAGCTGCCCTGGAAGCTCGGGCTGGGCCAGCTGGAGGCCAGCTCGATCTCGGTATCGCGCGCGAACGGTGCGAACCACAAGCTGTCGCTGCCGTGCAGTGACAGCGGGAACGCGAACGGCGTCGCCGCCTTCGACTGAGTCAATGGCACCGATACGTGCACGCCGCTCGCACCCAAGCCGTCCGCCTCGGTGCCCGGCAGGAACGGGTGATCCTCGCCGTCCCAATTCAAGGTCGGCGTGGACTGGATCGCGCGCACGTCCGAGACCGCCATCGCCAGGCTCGCCTTGGACCAATCGACGTCGCGGGTCTCGACGCCGAGCGACGCGAAGTCCGGGGGCGAGAACGAGCCCGAGAGCTCGAGGTCGACGCCGTACACGGTGACCGCGAAGATCCCCCGCGAGCGGTCCTCGCCCTCGACCCGCGCGACCACCTTCAGAGTCTCGGGCAGGAAGTACGCGCGGCGCGTCTCGGAATGCGCAGACTCCACGCCCTTCGCATTGGTCTCGCTCCAGTGGTGCGTGTACGGCACCACCAGCACCGGGCCGGTGAGCTGCTGCTCGCCGCCCCACTTCGAGGTCACTTCCCGACTGGCCTCGTCGCGGCGCTGGGCGCGCTCGTCGATGACTCCGGAGATGCGTCCTTCGGGAATGAGCAAGAGCAGGGTCAACCCCCCGAGCATGAACATACGTGCGAAGCGGGAGCGCTCGAGGCGCTCGAGCAGGTTGCGGCCGGGGTCCGTCCATGAAGCCATTGCACGCTCCGACGGAGCGGCCCGCGCCGGCATTCAGTGACTCTCGGATAAAAGTGAGTCGGCGCCGACCGTTCGGGGTCGCCTGGCTCCCTGGGCTCGCGCGCCCGCCGGCCCGCCCCGGCAAGCCCCCTCCGGTATAATCGGCGCATGTCGCACACCGTTCTCGTAGAGCGCAAGGATGGGGTGGCCACCGTCACCCTGAATCGGCCGGACAAGATGAACTCGCTCACCAGCGAGCTGCTGCAGACGCTCGGCGAGCGGCTGCGCGAGGTGGCCGATGACTCGGACGTGCGCGTGGTGGTGCTGACGGGCGCCGGCGAGCGCGCGTTCTCGGCGGGGGCGGATCTCGCGCCGAGCGACGGCCCCAGCCCGGCCGATCGGAACCAGCGCCAGACGCTCGAGCAGTCGTTCGACACACTGAAGCGCATGCACGAGGCGTCGTGGCTGCTCCACACCATGCCCAAGCCCACGCTCGCGGCGGTCAACGGCGCGGCGGCCGGCGCCTCACTGTCGATGGCACTGGCCTGCGACATCCGGGTCGCGAGTGACTCGGCGATCTTCGCGACCGCCTTCGCGCGCATCGGCTTCTCGGGCGACTTCGGCGGCTCGTACTTCCTGACCAAGCTCGTGGGCTCGGCCAAGGCGCGCGAGCTGTATCTCTTGAACGAGCGCATCGACGCGGCCGAGGCGTTCCGGATCGGGCTGCTCTACCGGGTCTACCCGGCGCAGAGCTTCCGCGGCGAGGTCGACACGCTGGCGCGCCGGATCGCGGACGGCCCGCCGCTCTCCTATCGCTACATGAAGCGCCACCTGAACCTGGCCGAGCACGGTCACTTGCGCGACGTGCTCGACCTGGAGGCCGAGGCCATGATGTACACGGGCCGGAGCGACGACTTCCGGCTGGGCGTCGAGGCGTTCCTGAAGAAGGAGAAGGCGCGCTTCAGCGGAAAGTAGGCTCGACGCCCCCGCGCTGATTCCGTACACCCCCGAGCGTGGGAGCCAGCCACGCCACGACCGGGGCGCGGCGCCGCAGGCGCGGCGGCAACCGGCGCGTGCGTGCCGGCACGCGCCGCGTGGTGATCGCGCATCCGCTGCTGCGGATCGCGGCGCGCGCGTTGACGCTCTTCCTGGTCGCCACGGTCGGCGCCGTGCTCGTCATGCGCTGGGTGCGGCCGGTCACCACCGCGTTCATGATCGAGTCACGCGTCGAGGCCTGGCTCTCCGGTGACCACGACTACCGCACCGACTATCGCTGGGTGAGCTACCGCGAGATCTCCCCCAACCTGGGCATCGCGGTGGTCGCGGCCGAAGACCAGAAGTTTCCCGTGCACGCCGGCTTCGACTTCGACGCGATCGCGGACGCAATCGAGGACGGTGGCGACGGCGGCCCGTCGCGCGGCGCCAGCACGATCAGCCAGCAGGTGGCAAAGAATCTCTTCCTCTGGCCCGGACACAGCTACGTGCGCAAGGGCATCGAGGCCTACTTCACGGTGCTGCTCGAGACACTCTGGCCCAAGCGCCGGATCCTCGAGGTGTATCTGAACACCGCCGAGATGGGCCCGGGCGTCTTCGGCGTGGGCGCCGCGGCGCCGCGCTTCTTCGGCGAGACGCCGGCGCACCTGGACCGCGAACAGGCCGCTCGACTCGCGGCGGTGTTGCCCTCGCCGCGGCGCATGCACGCCGACCGGCCCTCCGACTACGTGCGCGCCCGGACCGAGAAGATCGAGTCCGAGGTCGCGCGGCTGGGCGGCCCGGCCTATCTGCGCGCGCTCTCCTTCGAGTAGCTCGCCGGAGTACAATCGGCCCCCGGAGGAGCCCATGGACTTCACCTTCTCGCCCGCCGAGCTCGAGTACCGCGACCGCGCGCGCGAGTGGATCCGCGCGCACGTCCCCGCCTGGTGGAAGGACAAGGAAGGCGACGAGTTCGAGACCGAGGACGCCACCTTCGACGGCACGCGGCGCTGGCACCAGGAGCTGTACGACGCGGGCTACGTGGGAGTCACCTGGCCCAAGGAGTACGGCGGGCAGGGACGCGGTCACGTAGAGAACGCGCTCTTGCAGGAAGAGCTCGTGCTCGCCGGGGCGCCGCCCACGATCAACGGCCTGGGAATCGGACTGTGCGGTCCCGCGATCGTCCACCACGGCAGCGAGGCGCAGAAGAAGCGCTTCCTGCGGCCGATGCTGCGCGCGGAGGAGATGTGGTGTCAGGGTTACTCCGAGCCCGGCGCCGGCTCGGACCTGGCGAACCTGCGCACCAGCGCCGAGCTGCGCGGTGACACGTACGTGGTGAACGGGCAGAAGATCTGGACGAGTCAGGCGCACCGCGCCGACTGGATCTTCTGTCTGGTGCGCACCGACCCCAAGGCCGACAAGCACGAGGGCATCGGCTTTCTCCTGATCGACATGAAGACACCGGGGATCGAGGTCGCGCCGCTCGTGCAGATGACCGGCAACCGCGGCTTCTCGCAGTGCTTCTTCAAGGACGTGGTCGTGCCCGCCGCGAACCTGATCGGCAAGCCGACCCAGGGCTGGCAGATCGCCAATACCGTGCTCGGCTACGAGCGCGGCGCCTCCACGCTGTCGCGCTACGCCGGCTACCGGCGCGAGTTCGACCAGGTGATCGAGACCGCGCGCAAGTCGCGCCGCGGCGGGCGGCCCGCGACCCAGGATCGACTCACCCGCCAGCGCATCGCGCAGGCGTACGTCGAGCTCGAGGTGTTGCGGCTCAACTCGCTGCGCTCGCTGACGGCGCTCGCGAGCGGTCACAAGCCCGGCTCCGAGGCCAGCCTGCAGAAGCTCTACTACTCCGAGATGGGCCAGAGACTCGCCACGCTGGGGAACGACCTGACGGGCGCGTTCGGCCAGCTGCGCGGTGACTCGCCGCACGCGCCGCACGACGGCCGCGCCGCGCAGCGCGAGCTGCAGTCGCGCGCGCCGACGATCTTCGCCGGCACGAGCGAGATCCAGCGCAACATCATCGCCGAGCGGGTGCTCGGCCTGCCGCGCCGCTAGTGCCGACCGCCTGGGAGCGCGACCTCGCCAAGGCACGCGCGGGGCTGGAGCGCTGGCTGCGCGCGAAGCTGTCCGGCGCCGGCGAGCTGCGGCTTTCGGAGCTTTCGGCGCCGCAGGCCTCGGGCTTCTCGAACGAGACACTCCTGTTCGACCTGGACTGGACCGAGGGCGGACGGCGGCGCAGCGAGTCACTCGTGGTGCGCATCCAGCCCACGGGCTTCGCCGTGTTTCCCGAGTACGACATGCGCGTGCAGTTCGATTCGATGCGCCTCTTGGGCGCTGCGGGGATCCCGGTGCCGCGCGTGCTGTGGCTCGAGGCCGAAGACACCCGCGTCTTCGGCGCGCCGTTCTACGTGATGGCCAAGGTCGAGGGCCGCGCCGCCTCGGACCGGCCGCTCTACACCCAGGAAGGCTGGCTGAAGGAGCTGCCGCCTGCGGACCAGGCGCGTGTCTGGTGGGGCGGGATCGAGTCGATGGCGGCGATCCACAACCTCGACTGGCGCGCGCTGGGCTTCGGCTTCGTGGACAAGCCCGAGCTCGGCCGCAGCGGGCTCGATCAGCAGCTCGCCTACTACCAGCGCTACCTGCGCTGGGCCGCGCGCGGCAAGCCGCAGCCCACCGCCGAGGCCGCCTGGCAGTGGCTGCAGGAGAACAAGCCCCGGGACGAGCCCGACTCACTGGTCTGGGGCGACGCGCGCATCGGCAACATCCTGTTCGAGCCCAACGGCACGAAGGTCCAGGCGGTGCTCGACTGGGAGATGGTCACGCATGGCAACGGAGAGGAGGACCTGGCCTGGGCGATCTTCCTCGATCGCCACCACAGCGAGGGCATCGGCCTGCCGCGCCTGCCCGGCTTCCCGAGCTACGAAGAGACCATCGCGCGCTACGAAGAGCTCACCGGCCGCAAGACGCGCTGGCAGAAGTTCTACTCCGTGTTCGCGGGCTTCCGCTTCGCGGTGATCATGAGCCGGATCGCGCAGCAGATGGTGCACTATGGGGTCATGCCCGCCGACTCGACGTTCGAGACCAACAACACAGTGACTCAGCTCCTGGCGAAGGACCTCGGCCTGCCCGCGCCGAGCTAGGGCGAGTGGATGGCGCAGTCACACCGACACTTCGTTCCCGCGGCCGGCGCCAACTGGCTGCTGCCGTTCTACGATCCGTTCACGCGGCTCCTGGGCACGAGCGGCGCGCAGCAGGAGCTGGTCACTCAGGCCCGGCTCGCGCCCGGACAGCGCGTGCTCGACCTGGGCTGCGGCACGGGCGCGCTCTCGCTCGTGGCCAAGCGCCTGGAGCCCGCGATCGAGCTGGTGGCGCTCGACCCCGACGAGAAGGCTCTGGCCCGGGCCGAGCGAAAGGCGGCGCAGGCCGGTGTCGCGGTCGCGTTCGAGCAGGGCTTCGGCGACTCACTGCCGTTCCCCGACGCGAGCTTCGAGCGCGTGATCTCGTCGTTCGTGTTCCACCACTTCGAGAGCGCCGAGAAGCCGGCCGTGCTGCGCGAGCTGCGGCGCGTGCTACGCCCGGGCGGGTCACTGCACGTGGTCGACTTCGCGGGTACGGGTCACGGCCTGGGTGCCGTGCTCGCGAAGCTGGTCCACCGCGAGCAGAGCCTGCGCTCGAACGCCGAGGACGGCCTGGCGCGGCTCATGCGCGAAGCCGGCTTTCGCGAGGCCGCGCAGGTCGGCGCGCGCGGGTCGCTGCTCGGCGAGCTCGGCTACTACTGCGCGCGCGTGTGAGTGAGCTGCCGTGATCGCGGGCGCGCGCTACGCGCACACGAACCTGATCGCCGCCGACTGGCGGGCGCTCGCGGCCTTCTACGGCGAGGTGTTCGGCTGCGTGTCCGTGCCGCCCGAACGCGACCTCGCGGGCCGGGACCTGGAAGCGGGCACCGGTGTCGCCGGCGCGACGCTGCGCGGCGTGCACCTGCGCCTGCCGGGTCACGGCGAGCGCGGGCCGACGCTCGAGATCTACAGCTACGGCGCCCACAGCGACCCCGGCCAGCGGGCCGTGAACCGGCCCGGCCTGGCGCACCTGGCGTTCGAGGTCGACGACGTGCCTGCGGCGCGGCGCGAGGTGCTGGCGCGCGGCGGCTCGGCGCTGGGCGAGGTCGTCACGCTCTCGTACGCGAGCGGCGCGCGAGTCACGTGGTGCTACGTGACCGACCCCGAAGGCAACGCGATCGAGCTCCAGTCCTGGTGCTAGCTCGGGTGCGAGGGCCAGCGGATCGTCATCACCAGTGACTCCTCGATGGCGCGGAACGAGTGCGCGATGCCGGGTCCGAACACCACGAAGTCGCCCTCCTGCTCGAGCACGACGTCCTCGCCGGGGAAGAGCACGGCGAAGCGGCCGCGGATCAGGAGGTTCAGCGTGCGCACCGGCCCCGGCGGCGACCACTCGGGTCGGGTCTCGCCCGCGGCGTGCGTGGTCCACTTCACCTCGACGTCCCGGCTGTGCAGCGGCTCGTCGCCCGGCACGAAGTGACCGAGAAACCAGCCGCGGTAGTCCCGCGCCACGACCGCTGCGTTGCCGCCGAAGGGTGCGCCCGGAGCTCGTTTCATTCGTGACTCGCTGGATGTGCGAGGCAGAACCCCGCGCCGTGAAGGGCGCAGCTCGAGTCCTCGCGATGGGGTTGGCGCCGCAGCGGCAACGCCCCGGAGGGTCGAGCTGCGAAGAGTCGACGCAGCCGTGACTCCCCGTATTCGGTGCGCGCGCCCGCGCAGTGGAACACCCCGACGGGTCCCTGGAATTCGGCGCTGTCGCCGCCGGCGTCCCGCCGCACCAGCACCATGAAGCCGACACCCAGGTGCGGCTGGCCGATGCCCACGGTGAGCGGCAGGAGCAGCCGCCCGCCGGGCGCCAGTGAGTCGAGCCAGGCGGGCAGGATCTCGGTGGCGCCCGCATTCACGAAGATCGCGTCGAAGCTTTGGCCGGTGAGACCGGCGCCGTCGCCCGAGACGATCTCCACGTCGTCGCGGCCGGCCAGGTTGTGGCGCGCGCGCTCGGCCAGGCTCGGGTCGAGCTCCACACCCAGCGCCCGGCCGCCGGGCCGCAGCGCTTCGGCCGCGATCGCCGTGTAGTAGCCCACGCCGCAGCCCACGTGCAGGAAGCGCTCACCCGCGCGGAGCTCGAGTGAGTCGAGCCAGCGCAACAGCGCCGCCGGCTCGCCGTTGTTGAGCCGCCGCTCCGCGTCGAGCGCGACCAGCACGTTGTCGTAGAGCTCCGCCGGGTCCGAGGTCTCGCGGTAGCCGCGCCCCAGGTCGGCGACCGTGAGCAAGCGCCACGGCGGCGGGCCCAGGAACTCCTCGCGCGGGACCCGTGACAGCCCCCGCAGCAGGGCCGGCGAGCGCAGACCCGCGAGCGTACGGATTTGCTCGGCGTAGGCGTCGCGGGCGCGCGCGAGCTTCTCCATGGGGCGAGCCTAGCCGAAAACCAATCTTGGACTCGAGTCCAAATGCTGTTAGACTCGGGTCCAATGATTTCCGGGCCCCGCGCACAGATCAAGAGCCGGCAGCGCGAGCGGATCCTCGACGCGGCCCGCACGCTGTTCGCCGAGCGCGGCGTCGAGCCGGTCACGATGGCCGACGTGGCGCTCTCGGCCGGAGTCGCCCGCGCCACGGTCTTCAACTACTTCGCGTCGAAGTACGCGCTGGTCGAGGCGACCACCGACGACGTGGTCGCGTACTTCCAGGGCATGCTCGAGAATGCGCTCGCCGACCGGGTGACTCCCACGCCCGCGCTCGTGCGCGCGCTGTTCTCCCACATGGGTGCGGGCATCGAGGCCTACCGGGGCTTCTATCGCGGCGTGTTCCGCGAGATCGCGCGCATCAGCGTTGGCCTCGACGAGGGGCCGGCCGCGCGGCGCACGCGGGAAGTCACTTCGGCCCAGCTCGTGCGGCTCATGGAGCGCGGGCTCGCGCGCGGCGACTTGCGGCCCGTGGCGCCGGCCGTGGACCTGGCGCGCGCGTTCGAGAGCCTGACCAACGGCACGATCATCGGCTGGCTCTACGACGAGCAGAATGACTCGCTGCGCCAGCGTATGGAGCGCGCCGCCGAGATCTTCCTTGCGCCCGTGGCGGTGCCCCGCTTCGCCGGGCGGCCACGCCGCCTGGTCGCGCTCGCCGCGCCGCCCCAGGACCCCACCAGCGACACCCCCGGGAAGCGCGCGCGGCGGGCGCCGCGCCGCACCAAGGAGACGAAGTGACTGCCATTCCGCTCCGTTCCGCGCAAGCGAGCCGGATGCGCTGGCGCACGGCGCTGGGCGCCCTGCAGGCGCTGCTGCGCGACCCCGACGACACGGCGCGCGCGGTCGACGTGATTCTGGCGATCGGCGGGCGCGACTTCGAGCGCACGCTGCGCCGCTTCGCGGCCAGCCCCGCCGGGCGCGCGCTGCTCGCCGAGCAGCCCTCGCTCGCGGGAGCGCTCTCCGACCAGGCGGCGCTCACGCGCATGCCGCCGGACAGCCTCGGGCGCGCCTATCTCGACTATCTCGCCGACACGGGCTTCCGCACCACGGGCCTCATCGACTTGCAGCACGAGACGCGCCGGCGCTGGCAGGCGCAGCACGGCCTGCCGCCGCTCGATCCGGTGCGCAGCTGGTTCGCCGACCGGATCGGGCTCGTGCACGACCTGGCGCACGTGGTCACCGGCTACGGCACCGACGACCTCGGCGAAGCCACGCTGTTGGCGTTCAGCCAGGGTCAGAGCGGTGGCCGGGCAAACGCCCTGCTCACCGCGGGCGCGTTCTTCGAAGTCTTCCGCTCGCGCGGGCGCCCCTGGCTCCGCTACGTGACGCGTGCCTATCGGCGCGGCCGGCGCGCCCAGTCACTCGTGGCGCTGCCCTGGGAGGAGATGCTGCCAATGCGCCTGTCGACGGTGCGACGGCTCGCCGGGCTCGGTCAGCCGGAGGAAGCGCACCCCGGCGGGATCTGGCGCGGCCAGCGCTTCCACAAGACCGGACGTCAAGTCACTGAGTCGGCTTGAGCTGCCGGCGCACGCGCTC
>Ga0335080_10008003_pt1 | contig 11001 bp, 10 predicted proteins | sample Lox_Sample_34_FD_206720 | JGI IMG/M metagenome (GOLD analysis project Ga0335080, IMG submission 206720) | Soil microbial communities from Loxahatchee National Wildlife Refuge, Florida, United States - Lox_Sample_3.4 | ecosystem: Environmental > Terrestrial > Soil > Wetlands | place: USA...
ACCGGGTCGAGGTCTCCCGAGGGGCCGCCACCAGCGCGTTCGGCGACCGCGCCATGAGCGGAGCCATCGGGCTGTTCAGCCGCCCGCCCGAAAAGCTGCACCTGCTGGCCGGGTACGAGTACGGCAACGAGAACACGCACGACCTGACGACCGGGCTCTCCAACGTGTGGCGCCGCGCAGCGATCTCCGGAGTGGCGCGCGCCTTCGCCACCGACGGCTATTTCATCGTCCCGGTAAAGATCCGCGGGCCTGTGGACACGCCCGCCAACGTGGAGTTCGTTACAGGCGACGTGAGGATCGACGGGTACACCTCCATCGGCAACTTCTTTCTCAAAACAAATATCCTCGCCGAGGAGCGGAAGAACGGCACCGTGCTCACGCACAATTCGACGGGAATGGGGACGGTCAGCCTGCGCTACGTGCGCGAGTTTACCAGCGACGCGCTCTCGCTCTCCGGCTTCTACACCAGCGAAGGCTTCCACAGCAGCTTCGACTCGGTGAACGCCGCGCGAACGGTGGACACGCTCTCCTATACGCAGACGGTGCCGAACAGCGCCCTGGGCGCGACGGCGCTGTGGCAGCACCATACGGCGGCGTGGAACCTGCTCGGCGGCGCCGACGTGTACCGCGCCGACGGCACGAGTACCGACCACGTGGTGCCATCGGGTCAGCGCGTGGGTGGCGGCACGCAATTGCAGCACGGAATCTATGCGCAGACCGACGCCGCGTTTGGCCCCGCGCACCTGTTCGCCGGCGCGCGCGATACGTTCATTGGCGATACGCAGTTCTTCGCGCCCACCGGCGGCTTCGTCGTTGGCAAGAGGCGGTTGCGCGCCCGCGGCAGCATTTACCGCAGTTTCCGCGCGCCGACTCTGAACGAGCTGTACCGCCAGTTCAAGACGGGGAACACCACCACGCTGGCGAACCCGGGGCTGGTGTCCGAGACGCTGTGGGGCGCAGAAGCCGGGGTCGACTGGGTGGGCGAGTCCTACAGTTTGCGGGTTACGGGCTACCGCAACGAGATGGGAAACCTAATCACGAACGTGACGCTCTCGAGCTCGCCGACGGCTATCATCCGGCAACGGCAGAATGCGGCCGCCGCGCTCAGCCGCGGCTTCGAGGCCAATTTCCGCGAGCGCTTCCACGATTTCACCGCCGAGCTGCGCTACCTGTTTGCCGATTCGCGTTACGTGACCGGCTACCGGATATCCCAGGTTCCCAAGCACCAGGGGACCGGGCAGATCACCTGGCAGCGTCAGGGAACCCTGCTTTCCTCGGGCGTCCGCCTCTTCGATTACCAGTTCGACGACGACCTGAACCAGTTCCGCCTGCCCGGCTTCACCACCTTCTACCTGCTCGGGCGGCAGCACATCGTTCGGTCGCTCTCGGCGCAATTCACGCTAGAGAACGCGTTCGACCGAGTCTTCTATACGGCGTTCAGCCCCACTCCGAACATCGGCGCGCCGCGGCTTTGGCGGATCGGAGTGCGGTGGGACGGGCGCCTTTAGCCCGCGGCCAGCACTTTTTCCGCGTTGAGAGCTCCTTCGGGCGTTTCCTCGTGCTTGAACATCAGGTAGAGGTCGCGCCCGGTAGCGAGCAGCTCCCGCGAGCGGGCCCGAAAGGCTTCGATATCTGATGGGGTGTAGTCGGGCTTGCGAAGGCGATAGTAGACAAAATCCGCGGTGATGATTTCGGGGACCTCCAGCCGGTCGGACTCGGCGACGCAGAGGCTCACGTTTCGCCTGCGCAACTCGTCATAGACCGGATCGGCGAGCCAGCTCGTGTGGCGGAACTCGAAGGCGTAGCGAAGGTCTTTCGGCAGCAGGTCGAGATAGGAGGAGAGGAGGGCGACGTCACACTTCATCGCAGGCGGGAGCTGGAAGAGAATCGGGCCCAGGCGGCGGGCGCTGCGCAGCGGGTCGATCATTTTCAGGAAGAGCTCGGTGGCGGACTCCGCGTTCTTCAGGCGCAGGATGTGGGTGATGCGCATGTTGGCTTTGACGGCGAAGACGAATCCCGGCGGCGTCTGCTCCACCCAATTGGCGAGCGTGGAGGCCGATGGAAGGCGGCGGAAGGTGTAATTGATCTCGACGCAATTGAGCCGCCCGGAGTAGTGCTTCAGAAACTGGTTGGTGGGCAGCTTCGCCGGATAGAAGGCCGGTTTCCAGGCCGGATAAGCGAAGCCGGAAGTGCCCGCGTAAAGAGTGGCCATGGCATATCATTATCTCCAGGCGGGAGGTTCGCGTGCCGCACTACTGGCTGACGCACTGGCTGATCAACTGGCTGTTGAGCGCGCTGGCACTGTACCTGATGGCGCAACTGATTCCGGGAATCGAAATTCGCGGGTTCGGCACGGCGATGATTGCCAGTATTGTCTTCGGCCTCGTGGACGTGGTTCTCGGGCCGGTGCTGCGCTTCCTGGCTTTCCCGCTGACGTTCCTGACGCTGGGGCTGTTCGCCCTGGTGATCAACGGGTTTTTGCTCAAGGTGGCGGCAGTCCTGACCCCGGGGTTTCGAGTGGACGGGTGTCTCTCGTCCATCATCGGCTCGGTGGTGCTGACGCTGCTGAGCATGATTCTTCGGTACTTCGCGTGGGCTAATCTATAAGCGTGTTAGCGCCCTCGAGTCCCGCTGAGCTGGCGGAGGCGCTGCGCGGCGCGGCCGGGCACGGCCGGACGATCGCGCTCGCCGGGAATTCCACGAAATGCCGCATGGCCGGGCCTCTCAAGGCGGCCGATGTCGCGATTACGACCGCGTCCCTGCGCCGAGTGGTCGAGTACGAGCCGCACGACCTTACGATCAGCGTGGATGCGGGGCTCGGCTGGCGGGAATTCGAACAACTGCTGGCCGGGAACCGCCAGATGGTGCCACTGGATCCGCCGTTCGGGGACGGGGCTACCGTGGGCGGCGTCATTGCGGCCAATTCGAGCGGTCCCCGGCGCAGGCTCTACGGCACGGCGCGCGACATGGTGATCGGAATGACGCTGGCCACGCTCGAAGGAAAACTGGTGCAGACGGGCGGCATGGTGGTAAAGAACGTGGCGGGGCTGGACATCGCCAAGCTCATGATCGGCTCGCTAGGTACCCTGGCAGCGCTGGTCACGGTGAATTTCAAGCTTCAGCCGATCCCGGATGAGGAGCGCAGTTTTGTCGTGCCGTTCGAATCCGCCAATGACGCGCTGGCGGCGCGGGACCGCATCCTGAAGAGCCAGCTTCAGCCCGCGGCAGTCGATCTGCTGAATCCGCGCGCCGCCAGCGCATTCGGTTTGCCACAGTGGGCGCTGGCATTGCGCGCGGGCGGCAACGCGGCGGCGGTGCAGCGGTACGAGCGGGAGTTTGCGCAATTCGGCGGGACGAGAGCCTTCGAGGATGACAATCAGCGCGCTCTATGGCGCCAGGTGGAGCAGTTTACGCCGCAATTTCTGACCGCGCACGAGGATGGCGCGGTCGTGCGGGCTTCGTGTACGCTGAAAGTGCTGGGAGATGTCATGGCATCCTTTCCAGGCCCGGCGATCGGGCGCGCGGGTTCCGGGGTGTGTTATGGGTACTTCGAGCAATCGCGGGCCGCCGTAGACTGGATGGGCGGCGCCGTGCGGCGCGGCTGGAAGGCCGTGATCGAGTTCGCCTCCGACGCGTGCCGGAACGCGCAGGAATTGTGGCCGGTCCCGGGCGGCGATCTGGAACTGATGAAGCGGATCAAGAAGGTGTTCGATCCGTCGGGTCTTTTGAACAGTGGCCGACTCTATCGCCGTATCTGAGGCAACGCATTCCGGACCGCGGCAGTTCGACCTGGACCGCTGCGTGCACTGCGGGCTTTGTCTGAACGCCTGCCCGACGTACCGCGAGCTCGGGCTCGAAATGGACTCTCCCCGCGGACGCATTTACCAGATGGTGCAGGTAGCCAACGGCGCGCCGATCACCGACGCGTACCGCCAGCACATCGACCTTTGCCTGGCCTGCCGCGGCTGCGAGTCGGCATGCCCGTCGGGCGTCCGCTACGGGCGCATGGTGGAGGACGCGCGCGCGGAATTGGAAGCGCACCGGCGGCGCGGCTGGTTCGCGCGGCAGGTCCGGCGGTTCGTTTTCGAGCGCATGCTGGAATCACGGGGGTGGCTCTCGGTAGCGGGCACTCTGCTGTACCTGTTCGAGCGGAGCGGCATGAAGGCGCTGGCACGCGCGCTGGGCCAGTTGCGTATGCTGGGGCCCCTTGGGGACCTGGTGCAGCTCACACCCTCGGCCGATCCGCCATTCTTCTTCAGCCAGATCGGAAGGACATTTCCGGCCGAGGGCGAGCGCCGCCATCGTGTCGCCCTGCTGGCAGGCTGTATCGCCAACGTGAGCTTCGCGCGGCTCAACGAAGCCACGGTCCGAGTGCTGCAGAAGAACGGCTGTGAAGTCGTGGTCCCGGGGGGACAGGGCTGCTGCGGCGCGCTGCACCTGCACTCCGGCCTGCGCAGCGAGGCGCGGAAACTGGCGTGCCGGAACATCGATGCGATCGTCCACGGCGGATTCGACGCGGTGATCACCAATGCAGCGGGCTGCGGATCGACGCTGAAGGAGTACGGCGAGCTGCTCGAAGATGTGCCGGAGTACGCGGAGAAGGCGCGGCGCTTTTCCGCCTTGATGAAGGACGTGACGGAGTTCCTCGAAGGAATCGAGCTGAACCGCAGGCTGGGCCGGGTCGAGGCAGCCGTCACCTACCAGGACTCGTGCCACCTGGCGCACGGCCAGAAGATCCGCCGCTCCCCGCGGGCGTTGCTGGCGGCGATTCCGGGCCTCGAGTTCCATGAGATGGCGGGCGCGGACATCTGCTGCGGCAGCGCGGGCGTTTACAACGTGGTGGAGAACGCGATGTCCATGGACATCCTGAGGCGCAAGATGGAAGCGGTGAACGCAACAGGCGCCCGCATCGTGGCGACCGCGAATCCCGGGTGTCTGCTGCAGCTACAGGCCGGCGTGCGGATGCACGGCACGGGACAGAGGGTGATGCACGTGGTGGAAGTGCTGGATCTAGCGTACCGGACGGGGTAGAAGAGAAGGTCTCAGGAGCTAGGAGTCAGGAGTCAGGAGTTGAGAGGTGTCGCGGCGTTCTCCTGACTCCCTGCTCCTCACTCCTGCCTCCTGATCCTTGTACTGCAACTGGTACAGCCTCCAGTAAATGCCGCGGTGAGCGAGCAACTCCTGGTGATTGCCGGATTCGCGGAGCTGGCCTTTGTGCATGACCAGGATGCGGTCGGCGCGCTGGATCGTCGAGAGGCGGTGCGCGATGACGATGGAGGTGCGGCCTTCCACCATGCGGCTGAGCGCGTCGCGAACGCGCAGCTCGGTGTCGGTATCGACGCTGGAGGTGGCTTCATCCAGGATGAGATAGCGCGGATTATGGGCCAGGGCGCGCGCGAAGCTGATGAGCTGCTTCTGTCCCGTGGAGAGGCCGCTGCCGCGTTCGCGGATGGAATGGCCGAAACCGTCGGGTAGTGCGCGCACAAAATCCAGCAGGTTGACACGCTCCGCGGCTTCCTCCACGTGCTCGGAGCGGATGGCCTCGGTGCCGAGACGGATGTTGTCTTCCAGGGTGCCGGTGAAAAGGTACGGGTCCTGGAGGACGACTCCGAAATGGCGGCGGAGCTCAAGCGGATCGAGATCGCGGAGGTCCACGCCGCCGATCCGGATGCTGCCGCGCTGCACGTCGTAGAATCGCAGGAGCAGGCTGATGATGGTGGTCTTGCCGGCGCCCGTGTGCCCGACGATGGCGATGGTTTCGCCGGGCTGCACAGTGAAGGAGACATCGCGCAGCACCCAATCCTCGCCGTTGTAGGCGAACCAGACGCGATCGAATTCGACGGCCGCAATTCCTTCCGGCACGGGCCGAGGCGATGCGGGCGCGACAATTGCAGGGCGGTTATCCAGGAGTTTGAAGATCCGTTCCGACGACGCCATGGCGCCCTGGAGAATGTTGTATTTCTCGCTGAGGTCCTGGATGGGCCGGAAAAACCGAAGCCCGTACTGCAGGAAGGCGACCACCACGCCCAGGCTGAGGCGGCCCGCCTGAATGCGGAATCCGCCGTATGTGAGGATTCCGGCGAGCGCCAGCATGGAAAGAAACTCGACCACCGGGTAGAACCAGCCGTAGGCCGTGATGGCCTTCTTGAAGGCGTTCATGTGCTCCCGGTTGACTTCTTCGAAACCGATCTCACTGCGCCGCTCGCGGTTGAAGAGCTGCAGCACCACGATGCCGGTGATGTGTTCCTGGAGATAGGAGCTGATGCGCGCGATCGCAACGCGAATCCGGCGGTAGCTTTGGGTCACGCTCCGCCGGAAGATCGCGGTGGTGAGAATCACGAACGGCATCACGGCCAGCATGATCGCGGTGAGCAGCGGGCTGAAACTGAACATGATGGCTAGAATGAAGGCGAGCACCAGGACGTCGCCCAGGATGTTCACCAGGCCCGAGGAGAAAAGATCGTTGAGCACGTCGACATCGGTGGTGACGCGGGTGACCAGGCGGCCAACGGGATTGCGGTCGTAAAAAGCCAGATCGAGGGTCTGGAGATGAACCATGAGCTGCTTGCGGAGGTCGAACATCGCAAGCTGGCCGGTGTATTGCATGAGGTTCACCTCGAGGAACTCGCAGACGAAGTTGGCGGCGAGGACGGCCAGGTACAGAATTCCGATCCGTGCGAGGCCGGTCCAGGCGTCGGCGGGCAGATACTGCGCCAGGAATGCGGGAATCTGTTCGGCGTGAGGCTGAAGGTAACGGTCGACCGCGGTGCGCGTCAGCAGCGGCCCGAGCACCTGGAGCCCGGACTGCGCCAGCAGAAACACCAGGGACAAAGCCACCAGCATGCGGTACGGGCGCATGTAGCCGAGCAGGCGCCGCATGAGTTTGGAATCGTACGCTTTTCCGAGGACCTCTTCTTCCACGTGTACTTTCAGTCTAGCTTTGTCCTGGTATCCCCAGATCCACCGCTCAGTTGTGACGTTGCTATGATATCGATAGTCCTTCGCTATGACCTCGGCGATAGAAACGCCCCGCAGAAGCGATCTGCCCTGGAAAACGATTGCCTGGTTCGGCCTGTTGCTCGTGGCCTGCTATTTTCCGGTGCTTCGCCACCTGATCCGGCAGTGCTACTACGACCCGGATATGGGGCACGCGTTTTTTGTGCCGATCATCTCGGGATTCATCATCTGGCAGAAGCGGGAAGAGCTGGCTGCGCTGAAATCGCGGCCGGACTGGCGGGGTCTGATCCTGGTTGTTTGGGGAGCCGTTCAGCTTTTTATTGCCACTTTGGGAACGGAGCTGTTCACCGCGCGCATCGCCCTGATCCTTACGCTGGTCGGCCTGGTGTGGACACTGGGCGGTATCGTCACCCTGAAGAAGCTGGCCTTCCCGCTGTTCCTTCTGCTGTTCATGATTCCGATTCCCCAACTGCTGTACAACACGCTGACGTTCAAGCTGCAGCTACAAGCGAGCCGGCTTGCCGAGGATGCCCTGACGCTGCTGTCGGTGCCGGTTACGCGCGAGGGCAACGTGCTGGAGCTGCCCAACCAGAAGCTGTCGGTCGTCGAAGCGTGCAGCGGGATCCGGTCGCTTCTGTCGCTGTCGTTTCTCTCCCTGGTGTACGGCTACTTCTTCGAGAAGCGGAACTGGGTCCGCGTTACTTTGTTTTTCGCCACGATTCCCTTGGCTATCATCGCCAACGCGAGCCGGGTCACGATCACCGGGTTGATGACGCAGGTGAGAGCCGAGCTGGCGGAGGGCTTCTTCCATGAGGCGCAGGGCTGGGTGATTTTCATGGTGGGACTGGGGCTGCTGATCATGCTGCACGGAATCATCAACCGCGGCTGCCGCTTCGTCGCGGCGAGGAAGGCGCGATGACCTCGTCGCGAAACAAGTACGTCCGCATCCTGAGTATCGTTCTGGTGTTGCAGGGGGTGGCCTTCTATGCGGTCGCCATGCGGCCGGAGCGGATTCCTCCGGTCGGGCCACTGGATCTTTTCCCCAGCGAGTTTCCCGGCTGGGTGGCAGGCCGCGACATCAAGATCGAGCCCGAGGTTCAGGACATTCTGAAGGCGGACGATCTGCTGAGCCGCGAGTACGTAAACACGGCGGCTTCGGAAGGCGCGTACCTGTTTATCGCGTTCTTCAGGACGCAGCGTGAAGGCCAGGCGCCGCATTCGCCGAAGAACTGCCTGCCCGGCGCCGGGTTCGAGCCGATCGAGTCGTTTCCCATCACGGTGCAGTTTCCGGGGCGGGACGAGCCGGCCAAAATCAATCGATATCTGACGGCGCGCGGCGACGAGAAAAGCATCACGCTGTATTGGTACCAGAGCCACAGCCGGATTATTGCCGACGAGTTCGCGGCGAAGTTCTGGCTGATTGCGGATTCGGTGAAGTATCGCCGCAGCGACACCGCGCTGGTGAAGATCGTGGTGCCGGTGCGCAACAACGACGCCGCGAGCGCGACGAACACGGCAGTGTCCTTCGCGCAAGTAATGTTTCCGGCCCTGGTGCGCCAGCTACCCATGTAAGAGTGCCGTTTCCGCGGGAACGGAACGTATCAGTGGCGCGCTACGAGTCTTGCCAGGGGGATGCGGCTTTCGAAGCGCACTTGCCCGATAGTGCACTGCCCGGGGGCTTTATCGGGCCGCCACCGAAGAAACTTCGTGCCGTGGCGAAAGCGGGCGCCGGTGAAGTGATCGTACTGCACCTCGACCACGAGCTCGGGCCGCAGCGGCTGCCATTCGGCGGAGCGGTCGGTGCTCCAGCGGCTGGGACCACCGGGAGCCTGGCCGGTGAAGCCAGGCGGCTCGACCAGGCGCTCCAGCTTGCGGGTAAGCGCCACCCGGCCGGCGGCGGGCATCGAGGAAGTGAATCCGACGTGGTTCAGGAGGTCGCCGTCATAGAGCCCGAGCAGGAGGGAGCCGACGATTTTGGCTTTGGAGGCGTAGCGGAATCCACCGACCACGCAGTCGGCCGAGCGAATGGTCTTGATTTTGAGCATGGCTCGCTCGCCGGAGAGGTAGGGCAGATCCAGACGTTTGGCGATGATGCCGTCGAGCTGGCCGCGTGTTTTCTTGAGCCAGCCGCGCGCGACCTCCAGGCTGCGAGTAGAAGCGGAGAGTTCGATGGCGGGATTGCCGTCCAGGTATTTCCGATGGAATTGCTGGAGGGCCAGGCGGCGGCGTTCGAGAGGCTGATCGGCGAGGGACGTTCCGCGATCATCGACCAGAAGATCGAAGACCACGAGGCGTGCAGGATACTTCTCTGCGAGCATGCGGACGCGACTGGCGGCGGGGTGGATGCGCTGCAGTAGATCGTCGAAGGAGAGGCGGCCCTCGACTTCCAGGATCAGCTCCCCGTCGAGCACGAACCGGCGCGCGCCCACAGCCCGGACGGCATCGACCATCTCCGGGAAGTAACGGGCGAGAGGCTGCCCCGCCTTCGATTGCAGCTCGACGTCCGCTCCGTTGCGAAAAGCAAGGCAGCGAAAGCCATCCCACTTGGGCTCATATTCCCACTCCGGGCCGTCTGGAATTTCAGCGGCTATTCTGGCTTCCATGGGGAAGAACGGGGGCCGGATGGGGAGGCTCACAAGAAGCGCTCCAGTTTGGTGCGCCCTTTCTGAAGCAACAGCGGGCGGAAGAGATCGCCGACGCGGTTCACGCGCTCGCTCATGTTGTCGAGGCGGAAGTCTTCGATCCGGATGCCGCGCTCGACCTCGTCCCACGTGACGGGGGCCGAGACGGGCGCGCGGGGCTTGGGCCGCACAGAGTACACGGAAGCGAGGGTGCGGCCCCAGGCATTCTGGTTGTAATCGACGAGCACATGCCGTTCGGGACGCTTCGCCACGCGGTATTCAGCGGTGACGATCCGGGCGTGGCGGGCGGCGAGCTCCCTGGCGAAGCTCTTTGCGAAAGTCCAAACCTGCTTCTGATCGGGGCCGCGGACGATGGGCACGTAGACGTGCACGCCGCGCGACCCCGTGGTCTTGGGATTGCTGGGGATCTTTCTCTCCGCAAGCGCATCGCGAACCAGGAGGGCCGTTTCCAGTACGAGCTTGAAGTCCGCTCCGGGGGTGGGGTCGAGATCGAAGTGGAGGTAGTCGGGCTTGTCCACGTCGTCGCAGGTGGCGTACCACGGGTTGAGGTCGATGCATCCCAGGTTGACGACCCAGAGCAGGCCGGCGAGATCGTGGATCACGGGGAAATCGACCAAGTTGGCCGAGGGATGGAGGATGGAGCAGAGGGGAATCCAGCCCGGGCGTGGATCGGGGGCGTGTTTCTGAAAGAAGAACTTTCCGAAGGCGCCGTCGGGATAGCGCTTCATCACCATGGCGCGGCCGGCAAGGTGGGGGAGAAGAACGGGCGCGATGTCGGCGTAGTATTGCAGGAGATCGCGCTTGGAAATGCCGTCATTCGGCCAGAAGAGCTTCTGAAGGTTGGTGAGCGGAACCGTGCGGTTATCTACGGCTACTTCCGCGGACGCCAGCCCGCGCGGGATTTCGATGCGCGGAACGCGCCGCGGAGCTTTCGGGGCGCGCGACATCGCGCTGGGATGGCTCATACGAACCTGCCAGCACGCGATGCGCCGTTTCTTGCCGCGCTAGCCGCCGGCCGCGTCGTGCTCGCCGATGCCAGCGAGATCTTCGATCTTGGTTCCCAGGCGATCCGTGCGCTGCGGCACGGTGTCGCGCATATCGACCTGGTCTTCGGTTGCGCCGATAGAGAACTTCGGCTGGGTTGGGAGAGCGGTACTACCCATGAGCCCCTCCTGTCCTGTAGTTGCTGATCTGGAGTGATTATTGGGCGGGAGGACGCCGAAGTCAACGGAAACCGTGTTCAGTAGAGCACGAAGCTCCAAAGAGTATCGCCGGCGGCGGCGATCACGTATTGACGCCCGTCCAGGAGGAAGGTTTGCGGCGCGTTGGTGATGCCACCGATGCGTGTGTTCCATAGGGGTTTTCCTGTAGCGGCATCGTGAGCGATCAGGTTGCCGGCGCC
>Ga0335080_10008004_pt1 | contig 10999 bp, 10 predicted proteins | sample Lox_Sample_34_FD_206720 | JGI IMG/M metagenome (GOLD analysis project Ga0335080, IMG submission 206720) | Soil microbial communities from Loxahatchee National Wildlife Refuge, Florida, United States - Lox_Sample_3.4 | ecosystem: Environmental > Terrestrial > Soil > Wetlands | place: USA...
GCGCCTGGCACCCCGCACGGACGAAAAGCCCTTTCATTGGATGCGATGCCGGCGTTTTGGTCTCTGCCCGCCAGGCGCCCCGGCCCCGCGATGCTGGCATAATACCCGGCCATGGCCAATCCTCGAAGACTCCTGCGCTGGCTGCGTGGTCGCGAAGCTGTGATGACGCGATTGCTGGGCGATCTGGTGCGGATCGAATCGTCCAGCTACGACCCGGCCGGAGTGAACCGGATGGTCGCGCGGCTGGCCGCGGAATGGAAGAAGCGCGGCGCGCGCGTCGAGCGGCTGGGCCCCGCAAGAATCGCGCGCGAACGGGGTGATCTGCTGCGTTGCGTGGTTCTTCCTGCCGCGGGCGGCCCGGACGGGCAGGTTCTCGTGCTGGGTCACACCGACACAGTCTACGAACGTGGCACGCTGGCGCGCACACCCTTCCGCGTGGCGCGCGGCCGCGCCTCCGGTCCTGGATCCCTGGACATGAAGGCAGGGCTGGTCATCGCCCTCGGAGCCGTGGATGCGCTATCCGCCGCGGGCCTGGCGCCGAGACGCCGCGCCGTTTTTCTCTGGACCCCGGACGAGGAGATCGGCAGCGAGGCCGCGCGCGCCGCTATCGAGCGAGAAGCGCGCCGTAGCGTGGCCGTGCTTGTGCTTGAGCCGGGCACGGGCCTGCACGGCCGCCTGAAAACGGAACGAAAAGGCGTCGGGGAATTCCGCGTCGATGTGACTGGACGCGCAGCGCATGCGGGCGTCAATCCGCAGGATGGGGTGAACGCCGTGCACGAACTGGCGCTGCAGATTGCGCGGATGGCGAGATTCGCCGAGCCGAGCCGCGGCATCACCGTCAACGTGGACGTGGCGGCAGGCGGCACGCGCACGAACGTGGTTGCCGAGCATGCTCACGCGCTGGTGGACGTGCGCTGCACGCGCGGCGCGGACATGCGCCGCATCGAGGCCCGCTTCCGCTCGCTGCGTCCGATCCTGCGCGGCGCGCGGGTCGTCGTGAGCGGCGGCATGGACCGGCCCCCGATGGAACGGACCGTGTCAGCCAGGCTCTTCGCACGCGCACACAGCCTCGGCCGCGAGATGGAAATGGCATTGGAGGAATCCGCCACCGGCGGAGGCTCCGACGGCAATTTCACCGCGGCGCTGGGCATCCCGACACTCGACGGCCTGGGCGCCGCCGGCGCGGGCGCGCACACTGCCGGGGAGTTTGTTTTCACGCGCTCGCTGCCGGAGCGGGCGGCCCTGCTGGCTGCGCTCCTCGCAACCTTGTAAGCCGCCTCAGTCCGCGCGCAGCGCCGTCACCGGATCCATCGCTGCGGCGCGCCGCGACGGCAGATAGCAGGCCAGCCAGGCGATGGCCAGCAGTCCCGATGACACCGCCGCGTAGGTCAGCGGGTCCACCGGGTTCACCTGGAAGAGCAGCGACGTCATTAGCCGCATCGAGAGGCCGGCGCCGACCAGCCCGCAGACCACGCCGATGCCCGTCAGGATCAGTCCCTGGCGCACAAACAGGCTCGTCAGCGAGCGCTGCTGCGCGCCCAGCGCCATGCGTATCCCGATCTCCCGCGTGCGCTGCGACACCGAATACGCAATCACGCCGTAAATGCCCACCACGCCAAGCAACAGCGCCATGCTGCCCGCCACCGTCAGCATCAGCAGCGTGAAGGACGTGCGCGCGATGGACCTGCGGCTGTAGTAATCCACCGTGTGCACATCGGAAAGGGGCAGGTTTGCGTTGACGGACCACACGCTCTCTCGGATCTCCTTCAGAAAGCCCTCCGTGTCCGCGCGCGGGCTGCGCAACAGGTAGGTCACCGAGCGCATCACCTGAAACTGGTCGCCTTCGAACTTGGTAAGCAGCAGCGGCCAGTACACGGATGTAGTAGCCGGCTTGTCGTAGCCGCTTTCGTGCACGTCTCCGGCGACGCCGATGATTTCCCGCCAGTCGTCCTCCGTGCTCACCCGGATGCGCTTGCCCAGCGCTTCGGCCGGATTCCGCCAGTACTCGCGTGCCAGGTTCTCAGACACGAGCACGACGGGCGTTCTGTTGTACAGTTCGGCCCACGTCAGGTCGCGGCCGGCAACCAGCGGCGTTCCCAGCGTGGCCAGCGCTCCAGGGGCGATGAACCGGAAGCGCCGCAGAGGCGGTAGTTTGCCTTCCGGATACTGGACCGTCTCGACGAACACAGGATCGGTCCAGCCATCGCCGGACATTGGCGCCGAACTGATGATGCCGGCGCGTTCGACGCCCGGCAGGGACTCGACCTTCCGCAGGATGGCCTCCTGCATGCGAATCACCTGCTCCGCGTCTTTCACCTGCGCTTCCGGGATGGAGATGCGGAACGCCTGCAACTCCGCGGGCGCCGTGAATCCGGGGTTGACGTGGGTCACGGCCCGGAACGTTCGGAGCATCAGGCCCGAGCAGATCAGCAGCACCAGGGCCAGCGCCACCTGCACCACCACCAGCGCGTTGCGCGTCCGATGCTGCTCGCGGCTCTGGCTCAGGCCGCGCCCGCCTTCGCGCATCGCGCCGGTCAGCCGGGCTCCAGCGTATTTCAGAATCGGAATCGCGCCACACAGCACGCTCGCTGCCAGCGCCACCAGCAGCGTGAACAACAGCACCGGCCCGTCGAAGCCGATTTCGCGGGTGCGCGGCAGTCCTGTCGCCATCGCCACCAGGACGCGCAACGCGCCGTAAGCCAGCCCCAGTCCCGCCGCGCCGCCCATCAGGCCGAGGACTACGCTCTCCAGCAGCAACTCGCCCGCGATGCGGCCCCAACTGGCGCCGAGCGCAGCGCGCAGCGCGATTTCCTGCCTTCTGCCTTCCATCCTCACCAGCATCAGGTTGGCCACGTTGGCGCACGCAATCAGCAGCACCAGCGCGATGGAGCCCATCAGTACCCAAAGCACGTTGCCGACGTTGCCGACCACGTCCTGCTTCAGTGGCCGCAGATTCGGCGCGATGTGCGCATCCTGAAAGAGCTTCGGGCTGAATCCCTCCGGCGCCGGAAAGCTGCTCAGCGCGGCCGGCAGCAGGCGTGCCACGTCGGCGTTCGCCTGTTCGATCGTCGTTCCCTGTTTCAGGCGGGCGATGGCTTGATAGCTGAAGTTGCCCAGGTGAACCTTGCTGCGGTCAAGCTGCAACGGCACAATCACGGCGGGATCCTCTTGGTCGAGAAAGCGAAAACTCGCCGGAAGGACACCGATAATTTCCCGCTGCGTACCGTCCACCACCAGGGGGCGGCCGATGATCCCGCGATCCGCGCCGAACTTGCGCACCCAGAAGCCGTTGCCGAGCAGTACGGTCCGCGGCGCGCCCGGCGCGTCGTCTTCGGTGCGGAAGCCGCGCCCGAACGCAGGCTGCACGCCCAGCGTCGCAAGCAGCCCGTCGGTCACGGCCAGCTCGCCCACGTGCTCCGGCTCCGCCAGGCCGGTGATGCTCGCGGAGCCCTGCACGTACATCCCGAACGAGTCGAACGCCCGGCCCTGCTCGCGCAGAATGAAATAATTTGCCGGCGACAGGTCCAGGTCCTTGATGTTGATTGCCGGTGCGGTCAGCCACACCCCGACCAAGTCTTCGGGATGGGGATAAGGCAGCGGTTTCAGCAGCACGCCCTCCAGGACGCTGAACACAACCGTGTTCGCGCCCACCCCTGCCGCCAGAGTGATTAGCGTCACGCCCAGAAACATGGGCGAACGCACGAGCCGGCGGAAAACCTGTCGCAGTTGATCCTTGAAGTCCATTTGCAGCCCCCCAGCAGAGCGGCCTGGCCGAAGCTCCCTGGCCAAACCCCGCAGGTTGTTACGTGCGCGTGAGGAGGAAAGTTGCCGGGAATCCATGCCCTGGGGCCTGTCGAAGCCGGGCCGGGGCTGGGACTAATGCATGTAGGTGGCGCGCAGGTACCGCACCGTCTCCTGCTCCAGCTCGGGATAGTCCATGTGCGTGATGTTTTTGGCCGCCGTCTGCGCGTCGGCCCCCGCGGCGATTTGGTCGAGCATGCGCGTGATGTCTTCCGAGCTGCCTTCCTTTACGATCACCTCCACAACGGAAAGCGACCACGCGTACGCCACGCGCGCGTCCGTGCCGGGCAGATTGATCCACGGGCCTTCAAGCGCGCCCAGCGAAATCGTCTGGTGGGTCTGGTCGAAGCTGACGACGAACGCCGACGCGGAGTCGCCCGCGCTGACTCCTTCCATCCACTGCGCCACTCCTTCCTGTATCCATGTGGGGCAGCGCCCCCGCGTCTTCTGCGTGATGAAGCTGTGCGTGAGTTCGTGCTTCAGGGTGCGGCTGAGCTCCGCGTTCATTTCCTTCAATCCCTGCACCGGCACGCGGATGCGCCCGTCATTCAGCGCGCCCACCCATCCCGGCGCACGCGTGATATCCATGAACGCCTGGTCCGTGTACAGCACCACGCCGATGGCCTCGCGCGGCGAGTAGTTGAGCGCGGATTCGATGGTGTTGAAGTGCCCTTCGAGCGTGCGCAGGATGTCGCGCACCAGCGACGGCGGGGCGGCGGCGCCGCTGTAACGCAACTGGAAATGCGTGCTCTGCCCCTCGCGGTACCCGGCCTCTTCCTGCAGGTCGCGCTGGGCTTTCGCAAGCGCGCGTTCCACCTCCGGGTCGGGACGCAGCGCCAGCGACTTCTTCCATTCGGCAACGGCCAGGTCCAGCCGGTTCTGCCCGGAATAGGCCCAGCCCATGAACTTCGGAACGTCGGCCGACTTCGGGTCCACGCGTTCCGCGCGCTGCAGGCATTCGAGTGCTTCGGTGTACTCGCTCTGCCGCAACAGCAGGTAGGAGAGATTCAAAAGGAGGCCGGTGTTGTCGGGCGAATACGTCAGGGCGCGCCGGTAGTGGGCCGTCGCCGACTTGATTTCGCCGCGCTGCAATTCGAATTGCGCCGCCACGTGGTGCGCGAGCGCGACACGATCCGCGGCGTCACTCGATCCGTTCTGCGCGGCCAGTTCAAGCTGGCCGATGTATTTCTGGTCGATCGACCCGTTGGCAAGCACCGCCTTGGAAATGGCGTCGGCGTCGACGGAGGTCACCGCGGGCGGGGGAGAAGAGCCGGAGATCTCGCTGGTCACTGCGGCTGCGGCGCTTCCCGTGCCCATATCCACGGAGTTGCCCCGCTCCACATGGTCCACACTCGAGAGAGGCAAGCTCAGCCGGCCCGCTGAGGTCTCGTAGCTGACCCGCCCGCCTTCCTCGACCACGTTGGTGGCCCGGATGCGGCGGCCGCTCTTCAGGACGATGGTATCCGCGGTGGCGATGAGCGCTGTTGCCGCCATCGCGGCCAGCAGGCAGGCAACTCGCCGGAACAACCAGCGCATAATAGGACTCTAGCAGAACGCGCTGGGAGGACGTACGTTCGCTTGTCCAGTCATGCCCCAATTGCCACTGTAGCGCGAGTGCGCACCCTGCTTTCCGCCGCTCTCGTCGCCTGCCTCACCGTAGCAGGCGCCCGCGCCTCACACCCCTCCGACTCGCCATACCGCAAGACCTACGCGGAGCTGAACGCCTTGCGCGTCGATCCTGCGCGCGTTTACCGGGTTCGCCAGTTCGCCCTGCGGCGCGACGCCGTTCGGCTGGTCTTCGAGGACGGCACGCTCGGCCTTCTCGATCCCTTCCACGGCCGCATCCTGGGGGCTGTATTCTCCGGCAAGGCGCGTATCCTTGCGACGCCTCGCGATCCGGCTGAGAAGCGCTCGCTTTCCCGTTTTCTGGGTGCCCCGCTGCTTGACCGCCAGGTGTCCAAGGCCTACCTGCGCTTTACCGACGGCACCGCCGGCGAAATCGAAGCGTTTCTGCGTGGTGCCAACTCTCAGCCGGCCGCAGACCCTGCTTTCGTATCCGATTGGAATCCGGTCGTGGCGAACCTGAACCCGCCCAGCTCTCTCCGCTCCCTGCGCGACCTGGACAGCACGTCTCCTCTTCCCTTCTTCAACCTTGCGCTGGTCAGCGCCCAGCAGGGGGTCTTCGAGGTTTCCGTGGACGACCGCCGCCCGGAACAGATTCTGATGGGCCAGGTGAAGTATCGCGAGGGAGGCCGTTATTACGACCTGTGGGCCATGTTTCCCCGCGCGGGCGGTCCGGGCCAGCCCGATCCCGCCGTCGCGACCGCGTATGCAATTGAGGCGACGATACAGGAGGACCTCACGCTGCAGGGACAGGCTCGCGTGACGCTGCGCGCCAAGCGCGATGGGGAGCGGATGATTCCGCTCATTCTCTCGCGCGGCCTGCGCGTGCAGAGCGTCACGAGTGCGTCGGGCGCCGCCCTCGACTTCTTTCAGAATGAAGACCTCAGCGAACAACAGGTCATCCGCAGCGGGAACGACCTCTTTTTTGTCGTCCTGCCCGAGCCGACCCGCATCGGCCAGGAATTCGATTGGAAGGTGAACTATAGCGGCAGCGTAATCACATCGGCGGGGAACAAGGTCTTCTATGTGGGAGAGCGGGGCACTTGGTACCCGCGGCCTACCGACTCGATCGCGTTTTGCCCCTACGAACTTACGTTTCGCTGGCCGAAGAAACTGAACCTAGTGGCCACCGGCAAGAAAACCGCTGAGCATGAAGAGGGTGACGTGCTCGTCGGCCACTGGGTCTCAGACGGGCCGATCGCCTTCGCAGGATTCAACCTGGGCAACTATACGAGCGCCAGCGTGGATGCCGGCGCGGTGCGCATTACTGTCAACGCAAACCATCAGCTCGAAGAAGCCCTGGCCGGTCTCTTCCGCTCGCGTGCCAGCATCGCCCCGGCTCACGGCTGGCGGCGCACCGCCGACGTCTGGCGCGTGACGAACCCGGGCCCCGAGCCGCCGCCCGTCCCCGCGGACGCAACCGCGCAACTCGCCTCCGACATCGGCGATGCGATGAAGAGCATGGAACAGTGGAACGGTGCGTTCCCGTTTACGCAGCTTCAGGTGTCACCGCTGCCCGGCGCGCTGGGCGAAAGCTGGCCGGGCCTGATCTACCTTTCCACGCTCACCTTCGTTCCCAAGGACGCGCAGCAGCGCGCCGGCATCGAGGAACGGCTGCGATTCTCCTTCTCCGACCTGATGCCCTTCCACGAACTCGCGCACCAGTGGTGGGGAAACTTCACAGCCTTCACCAGCTATCGCGACCAGTGGATCATGGAGGGGCTCGCGAACTACTGCGCCCTGCTGTATCTGGACACGCGCCGTCCTGCGGACCGTGTCCTGTCCCTGACACTCGACGGCTTCCGCTCCGACCTGCTCGAAAAGCTGCCCGATACGCAGGAGGCTACGGACCAGATCGGAGCACTGTCGCTCGGCCCCCGGTTGGATTCTTCCCTTACGCCCGACGGGTTTCGCCGCGTCATTTATCCAAAGTCCACATGGGTCATCCACATGCTGCGCATGATGCTGCAGCAACCCGGCGCGAAAGACCCCGACGCGCGATTCCGCGAACTATTGCGCGCCCTGCTCGAAAAACACAGGTTCGGTCCGCTCACGGAGGGGGACTTACGCCAGGAACTCGCGCGGATGCTCACCCCCGAAATGGACCTCGAAGGCATGCACTCGATGGACTGGTTCTTCGATCAGTGGGTTCACTCCACCGGTATCCCGCATTATTCCGTCACATTCGGCTCTACACCCGAGGCAAAGGGCTTCCTGGTGCAGGGCACGCTGCACCAGTCGGGCGTGCCGTCCACCTTCCTCGCCCGCGTGCCCGTGTACCGTGCCAACACGCCTGGAAAACCTGTACTGCTGGGATGGGTTGTCACTTCAGGCGGGGAGACGCATTTCCGTTTTCATTCTCCTGTGAAACCGGAGCGCGTCGTGACGGATTCCGGCCAGAGCCTTCTCGCTGTGACCCAGTGATTGCCCTGCCTCGGCTCGATGCCTATCCCGGGGGCCAGCGAAATACGCGGCCGCCGAGCAGGTGCAGGTGCAGGTGAAAGACGGACTGCCCCGCTGCCGCCCCGTTGTTGAACACCGTGCGGTAACCGTCCAGCAGGTCCCTCTCCCGCGCGAGCTTTGCGCTGGTCAGCAGAATGTGCCCCAGCAACATCGCGTCCTCCGCGGCCGCGTCTGTCAGTGAAACGATGTGCTTTCTCGGCGAAATCAGAATGTGCACGGGCGCCTGCGGGTTGATGTCCTCGAATGCAAAAATGCGCTCGTCTTCGTACACAATCTTCCCGGGAATCTCTTTCGCGCCGATCTTGCAGAACAGACAATCTGCCATCAGACCCTCCCGCCACCGCCCGGCCGCGCACTGCCGGGGCTTTCCACCCTCACTTCCATGACTTCCCGCTGCCTTACTTCGTATCGAGCCTCACCACGAACGGCTGCACGTGCTCCTGTTCGCGCAGTCTGTCGCCCAGATCCTTCGCCGCGTCCTCCGACGTCAGCTTGCCCACGCGCACGCGGTAGAACAGGCCCTGCGGCGCATCGTACTCCTGGATTACCGCGAACGAATAGCGTTCTTCCATCTGCCTCCGCAGGCGTTCGGCATTGTCGCGCGAAAGAAACGCGCCCACCTGAACCGTGAAGAAGCCGCCGGTCGGACTTACGGTGCTCGAAACCAGCACGATCTGCACGGGAGCGATGCCCATCCCCACCATGTCCAGCTCGCGCGCCGCTCCCAGCGAAAGATCGATGATGCGGCCTTCCACGAACGGTCCGCGATCCGTGATGCGCACGTCCACGCTTTTCCCGTTCTTCTTGTTCGTAACGCGAACGACCGTCTCGAACGGCAGCGTGCGATGCGCCGCGGTCAGCTTGTACATGTCGTAGATCTCGCCGTTGGCGGCGCGGCGTCCGTGATACGGCACGCCGTACCACGAGGCGATGCCGTCTTCGGTGTAGCCGGCGGGAGGCGGGACGGCGGGCCTGGCGGGCGGCTGGGCGGAGGGCGGAGTGCCCGCTGAGGGCGGCCGGCTCGGAGGCGCGGGGCGCGAAGCCGCCGGCTGGCGGTGCGGCGCGCACGCAGGCAGCGCCAGCAGGAGCGTCCCCAGAAGGTGGACCGCAACGCGCCGGTTCACGCGGGCTCAGGGCGCGGCAGAGCGGTCGCGCGCGGCGATCTCGTCGAGTTCCGTCGCGAGCTCAGAAAGGCGTTTGGAGGCTCCGCGGAGCAATTCCGCCGCGAACTGGCGCGACTGTGGCAGCACTTCGCTTTCGAACAGGTCCCGCACGCGGCGGGCTTCCTCTTCGAGTGCGCGGACAACGTTTTCCAGGTTTTCCATGTGCTCCTGACCCGGGCACGCCGACTTTTCCGCTATTATAGGTGCGCGGGCAAGCTTGCCGCAAGGAATCCACCTGGCCCTGCCTCCCCAGTTGAGATGGAAACTGGACCGCTGGCGCGAAAAGCTCAGCGGCGTCCTGTGCGGTGAAGACCGTCCTCGACGCCCGCAGCTTTGCCCCGCATGCGGTCAATTGGTCGGCGCGGACCAGACGCGCTGCGGCGCCTGCGGCACCAGCATGACGTTTTCCCTCGCGGCGGCCAGCAAGGGCATCGCCGGCTTGATGCCCCAGCCCCACGCCGTCACGAAAATCATGATGGGGCTCAATTTCTTCATGTTCATGGTGAGCCTCGCGGCCACATACTCCGCGACGCAGCAGATCGGCCTCATGGCCAACATCAGCAGCCAGGTGCTGTACCGTCTGGGCGCGCGCAACACCATCGACCTGCTGCTGCATGGCGAACTGTGGCGGCTGGTGATGCCGATCTTTCTGCACGCCGGCCTGCTGCACATCGGAATGAACACCTGGGTCCTGTTGGATCTTGGCCCGCCTCTCGAAGACTTGTACGGCTCGGCTCGCTACCTCTTCATCTACGTCGCCACCGGCGTGCTGGGGTTCGTGGCCAGCACAGGGTGGGACCTGGTGCTGCGGCGGGCGGGCAGCAGCATCGGGGCATCCGGCGCGATCATGGGCCTTGCCGGACTGCATCTTGCCGTCTGCACCCGGCGCGGCGGGACGTACTTTCAGGCGGTGCGCGCCTCGATTCTCCGCTGGGTCCTGATCGTGTTCGCCATCGGGCTCTTGCCCGGAATGGCCGTGGACAACGCCGCGCATCTTGGCGGTCTTCTATCGGGCTATTTGTTTGGCATGATGTTTGACGATCGCGAGCCGGCGACGGCCGGCGAAAGAATGCGGGCCAACTTGCTGGCCTTGCTGGCCCTGGCCGTCGTGGTAGCGAGCTTTGCCGCAGTGATCATGCGGTATCCGCTGTCCTCTTGAGGGATGGCCGGCGTCGGGTCGCCGTAGGCGTCAAAACAGGGAAGGCCCGAGCAACCGTACCAGCAGCACGGGGCAAGGAGCCTTGCGGATCACGCGGTGGGTCACGGAGCCGAACAGCGCCCGGTCCAGCAACCGCCGCCCGTGCGTGCCCATCACCAGAAGGTCGTACCGGCCGGTCTCACATGCTCTCAGGATCGTTTCTTCGGTCGGTCCGCGTCCAATCTCCAGTTTGAACTGCGTGTCGCGCTCCGCGGCCATCCACACGGCGAGCTGGCTGCGGACCGTTTCTTCGGCGCGCCCGATTTCGTCGACTTCAGGGCGGCCCGAGTAAGCGCTGGCCAGCGGCACTTGCTCGAGCACGTGCAGCACCGTCAGGTCGGCGGCGAACTTCTGCGACACGCTTACCGCGTATTGGAGCGCTCGCCGGGACGTAGCAGAAAAGTCAATAGGACAGAGGATGCGGGAGACATTTACCATCGCGGGCGAGTATCGCATAGGCGCGCAGTTCGCGCCAAACAGGAAACAGGCTCCGGAAGCGGGGACCGCACGGCAAGTGGTGGAAGCGCGCGCCTGCGGACGGGCGGCGTCGAGGCGGCTTCAGGGACGCGCCGGTCCGCTCAACCTGCGTGCGATCGTGAAGCTGTAATGCACGCCGGAGACGACCGTAGACGCCGCGACGGCGTAGATGAGCCCGCGCTCCGCCTCGTGCAACCAGGGCGATTGGAACGCGGCGGCTGCGACGGCGATCACCACGAGCAGAATCTGCAGCAGCGTCGTAAGTTTCCCGTAG